>Ga0157371_10000444_pt1 | contig 50725 bp, 46 predicted proteins | sample C45metaG_FD_113462 | JGI IMG/M metagenome (GOLD analysis project Ga0157371, IMG submission 113462) | Corn rhizosphere microbial communities from Kellogg Biological Station, Michigan, USA - C4-5 metaG | ecosystem: Host-associated > Plants > Roots > Rhizosphere > Soil | place: USA: Michigan... | reverse complement strand
GTGATCACCCTCGAAACCTCGCGCTCGGGCATGGAGTTGCTGCAGGCGTTCGAGTCATTCCACTACCCCAGCGATATCGGCCCCGGCGTGTATGACATCCATTCGCCCCAGGTGCCGGACACGGCCGCCATGGTCGACCTGCTGCGCAAGGCTGCTCGCCGCATTCCAGCACAGCGCCTGTGGGTCAACCCCGACTGTGGTTTGAAAACACGTGCGTGGCCCGAGACCGAAGCGGCCCTGGTCAACATGGTGGCTGCCGCACGCCAGTTGCGCACCGAGCTGGCTTGAGCCCTGGGGGCGTTGACGACCGCTCGGCGCCCTTCATCAAACTGTCACGCAACTGTGGCAGCGCGCTCGCCAAAACATCATCAGACTCGCGGCTCAATGGGGAGCTGTATTCTGGTGAAGTTCATGCGAGCGATAGTCCTGCTGGCCGCACTGATGTGCGGCCAGTGCTTTTTCACGGCCGCCGCTGCGGCGCGCTGCGCAGCGGACGCGCCCGTGCAGCGGGTGCAACTGCGCGAGGTCAATCTGGCTTATCAAAGCATCGGTGCGCCCAGCGACCCGGCGCTGCTGTTGATCATGGGGCTGGGCGGGCAACTGACCGACTGGCCCGATGAGGTGGTCAGTGCGCTGTGCGAGCAAGGCCTGCGGGTGATCCGTTTCGATAACCGCGACGCCGGGCTGACGACCTGGGCCCAGGCGCCTGCGGCCGGCAACCTGGCCTTTCAGGTCATGCGCTACCAGCTGGGCCTGCCCGTCGCTGCGCCCTATGGCCTGGGGGATCTGGCCGAAGATGCACTGGGCCTGATGGAGGCGTTGGATATCCCGCGCTTTCAAGTGCTGGGCGCGAGCATGGGCGGCATGATCGCCCAGCATGTGGCGGCCATGGCGCCCCAGCGTGTGAGCAGCCTGATCCTGATCATGTCCAGTTCCAGCGCCCCCGGCCTGCCGGCACCCAGCCCGTCCCTGCTGCAATTGCTGGCGCGGCGCAGTGCACCGGATCGAGCGGTGGCGCTGGAGCAGCAAGCCGACCTGTTGGCAGCGCTGGGCAGCCCGCAGGTGATCGATGACCGGCAGGATCTGCTGCGCCTGGCCGCGCAGTCGTACGACCGCGCCTTCAACCCGGAGGGCGCGACGCGGCAGATACTGGCCATCCTCGCCGAGCACAGCCGGGTGGCGCTGCTCAATCGCCTGCAGGTACCGGCCCTGGTCATCCACGGCACTGCCGATCCGTTGCTGCCGGTGATGCACGGCGTGCACTTGGCTGCACATCTTCGCGGCAGCCAGCTGCGCCTGATCCCGGGGTTGGCGCACCGTTTCCAGGAGCCCTTCAAGGCGCCGCTGCTGGCGGCCCTGTTGCCTTATGCCAAGGCCCATCGCGATGCCCAGGGCGTGCTGGCGCGCTTGTAGCCCGCAGCTCGTTCGGTTTGCACGCTGCCGCAGTGCGTGACCCGCCGGCCGTGGTTTCAATTCAGACCGTATTTCTTGACCTTGTCGAACAGGGTGGTCTTGGCCATGCCCAGCTCTTGGCTGGCCTGGCTGAGGTTGCCGCCGCTGCGGCTCAAGGCTTCGCTGAGCAGGTTGCGCTCGAAGGCTTCCACCGCCTCGGTGAAGGCCAGGGTCTGCGGGCTGTCGACGCTGGTGGGCTTGAACGCGGGCAACCCCAGGGCAAAGCGCTCGGCGACATTGCGCAGCTCACGCACGTTGCCTGGCCAGTCGTGGGCCATCAGCCGGGCCAGGGTCGGGTTGTCCAGTGCCGGCGCGTCGCGATCGAAGCGCAGCGCCGCCAGTTGCAGAAAGTGCTGGAACAGTTCGTGAATGTCTTCGCGACGCTCGCGCAGGGGCGGCAACTCCAGGGTGACGACATTCAATCGGTAGTAGAGGTCGCTGCGAAATTCGTTGCGCCGGCTCAGTTGATCGAGGTCAGACTTGGTGGCGGCGATCAGTCGGCAGTCGACGTCGATACTCTGGTTGGAACCGAGTCGTTCCAGGGTGCGCTCCTGCAAGACCCGCAGCAGTTTGATCTGCAGCGCCACCGGCATGCTTTCCACTTCGTCGAGGAACAGGGTGCCCTTGTGCGCGTGTTCGATCTTGCCGATCCGCCGTTTTCCCGCCCCGGTGAACGCATTGGCCTCGTGACCGAAGATTTCACTTTCGAAGAGCTGCTCTGGCATGCCGCCGCAATTGATCGCCACGAACGGTTGCGGCTGACGGCGACTGAAATCATGCAGGCAACGGGCGACCAGCTCCTTGCCGGTGCCGGTTTCGCCTTCGATCAAGACGTTGGCGGATGTGTCGGCGACGTTGCCAATCAGTTCGCGCAACTGTGCCATGGCAGGCGAACGGCCGATGATCCGTGCCTCCAGCGAAGAACGGCTGGCCAGTTGCCGGCGCAGGGAACTGACCTCGCGCGCCAGGCTGCGCTGCTCCAGGGCGCGACGCACCACATCGACCAGGCGCTCGGGCGAGAACGGTTTTTCCATGAAATCATAGGCGCCCTGGCGCATGGCCCCGACCGCCATGGAAATATCGCCATGGCCAGTGATCAACACCACCGGCAGGCTGGGATCCAGCGCCTTCAAGTGATCGAGCAGTTGCAGCCCGTCCATGCCAGGCAAACGGATGTCGCTGACCACGATGCCGGCGAACTCCGCGCCGATTCGCTCCAGCGCCTGCTCGGCGCTGGCCACCCCTTCGCTGGGGATGTCTTCCAGAGCCAGCGCCTGCTGGCAGCCCAGCAGCACGTGCGGGTCGTCTTCGACGATCAGGACAGTCAAGGGATTCATAGCGTCTCGCTCGGCGCAGGCGCGCCATCAGTGGGCGACGGGGTGGGCAACAATGGCAGCGCCAGCACGAACGTACTGCCGCCCTGGGGCGGATGTTCGACACCCAGATTGCCGCCGGCAGCGGCCGCGAGGCTGGCCGACAGCGTCAGCCCCAGGCCGAGGCCCTGGTCGCCGGGCTTGGTGGTGAAGAACGGCTCGAACAGGTGCTTGCGCGCGTCAGGGTCGATGCCCGGGCCGTTGTCACGGACCCGCAGCCGGTAGCGTTCGTCATGCAAGTCGCCGGTCAGCCAGAGCTCTGCGTGTGCTTGCCCGGCCGTGGCATCCAGGGCATTGCCGATCAGATTGACCAGAATCTGTTCCAGGCGGGTTTGATCGATCGCCAGGTGGGCGTCGGTGTAGTGTCGATGCAGGGTCAGGGCACGGCCGTCGATGCGCGCGGTCAGCACGCCGAGTGCCGCTTCCACGGCTTTGCCCAGATAAGCTTCGCCGCTGCCATCGCCGCGTCGGGCGAACGATCTCAGGCTGGCGGTGATGCGCCCCATGCGGTCGATCAGCTCATTGATGGTGTGCAGGTTGGCCGTGGCGGTGTCCAGCGCGCCACGCTCCAGAAAGCGCACGGTGTTGCCGGACAAGGTGCGCAGGGCGGCCAGGGGCTGGTTCAGTTCGTGGGCGATGCTGGTCGACATCTGGCCGATGGCCGCCAGCTTGCCGGCCTGGACCAACTCATCCTGGGCTCGGCGCAGGGTCTCTTCGGCCTGGCGGCGTTCGCGGATCTGCCCCTTGAGCCGGTCATTGCTGGCGCGCAGGTCCTGGGTGCGTTCGGCGATCCTGCGTTCGAGCTGGCTGTTGGCTTCCTGCAGCGCTTCCCGGGCCGCCAGGCGAGTGGCCAGGACCTTGCGCCGTTCGTTCCAGGCGATCAGCAGAAACGCCAGCAGGGCGAACGCGACTGCGGCCAGTACACCTTGTATGACAGCCTCGCGGCGCAGGTCCTCGAGTGGCGTCAGCAACGTGAACTTCCAGGGCGTGTCGGCCAGTGCCCGGGTCTGCGACAGGTAGTTCACCTCGTGGGTGCCGTCACCGCTTTCGTTGGCGGCCGGAAAGGTGAGGGTTTCCACGCCGTCGCCGAGTTTCTCGCGGTCCAGCGGTTGCAGCTCGTTCAACGGCCACCAGTAGTACTGCAGGCTACGGGCCAGCTTTTCCTTGGTTTCCGCGCTCAGGGGCAGTATCGACTTGAGTCGTCGCGCCGGGTCGCTGGACAGAATGATGATGCCATTCTCGTCACTGACGAAGGCCTCCATGCGGGCGCGCTGCCAGCGCTCCTCCAAGGCTTCGAGGCGCACCTTGATCACTGCGACGCCCACCAGCTTGCCGTGCTCCTCCAGGCCATGGGCCAGATAGTAGCCCGGCTCGCCGGTGGTGCTGCCGATGCCATAGAAGCGCCCGGGCACCCCGCGGATGGCGTCCTGGAAATAGGCCCGGAACGACAGGTCCTCGCCCAGGTAACTGTCGGCATCGCGCCAGTTGCTGGTGGCCTGCACACGCCCGGTGGTGTCGAGCACGTAGATCGCCCGGCTGCGGCTGCGGCGGTTCAGCCCTTCGAGGTATTCGTTGACCGGCTGGCGATGTTCGCCATCGGTGTCGCGCAGCAGCTGCGAGACGCTGTCCTCCAGCTCCAGCAGGCTGGGCAGGTAGGTGTACTTGGTCAGCTCGCTCTCGACCGCGCGAGCGTGCAGTTCCAGCTGCCGTTCGCCCGTTTCACGCAGGCTGCGAATGCCGGTGTGTTCACTGTAGAGAAAACCGATGTAGCCCAGCCCGGCCACCAGCAGAAGGATCAGGGGCGGCAGGAACACTTGGCGGATCAGGCGGGGTTTCACGGCAAGTTCAGGTCTGAGGGCGCGAGCTACGGGAGGAGGGCATTTCATCACAGACGCCTTGAACCGGCCAGGGGGCATGGCTGGCCGCGCCAGCGCAGGCCCCCGGGGGTTTTAATGTTGCAGGATTTTCGCCAGGAACTGCTGAGCCCGCTCCGAGCGAGCGCTGACGTCACCGAAGAACTCTTCCTTGGCGCAGTCTTCGACGATCTGCCCCTGGTCCATGAAGATCACGCGATTGGCCACCTTGCGAGCAAAGCCCATTTCGTGGGTCACGCACATCATGGTCATGCCTTCGTAGGCCAATTGCACCATCACATCCAGCACTTCGTTGACCATTTCCGGGTCGAGGGCCGAGGTCGGTTCGTCGAACAGCATCACCACCGGGTCCATTGCCAGCGCGCGGGCAATCGCCACGCGTTGCTGCTGGCCGCCGGACAACTGGCCAGGGTGCTTGTGCGCGTGGGCGGAAAGACCGACGCGCTCGAGCAGCTTGAGGCCTTTTTCAGTGGCTTCGGCCTTGCTGCGGCCCAGCACCTTGATCTGCGCGATGGTCAGGTTTTCGGTGATGGTCAGGTGCGGGAACAATTCGAAATGCTGGAACACCATGCCCACGCGCGAACGCAGCTTGGGCAGGTCCGTCTTCGGGTCGGCGATCGAGGTGCCATCGACCACGATGTCACCTTTCTGGAAGGGTTCCAGGGCGTTCACGCACTTGATCAGGGTGGACTTGCCCGAGCCCGAGGGCCCGCACACGACCACCACTTCGCCCCGCGTCACTTCAGTGCTGCAATCGGTCAGCACCTGGAAATCGCCATACCACTTGTTGATGTTCTTGATAGAGATCATACGGCTAACCTTTTTTGCAGACGCTTGACCAGGAGGGACGCGCCAAAGCTGATGACGAAATAGACCAGACCGGCAAAAATCAGGAACTCGTTCGGCTGGCCGATGATGTCGCCGCTGGCCCGGGCCGAGTTGAGGAAGTCCACCAGGCCCACGGTGTAGACCAGCGAAGTGTCCTGGAACAGGATGATGCTCTGCTGCAACAGCAGCGGTGTCATTTTGCGAAACGCCTGGGGCAGGATGATCAGGCGCATGGTCTGGCCATAGCGCATGCCCAGTGCCTGGGCGGCGCCCATCTGGCCCTTGGCGATCGACTGCACGCCGGCGCGGACGATTTCACAGAAGTACGCCGCCTCGAACATCATGAAAGCGATCAGGCACGAGGTGAAGGCGCCCACCGGGGTGTCTTCGCCGGTGATCCAGCGCAGCACGAAGGGCACCGCCAGGTAGAACCAGGTGATCACCAGCAGCAGCGGGATCGAGCGGAAATAGTTGACGTAGGCGCCGGCAAAGCGCGACAGCAGCTTGTTCGACGACAGCCGCATCAAGGCCAGCAACGTGCCCAGGATGACCCCGCCGATGATGCCCAGCACCATCAGTTGCAAGGTCATGGCCATGCCGTTCCACAGGCTTGGCAGGGCAGGAACGATTCCACTGAAGTCCATCATTTACCTCCCACGGAGATCAGGCCGGGCACAGCGACCCGCTTCTCGACCAGGCGCATCAGCAGCATCAGGCTCATGTTGAGCGTGAAGTAGATGAGCGTCGCCAGGGTGAATGCCTCGAACAGGTTGGCGGAGAATTCGGCGGTCTGCTTGGTCTGCGCGAGCAGCTCCATCAGGCCGATCAGCGACGCGACCGAGGAGTTCTTGAACACGTTGAGAAATTCCGACGTGAGCGGCGGAATGATGATGCGGTAAGCCTGCGGCAGCAGCACGTTCCAGTAGATCTGCGGGAGGCTGAAACCCATCGCACGGGCGGCCGATTCCTGGCCGCGCGGCAGGGCTTCGATACCGGTGCGCACCTGTTCGCACACACGGGCAGCAGTGAACAGACCCAGGCACACCACTACGCTGAGGAACGCCGAGGTGGTCGGGTTGAGGTCCTGCTTGTACCACTCCTGCAGATTCGGCGGGAGCAGGTCGGGAATCAGGAAGTACCAGATGAACAGTTGTACCAGCAGCGGTACGTTACGGAAAATTTCCACATACGCAGTGGCGAGGCCCGCGACCCAGCGATTGGGCACGGTACGCATCACGCCCAGCACCGAACCCAGCAGCAGGGCGATGACCCAGGCGGCCAGGGCGATGCCGATGGTCCAGCCCAGCCCGCTGAGGTACCAGTCCAGATAGATTTCGTCGCCGACGCCGGTGGACTTGAAGAACACGCCCCAGTCCCAGTTGTAATTCATGCCAGACTCCCCTTGAATCGATTGATTGACGCGCACATCGCACCAGCCGGGGATGCCTGGCGCACCCCGGATGGCGGTTGGGTCAGATTAGAGAGCCTTGGCAGGTGCCGGCTGGTCGGTCGGTGTAGCGATCAGTTCCTTGAGCTCGGCGCTCATCGGGAACTCCAGGTTCAGACCCTTCGGCGGGATCGGCTTCTGGAACCAGGTGTCGTAGATCGTGTTGATCTCGCCCGAGGCGAAGGTCGCCTTGATCGCGTCGTCGACCACTTTCTTGAACGGAGCGTCGCCCTTGCGCACCATGCAACCGTAGATCTCGTTGGACTGGGCGGTACCGGTCACTGCCCAATCGGCGGGTTTGCGGGCCTTGGCCATTTCACCGGCGAGCAGTGCGTCGTCCATCATGAACGCCACGGCACGACCCGACTCCAGCATCTGGAACGACTCGCCATGGTCTTTGGCCGAGATGATGTTCATGCCCATCTGCTTGTCGGCATTCATCGACTTGAGAATGCGCTCGGACGTGGTGCCGGCCGTGGTCACGACGTTCTTGCCCTTGAGGTCGGCGAAGTCCTTGTACGGCGAGTCTTTCTTGGCCAGCAGGCGTGTGCCCACCTCGAAGATGCCGACGCTGAAGTCGACCTGCTGCGCGCGCTCGGCATTGTTGGTGGTGGAGCCGCACTCCAGGTCCACGGTGCCGTTCTGCACCAGAGGGATACGGGTCTGCGAGGTCACCAGGTTGTAGCGCACCTTGAGATCGGGCAGTTGCAGCTCTTTTTTCAGGGCCTCGACAACCTTGAGCTGGATGTCATGGGAATAGCCGACCGGCTTGCCGCTGGCATCGGCAATATAGGAAAAAGGGATGGAGGCATCGCGGTGGGCGAGGGTAATGGTCCCCGATTCCTTGATTTTCTTCAGGGTACCGGTGAGCTCGGCGGCGAACACTGGGGCGCTCATCAAGGTTGCAGCGATAGCGACACCCAACAGCTTTGGAACGATACGCATCGAAATTTCCTCGTCATTGTTTTTCTTATCGGACTGTCAGGCAGTCCTTCGATTCTACGAGCCGCGAGCCAGAGCGCTTGCGGGCTTCGTTAAACAGTGTAGAGCATGAGTCGTGCCAGGGCTGGCGTTAATGGGTAACCCTCTGATTTGAAAAGACAATCCTGTTTTTTGGCTGCGGTTCTGGCACCGCTTTGTCCGGTTTTCCGGATATCCCGTTTATCCGTGTTCGGAAATCCGAATACACGCGCCGTAATGCACAACGCCCCCGACGGCAGAGCTGTCGGGGGCGTTGGCTACCGCTCACTGGGGTCAGGCGGCGTGGGTGGTGCCTTGCTGCACCGGCGTTGTCTCCAGGTACGCTTGCAGGTTCTGCACCTCGGTGGCGTTGACCGACAGGCCCAGCTTGGTCCGGCGCCAGAGAATGTCCTGCGCCTGGGTGGCCCATTCCTGATCGCGCAGGTAGTCCACTTCACGACGGTACAGGTCTGCGCCGAACGCCTCGCCCAGGTCTGCCAACGACTGGGCGCCGTCCAGGATCTTCCAGCTGCGGCTGCCATAGGTCACGGCCCAGCGTTGGGCGAGCGTGGCCGGCAGCCACGGCGCCTTGGCCTGCAAGGCCTGGCTCAGCGCCTGGGGCGTGGTCATGTCCTCACCGCCAGGCAAGGTTGCCGACCCGGTCCAACTGCCTTTCATCTGGGTGAAGAATGGCGCCAACTGCGCCATGGCCGACTCGGCCAATTTGCGATACGTGGTCAACTTGCCGCCGAACACTGACAACAGCGGCGGCTCGCCGGTACCGCCGGTCAATGACAGGGTGTAGTCGCGGGTGATCGCCGAAGGGTTGTCGGACTCGTCGTTGCACAGCGGACGCACGCCAGAGTAGGTGTGCAACACGTCGGCGCGGCTGACCTGTTTCTTGAAGTGCGCGTTGACCACCTTGAGGATGTAATCGGTCTCGGCCTCGGTGATCGCGACCTTGGCCGGATCCCCGGTGTATTCACGGTCAGTGGTGCCCAGAATAGTGAAGCGATCCAGGTAGGGGATGGTGAAGACGATGCGCTTGTCTTCGTTCTGCAGGATGTGCGCCTGCTCGCCCTCGTACAGGCGCGGCACGATCAGGTGACTGCCCTGGATCAGGCGGATGCCGTACGGCGAGTCCAGCTTGAGGTCATCACGGATGAATTTGGCCACCCATGGACCGGCAGCGTTGACCAGCGCGCGCGCCTGTACCGAAAACAGCGTACCGTCGGCGCGCTCCAGCTCGACCTGCCATACACCGTTGGCCCGGCGCGCGTTCACGCAGCGCGTGCGGGTGTGCAGGTGAGCGCCGGCCTCGCGTGCGGCCATCGCGTTGAGCACCACCAGGCGAGCGTCGTCGACCCAGCAATCGGAGTACTCGAACCCGCGGGTGATTTCTGGCTTCAAGGCGCTGTCGGCACCAAAGCGCAGGCTGCGCGAGGCCGGCAGCTTCTCGCGCTTGCCCAGGTTGTCATACAGGAACAGGCCAGCACGGATCATCCAGGCCGGCCGCAGGTGCGGGCGGTGCGGCAGTACGAAGCGCATCGGCTTGACGATGTGCGGCGCCTTGCTCAGCAGAACCTCGCGCTCGGCCAGGGCTTCACGCACCAGGCGAAACTCGTAGTGTTCCAGGTAGCGCAGGCCACCGTGGATCAATTTGCTGCTGGCAGACGAAGTGTGGCTGGCAAGGTCATCCTTTTCGCAAAGAAAAACCTTCAGGCCTCGGCCAGCTGCGTCGGCGGCAATGCCGGCGCCATTGATGCCGCCACCGATCACGGCCACGTCGTAGACGTCGGCGAGGGGGGGCGTTGGCACGGTCGAATGGGGCACGGGCAGGCTCCTGCTTTATTGTATTCGAAGATGGAATTCGCGACGGGGCAACGAATTCGAACATTTATGTTCACTTTCGAAAATAGTAGCGCAACAAGTGCAGGAGGGCCAGCCAGTTTCGATTGAAAAAACTGATCGGTGCGGGCAATAAAGAAAATAAACGAACATCGCGAACGGACGAACAATCGCTGAAACCCTTTCCCGGCAACGTTGGCTGCCGGACGCGGTGCCCGCATTGCACGGGCAGGGGGGTCACACCACTTCGAGGCGAATTTTCTGCTGGGCGAGCAGGTGCACCAGCGCGGGGACGGGCGCGCGATCGGTCACCAGGCAATCGATCAGCGTGATCGGTCCCAGCCGAACCATTGCATTGCGCCCGAACTTGCTGGAGTCAGCGGCCAGGATCACTTGACGGGCGTTGGCGATGATGGCCTGGGAAACACGCACTTCCTGGTAATCGAAGTCCAGCAGGCTGCCGTCTTCATCGATCCCGCTGATGCCCACCAGGGCGAAGTCGACCTTGAACTGGCTGATGAAGTCGACGCTGGCCTGGCCGACGACTCCGCCGTCGCGGCGCACATTGCCGCCGGCCAGCAGCACTTCGAAATCATCCTTGCCGCTGAGAATCGCAGCGACGTGCAGGTTGTTGGTGATGATCTTAAGATGGCTGTGGTTGAGCAGTGCCCGGGCAATGGATTCGGTGGTGGTGCCAATGTTGATGAACAATGAAGCGTGGTCGGGGATCTGCGCGGCAATGGCTTCGGCGATACGCTGCTTTTCATCGCGCATCTGGTCGGCGCGCATGGCATAGGCAGTGTTTTCGATGCTGGAGTCATACGCCGCGCCGCCATGGTAACGACGCAGCAGGTTGTCCTCGGCCAGTTGATTGATGTCGCGACGAATGGTCTGCGGGGTCACCACGAACAGTTGCGCCATTTCTTCGATGCTGACGTAGCCACGTTCGCGCACCAGTTCGAGGATTTGTTGCTGGCGGGGAGGCAGGTTCATTGGGCTTCCTTTAGCTGCCGGGCAAAGCCGCCATGATGCCGGAGGAAGCCCGGCGAAACCAAGGGCTTTGCACGGCTGGCTGCGACCTCGGCCGTTGGGCTAGCGACCTGACAGGCAGGCGAGCTTGGCGAAGTCGCGGCGCAGCTCGGCGAGCTTGTCGCTGAGTCGTTGCCGCTGCGCCGCACTGCTGTAGGCCACTAGGTCCACCAACAACTGCGTGCCCGCCTGTTCGGTGCGTGCGTACGCCTGTTGATATTCCGGTGTCCACAGGCTTTCACGGCGCTGCAACAACTGCGCGATACGCGCCGGGAAATCGGCCGAACCGCGCTGCTGCAAGGCCGCCATGAACTGCTGCTGCCAGTGCTCGCGGTTGTCGATCCACTCGCGGTTCTGTTCGCCCAGGCTTTGCGACCAGCTCGACACGCGCTGACGCTGGCGCTCGTCGAGGCTGCCGAACCAGGGTACCAGGCGCTTTTCCATGCGCTTGGCTCGGTCAGCCACCTGCTCTGCCAGGGGCGGCGCCACGTATTTGCGCCGCTTGTCCTGCAGGTCTTCGCTGAACGATTGCTGCAGAGCACGCACTTGCCGGTCGTCCAGCCCTTGCAGCAACTGCACTGCCGATGGCGTGACTTCGGCGGCGACCTGAGCAATGGCCAGCTTGGCTTCGCGGGTGCGAGCCTGCAATTGCTCCACCGTCACCTGTTGCTCTGCGACCATCTGCTCGATGCTCTGCAGCCACGCCAGGTTGCCCGGCAGTTGCGTGGTGCAGTGCCAGTGCAGGTGATCACGCAGGCGTTCGTCGAACCAGCTTTTCTGCTCGCGGTTCATGTCCAGGTAGTCGTTGAGTGACCAGGGGATGATCACATCGAGGTTGCGATAGGCAAGGTCAACGCGCGTGCAACCGGTCACCACTGCACACAGACTCAGAACCATCGACAGATAACGCAGGCGACGCAGCAGGGCAGTCATTGAGCAATCCTTGCGAGCAGGGGTCCTTTCCTGAGAGCCATGCAAGCGGCCGGCAGTTCAGCCTGCGGTTGGCTGGACCTGTTGCAAGGCGTGATCGTTCAGAACAGCGCGTGCTCGGCCTTGACCGTGAACACGCTGTCGCACTGCGAATTCTGCCCCGAATACGCCGAGCAGCCGGCTCCGCGCAGGTCGGAGTCGGTGTAGATGAAGTTAAGGTTGAGGCCCGCGAAAGGGCGTGACAACTGCAATGACCAGTCATTGAAACCCCGTACCTCCTCACCGGCGCCGATGGTGAACGGCGTGCTCAACTGGTGATTGCTGACCCGGACGCTGAAGCCCATGTCCAGCAGCGGCAAGCCACCGAGGTTGGCGAACAGCGTGCTGTTGCGGCTGCTGGGCGTGTTGTTGAAAGCGGCGCCGAAACGGCTGTCCAACACCCGCAGGCCGGCGTAGAACGCCTGCGTGCTGGGCGTGTCGACTTCGGGGTAGCTGTATTGGATTACGCCCACTTCATAGCCCAGGGTGTCGTCGAATGGCTGTTTGAAGCCCATGTAGGAGTCGACTTCCAGTGTGCTGTTCAAGCCCATGCTGGGCGACCACTGGCCAAAATACAGCCCGCTGTCGTGCGTCAGGTCGAGGCCGCCATGGAACGACCCGGTGGCCGTGGGTTGCACGAGGCCCTGGGCCATGGTGCGCGACGGGCTGGTGCCAAGCTTGAGGTTGAAGTCGCCCAGCTCTCGCTGCATCACTTGCGCGAAAGCCGACGGGGCGGCCAGGAGCCCGGCCATGATAAATACACCAGATCTGAGCATGCTCACCTCTCGGGCTGGAAGGCCTGTTCCAGACGCCTGCAAGCATACCGGCGAATACAGGCGAGACAAAACCGTTTGTCGATTGGCGAAAAAACGCTGATGCTCGCGAGCGAGCGAACTCGACCGGGAAGATGCAAGGGGGGAGTGAAGAACGATGCGCGACCCGCTTCCAGGCAGGATGCGGGTGCTTCGCGCAGCAGGGTGTGGCGGTGTTACTTCTTGCCCAGGCTGATGTGCTTGGACGGGGTGAAGGTCTGTCCGCTGACGCCTTTAGCGATCTGCTGGATTTCCCCACCGGATTTCAGGAATGCGGCGATTTGCTCATTGATGGATTCGCTGGTTTCAACGGCGGGAGCAGGCTTCACTTTACTGTTGGATGCTTTAACGCGCATGGCTGCCAATAACCTGTGTCAACTTCAATATGGCCAGGCATTGTACATGAAAGCCGACTCTTTCGCCGGGCAGAATTCCCCAGGGGCGCGGGCGCCAGGGGCATGCCGAGCCGGCGCAAAGCGTGTGGAGCCCTTAAATGACTGTTTTTAAACGGTGCAAAGCTGATCGGCCGGTCAGCTTGCGCCGCGATGCAGCTGACGAATGGTGCCCGGCCGGCAGGCTCGCGTGGCGCCTGGCGTCCCTGCGTGCCGGTCCATGTGCCGGCAAAGTCGGGTAGAATGCCCGCCAGATATCGAGGGTTTTTGCACATGGCTTTAGTCGGGCGTTACAACAGTTTACAGGTCGTCAAACATACAGACTTCGGGCTGTACCTGGACGGTGGGGCCGACGGGGAAATCCTGTTGCCCAACCGCTATGTTCCAAAGGACGTGCCCAGTGAAGACGAAGACTGGCTGAACGTCTTCGTGTACCTGGACAGCGAAGACAAGTTGCTGGCCACCACTGAAAAACCCAAGGTCCAGGTCAACGAGTTCGCCAGCCTGAAGGTAGTGGAGATCAACAGCATCGGGGTCTTCCTCGACTGGGGCTTGCCCAAGGACCTGCTGCTGCCGTATTCGGAGGAAAAGCGCCAGCTCAGCGCCGGCGACTATTGCGTGGTGCATGTGTACCTCGACAAGCGTACCCGCCGCATTACCGCCACCGCTCGCCTGGATCGTTACCTGGACAAGGTACCGGCCCACTACAGCGTCGGCGAACAGGTCGACCTGCTGGTCGTCGAAGAAACCGACATGGGTTTCAAGGCCATCATCAACAACAAGCATTGGGGTCTGATCCACAAGAACGAGGTGTTCAAGTTCCTGCGCTCGGGCAAGCAGGAAAAAGGCTACATCAAGGAACTGCGCAGCGACGGCAAGATAGCCTTGAGCCTGCAGCCGTTGGGGGCGCAACTGGCCAGCAGTCTACCGGCGCAGATTCTCGACAAGTTGCGCGCCAACCAGGGCGTCCTGGCAGTGAGCGACAAAAGCGATCCGCAAGTGATCAGCGACTTGTTCGGGGTCAGCAAGGGCAATTTCAAGAAAGCCATCGGCGCCCTCTATAAAGAAGGCCATATCGTGATTCACGCAGACCGCATCGAAGCGGTCTGACGCGAAGGGGCGACTCAGTCCTGCAGGAACTGCGCGAACGGCACGTTGCGCCCTGCAGGACGAACGTCGCCCAGCCACGCATCCTTGTCGGCGCTCAGCTCCAGGCTGACCGTCGATTTGCGTTTGCCAGCATTGCGCACCACCAGGCCTTCGAGGTTTTCGCGCAGGTACGCGGTGGGCACACGCAGGTGCAGTAACTGATCGGTGGCCGGTGTGTGCAGCAGCAGGTGCATCCACTCGTACTGGCCGACCTGCAGGCGTCCGACCGGCAGGTCGAACCACCAGATATTGCGTTTGCCATCGTGCAAGGCGAAATGGCAGTTGTTGACGCCCAGCACCGCGCCGCCCAGTTCCTTGTTGCGCCGCGCGATAGCCGACGGTTTATCGAGTTTCATGGTTTTTCCTGACAGGTCCGGCTTCAGCGCAAGGCTGAAAAGGGCGGTATTGTGCGTGGGTTGTCGCCGAACATAAAGGGCAGTTGGCTGCCGTGCATCCTGTGCTGCAAAAAAATCGAACTCTACGCACCTGTCTCCAGTCAACCTTATGTCGATACAAGACACCACTATTGCGATTAGGAGAAATTCCATGAGCGGCACTTCAGATAAAGTCAAAGGCGTAGCCAACGACGCAGTGGGTAACGTGAAACAAGGCATCGGCAAAGCGACCGGCAACGACAAACTGCGTGCCGAAGGCGTCGCCCAAGAGCTCAAGGGTGAAGCGCAGAAGAAAGTCGGTGACGTGAAGGACGCTGTCAAGAAGCCTTGATCGGCCTCGACAGTGATCTCGATGGCGGCCATCCTGCGGTGGCTGCCATCATCGTTTTCAAGGGGCTGATTTGATAGCCTTCAATTCCGCAGCGGCCTTGGCCCTCATGCGATATTAATGTCCATCGGTTGGCGCAAGGAGACGCTATGATTTTCCCGGTACTGCGCGAGTTATCTTTCAGCAAGGTCATGGTCCGCACGGTGAAGGAATTCATCGACGACGAAATGTCGACCTATGCCTCGGCGCTGGCCTACCAGATGCTGTTCTCCCTCTTCCCCTTTCTGTTGTTTCTGATCGCCCTGATCGGATTCCTGCACCTCCCCGATTTCTTTTCCTGGATGCGCCTGCAGTCGGCCCTGGTGCTTCCGCCCCAGGCACTCGACCAGGTGAACCCGGTGATCGACCAACTGCAGCAGTCCAAGGGTGGATTGCTGTCGGTGGGTATCGTCGTCGCGCTGTGGACGGCCTCGGCCGGCGTGCGCCTGACCATGAGCGCCATGAACGCTGCTTACGACGTGGTTGAAGAGCGGCCGGCCTGGAAGCGCATTCCCATGTCGATTCTCTACACCATCGGCCTGGCAGGCATGCTGCTGGCCGTGGCCGCGCTGATGGTGACGGGCCCGCAGGTCATGGGCTGGCTGGCTGCCCAGATTGGTCTCGAAGAGCTGATCGTGACGTTGTGGACCATTCTGCGCTGGCCGCTGATCGTCATCCTGCTGATGGTGGCCGTGGCTGTCATCTACTACGTCATGCCAGACGTGAAACAGGAGTTTCGCTTCATCACTCCCGGTTCGATGCTGGCGGTCGTGGTCTGGATCATCGCATCGCTGGGCTTTGCGTATTACGTGAAGACCTTTGCCGACTACAACGCCATGTACGGCAGCATCGGTGCGATCATCGTGCTGCTGCTGTATTTTTACATCTCGTCGGCGGTGTTGCTGCTGGGTGCAGAGATGAATGCCGTGATCGAGCACATGTCCGCCGAAGGCAAGGAAAAAGGCACCAAGGACAGCGACGAAGTACCGCCGCCCAGGGAGCAACTGCCGGTTTCCGGGCTGGGACGCGATCACTCGCTGAAAACCGATACCCGCCACCCTTGATCCAGGTAAGCGCGCCATGATTCGTGAAGTGTTGAAAATGGGTGACGACCGCTTGCTGCGCGTGGCCCAGCCGGTGGCGCCCACGCTGTTTGGCAGCGCCGAGCTGGACGCGCTGATCGCCGACATGTTCGAGACCATGGAGCACGTAGGCGGTGTGGGCCTGGCCGCGCCGCAGATCGGGGTCGACCTGCAGTTGGTCATCTTCGGCTTCGAGCGCAGCGAGCGCTATCCCGACGCCGAGCCGGTGCCGCAGACGGTGTTGCTCAACCCGTTGATCACGCCGCTGTCGCCGCAGTTGCAGGAAGGGTGGGAAGGCTGCCTGTCGGTGCCTGGCCTGCGCGGCGTGGTCGAGCGTTATCAGGAAATTCGCTACGAGGGCGTCGACCCGCAGGGGCAACCGATCCAGCGCACGGCGAGCGGTTTTCACGCGCGGGTGGTCCAGCATGAGTGCGACCATTTGATTGGCCGGCTCTACCCGTCACGGATCACCGATTTCAGCCGTTTTGGCTACACCGAAGTGCTGTTTCCCGGACTGGATGTCGCCGACGACTGAAGCGCAGGAAGCGTGCAGACCATGGCCAGCAGGGTTTTGTGGCGTCGGTAGCGTTGAATGCGCTCTGCCAGCATCGCTGGCAGGTCCTCCGTGGGCACATACCCGGACGCCTGGTAAAAACCGCGCAGGCCCGGGTCGCAGAACAGCCAGATCGGTTCTGGATAATGGTGCGCCACCTCGGTCAGCAGGCGCGAGCCGATGCCTTTGCCCCGGCAGTCAGTGGCGACGCACAGGCCGGTCAACCACCATCCTCGCTCCACCTTCAGCAGGTTGGCTGCCGCGATGACCTCAGCACTCCGCACGGCCCAGCAGTCGGCGCCCGCCACGCTGCGCATGCCGCTGCGTTGAGCCTTATAGAACTTGTCCAGCAGCGGTCGCTGCGCCGACGTCAGTCGTTCGATACGCAACGTCTCGCTCATGCCTGCGGCCAGCCGCCCGCCAGGGCACGGTAGAGTTGAACGCGATCGATCGCCAGGTCGGCGGCGCTGTCGACCAGTGCGCTCTGGGTGTCCAGCAACGAGCGTTGCACGGCTAGCACGTTGAGAAAGTCGATGGCCCCCTGGCGATAGCGTTCGCGCGCCGTGTCCAGCGCTCGCTGATTATGTAGTACCGCTTCGCTCAAGGCGGCGTGATGACGCTGCTCGGCGGCATAGCCGGTCATGGCATCGTCCACTTCATGCCAGGCGCCGAGTACCGTCTTCTGATAGTCCAGCGCAGCGGCCTGTTGCTCCTGACGCCGCAGCGCCAGCGTGCCGGTCAAGCGCCCGCCCTGGAAAATCGGCAGGTAGAGGCTGGGTCCATAGGACCACTGTCGTGAGTTCCAGGCCCCGATATCGCCGCCTTCCAGTGCCTGGAAGCCGGCGCTGGCGCCTAGGGTCACCCGCGGGTAAAAGTCGGCCTCGGCCGCACCGATGGCAGCAATGGCCTGGTGCAGGCGTGCCTCGCTCTGTTGAATATCAGGACGTCGCTGGGCCAGTTGCGAAGGGATGCCCAACGCCAGTTCCGGTGCCAGTTGCGGCAACGCCCGGGCGCTGCCGAGCTCTTCGGCCAATGCGTGGGGTGCAAGCCCGAGCAAGTAGCTCAAGGCATTGATCAAGCGGTCGCGCTGCGCCTGCAGAGGCGCGGCCCGGGCCTGCAGCGTGGCGACCAGCGCCGCGGCGTTGGCGGTGTCAAGGTCGGTGGTCACGCCGTTGTCGAAGCGGGTCTGGGTCAGGCCACGGCTTTGTTCGGCAATGTGCAGGTTTTGCGCGAGCACGCGCAACTGTTGTTGCACGCCGCGCAGACGCAGGTAATCGGTGGCTGTCTGCGCGCTGATGCTCAGGATCACGGCATCGCGCTGGGCCTGGCTCAGTTCGACCTGGGCGTCGGCCATCTCGATGCGGCGGCGGATATGGCCCCACAGGTCGATTTCCCAGCTCAAGTCCAGTGCCCCCTGCCATTGTTCGAACGGCGCTTGCCCGGCATTGCCCGACGGGTCATTCAAGCCGACCTCGCTGCGTCGCTCGCGCTGGTAGTCGCCATTGCCAGCGATACCCGGCAAGGTCGCGCTGCCGCTCACCTGGCGCGCGATGCGACTTTGCTCCAGGCGGTTGCTGGCCGTGCGAATGTCGAGGTTGGCCCGTGCCGCGCGCTCCACCAGCGAGGTCAACTGCGGGTCGCCCATCTGCTGCCACCAGCGGCTGTCCACCGTGGCCGTCGAGCTGGCCGACCACTGCGGCGGCAGGTCCGGCGTCGGTGCGACATAGTCGGGCCCTACCGTGCAGCCGGCCAGTAGCGCCAGTGCCATTGCCCATGTCCAGGTTCTCATTGCGGCATTTCCTGTGCCGTGTCGACGCTGACCACCACGGACATGCCGGCGCGCAGATGGTCCAGGCCGGCCTGCTCGGCGTCCAGGGTGATTTTTACCGGAATGCGCTGGGCAATTTTGGTGAAGTTGCCCGTGGCGTTGTCCGGTGCGATCGCCGAGAACGCCAGGCCCGTGGCCGGCGCAACGCTATCGATATGGCCCTGGAAGCGTTGATCGGGAAAGCTGTCGACTTGAATGTCGACGCTCTGTCCGGCGTGCATGTGCGCCAATTGGGTTTCACGGAAATTGGCCACCACGAAGGCCTCTTTCAGCGGCACCAGGGCCATCAAGGGCTTGCCCGCCGCGACATAGGCGCCGACGCGCACCGAGCGCTGGCCCACCATGCCGTCGCGGGGCGCGACGATGCGTGTGTAGGAGACATTCAGGCGGGCCTGTTTGAGGGCCGCTTCATGCCCGGCCAGTTCTGCGTGGGCCATTTGCCGTTGGGCCTTGAGCACATCCAGGGTTTTTTCACTGGCCAGGCGTGCGGCTTGGTCGCGCTCCCGGGCGGCCTGCCAATTGTGCAACTCGGCCTCGGCCTGCTGGCTTTCCTGCTGAGTGCCGGCGCCGGCCCTGGAAAGGTTTCGGTAACGCTGGGCATTGGCCTCGGCGAAGCTCAACGAGGCCGCGCTGGCGCGCACGGTGGCGCCAGCCTGATCGATCAGGGCGGCCTGGCGCTCGATGGTGGCGGTCAGGTTGGCAATCTGCGCCTGGGCTGCCTCGACAGCGGCGGCTGCGGCGTCCTCGCGGGCGAGAAAGTCCTCGTTGTCCAGCTCGGCGAGCAGTTGGCCTGCCTTCACTGGCTGGTTGTCGACCACGGCCACAGCGGTGATCAGGCCGGACACCCTGGGGGCGATCAACACCGAGTCGGCCGTGATGTAGGCGTCGTCGGTGCGCTGTTGTGTGTGATTGCCCAGCAGATGCCAGGTGCCGTAGGCCGCGCAGACGACGACGGCGCCGATGATCAGGGAGACTGCAGTTTTGTGGCTCATGCGGTTACCGGGGGTTGCGGTGGATAGGCACGCTTGGGCAGCGTCAGCAGGATGATCAGCAGCAGCGCGATCACGCCCAGCAGGGCCAGGAAGGCGTCACTGAAGCTGAGCACGAAGGCTTGTTCGCGAACGCGCCCTGCCAGGCTGGCGTTCTGTTCGTCGAGTAATGGCTGCAGCGCGGGTTGCCGGGCTGCGAGATGATCGAGCAGCACGTTGGAATGGAAATGCTCGCGGGCGCGAACGAAGTTTTCCAGGGCCGACCCGGCCAACACCGAGGCCAGGCCACGCAGGGTATTGACCATGGCCGAGGCGAAGGGGCCTTCCAACGGATGCACCACACCGGTGGCGATCATCAACAGGGGCACCACCACCATGGGCAGGCCCAGGGCGTGCAGGGCCTGGAGCGGGTAGAACTGCTCGCGATTCCAGGCGCTGGTCAGTTGCGCGCCGCCCAGACAGGCTATGGTCAGCAACAGCAGGCCACAGCCGATGACGTAGCGCGAATCCACGGCGTTACGGTTGATCAGCGTCGCCACCATTGGCGCCAGCAGCAGCTGCGAACAGGCCACGCTCAAGCTCAGCGGCATGGTCTGCAACGGGCGGTAACCCTGCACCGCGCTCAGGTACGCCGCCGGAATCGCACTGCTGGCCAGCACCACTAGCATCAGCAGCACCAGGGTCGCCAGGCCGAAGGCGAAGTTGCGTCGGCCCAGCAACTGCAATTTGAACAACGGCAACGGGTGGTACCACTCGTTGAGCAGGAACAGGGGCAGGCACACCGCTGCCCCCAGCAACAGCCAGGCGATCAGCGGTGAGGCCAGCCAGTCCAGCCGTTCACCCTGGGTGGCGGCCAGTACCAGGCAGACCAGCGTGGTACAGCCGAGCAGGGCGCCGCGCCAGTCAGCCTGCCGGAAACGCTCCAGGCGCAGGGGGTCCTGGGGCAGGCCGTAGGCGATCATGGCCGCGCCGATCAGGCCGGCCGGCACCACCTGCCAGAACAACAGGCGCCAGTCACTGCCCTCGTTCCACAACGAGGTCAGCGGCAGCGCCAGGTTGGGGCCGAAGGTGGCGGTCAGGGCATAGGCCGACAGGCCGTACAGCTTGATGTGCCACGGCAGGAAACGCAGCGCGGCGGTCATCAGCAACGGCGGCAGCGCGCCACCGGCGAGGCCCTGCAGGATGCGCAGGGTCAGCAGGCTCTGCAGGTTCGGCGCCAGGGGGCTGAGCACGCCGAAGACCGCGAATGCCAAGGTGGCGATGATCGCGAAACGACGCAACGAAAATGTCACCGCCAGCCAGGGCGCCAGCAGCATCGCGCACACTTCGGCAGCGCTGTAGAGCGACGTGACCCAGCTGCCTTCGTCGTGGCCCAGGCCCATCACCCCCAACACATCGACCAGGGCCAGGTCGGTGACACGGTCGTTGATCCCGGACGTCAGCGCCGCCAGCAGAACGCCGATCAGGCCGATAGCCAAACGCCCGCCAAACGGAGCGGGCACGGGAGGGGAGGCAGGTGCGGACACGAAATTTCCTGTGGGCGAAAGGCCATGAAAGCGGTTAATATCGATACAGTGTACTGGCTGGCAATACAGTGAGGCAAATCTCGTGTCTGCACCCGAAGCTGATCGAAGTGGTATCCAGGTGATTTCCCGAGCGGCCGCGATCCTGCGTTGCCTGGAAAGCGAGGCCGACGGCTTGAGCCTGGGGGCCATCGCCAAGCGTATCGAACTGCCGCGCTCGACCGTGCAGCGGCTGGTGGATGCCCTGGCGCTGGAGCAATTGCTGGAAGTGCGCAGTGCCGGTGGGATCCGCCTGGGCCCGGCCCTGATGCGGCTGGCTGCGCACAGCCACCTGGACATTACCCAGGTAGCCCGCCCGTACCTGGAAAGCCTGGCTCAGGACACCGGCGAAACCGCCGTGCTGGTGCACGGCAGCGGCCCGGCGTTGATGATTCTGCATTCGGTGGTGTCACCACAGGAACTGCGCGTGGCACCCAGCAGCGGCAACTTCCTGACGATGTATGCCACCTCGGGCGGCAAGTCACTGCTGGCGCGCATGGACGACGATGCCGTGACCGCCCTGGTGGCCGATCAGATCAAACCGCTGACGGCCAACACCCTGAATCTGCAGCAACTGCTGGCCCAGTTGGCAACCATTCGTCGCGAAGGCTTTTCCCATGACCGTGAAGAGCACATGCCAGGCGTGGGCGCCATGGCCATTGCACTGACCACTTCCCAAGGCGAGTACGCTATTTCACTGGTGGGTCCGGCGTGGCGTATCGCTGAACGCGAGTCGTCGATCAAGCACGCGCTGCAGCGTTGCCAGCAGGCATTGGGCAGCGCCCTGCACAATCGTGAAGGATGAATTGTTGCTTTTTATGTAACAGTAAATGGCTGAGTTGCTACTTTATCCTGACGGTCAACGTTGTAACCTAGCGCTGTCCCAAACGCCAGGTTGGCTGCTGGGACAGGTGCTTCGTGTTACTTCTCTTGAATAAAAGACTGCGTAACAACTTCTTCCCGCCTGCCCGGCAAATGAAGTCAATCGATTGTGTGATTGCTTTAAAGGCCATCTGATATGAACCGTTCACGTACACTGATCCTTCTCGCTTCGACCCTGTTCGCCCTGGGCGCGCAGGCAGTCCCCGCCCATTCTCCGAGCGTCGAGCACTACCAATACGGCAACCACTTGGACATCGCCAAAGTCATCAAGACGTCAGCGGTACCCAATGTTTGCCAAGTCGTACCGGCAAAAATGACCTACGAAGACCACAAGGGTGAGCAGCATGTGCTCGAGTACCTGGTGATGGGTAACGGCTGTTCCAACGGCTGATGGCAGCGCTCGCGGCGAGTGACCATTGTCACGCACCGTGCAACAGTCGCTTCAGTGAATGATCCACAGCGCCGTAGCGCCGAGAGTCGTCACGGCGGCACCCAGGCCCAATACGGAGACGCGGTCAGGCCGCAGGCGGGCCTCGTTGATGGCGGTGACCTGACGCGCATAACGCTTTTTCTGAGTTAGCCAGATCAGCAACGCCACCACCAGCGTCAGCAGCACCAGGCCGCCGGTCACGGCGCCATGACGCGGCAGCCAGCGCAGGCAGAACAAGCTGGCGACGAGCATGGCCAGCAGGGTTCGGCCCCAGGCGAGCAACGTGCGCTCCGGCTGCAGGCCCACGTCGGTGTGGGGCTGAGGGCAACGGCTCATCGCAGCAGTACGAAGGCGATCAGCCCACCGGTGACGATGGCGCCGCCCAACGACAGCAGCGGCACCAGCAGGGGAATCGGCAGGGGGCGGTTGTTGCGCATGGCCCGCTCGACATTCAGCCAGCGTACGCTGGCACTGGCACTGAGCAGCATGCCCAGCGCCAGCAGGGCAATGGCGAGAATTTTGCGAACCTCCGGCACGAACACATCCACCGTGAACGCCTCGATGGCGATCCCGCCGGCCATCAGCGCCAGCGCAGTGCGGATCCAGGCCAGAAAGGTCCGTTCGTTGGCCAGGGTGAAGCGTGGGTCGGGTTCGCAGCCGCCGCCGAGCCACTGGCGCGCCCGGGGGTTGCGCGGCGCGGGCAGGGGCGTGGAAGGGTCTGGGGTCCTGGGGTCAGGTCTCGCCATGGGGTGTTCGCCGATCGGGTGGGTTGGCAGCGATTAAGCATCAACCTCGAGCCGCGTACAACCCATGCTGTCGTCGCCCAGTCGGTTCAGGTCGCAAGTGCCGCGACCCTGGCCAGTGCCTGGGCGAGGTCGGCCTGCAGGTCATCGGCGTCTTCGATACCGACGCTCAGGCGCACCAGGCCTTCGCTGATTCCGTATTGCTCACGAATCGCCGGGTCGACGGCGCTGTGGGTGGTGGAGGCCGGATGACAGGCCAGTGAGTCGGTATCGCCCAGCGACACGGCCTGGGTGACCAGGCGCAGCCCATCTAGAAATGCCCGTGCCGCCGGCCGTCCGCCTGCCAGTTCGATCGACATCACCGCACCGTAACTGCGCATTTGCCGCTGCGCCACGGCATGTCCCGGATGATCGGCCAGGCCGGGATACAGCACCCGTGCCACACCAGGCTGCCCAACCAGCCAGCTCGCCAGTTGTGCGGCCGTGGTCGACGCCGCCTCGACGCGCAGCGGCAGGGTTTTCAGGCCGCGGATCAGCAACGAGGCTTCATGCGGACTGAGGCAGCCACCGAATTGCTTGAGGCCCACGCTCCGGACCTTGTCGATCCACTGCACATTGCCCACGGCGATGCCGCCGGTGGCATCGCCATGCCCGCCGATGAACTTGGTCGCCGAATGCACGACGAGGTCGAAACCCAACGTCAGGGGGCGGGTGATGCAGGGCGTGGCAAAGGTATTGTCGGCCACGCTGACGATGCCCCGGGCCGCGGCGATGCGCGCAACGCGTTCCAGGTCGACAATGCCCAGCAGGGGGTTATCCGGGGTTTCGACGAACACCAGGCGGGTGCGCGCGGTGAGCGCGCTTTCCAATTCCTCGACCGTGGCGACATGGGTCGCGCTGATGCCCAGCCGCGGTAGCAGTGTGCGCATCACACCTTCGGTGCCGCCGTACAGGGTGCCGACGTGAACCAGCTCGTCGCCGGCGCTGAGCACGGCCAGTAGCGTCGAGCAGATCGCCGCCATGCCACTGGCGAACGCCACGGCCCGTTCACCGTCCTCCAGCGCGGCCATCTTGTCTTCCAGTGCCGTGACGGTGGGGTTGGCGAAGCGGCTGTACAGGTAGCCCGGGTTAGTGCCGGCAAAGCGCGCAGCGCCGCTGTCGAAGTCGCCGTAGGAAAACGCCGAGGTCGCCACGATCGGCGTGGCAATCGCGCCGTAGGCCGGGTCGGGTGTCTGCCCGGCATGCACGGCCAGCGTGCGTAGCCCCGGCGTGCCGTTCGAGCGATTGTTCATGGCCATGCTCCTGCGTTGCGGTGTTCACCTTAGAGAGAGGCCTGGTACTCCTCGTTCAACACCGAGACCAATTGAGCGGCGGGCAGGCCGCCGGCGGCAATGGCTGGCACCAGCAGGTGGGTGGCCAGCAGGTTCAGCAGATCATGAGTGCCGAGGCATTGATCGTCGGCCAGCGGGTCGAACACGCCGCGATGACCACCGGCCTCGTAACCCTGCGCAACCACCCTGTCGATGCCCGCTGCCTGGGCCTGCAGGCCCTCGGCCAGGGAGGTGGCCGAGGCCAGCAACACAATGCCGGCGCGCTTGAATGCCTGCATGTGCTCTGCCGGCGGCAGGCCGAGGTGAAAGTTGACCACCTGAGGCCGTTCCGCCAGCAGCATGTCCAGCTGCGCGCTGCCGTCGTTGAAGCTGCTGCAAAAGATATGAACACCATGAATATCATCCACGCTGCTTGCCCGCGAAGCGGCAGCCGTTGCGCAACCTGCAGCCTTTCTGACACAGTTCACGCCTTTTTTTGCCGGCACCTCCGTCATCGCAAGGACACCGTCGCATGCAGTTCACCAGCGGATTTCTCCTCAGCCTCTCGCTGTGCCTGGACATTGGCATTGCCAATATCGCCATGATCACCCTGGCCATGCAACGCGGGTTCGCCCGGGGGCTGTGGCTGGGCCTGGGCAGTTGCGTGGGCGATCTGGTTTACGCCCTGCTGGCGCTGGGCGGCATGACCGTGCTGTTGCAATACACCGCCGTGCGCTGGGGGCTGTGGATCGGTGGGTCGTTGATGCTGCTGTATTTTGCCGTGAAGATGCTGGTGGCGGCCTGGCGGGGTGGTGCGCAGTTGCAGCCGGTGCAACAGGCCGACAACGGATCGAACTGGAAAGAGTTCGGCCGTGGCATCTTTCTGGCGATGTCCTCACCCACGGCCATTCTCTGGTTCGCGGCCGTCGGCGGCGTGCTGATTTCCCGCTCTGGCGCCCATGGCCTGGCAGGCACGGCGGCATTTCTCGGCGGCTTCCTGTGCGCAGGCGTGCTGTGGTCCGTTGGCTTGTGCCTGGCGGCGAGCCAGGGCGGCAAGCTGCTCGGGGAGAAATTGCTGCGCTACAGCTACCTGGCGTCCGCCGCCATCTTTTGCTACTTCGCGGTGTACGTCATTCTGTCCGGCTATCGGGAATTCATCCTGGGCGTCAATACCCCGGTGGCGGGCCTGTAAAAGGTGGTATACCTGGGCCGTCATCCATGGGTGTGCGGAGTCGGTCATGAAAGGTCTGGATTCGAAGAAAGCCAGCAAGAAAAAACCGGCCAAGTCGGCCCTCGAAAAGCGCGCCGAGAAGAAAGCCCGCAAGTCCACGGCGGGGCCCTTCGGTCATTGAGGACACTGGGCACCAGGCTGCAACGGACGAACCGTTGAGCTGTCGCGGGCCGGCAAGACCCGCTAAGGTTCAAGCATCACGTCCCAAAGGAGCTGCCGACATGACCACCATTGCCTCGTCTCCCTCGCCATTGGCGCCGGTTCGGTTCGTCCACCGCGAGCCCCTGTTGATCGCCGGCTTCGGCGACCGCTTCACCGCGGACACTACCAGTGCGATCAATGCCCTGTGGCAGGAGTTCGTGCCTTTTTTCGGCAAGATTCCCAATCAGGTCGGGCGTGAGCGCTACGGTGTCAGCTGTCATCCGGACCGCTCGGGCGGCTTCGAATACATCGCCGGGGTGTGCGTGGACACGGTCGACGACATTGCCCCGTCCCTGCGCTGGGTAGCGCTGCAGGCCCAGTACTACGCGGTGTTCGAACATCTGGGCCACCTTTCCGGGCTGGGCCAGACCTACAGCGCGATCTGGCAGCAATGGCTGCCCGGCTCCGGCTACGTGGCTGCCGATGCCCCGGAATTCGAGTGCTACCACGGCGACTACGACGACGACAGCGACAACGCCGTGCTGGAAATCTGGATTCCGCTCAGCCGCTAGCGGCCAGGGCTGCACTGCGCGGGATGCGCAGGGCAAAGCAGGTGCCCGTGGCCGCGTCCGAGCGCACGGTCAAGGTGCCGCCATGGGCCTCGGCGATCCGCTCGGCAATGTACAGGCCCAGGCCCAGGCCACGCCGTGAGTGGTGCGGGTCGAGGCGGGTAAAAGGCTTGAACAGTTGAGTCAATTGCGTCGCCGGAATAGGCACGCCCTGGTTCACCACGCTGAGCACGAAGGTCTCGTGCTCGACGGCCGCACGTACTTGAACCGACTCGCGAGAACTGCCATGCAGAATGGCGTTGGCCAGCAGGTTGGAAAACACCTGGCCGAGCCGTTCGCGGTCGCAATACACCGATGGCAGGTCGCCGAAGTCGGCCTGAATGGGCGGCTCCGGGTGCACCCGTTCGATTTCGTCGACCACTTGCAGAAGGGTCTCCGTCAGGTCGTCGCAGTGCGTGCGCTTGAGTGGAATACCTGCACCCAGGCTGCCACGGGCGAAGTCCAGCACGTCCTCCACCAGATGGCCGGCGCGCCGCTCGCTGGCCAGAATGTGATCAAGGATCGCGAGGCTCTTTTCGTCCTGGGTGCGCCGCTTGAGCATCTGCGCGCCTGCACTGATGGCGAACAGCGGATTGCGCAGGTCATGACCGAGCATGGCGATGAACTGCTCGCGCTGCTCGGCCAGCTCACCAGCCTCCGACAGCGCCGTCTGTGTACGCTGGTGGTTTTCCTCGGTTTCCAGTTGCACCGAGAACAGTTTGGCGAACGACTCCACCATCGCGGCGATGGGGCTGGCCTTGAGCGCGACCGGGAGCGGGTCGAGTGCGCAGAGCGTGCCGAAGAAGCTACCGTCGGTGCGGAACACGGGCACCGAAATATAGCTTTCGAACTGGTACAGGCGTGGTGTGTGATGGTTGCAGAAGAGTGGGTCTTCGCTGGCTTTGTCGATGATCACCGTTTGATGCGAACTGCGGATTTCATTGCAGAGGGTGGTGGCCAGGTCCAGTTCACCGCCCGGTTCCAGGCCGAAGTCCAGGGAGTCCTTGACCGCGCAGGCAATCCAGGCGTCGTCGGTCACCCGTGCGACGGCGGCGAAGCGCATGCCGGTGGTTTCGCAGATGACCTGCAGCATCGCTGGCACCGCATCGATCCGGCGAACGGTCTCGACGTCGGCTGTCACACTCGTTTTCATGCCTTGGCAACCCTGCATCGCACCCGATCAATGTGCCATGAGACCCGTTTTGCCAAGGAATTTCCAGCGTGATCGGTCAAAACGTCGGAAACGGCGGGTTGGCGTCGTTTAATGGCTGCCTATTCGCGCAGGCCGGACGCGGTTGCGCAGGGTTGCTGGCGACGGCCGCTGCAGCAGCGCTTCGAAGGTTTCCAGGTCCACCGGGCGGCTGAGGTAGAAGCCCTGCACCTCGTGGCATTGGTCGGTGATCAGCGATTTCAGCTGCTGGGCGGTTTCCACCCCTTCGGCCGTGACCGTCATGCCCATGGCCTTGCCGAGGTTGATGATGGCCTGGACCACGGCTCGGTCGCGGCTGCCGTTGCCCATGCTGGAAATGAAGCGCTTGTCGATCTTGATGCCATCGAACGGATAGGTCCGCAGATAGCCGAGCGACGAGTAGCCGGTGCCGAAATCGTCCATGCTCAGGCGCACCCCCAGCTCTTTCAACGCGATCATGGTCGACAGGGCGCCGTCGATATCGTTGAGCATCACGCCCTCGGTGATCTCCAGTTCCAGTTGGCCGGCCGGCAAACGCGTGGCCACCAGAATATCGCGAATGTCGTTGACGACATCGCTGCGCGAGAACTGCGCCGGCGACAGATTGACCGACACCACGACCGCCTCGTGCCAGTTGCGCGCCGCCAGGCACGCCGCCTCCAGCACCCAGCGCCCCAGTGGCACGATCAGCCCGGTCTGCTCGGCCAGGGGAATGAACTGGTCGGGCCCCAGCAGGCCGTTCACCGGGTGCTCCCAGCGCACCAGCGCCTCGGCGGACACGATGCGACTGCCGTCCACCGTGTAGCGTGGCTGGTAGTGCAGCACGAATTGGCCCTGCTTGACCGCCACGCGCAGGTCGTTTTCCAGCTGGCGTCGAGCCTGGATCAGCTCATTCATCTGCGCCGCGAAATAGCGCCAGGTGTTCTTGCCATCGGCCTTGGCCTGGAACAGGGCGATGTCGGCACAGCGAATCAGCTCTTCAGGCTCAAAGCCCTGGGTATGGCTTTGCGCAATGCCGATGCTGGCCCCGACGTGCAGGCTGTGCTCGGCGTAGCTGACCGGCTGGCGCAGGCTTTCCAGCAGGCGGCTGCAAAAGCGTTCTATCTCGTCATGCGCCTGCATGCCGCCCAGGGCCACGACGAATTCGTCGCCGCCCAGGCGTGCGACCAGGTCGCGGTCGCGGGTGCACTCGCGCAGCCGCGCGGCGACTTCCAGCAGCACCGCATCGCCCGCCGGGTGGCCCAGCGAGTCATTGATCGGCTTGAAGTTGTCCAGGTCCAGCAGCAGCAGGGTCACGCGCGGCGCCTGTTCTTTATGACGCAGGGCCTGGGCGAGGTAGCTGGCCAGGTTATTGCGGTTGGACAGGCCGGTCAGCGGGTCATGCATCGACAGGTGGTGAATCTGCGCGTGCGCGTTGATTTCGTCAGTGATATCGCTGGCCGTGCCGCGATAGCCTGCCCGTTGCCCGGCCTTGACAATGGGCCGGGCCGACAGCCGGCAATGGCGCAACTGGCCCGACTCATCGCGGTAGGAGCAGCGCAGGTTGTTGAGGTGTTGGCCGTCGTCGAGGGTTTTCATCCACAGCCCCAGCGGGGTGGTGTCGCACTGCAGCAGCTCCTCCAGTGGCTGGCCCAGCCAACCCGGGCCCTGGTAGCCGGTGACCTGGGCAAAACGCGTCGACACATAGGTGATGCGGCAGTGCTCGTCGGTTTCCCAGATCCAGTCCGACGCTGCCTCAGCCACGGCGCGAAAGCGCTCCTCGCTGGCTTGCAGCGCCTGTCGTGAATCGGCCAGCGCCTGCACGCTGCTGTCGATCTGTGCCGAGCCACGCCAGGTGTAGCGCATGAACCAGACCATCAGCGCCCCCAGTACCAGCACGGCCAGCGCCAGCGGCGGCAGCACCGAGCGCAACAGTGCGGTGCCGGGCTGGCTCGGCGTCCAGGTCAGGCCGAAGCCGGTCTGGTCGAGGGCAAGGCGAGGGCCGGCACGCTCGCGCGTCGCCGGGTCGACCAGGGTCAGGCCTGCCACGCCGTAATCGCGACCCAGGCGTTGCAGCTTGCCGGGGGTGAGTTGATCGACGAAGAACAGCATCGCGGCGCTCTGCGGATCGACGGCCGGCAGATGGTGCTCGGGCGTCACCCGTTCGGCCGTGAGAATCGCAGGTAGACCTTCGAACAGCACGAACTGGCTCAATGGCAAGGCGCCGGCAGGGGACACCTGCAGGGCCTCGGTCAGGCTGTCGGGCGGCGGCGAAATGAAGGCCGCCAGCGGCCGTTCGACCCGCTCACCGCGCACGCTGGCAGAGGCAGTGCGCTGACCGGTCTGGATGAAGATCCCGTCGTAACCGTCCTGGGTGAACAGGCTGTGCTCGACTTGACGGCCCTCGGCGTTCGCACCGGACTCGTTGGACACCGCGTGGGCGTGGGCCCATAAAGCATGACGGCTGATTGCATCCCGGCTCGCCGCCATGCGATTGTCCAGCGCGCGCTGTACGCTACGCTGGTCCTCAGCGAGTTGCTCATGGTTCAGTCGCTGGGAAATATTGAACAGCGCCACCAGCGCCATCAACAGGCCGGTGGCGAACAGCAGGCTGATGCTGACGATAAAGCGACGCGTGTGTCGAGTATGCCGGGTCGACCCCGAAGCAATGACATCCATATCCGCTCTTCCTTGTGAAAAACCACGGGCACTTTGCTGGCAACCCCGCGTCCGACCAGTATGGATGCCCAATCGCTCGACCGCTCGGAGCGCGGCATCTGTCGGACGAAAGGTATGGCTGATTGCTATCTCATCGCCCGGCACCGCTCTGGGTGACGACTGCATGCCGGTGTCGGGCCTGTGCCTTTCTCATCGCGTTAACCTGCCGGGAAGCTGTATGAAATCTGCCCTGATCATTGGAGTGCTCTTGCTTATGGCTCAACAACCCTTGCCCGCCGAGGAGCTGACGCCCTCTAACCGCCAGGATGGTCAGTTCAAAAATCAAATGGCGTTCCCCAAGGAAGGCTTTTTCAAGAAGTTGCGTATCGGTCTGAAATACCTGTTGCTCAGCAAGCCCGCCGATACCCGGCCGGACCGACCCATCGCGTTGGCACCGCTGAGCCGCCAGCACGTGCTCGAGGCGCCCGATGGCAGCCTGTGGCGGCTGGGCCATTCGACCGTGCTGATCAAGTCGCGCGAGCGGTTTTTCATCACCGACCCGGTGTTCGGCCAGCGCGCCTCGCCGGTGCAGTGGGCAGGCCCGGAACGTTTCCACGCTGCGCCGATCAGCCTGCAAGAACTGCCGCCGCTGACCGCGGTGGTGCTGTCCCACGATCATTACGATCACCTCGACAAAGAGGCCGTGCTGGCATTGGCGGCCAAGACCGACGTGTTCCTGACCACGCTGGGGGTCGGCGATCGACTGGTCGAATGGGGAGTGCCGGCGCAGAAGGTACGCCAACTGGATTGGTGGCAGGAAACCGAAGTGGCCGGCACGCGCTTCGTCGCCACGCCCACTCAACATTTCTCGGGCCGCGGTCTGTTCGACAGCAACACCACCCTGTGGGGCTCTTGGGTGATGATCGAGCCGGACTGGCGCCTGTTCTTCAGCGGCGACAGCGGTTATTTCGACGGCTTCAGGCAGATCGGCGAGCAGTATGGCCCGTTCGACGTGACCCTGGTCGAGACGGGGGCCTATAACGTCAACTGGCCTAACGTGCACATGCAGCCGGAAGAAAGCCTGCAGGCGCATATGGACCTGCGCGGCAAGGTGATGCTGCCGATCCACAACGGCACGTTCGATCTGGCCCTGCATTCGTGGCACGAACCGTTCGACCGCATCAGCCAGTTGGCACAGGCCAAGGGGGTAGCACTGAGCACGCCGCAGATGGGCGAGCGGGTCGATGTGCGCCACCCGCAACCCGGCAGCCGCTGGTGGGTGCCGGGCCTGGCGGCTGAAACGGCGCCACTGGCACCGTCGCGCTGACGCCTTCAGGATTTGCGTTTGGCGTGCTTGTGGGTGGTCCCGTCATCGCTGGGCGGTATGCCGGATTCGCTCCTGATCTGCGCGTGGCTGATCAGGGCGAAGATGAAGCTGCCGCCGATGATGTTGCCGGCCAGGGTCGGACCCGCGAAGTCGACCCAGAACTCGCGCCAGCCCAGTTCACCGGCCCACACCAGGTAGGACACCTCTGCCGAGCCGACGACGATATGGGTGAAGTCGCCCAGTGCCATCAGGTAAGTGATCAGCACAATGATCATGATCTTGGCGTTTTCCTGGGACGGAATCATCCACACCATGGTCGCGATCATCCACCCCGAGATGATGCCCTTGGAAAACATCTGGCTGGTGTCGTGCTCCATGACCTTGCGACCGATTTCGAGAAAGGCCAGGTCTGTCTTGCTGTCGAAAATCGGCAAGTGCAGCATCACGTAGCTCACCAGCAGAGTACCTACCAGGTTGCCGGCCAGCACGGTGGTCCATAAGCGGGCCAAGCGGCCGAAGTTGGTCAGGCTGGGCTTGCTCATCACCGGCAGCACAGCGGTCAGGGTGTTTTCCGTGAACAACTGCTGGCGCGCCAGGATGACCGCCAGAAACCCGGCCGAGTAGCCCAGGCTGGCGATGACCTTGCTGGCTTCGCCCTCGGGCAGCCGTGAATTGAACAGCCCCATGGCCATCAGCGACAGGCCCATGGTCAGCCCTGCGGCCAGTGCCGACCACCACAGCGCCGCGACATTGCGCTCCAGCTCGTGGTCGCCCTGGGTGCGAATGATTTCGTGCAGCACCGCCGCACGGGGCGGCTGGTTCTCGTGCACCTCTTCTTTTTCGTCGCTGGACAGGCCAGGTGTCTTGCCGTCTTCTTCGGTGGGTAGCGGTTTTTCGGGGGTGTCCATAGGGCTCCGTCGATCCTGTTGCAAACGTCGGCGAAAGTGCTCGGCGTGGATTCAACAATGACCGTGGCGCCCTGGATTAAGTTGCGTCAGCGACTGTCGGAAACCGGTAGCCCGAACACCTCGCGCAGCGCCTGGGCATACGCCGTGCTGCCCAGGATCATGCTGTTGTTGTGGGTGCCCCCTGGCACCAGCAGCAATTGCTTGGGCGGCACGGCCTTGGCGAACAGTTCTTCGCTCAACCGCGACGGGACATACCGATCGTCGGTGCCGTGCACGATCAGCACGGGAATACCGATGTCGTGGATCTTGTCGATGGAGTCGAATTTCTCCGACATGATCCAGCGCACCGGCAGCGAGGTATTGGCGACCGCCGCCGCTGCGGCAGCCAGGTCGGTGAAGGTCGACTCCACGATCAGGCCGGCCGCCCTGGGCCGCTCCGGGTCCTGGCGAATGTGCTCGGCCAGGTCCACGGCAATCGCCCCGCCCAATGAGTGGCCGTAGATGAATCGCTTGTCGGCCTGAGGCTGCAACTCGACGAGCTTGGCCCAGGCGGCACGGGCGTCTTCGTACACGGTGCTTTCGGAGGGCAGGTCACCGGGGCTTTCACCAAAACCCCGGTAATCGATCGCCAGCACGGAAAACCCCAGCTCGCGCAGTTGGCTGATGCGACGCACCTGGGCGGTCAGGTTCCAGCGCGTGCCGTGCAGGTACAGCACGGTGGGCGCATGGGCTCGCGGCGCCGGCCACCACCAGGCGTGCAGGTACTGATCGCTGCTCAGGGTCTTGCTGATGGGGATCTGCAGTTCCTCGACACCCGCCGGCAGCCCGGAATACCAGCTAGCGGTGCCGGGCTCGATATTGAACAGCAACTGGCGCTCTTTGTAGGCCAGTTGCGAACAGCCATAGGGCAGGCCCGCACCGATCAGCAGCGCCAGGATCAGCAGCGCAGGCCAGCGGCGGCGCGAAGGGCGAGGGGAGGTCGACATGGCCGGTATCCGAAAGAAAGCTCTGTAGGAAAACTCTAACGTGGTCGTCTGTCTTTTTGTCGGACAGTTGCGAAAGCAAATGTTTCAGTCACATGACCGCTCTGCCGCGCGGCCTGGCCGGCGATGAACGGGCAGGGCACAGGCGTTGCCGCACATCTGATAGCATTCCTCGATTCCCACTGTCTTGTGAAGCGTTCATGCCGGTCAATACTCCTGGTCCCAAAGCCCGCCTGACGGGCGGCGTCACCTTGATCGACGTCGCGCGCGTCGCCGGCGTTGCGCCGATGACGGTGTCGCGGGTGTTGAACCAGCCAGGGCAGGTGCGCCAGCAAACCCGGGAAAAGGTCCTGCGCGCCATCGAGCAGACCGGCTACGTGCCCAACCTGGTGGCCGGGGCGCTGGCGTCCAATCGCAGCCGGTTAGTGGCGGTGATTGTGCCGATGCTGACCAACCCGATCTTTTCCGACACCTTCCAGGCCATCGCCGAGCGCCTGGCCACCGCCGGCTACCAGGTGCTGCTGGGCACCTCCGGCTACCAGGCCGACCATGAGCAGGAGCTGCTGGAAGTCATCCTCAGCCGACGCCCCGATGGCATCATTCTGACTGGCACCTTGCACACCGATGCCAGCCGTCTGCGCCTGCGCGCCGCACGGGTACCGGTGGTGGAAACCTGGGACCTGACGCCCGACCCCATCGATATGCTGGTGGGGTTTTCCCACGAGCAGGTGGGTGAGCAGTTGGCGCAGCACCTGCTGGGCAAGGGTTACCGCGACTTTGCCGTATTGAGTGTCAACGATCCACGCGGGTTGCGCCGGGTCGACAGTCTGCTGGGAGCCCTGGCGGCTCACGGCGTGACTGACGTGCAGCGCCAGGTGTTCGAAGGGCTGCCGACGCTGGCGCACGGTCGCGAAGGCCTGAGTGCCTTGCTGGGCACAGCGCCCAGGCCGCTGATGATTGTGTGCACCTCCGATACCATCGCCCATGGTGTGTTGACCGAGGCGGCGGCGCGCGGCATTCGCGTGCCGGAGGAGATCGCCGTGATGGGGTTCGGCGACATGAATTTCGCCGAGCACACCTACCCGGCGCTCTCCACGGTGAAAATCGATGGGCGGTTGATGGGCACGGCCGCCGCCAATTTGCTGCTGGACCGGCTCAACGGGCAGGCGTTGCAGCCTGCTGCGCACGACATCGGCTTTTGCATCGTGGAGCGCGAAAGCACCCGTTGACACGTTTGACCCTTGCCAAGGCCTGCATGATCTTCTACTGTTGCCCCGGTAATTTGGTAGCGCAACCATTTCCCCCAGTGCATGTTCTGACCCATAACAACAAAGACCAGACAGCAGGCCAACTCCATGAACCCATCCACCCATTCCACACTTGCATCGCAAAATGGTAGCGATACCATCCATGCACATGCCGACGCCACCGCGGTCAAGGCGACGCGGGTCCGCTATGGCATCATGGCGATGCTGTTCTTCATGACGGCCATGAACTACGCCGACCGCTCGACGCTGTCGATCACCGGCGCTGCCATCCAGCAAACCCTCGGCATTTCATCGGTGACGCTGGGCTACATGTTTTCAGCGTTCGCCTGGACCTATGTGCTGGCGCAGATTCCCGGTGGCAAGTTACTGGACCGCTACGGTTCCAAGCGCGTGTACGGCGTCAGCATTCTGCTGTGGTCATTGCTGACCTTCACCATGGGCTTCGTCATCGGCTTGCCGGCGGCGGTGGGGATTGCCGCGCTGTTCATCCTGCGCATCCTCATCGGCGTGGTCGAGGCACCGGCTTTTCCGGCCAACAGTCGAGTCGTGGCTACCTGGTTCCCGGCGTCGGAGCGGGGCACCACCGCAGCGCTGTTCACCTCGTCGTCGTACTTTGCCAAGGTTATTTTTGCGCCGCTGATGGGTTGGATCACCCAGGTCTACGGCTGGCAGTACGTCTACATGCTGATGGGGGTGCTGGGGCTGATCATGGCGATGATCTGGTTCAAGGTGATCTACGCGCCCAAGGAACACCCGCGCATGAACAAGGCCGAACTCGACTACATCGTCGCCGGTGGCGCGGTGGTGGACATGGACAGCCCGGAAAACACCCAGCGTGAAAAGGGCTCCGAGGGAAGTGTGAATACCTGGCCGGCCATCCGCGAAATCGTTGGCAACCGGATGATGGCAGGCATTTTCCTGGGGCAGTACTGCGTCACCACGCTCACCTATTTCTTCCTGACCTGGTTCCCCATCTACCTGGTGCAGGACCGCGGCATGTCGATTCTCAAGGCCGGCTTTATCGCGGCCATTCCAGCCATTTGCGGTTTTGTCGGCGGGGTGCTGGGCGGCATGGTGTCCGATCACTTGCTCAAGCGCGGCCTGTCCCTGAGCGCCGCACGCAAGATTCCGCTGGTGCTGGGCATGCTGCTGTCGACCAGCATGATCATCTGCAACTACATCGAACTCGAGTGGCTGGTCGTGGCGATCATGGGCCTGTCCTTCTTCGGCAAGGGCTTCGGTGCCCAGGGCTGGGGCGTGATGGCCGATGTGGTGCCCAAGGAGGCTGCAGGCCTGGCCGGCTCCCTGTTCAACGGTTTCGGTAACATCGCCGGCATCATCACCCCGATCGTCATCGGTTATCTGGTCAGTGGCGCCGGCAATTTCTCTTTCGCGCTGATGTTCGTCGCCGCCCACGCGCTGGGGGCGATCCTGTGCTACCTGATGCTGGTCGGCAAGATTCAACGGCTGGTATTGAAAACCTCGGTCAACGGCGCAGCCGCCTGACGTCACCCTCTTTTATGCCAACAGGAGTTCGGATGAAAATCGTAATGATCGGCGAAGCGGCATCGCACCGCGATGAGATCGCCGCGGGGCTGGATTTCGAGGCCACCTATGTCGCCTTGCCGCGCGAGGCGCACGAGTCCGACCAATGGGACGAGCAGATAGAAGGCGCCGATGTACTGATCGCCATGCGTTTTCAGCGGCACAAGACGGCGCCGGCCTTCGGCTTGCTGCATGCGCCTGGGGCGGGCCTGGACGGTATCGACTTCAGCGTGCTGCCGGCCGGGTGTACCGTGTGCAATGTGTTCGAACATGAGGTGCCCATGGCCGAATACGCCCTGGCCTGCATGCTCGAGCACCAGATCGACCTGGCCAGCCTGCGCGCCCGTTTCACTACCGAGGGCTGGACCCAGGCTTACCTGGGCCGCCGCCCGCGCGGCGAACTGTTCGGCAAGACCGTTGTGATCGTCGGCTTCGGGCGCATTGGCCAGGCCGTGGCGACTCGCGCACGGGCTTTCGGTATGCGCGTGGTTGCCATTTCCGGGCGCGCACGCGACGGCCGGGTCGAAGGGCCGATGGACGAGGCGTTCGTGCCGGCCGAACTGGACGCCGTGCTGCCCCGCGCCGACTTCGTGGTGCTGACCTGCCCGCTGAACGAGCAGACCCGGCAATCCTTCGGCGCGCGCCAGTTGCAGGCGATGCGCAATGATGCCGTACTGATCAACATCGCCCGGGCCGCCGTGGTCGACCAGGACGCCCTTTACGAAGCGCTCGCGCAGCAGCGTATCGCCAAGGCCTACCTGGACGTGTGGTACGCCTACCCGGCAGGCAGCGCCGACCAGGTGGCGCCGGCCAGTCATCGTTTCGAAGACCTGGCGAACGCCTTCTGCACCCCGCATGTGTCGGGCTGGACCCACGGTCTGTTCGAACGTCGCTATGCACAGATCGCCCAGAACATCATGCGCCGCCAGCGTGGCGAGCCATTGATCAATGTTGTGCACGGGAACAGCTGAGGAGGCTGCATGAAAATCACCAAGATCCAGACCACCCGCCTGACGGGCCTGCCGAACCTGTTGTGGGTCGAAATCCATACCGACGAGGGCCTGGTCGGGCTGGGCGAAACGTTTCGCGGCGCCGAAGCGGTCGAGGCCTATATCCACTCGATCTCTGCAGGCATGCTGCTGGGCAAGGACCCGTTGCACATCGAGCGGCATAACAAGGCGCTGTTGCGCGGTTACCTGGGCTTCAACGGCTCGGGCGTCGAGACCCGCGCGGCGTCGGCCCTGGACATTGCCCTGTGGGACGTGTTCGGCAAGGCGGTGAACCAGCCGCTGTATCAACTGCTCGGCGGCCTGTGCCACGACCGCATGCGCGCCTACAACACCTGCGCCGGCGGCAACTTCAACACCGCCGGCGAGCAGCGCCGCACTATCAGCAAGGGAGAGGTGCTGGCGCGCGAGCGCTATGACGATCAGGTCGCTTTCGTCGAGTCGCCCGACGAGTTGGCCCACAGCCTGATCGATGAAGGCTTCAGCGCCATGAAAATCTGGCCCACCGACAGTTTCGCCCTGCCCACGGGCGGGCAGTTCATCAGCAGCGCCGACATTCGCAAGGCCATCGAGCCGTTCGAGAAGATCCGCCGGGCGGTGGGCGACCGCATCGACGTGATGTGCGAGTTCCACTCGTTGTGGAATACCACGTCGGCACTGGCCATTGCCCGCGAGCTCAAGCAGTACAACATCTTCTGGGCCGAGGACCCGATCAAGATGGACAGCGTGCAGGCGCTGGCCGACTACCGGCGGCTGTCCGGCCTGCCGGTGTGCGGCAGCGAAACCCTGGCCACGCGCAGCGCCTTCCGCGACCTGCTGGCCGCCGATGCGCTGGACTACGTCATGCTCGACCTGTCCTGGTGCGGCGGCATCAGCGAGGCGAAGAAAATCGCCGGTATGGCCGAAGCCTACCAGAAGCCCATCGCGCCCCATGACTGCACCGGCCCCGTGGTGCTGATGGCCTCGCTGCATCTGGGCCTGTCTTCGCCCAACGCGATTTTCCAGGAGGTGGTGCGGGCGTACCTGTCGGGCTTCTATCAAGACCTGGTGACCCGGCTGCCCGAGTTGCAGGCCGGTTTCCTGCTGCCCCCCACCGGCCCTGGCCTGGGCACCGAACTGAGCGAGTCGTTGCGCCGCCGCGAGGACTGCGTGACACGCGTTTCCAGCCTGTGAAGGGCGCGGTAGACGCCAGCCTTGCACTACACTGCGGGTGAGCCTGACCAGGAGAACCCGCCATGGCCTCTACCCTCAGCACTGCGCCCTTGACCGACGATGAGTTGGATTTCCTGCAGGCCCACCTCGACCGCTATGCCCAAGACGACGCCATTCACTGCGTGTCGGAACTCGATGGCTATTTCACCGCGCTGGTGTCCTGCCCACGGGCCGTGCCCTTCGACGACTGGTACGCGACCCTGTGGGGCGGCGTCCAGCATGTGCCGACCGGGGCTTGCGAGCCGGCGTTCCAGTCGTTTCGCGACTTGCTGGCGCAACACATGAATCAGCTGGCCGTGCTGCTGGAACAGGACATCGAGCACTTTTCACCGATCTTCAACGTGCTCGAAGACGATGACTCGATCAGTGTCGAGGACTGGTGCCTGGGCTACGAGCGCGGCGTGCTGGTGGGCGGCGGCTGGGACGGGCTGCCCGAGGACGAGCAGGACCTGCTGGCGATGATCACGCTGCACACCCTGGGCATCGATGTACTGACCGAAGACCCCCCGCAACACCCCGGCCCCGACGAGTACGCCGGGGACGCCTCGATCGAACTGATTCCGATCGCCGCCATCGCCTTGCATCACTACTGGGCACAGCGGCGGCGTGACGACCTCGGCATGGACGCCGAGGCCAAACCCGGGCGCGACGATCTTTGCCCATGCGGCAGCGGCCGAACCTTCAAGCACTGCTGCCTGCACTGAGTGATGGGCTGAGAGGGCCAGCGCAGAGGGGTTCGTCGTTTTAGAGTGGGAAGCCTAAAGATGACCTGGATCGGCTATTAAGTCATTTTATCGACCGTTAGGCCACGTTCGGCCTCTAGGCGGCCTTTGGCAAAGCTGCTACTCTCGGCGCGCTTTTCATACATTCGGCGTCTCAAACGCCGAATGACAGATCAATAATAATCGCATCGAATGCGGTGAAGACTTCGCTGTCGCTGGAGGAGTAGGCTTCCATGGTCGAAAATTTCTGGAAGGACAAGTATCCAGCTGGGGTGGCGGCGGACATTGATCCTGACGAATATCCCAACGTCCAGACAGTGCTGAGGCAATCGTGCCAGCGCTTCGCGGACAAGCCTGCCTTCAGCAACCTTGGCAAGACCCTGACCTACGGGCAACTGTACGAATTGTCCGGGGCCTTCGCCGCCTACTTGCAGCAGCACACCGACCTGGTGCCTGGCGACCGTATCGCGGTCCAGTTGCCCAACGTCCTGCAATACCCGGTGGCGGTGTTCGGTGCGCTGCGGGCCGGCCTGATCGTGGTCAATACCAACCCGCTGTACACCGCGCGGGAAATGGAGCACCAGTTCAACGACTCCGGCGCCAAGGCGCTGGTGTGCCTGGCCAACATGGCGCACCTGGCGCAGAAGGTCGTGCCCAAGACCGGGGTCAAGCTGGTCATCGTCACCGAGGTGGCCGACCTGTTGCCGCCGCTCAAGCGACTGTTGATCAACAGCGTCATCAAATACGTGAAGAAAATGGTGCCGGCCTACGAGCTGCCCAAGGCGGTCAAGTTCAACGACCTGCTGGCGCTGGGGCACGGCAAGCCCGTGGTCGAAGCCCACCCGGCCAGTTCCGAAGTCGCGGTGCTGCAATACACCGGGGGCACCACCGGGGTGGCCAAGGGGGCGATGCTGACTCACCGCAACCTGGTCGCCAACATGCTGCAGTGCAAGGCGCTGATGGGGGCCAACCTCAACGAGGGCTGCGAAGTGCTGATCACGCCGCTGCCTCTGTATCACATCTATGCGTTCACCTTTCACTGCATGGCCATGATGCTGATCGGCAATCACAACGTGCTGATCAGCAACCCGCGTGATCTGCCGGCGATGGTCAAGGAACTGTCGAAATGGAAGTTCAGCGGGTTCGTCGGGCTCAATACCCTGTTCGTGGCGCTGTGCAATAACGACGCGTTCCGCAAGCTGGACTTTTCCGCCTTGAAAGTCACCCTGTCCGGCGGCATGGCGCTGCAGCAGGCCGCCGCCGAGCGCTGGAAGGCGGTGACCGGTTGTGTGGTCTGCGAAGGCTACGGCATGACCGAGACCAGCCCGGTGGCCACGGTCAATCCGATTCAGAACGTGCAGGTCGGCACCATCGGTATTCCGGTGCCCTCGACCCAGTGCAAGGTGATCAATGACCAGGGCGAGGAGCTGCCGCTGGGCGAAATCGGCGAGCTGTGCATCAAGGGGCCGCAAGTGATGAAGGGTTACTGGCAGCGCCAGGACGCCACTGCGGAAATCCTCGACAGTGACGGTTGGCTGAAGTCCGGGGACATCGCGGTGATTCAGCCTGATGGCTATATGCGCATCGTCGACCGCAAGAAAGACATGATTCTGGTGTCCGGCTTCAACGTCTATCCCAATGAGCTGGAAGACGTGCTGGCGACCTTGCCGGGCGTGTTGCAGTGCGCAGCCATTGGTATCGTGGACGAGAAGTCCGGCGAGTCGATCAAGGTCTTTGTGGTGGCCAAGCCGGGCGTGACCCTGACCAAAGAGCAGGTCATGGACCACATGCGTGCCAACCTCACCGGCTACAAGGTGCCGCGTTCGGTGGAGTTCCGCGACGCCCTGCCCACCACCAACGTGGGCAAGATCCTGCGCCGCGAACTGCGCGACGAAGAAAAGCGCAAGGCCGCCGCCCGCCAGAGCGCCTGAAGACGACCACCGGCCTGGTTCACCCAGGCCGGTGGCCCGGCAACGCCCCCCACCGCCCGCCAAATCTGCGACAATCCGTGGCATTAAGCTTGCCGCGTCCCACGAAGAAGATTTTGCGCACCTGATGACCGACCAGACTCCCTCGATCGACTCGCTCCTGAACAACCTTGACCACGCCATGATCAGCGACCGCCATCGTTTGCGGCGCCAGTTGCATGAGCTGCGCAAGAAGCCCGACGAGGCGCGTCTGGCGCAATGGGCCGAGCGTGCCCAGGCGTCGTTCGCCCGGGTCACGGCACGCCGTGCCAGCGTGCCGAGCGTGCGCTACGACGACAGCCTGCCGATCGCTGCCAAGCGCGACGAAATCAAGAAAATCCTCGCCGAGCATCAGGTGTTGATCATCGCCGGCGAAACCGGGTCGGGCAAAACCACCCAGTTGCCGAAAATCTGCCTGGAGCTGGGCCGTGGCCAGCATGGCTTGATCGCCCATACTCAGCCGCGCCGAATCGCCGCGCGCAGCGTCGCCGCCCGGGTCGCCGAGGAACTGGCCACGCCTCTGGGCGGGCTGGTGGGCTATCAGGTGCGCTTCGAGGACCAGAGCGACGCCAACACCCTGATCAAGCTGATGACCGACGGTATCCTGCTGGCGGAAACCCAGCACGACCGTTTTCTCGAGCGCTACGACACGATCATCGTCGACGAGGCCCACGAACGCAGCCTCAACATCGACTTCCTGCTCGGCTACCTGAAGACCCTGCTGCCGCGCCGTCCTGACCTGAAGGTGATCATCACCTCGGCGACCATTGACCTGGAACGTTTTTCCCAGCATTTCAACGATGCGCCGATCATCGAAGTGTCCGGTCGCACGTTCCCGGTCGAGACCTGGTACCGGCCGCTCACCGCCGAACAGGACGAGGAGGGCAACACGGTCGAGGAGGACCTCAGCGTCGACCAGGCCATCGTCGCCACCCTGGATGAAATCGCCGCCTTCGAGCGCAGCGAACGGCGCACGCCTGGCGACGTGCTGGTGTTCCTGCCCGGCGAGCGGGAGATTCGCGATGCCGCCGAGATCCTGCGCAAGGCCCAGCTCAGGCACACCGAAATCCTGCCGCTGTATGCGCGGCTGTCGCCGGCCGAACAACAACGGATCTTTCAGTCGCATCCCGGCCGACGCGTGGTGTTGGCGACCAACGTCGCCGAAACGTCGCTGACGGTGCCGGGCATTCGCTACGTGATCGACACCGGCACGGCCCGCATCAGCCGCTACAGTTATCGCGCCAAGGTCCAGCGCCTGCCCATCGAGGCAGTGTCCCAGGCCAGCGCCAATCAGCGCAAGGGCCGCTGCGGTCGGGTCGAGCCCGGAATCTGCGTGCGCCTGTACAGCGAAGAGGATTTCAACGCGCGCCCGGCGTTCACCGACCCGGAGATCCTGCGCACGAATCTGGCTGCGGTGATCCTGCAGATGCTTCACCTGCGCCTGGGCGAGATCGAGCAGTTTCCGTTTCTCGAGCCGCCGGACGGCAAGGCCATCAGCGACGGCTTCAACCTGCTGCAGGAGCTCTCGGCGGTCAACCGCGAGAACCAGCTGACGCCGCTGGGTCGCCAGTTGGCGCGGTTGCCCATCGATCCGCGGCTGGGCCGCATGCTGCTGGAGGGGCAGCACCAGGGCAGCCTGCAGGAAGTGCTGATCATCGCCAGTGCGCTGTCGGTGCAGGACCCGCGCGAGCGACCGCCGGAGCGCCAGCAGGCCGCCGACCAGGCTCACGCGCAATGGAAAGACGCCGACTCCGACTTCGCTGCCCTGGTCAATCTGTGGCGCGGTTTCGAGGAACAGCGCCAGGCGCTGGGTTCCGGGGCCTTGCGCAGTTGGTGCCGCAAGCAGTTCCTCAACTACCTGCGCCTGCGCGAATGGCGGGATGCGCATCGGCAACTGGCGCTGATTTGCCGCGACCTGCAGTTGCCGGTCAACCAGGAGCCGGCCGACTACCCACGCCTGCACAAGGCCGTGCTGTCCGGCCTGCTGAGCCAGATCGGGCAGAAGAGCGAGGACGGCGACTACCTGGGCGCCCGCCAGCGGCGGTTCTGGGTGCACCCGTCCTCGGGCCTGGGCCGCAAGCGCCCGCAGTGGCTGATGGCCGCCGAGTTGGTGGAAACCACCAAGTTGTACGCGCGCATGGTGGCCAAGATCGAGCCGGACTGGATCGAGCCGCTGGCCGGGCACCTAGTCAAGAAAAACCATTTCGAGCCGCACTGGGAGAAGAAGCGCGGGCAGGTGGTGGCGTTCGAGCAGATCACCCTCTACGGCCTGATCGTGGTCGGGCGGCGGCCGGTGCATTTCGGCCCGATCGACCCGGTGGCGTCGCGCGAGTTGTTCATCCGCGAGGGCCTGGTGCGCGGCGAAATCCAGTCGCGGGCCAAGTGCCTGACAGCCAATCGGCAGTTGCTCGAACAGCTCGACGAGCTGGAGGCCAAGGCCCGGCGCCGGGACATTCTGGCCGACGAGGAAACCCTGTTCGGTTTCTACGAGGCCCGCCTGCCGCAAGACATCTACCAGACCGCAACCTTCGACAGCTGGTACAAGCGCGAAAGCCAGAGCAACTCGCAGTTGCTGATCATGCGCGAAGAGGATGTGCTGGCCCGCGAGGCCAGCGAGGTCACCGCCGCGCAGTACCCGGACACCTTGCGCCTGGGCGATCTGACCCTGGCGCTGAGCTACCACTTCGAGCCCAACCACCCGCGCGACGGGGTGACCGTGCGGCTGCCCGCGCCCTTGCTGCCGGCGCTGCCTGGCGAGCGCCTCGACTGGCTGGTGCCGGGCCTGGTCGAGGCCAAGTGCATCGCCCTGGTGCGTAACCTGCCCAAGGCCCTGCGCAAGAATTTCGTGCCGGTGCCCGACTTCATCAAGGCGGCGCTGAGCCGTATGGCCTTCGCCGAAGGCTCGTTGAGCCAGGCGCTGGGGCGCGAGCTGCTGCGCATGACCGGCGTGCGCGTCAGTGAAGAAGCCTGGCAGGAAGCGGCCCAGCAGGTCGAGCAGCATTTGCGCATGAACATCGAGGTGCTCGACGGTCAGGGCAAGTTCCTGGGCGAGGGCCGTGACCTGGCCGAACTCACCGCCCGTTTCGCCCAGGCGAGCCAGGCGGCACTGGCGGCGCCGGCCAGCGCCAAGCGCGAGCAGCCGGTGCAGGCCAAGGCGTTCGCCGCCGTGGCGCAGACCACCCAGCAGAACATCGCCGGCCTGTCGATGACGGTCTACCCGGCGCTGGTCGAGGAGGGCGGCAGCGTCAAGGAAGGGCGCTTCTCCACCCTCGCCGAAGCCGAGTATCAGCATCGGCGGGCCTTGCAGCGCCTGCTTCTGCAGCAGTTGGCCGAACCGGCCAAGTTCCTGCGTGGCAAGCTGCCCGGGCAGACCGAACTGGGCCTGCTGTACCGCGAACTGGGCCGCGTCGAGGCGCTGGTCGAGGACATTCTGCTGGCCAGCCTCGACAGTTGCGTGCTGGAAGATGAAACCCCACTGCCGCGCGATGGCGCCGGGCTGCTGGCGCTGGCCGAACGCAAGCGCGGCAGCTGGACCGAGCACGCCGAACGCCTGGCGCGCCTGACCCTGGACATTCTCAAGCTGTGGCATGGCCTGCAGAAACGCTTCAAGGGGCGCATCGACCTGACCCAGGCGGTCGCGTTGAACGACATCAAGCAGCAGTTGGCCAACCTGGTGTATCCCGGTTTCGTGCGCGACACACCGGCGCAATGGCTCAAGGAGCTGCCGCGCTTTCTCAAGGCCGTCGAACTGCGCCTGGAGAAGCTCGGCGCCCAGGTGCAGAAGGATCGGGTCTGGAGCGGCGAGTTGAGCGGGCTCTGGGAGCAATACCGCACGCGCCTGGCCAAACATGGCCAGGAGGGCAAGCGCGACCCGCAACTGGCGTTGTATCGCTGGTGGCTGGAGGAGTATCGAGTGTCCTTGTTTGCCCAGCAACTGGGGACTAAAGTGGCGGTTTCCGACAAGCGCCTGAGCAAGCAGTGGGCTCAGGTCGACAGCTGAATCCAATAAGAGAGGAACGACTGTGCATAACGTCGTCATCAGCGGCACCGGCCTGTACACGCCGGCCCAGAGTATTTCCAACGAGGAGCTGGTGGCGTCGTTCAACGCCTATGTGCAGCAGTTCAACAGCGAACACGCAGGTGCCATCGAGCGCGGCGAGGTGCAGGCGCTGGCCGAGTCCAACGCGGCCTTCATCGAGAAGGCGTCGGGTATCAAGAGCCGCTATGTGATGGACAAGGCCGGCATCCTCGACCCCCAGCGCATGCGCCCGTTGTTGCCCGAGCGCAGTAACGACGAGCCGTCGATCCTCTGTGAAATGGCCGTGGCCGCTGCCCGCCAGGCCCTGCAGCGAGCGGGCAAGACCGCGGCCGACATCGACGCGGTCATCGTCGCCTGCTCGAACCTGCAGCGACCCTACCCGGCCGTCGCCATCGAGGTGCAGCAGGCCCTGGGCATCCAGGGCTTCGGTTTCGACATGAACGTGGCCTGCTCGTCGGCGACCTTCGGCATCCAGACGGCCTGCAACAGTGTGCAACTGGGCCAGGCACGGGCCGTGCTGGTGGTGGACCCGGAGATCTGCACCGGGCACCTGAATTTCCGCGATCGCGACAGCCACTTCATCTTCGGCGACGCCGCCACGGCCGTGGTGGTCGAACGGGCCGACCTGGCCACCTCCGAGCACTGCCTGGAGATCGTCAGCACCAAACTGCTGACTCAGTTCTCCAACAACATCCGCAACAACTTCGGCTTCCTCAACCGGACCGCTGAAGACGGTGCGTCGAGCGCAGACAAGTTGTTCGTGCAGGAGGGGCGCAAGGTGTTTCGCGAAGTGTGCCCGATGGTCGCCGAGCTGATCGCCGCGCATCTGGCGGAAAACAGCCTTGCGGTCAGTGACGTCAAGCGTTTCTGGCTGCACCAGGCCAACCTCAGCATGAACCAGTTGATCGTCAAGAAGCTGCTGGGTCGTGATGCCACAGTGGAAGAGGCACCGGTGATTCTCGACCGCTACGCCAACACCAGTTCCGCCGGCTCGGTGATTGCCCTGCACAGCCACCAGGATGACTTGCCGTCCGGTGCACTGGGCGTGCTCAGTTCGTTCGGCGCGGGTTATTCGATCGGTAGCGTGATCCTGCGCAAGCGTTGACGGCCGCGCGGGCATAAAAAAACGGAAGGTGCTGGATGGGGTCAGCGCCTTCCGTTTTTCGTTGGGGCGGGGTTTAGAACTTGGCTTCCAGGTCCACTTGCAGGGTTCTTACGTCAGCGTCACGGCGAGTGGCGCTGGCGACGTCCGATTCGGCCAGGAAGTAGGTCGCGCCGACGGCGAAGTTCTTGTCGATTTCGTAGCCCAGCTTGACCTTGTGGCCACGCGAACCGGTGAAGCCGTTGGCGAAGTCGGAGTCGGTGAAGGCCCCCACCACGGCGTTACGCTGTACATCGCGGTAGTTGTAGTCCAGGCCGAAGCCGGCAAACTTGGTCTTGATACCGGCCAGCCAGGCGGTGTCCTGCTTGCCCACGGTGGCGGTGCGCTCGGCTTCGCCGTTGAGCACGTATTGGCCGTACACCGACAGAGGCAGCGGCAGGCCGCTGATGTCCAGTTGGGTGAAGCCTTCATACAGGGTGAACTCGTTGTAGCCGTTGCCGTTGGCGGCCAACACGCCACCAACCGCGGTGTCGCCGTCGTTGTCGTAGGAATAGATACTGCCACCCAAGGTCCATTTCAGGCTGTCACCCAGCGCGAACTTCGCCCCGGCCTGGCCGGCGTACAGGCGCAGGTCGTGGTTGAACTGACGGCCTTCGCCGTCGACGTTGTCGGTCAGCACGTAGTAGCCGGCGCTGCCGAACAGTTCGGCGCCGCCCAGCGGCATTTTGTAAGTTGCCGCCACGCCTTCGGGGTTGATGTCACCGTCCCAGATCACATCACCCATGCTGACCCACGGCTGGGCCATCTTGCCGCCGATCAGGTGCAGGTCTTTGATGGCGGTGGGGTGCCAGTCCAGGTAGGCCTGGTCCAGCCACAGGGATTTCTTGGTGAAGGCACCGTCCAGGCTCTGGTTGGTGGAACGCGAGTCGGCGCTGCTGCCGGTGGCGATGCGGATACCGCCATCGACCTGCGGGTTGATTTCGCTGTATACGCCCACACGGGCACGGACGCGCTGGCGGTCCTGGTTGCGGTCGGCAGGTGGGCCGCCGGCAGCGCCGGTCGCACCGTCGGTGGAGCCGTCGACGTTGATGCTTTCGTGGCGCAGACGCACGTCACCCTTGATTTGCGTCTTGGCAGCCCAGGCCACTTTCTGTTCGAAGCTGGTGTTCTTCTTGGCCTGTTCGGCGGCGGCCACTTGCTGTGCTTGTTTCTCGCTTTCCAGTTCCGCCTTCAATTCGGCGTGCTGGGCAGCATTGATCGAGCCGTTGGCACGCAGCATGTCGAGCAGCTTGGCATCGACCGCAGCATTGGCCTGGGTGCTGATCGCCAGCAACACGGCAGCGCTCAAACTGGCCCGAGTGAGTGTGGAAACAAGACGCATGGTGTTCTCCCTATGAGAAAAGGTGGCCGGCAAATACCGAACCCGAAAATGGCCTTCGGAGACGCCTGGCAGGTGGCGTGGTGGGCTCCGAAAAACTGGCGCAAGTATTGCGAGGGGTGATGACAAAACGATGTCAGAACAATGGCTTAGAAATGACAAATGAACGCGTAGAAGCCGGTGCCAGAGCGATTGCGCCGTAATGGCACTTTTGCCGTGGCCTCACCGTCATTCGTGCCGCAGTGCGCCGCAATCAACAGGCCGTGTTAGGGTCGGCACCAGCAGCCCGTTGATTGAGAACCTTTATGCACTTCACACCTAAATGCCTGGCCGTCGCCTTACTGCTGTTGTTGGGCGGCTGTGCCAGCCAGGGAGAGCGCGCGGTCGCTCCGGACCCGGATCAGGTTCGCGCTGAAATCGTCCGTTTGATTCCGGTCAAAGTGAATGACCGGCAAGCCTGGGCCACCGACATTTATGCCGCGTTCGCCGCGCAGGACCTCGAGCCCTCGCGGCAGAATCTGTGTTCGGTACTGGCGGTGACCGAGCAGGAGTCCACCTATCAGGCCAACCCCATGGTTCCGGGCCTGGCGACCATCGCCCGGCGCGAGATCGACAGCCGCGCAGCACGGCTGCACATTCCCGGCTTTCTGGTGCAGGCGGCACTGGGCCTGCGCTCGCCCACCGGCAAAAGCTACAGCCAGCGGCTGGCCACGGTGCGCTCGGAGACCGAGCTGAGCGAGTTGTTCGATGATTTCATCGGCATGGTGCCGCTGGGCCAGCAACTGTTCGGCACCTTCAATCCGGTGCGCACCGGTGGGCCCATGCAGGTCAGCGTGGCGTTCGCCGAGCAACAGGCCCGTGGCTATCCGTATCCGGTCGAGGGTTCGATTCGCCGGGAAGTTTTCACCCGGCGCGGCGGCATGTACTTCGGCATCGCCCACTTGCTCGGCTACCCGGCCCATTACGACACACCGCTGTACCGCTTCGCCGACTTCAATGCCGGGTGGTACGCCAGTCGCAACGCGGCGTTCCAGAACGCTGTCAGCCGCTTGAGCGGCATTGCCCTGGCGCTCGATGGCGACCTGATCATCCATGGCTCGGCCACGGCCGGCTCCACCGAACTGGCGGCGCGAACGCTGGGCAAGCGTCTGTCGTTGAGCGATCGGGAGATCCGGCGCGCGCTGGAAAAAGGCCAGACGCTGGCGTTCGAGGACACCGACCTTTATGAAGACGTGTTCGCCATGGCCGACCAAAGCGCGGGCAAGCCGCTGCCGCGTGCGCTGTTACCCGGTATTACCCTGAAAAGCCCGAAGATCACCCGTAACCTCACCACGGCGTGGTTCGCCGAGCGGGTCAACGAGCGTTACCGGCATTGCTTGCAACGCTGAGGTTCATTCATGGCGGGCCGAGGTCGCCGAGCGGGCGTATTCATCCTTGAGTGCGTTGATGAATGCCTGCATGGCGGAAGAGGTGATGCGGTGGCGGCGGGTGATCAGGCCGTAGGGCGGCAAGCGCGGCACGAAGTCCACCGGGAGGATTTTCAGCAGGTGGCTGCCGGGGTAATCATCGACCACCGAGCGGGGCGTGACGCCGATCATGTCGGTTTGCTGCAACAGTGACAGCAGGGTCATGATCGACGTGGTTTCGACCACGCTGCTGGGAATGTCCACTCGGGCATTGTGAAACGCCTGGTTGACGATGGCACGCATCGGGCTGGGGTGCTGCTGCAGCACCCAGGTCATGTCCTGCAGCTCGGCCCAGGTCAGTTTGCTGGCTTGCGCGCACGGGTTGTGCGCACCGGCCAGCACGCACAATTCTTCTTCGCCGAGGCTGTCGAACATCAGGTCGTCGGTGCGCGAGCCGGTGGGAATACGGCCCAGCACCACATCCAGTTCATCCTGCTGCAGGGCCTGCACCAGCACGTCGCTGGTGTGCACCTGGATGCTCATGGACAGGCGCGGGTGGCTTTTCTTCAAGGTGGCGATGGTGCGAGTCAACAAGCCTGAGGCAATCGCCGTGATGGCGCCGACCGTCACCCGGCCGAGGTTGCCTGATTCCAGCGCCACCAATTCCTCGCGCATGCCGCTGAGTTCAGCGAACACCATGCGCGCATAATAGATCACCGTCTCGCCGAAGGGCGTGGCGCGCATCCCGCGCGGCAGCCGCTCGAACAGCTCGACCCCCAGCAGGCTTTCCGCTTCGTGCAGCATTTTGGTGGCCGCCGGTTGCGTCATGCCGATCTCATCGGCGGCACGACGCAGCGAACCGAATTCTTTGAGGGTCAGCATCAACCGCAACTGGCGCAGGCGCAGACGACTGTGAATCTGGCTGGCTTCAGGGATTCGAGACATGGCAGGACTCGCGAGGGCAGAGGGCGTCGAGTGTCACACAAAACACCCTCTGATACATTCAACTCCGTGCCCATGGGCCTGCCGTTCCCGGTCGCGTAGCAGCCCGGTTCGCCGTCCCCGGGGCCTGCTACGCAGGCCATCGCCGCCAAGGCGGACTCCTACGGTTGGACCACGTTACGCCGGGGGGTAGGAGTCCGGCTTGCCGGCGATGGGGCGCGCAGCGGCCCTAATGAATTCAACGCCGTAGCCGGGGCCTGCTACGCAGGCCATCGCCGCCAAGGCGGACTCCTACGGTTGGATCACATCACGCCGGGGGTAGGAGTCCGGCTCGCCGGCGATGGGGCGCGCAGCGCCCCCAATGAATTCAACGCCGTAGCCAGGGGCCTGCTACGCAGGCCATCGCCGCCAAGGCGGACTCCTACAGATGGATCACATCACGCCGGGGGTAGGAGTCCGGCTCGCCGGCGATGGGGCGCGCAGCGCCCCCAATGAATTTAACTCCGTAGCCAGGGGCCTGCTCCGCAGGCCATCGCCGCCAAGGCGGACTCCTACAGATGGATCACATCACGCCGGGGGGTAGGAGTCCGGCTCGCCGGCGATGGGGCGCGCAGCGGCCCTAATTAATTCAACGCCGTAGCCGGGGCCTGCTTCGCAGGCCATCGCCGCCAAGGCGGACTCCTACAGATGGATCACATCACGCCGGGGAGTAGGAGTCCGGCTCGCCGGCGATGGGGTGCGCAGCGCCCCCAATGAATTCAACGCCGTAGCCGGGGCCTGCTACGCAGGCCATCGCCGCCAAGGCGGACTCCTACGGTTGGACCACGTTACGCCGGGGG
>Ga0157371_10000441_pt1 | contig 50801 bp, 41 predicted proteins | sample C45metaG_FD_113462 | JGI IMG/M metagenome (GOLD analysis project Ga0157371, IMG submission 113462) | Corn rhizosphere microbial communities from Kellogg Biological Station, Michigan, USA - C4-5 metaG | ecosystem: Host-associated > Plants > Roots > Rhizosphere > Soil | place: USA: Michigan... | reverse complement strand
TTAACTTGTTTATTAAGCGACCTGTATTGTCGCTGGTTATCTCATTGCTTATCGTTTTGCTGGGAGGGCTGGCTCTTTTGCAGCTACCGATTACGCAATTCCCTGATATTGTGCCCCCGTCGGTCACGGTAACCGCAAACTACACCGGCGCTAACGCCGAGGTGTGTGCCAAAGCTGTGGCCACGCCGCTTGAAAGGGCTATTAACGGTGTACCGGGCATGACCTACATGTCAACCGTTTGCAGTAATGACGGCCTAACCGTTATCGAGATTTTTTTTAATGTTGGTACCGACCCGGATAAAGCTGCCGTAAGTGTGCAGAACCGCGTATCGACCATTATTGATGAATTGCCCGAAGAGGTAATAAAAGCCGGTGTAACTACCGAGAAAGAGGTAAACAGTATGTTGATGTACCTCAACATTTTTAGTACTGACAAAAACCTCGACGAAAAATTTATCTACAACTTTGCCGACATTAATGTACTGCAAGAGCTGAAGCGCATTGATGGTGTGGGCCGGGCAGAAATTATGGGTGCCAAAGAATACGCCATGCGTGTTTGGTTAAAACCCGATAGGATGACTGCCTATCATGTATCAACCGACGACGTGATTAAAGCCATTCGCGCTCAAAACGTAGAGGCTGCTCCGGGTAAAACCGGCTTAAGTTCTGACCGATCGCCGCAGTTGCTGCAATATGTACTGCGTTACCCGGGTAAGTTCTTCGACCCCGAGCAATACAAAAACATTGTGGTACGTGCCGACAATGACGGCTCTATATTAAAACTGCGCGAAGTGGCTGATGTAGAGTTTGGCGCTTTATCCTACGGCATGATCTCAAAAACTGATGGTAAGCCGTCGGCCTCTATCATGATCAAACAGCGCCCCGGCTCAAATGCCCGCGATGTGATCACCAACATCAAACAACGCATGACGGAAATGAAGGGTACTTCATTCCCGCCTGGGATGACTTTTAACGTAAACTATGACGTTTCGCGTTTCCTGGATGCGTCTATTCATGAGGTATTGCGTACCCTGCTGGAAGCCTTCATCCTGGTGTTTATTGTGGTATACATTTTCCTGCAGGATTTCAGGTCGACATTGATCCCGGCGCTGGCCGTGCCCGTCGCCCTGATCGGTACGCTGTTCTTTATGCAGCTGCTGGGCTTCTCCATTAACCTGCTTACGCTCTTTGCGTTGGTACTGGCCATTGGTATTGTGGTGGATAATGCCATTGTGGTAGTAGAGGCCGTCCACGTAAAAATGACCGAAGAGCACCTGTCGCCAATGAACGCGACAATGGCAGCCATGAAAGAGATCAGCGGAGCCATTGTTGCCATCACTTTGGTGATGTCGGCGGTGTTTGTACCGGTGGCGTTCATGTCAGGTCCGGTTGGGGTGTTTTACCGACAGTTTTCGTTAACCTTAGCGTTTGCAATAGTCATTTCAGGTATCAATGCGGTAACGCTGACGCCAGCTTTGTGTGCTATAATGCTACGTCACCACAGCCCGTCAAAAAGCAAAGGTGTCATGGATAAATTCTTTGCCAAATTCAATAATTGGTATGATGGCGTGTCCAACAAATACGCGCGACTGATCGGCAAAATTGCCGGCAGACGAGTGCTTACTTTTGGTATCCTGCTGCTGTTTATTGCTACCACATGGGGCCTGAATTTCTTCCTGCCATCGGGCTTTATCCCGACTGAGGATCAGGGCCAGATCTATGTAAACGTAACCACCCCGCCGGGCTCAACGGTCGAGCGTACCGAGCAGGTGGTATCTAAGGTATATGCAGAGAGTAAAAAAGTGGAGGGTGTAGAATCGGTATCTACCTTATCGGGTTATAGTTTAGTGAATAGTATAGCCGGTGCATCCTACGGGATGCTCATGATCAACCTGAAAAACTGGGATGAGCGTAAAGCTTCTGTAAATGATGTGATTAAAGAGCTGGAAGACAAATGCCGCAACATTGCCGATGCCGATATACAATTCTTCCCGCCGCCTACGGTACCGGGCTTTGGTAACTCGAGTGGTTTTGAAATACGGGTGCTGGATAAGACCGGCCAGGCCGACTTTAAACAAATGGCCGATATCAACAATAAATTTGTAAAAGCGCTGAACGCTACGCCGCAAATACAAGGCGCCTTCAGCACATTCGACGCCAGCTTTCCGCAATACATGATATCGGTAGACCAGGCAGTAGCTGCTCAAAAAGGAATAACGATAGATGAAGCCATGTCAACCCTGCAAACTTTGATGGGCAGTTTTTATGCATCTAACTTTATCCGGTTTGGGCAGCTTTATAAAGTAATGGTCCAGGCCTCGCCCGAGTTCAGAACAAAACCCGAAGATGTGCTGCGCCTGATGATCAAGAATGACAAGGGCGAAATGGTGCCATTCTCCACCTTCATCAGCATGAAGCGTGTGCTTGGCCCTGAGCAGCTAACGCGTTACAATATGTACACCTCGGCTATGGTAACAGGCGATGCTGAGCCCGGCTTTAGCAGCGGCGACGCTATTAAAACAATCAAAGCGGTAGCCGATAAAACGTTGCCGAAAGGCTATTCATTCGAATGGTCAGGTATGACGCGCGAAGAGGTACTATCAGGTAACCAGGCCATATTCATTTTTATGATCTGCCTGGTATTCGTATACCTGCTGCTGGCGGCACAGTATGAAAGTTTTCTGTTGCCGCTGCCGGTTATCCTTTCATTGCCTACTGGTATTTTCGGGGCCTTCTTCTTCCTGAAAGTACTGGGGTTAGAAAACAATATTTATGCGCAGGTGGCATTGGTTATGCTTATTGGTCTGCTAGGTAAAAATGCCATTCTTATCATCGAGTTTGCTGTACAGCGCCAACGTCAGGGAGCCACCATTCTGAAAGCAGCCATTGAAGGTGCTGTATCCAGATTGAGGCCCATCCTGATGACCTCGCTGGCGTTCATTGCCGGGTTGATACCGCTTTGTATAGCCTCCGGAGCGGGTGCGATGGGTAACCGCTCAATCGGTACTGCTGCAGCGGGAGGTATGTTATTCGGTACCATTTTCGGTCTGCTTATTATACCGGGGCTTTATGTTGTTTTCGCTCGCGCGGATAAGAAAAAGGGCGTAACCACAAAGGCATCTACTCATGAACCCCTGACAGAAATTGCTCAGGATTAATTATTTGAAAAATGAATTTTAAGAAATATTTCATCATACTAATATCGGCGGGCTTGATCGGTGGTTTATGGAGTTGCGGCAATTATAAGGCTGTGACATTTAAACCGACGGTGGCTCTACCCGACACCTTTAAAAACCAACATGATACGCTCACGAGCGCCAATTTACCGGTGCACGCGTTTTTTAAGGATGCTTATCTGTTGAGGCTCATCGATTCGGCCATGACGTCGTATCCCGATGTGCTGGCCGCTTATCAGCGTATTCAGATTGCCGAAGCGCAATTGAATTTTGCTAAATCGGCACGTTTGCCACAGGTCGATTTGAACCTGAGCGCAGGTATTGAGCGTTATGGCGATTACACGATGAACGGTGTTGGTAATTATGACACCAACCTATCGCCAAATATTAGCAACAACCAACGTATCCCTACACCTACCACCGACTACTTTGCCGGCTTCAGAAGCACGTGGGAAGTAGATATATGGGGAAAATTGAAAAACCAGCAAAAAGCATCGCTGTCCCGCTTTCTGGCTACGCAGAACGGCTTTCAATGGGTAAAAACCGAACTGGCTGCCGCCATTGCCACGCAATATTACAAGCTGCTGGCGTTGGATATTGAATCGGCCATTATTCAGAAAAACATCAGGTATCAGGAGAATGCTTTAGAGATAGTGAAAGTGCAAAAAGTGGGCGGCCGGGCTACTGAATTAGCTGTGCAGCAATTTGTAGCGCAGCTGGCGCATACGCAGGCGCTGTACCATTCTACGGCCCAGCAGATCACTGAAGCAGAGAATCAGCTGAAATTATTAACCGGCAGGTTTAGCCCAAAGATTGACCGCGATACCTCAATCATGAGCCTGCGCGTGCCCGATCAGTTAAATACCGGCGTGCCCGCCCAAATGCTGTTGAATCGTCCGGATGTGCGTCAGGCAGAATTCGAGTTGTTAGCCATGAATGCTGATATCCGCAGCGCCCGCGCTGCGTTTTTCCCGGCGTTAACTTTAACCCCATATGTGGGTTACAACGCTTTCAAGGCAGCGTTGCTGTTTAACCCCGGCTCGGCAGTATTTGGTGTCATCGGTGGGTTAACGGCCCCTGTATTGAACCGGAAAAAGATCAAAGCTGAGTATAACACTAAAGTGGCAGAAGCTAAAATTGCATTATCCAACTATCAAAAAACGGCCTTAACCGGCTATAAAGAAGTAATGGATAATTTGAAAGGCATGGAAAACTACGCTAATTATTACAAGCTGAAAACACAGGAAGTTAGCGCACTACGCAATGCCGTATCAGTAGCTGACGATCTTTATCTGGTTGGCAGGGCATCTTACCTGGAGGTTATTACCGCGCAACGTAATGTGCTGGATGCCGAGCTTGAGCTGGCAGTATCAAAAAAAGATATTTATTTAAGCCAGGTAAATTTATATCGCGCTTTAGGCGGTGGTTGGAAATAAAAAAACATAAGACTTTTTATCATAGCCGCAACCAAAAAAACGCCGATCTCATAACCGAGATCGGCGTTTTTTTGCTTTATGAGTTGTGAAATAACTAAAATTTATGATGGCGTAATGTATCAATATTGTATCTTAAATGCAGCGGCGTGGTTCAATCCGTTTTTGGTTTGTAATCCGGATGGGATGGTGACGGTTATGGCATCTCCATTTTCTTTCCATTTTAGTTTTTGATTAACACCCAGCAGGCTGATCTTCTTAACTTTCTTTATATCATTTAAATGGAATGAAATATTTGCGGGCAAAGTTACTGAGCCATTATCTGCCAAAACAAAAGCATAAATAGTATTTGAGCTTTTTAGCTTGGTATAAAACGTGTTTCCTTCGGAATATGGCGCTACCGAGGTAGTATTATAAATGCCTTCGCCATTTATTTTCATCCAGTTACCAATCTGCTGCAATCTTTCATATGCTGTCGGATCCCAGTCACCGTCAGGGCCCGGGCCTATATTCATCAATAAGTTGCCGCCGCGCGAAACAATTTTTACCAGTAAAGAAACAATCTGATCGGCAGATTTATAATGATCGCCGGGTACATAACTCCATGAATTACCCATGGTGATGCAACTCTCCCAAGGGTGATCTAAGGGAACATTTGGTACCTGTTGTTCAGGAGTAGTATAGTTCTCGTATTTACCGGCAACGGTGCGGTCGACCACAATCAAGCCCGGCTGCTTAGTGCGCGCCATTGCTGCGATTTTTGGCATATCGATATCCTGATTATAGTCGGCCGATCGTGGCCTGTCGGCACTTTTATCAACGTTGATTTTTGGCCTTACCCAGCCGCCGTCAAGCCATAATATATCTATCCGGCCATAGTCGCTCATCAGTTCGCCGATCTGATTAAAAGTAAAGTCTTTAAATTTTTGCCAGCGTTCAGGGTATTTTGCCGGGTCATAGTTTACATTGCGGTCTTTAGGCGGAAAATACGGCCACCAGTAATATTCAGTATGCCAGTCGGGTTTTGAAAAGTAAGCGCCGATCATAAAATTCTCTTTTCTGAAAGCGTTGAATACCTCTTTAGCCACATTACTACGCGGATTGGTTGAGAAAGGTGTTTTTGGGCTGGTTATCTTATAATCGGTTTGTTCGGTGTCAAACATGCAAAAGCCGTCATGATGTTTGGTGGTAAAAACGACGTACTTCATTCCCGCATTTTTTGCAGCTCGTACCCATTTTTCGGGGTTGAATTTGGTAGGATTGAAAGTAGTCTGCAAATTTTCATAAGCAGCTTTATAAGTATTGTAATTTGCACTATAGGGCCCGCGACGCTGTGTCCAGCCCTCATCTTCCGGACAAATGCTCCAGCTTTCAACTACGCCCCATTGGCTGTAGGTGCCCCAATGCATAAACAAGCCGAACTTAAGGTCCTGCCAGCTGGCTAATTTCTCTTTTACCAACGGATCGTCAGGAGCTACGTAACTCTTTGACATTTGGTGTTCCTGCGCAAAAAGCTTGTTTATCATGATAAACATAACAGCTAAGAGAGTAAGGCCTTTTTTCATTTTTGGGTGATTTATGTTTGAAATTAAATTAAATCCATGAACTTTATGACGCTTATGACAAATACCGTTAATAATTGGCTCACATTGTTTATTTTTAGAAAGTCCACAGTCGGTTTGCGTCAGTAAATTGAATCAACGGAGCCGGCAGGATTTGATCAATACCCTATGAAAACTTTGACCGAATTTAAAGCATCATTGAACGCAGAACAGCCAACGGGCGGATTATCCGTACAGCTAAAAAGCCTTTGGTATGATGGCAAAGGCGATTGGCATCAGGCACATTCACAGGTTGATCATTTAAATGATCGCGAGTCGGCATGGGTTCATGCCTATCTACACCGTAAAGAAGGCGATATCTGGAATGCTGATTACTGGTATAACAAGGCACACCGAAAGCGGCCAAACCTGTCATTGGAAGAGGAATGGGAGCAATTGGTTTCACATTTTCTTGGTCGAAATTAATGATAGCAGGTCATCCAAAAAGATAAGTCATAAAAAAGCCCCGGATTTTTATCCGGGGCTTTCTTTTTTGTTGACTTCGTAGGAGAGTTTTTCAAATTGCATTAAGCGTATTAAAACTACCGGCATGACGGGCTCCATACACTTAAATTTAATGTTATCAAACCGTATTATTATATTTATAATTGATTGATGTTCAGTAATTTGCAAGAAAATATTTTTTGCATTTAAACTAATCTGCTTTACTTTTACCCTCACCAATTAAGCCCAACTGCTTTACAAGTCTATTTTCTTTTTATATCGAATTATGAGAACATCTGTCATTGCATCACTTATTGTTTGCAGTTCATTATATGCGGCGGCGCAGCAGCCGTTAAGTCAGGTAACAATTTATACAACCGCCAAAGGCGCGACAACCCATTTTGCATCGTCGGGGGCTATAACCTTAACTAAAAAGCCGCAGCCGGTTGAAACAGAATTGGCCGTATTTGTTGATCCGTCCAAAACGTTCCAAACCATGGTGGGTATTGGCGGCGCGCTTACCGATGCAGCCGCCGAAACCTTTTATAAACTGCCGGTAGGTAAACAAAAGGAATTCCTCACGGCCTATTACAGTAAAGATAAAGGCATAGGATATACATTCGCGCGCACCAATATTCAGAGCTGTGATTTTTCGAGTGATACTTACAGTTATGTAAGCAATAACGATCCGGGGTTAAAGACTTTCAGTATCAGCCATGATAAAAAGTACCGTATCCCTTTTATAAAAGAAGCTTACAAAGCGGCAGGCGGAAAGCTGAACATGTTTGTCAGCCCCTGGAGCCCGCCAGCCTGGATGAAAGACAATAACAGCGTAATAGGCGGAGGCAAGCTAAAACATGAGTTCGATCAAAGCTGGGCCAACTTCTACGTTAAGTTTATTAAAGCCTATGAACAAGAGGGTCTGAAAATTTGGGGCCTTAGCGTACAAAATGAACCCATGGCTAAACAGCGTTGGGAATCATGCATCTACACTGCCGAAGAGGAACGCGATTTTGTAAAAAACTACTTAGGCCCAACGCTGCAAAAGAAAGGCTTGAGCGATAAAAAATTGATTATATGGGATCATAACCGCGATTTGCTTTATCAGCGTGCCAGCACGGTGCTTGAAGATGCGGCCGCAGCAAAATATGTTTGGGGTGTTGGTTTCCACTGGTATGAAACCTGGACAGGCGCAGGTATGGGCTTTGAAAATACACGTCGCGTGGCAGAGGCTTTCCCGTCAAAAAACCTGGTATTTACTGAAGGCTGTATAGAGAAATTTGATTTTAACCGCTTGGATGATTGGTCGCTCGGCGAAAAATACGGAACGTCTATGATCAATGATTTTAATGCCGGTACGGTAGCCTGGACAGACTGGAACGTATTGCTGGATGAAAAAGGCGGACCGAACCACGTTGGCAATTTCTGTTTTGCTCCTGTACATGCCGACACCCGGACCGGTGATCTGATATACACCAGCGAATACTACTATATCGGCCATTTTTCAAAATTCATTAAGCCCGGCGCTAAACGCATTATAAGCTCGGCCAGTCGCGATAAATTATTGACCACCGCATACCTTAATCCCGACGGTAAAATTGCCGTGGTGGTAATGAATAGTACCGACTCTGAAATACCCTACACGCTGTGGATAAAAGGTAAAGGTACCGCAACTAACAGTCCGGCGCATTCTATCGAAACATTAGTGATTAACTAACCTAAACTACAATGAGGCATCATAAATTTTTAATTTACTGCGCGGCGGCGCTGTGTACACTATTATCTTTCACGAGTGCGCATAGTCAGGGATTTTTGAAAGCTAAAGGAAGGTTGATTGTTGACGAAAAAGGCAATAAGGTTATTCTGCGTGGTATGGGCATGGGCGGATGGATGTTGCAGGAGGGCTATATGTTCAGGTTGGCTAATTTGGGGCAGCAGCATAACATAAGGCAGCATATTGAAGAAGTTGCCGGAGCGGATTATGCGGCAAAGTTTTATGATAAATGGTTAAATAACCACACCCGAAAAATAGATATCGATTCGATGGCCGCCTGGGGTTTTAATTCAATAAGGCTGCCTATGCATTACCAACTATATACTTTGCCTGTTGATAAAGAACCAGTCGCGGGGCAGAATACCTGGGTTGAAAAAGGATTTGCGATGACCGATAGCTTGGTGAAATGGTGTAAAGCAGCGCATATTTACCTGATACTTGATCTGCATGCAACGCCGGGCGGCCAGGGTAATGACCTGCCTATATCAGACCGTTACCCAGATAAACCGTCGTTATGGGAGAGTAAAGCAAATCAGCAAAAAATGATCGCTTTGTGGGGTAAACTCGCAGAAAGATATGCTAACGAGCCTACCATTGGAGGCTATGATATTATTAACGAACCTAATTGGGGCTTTGAAAACCCTGAAGATAAACGCGGCACCGCCGAAACTAAAAATGTGCCGCTGCGCACTTTAATGATAGATATTACTAAAGCCATCCGCCAGGTTGACAAACACCATATTATCATTATTGAGGGTAACGGCTTTGGCAATAACTACCGGGGTATTTTCCCTACCTGGGATAACAATTTGGTGGTTAGTTTTCACAAATACGGCAACTTCAATACTGTCGGCGCAATCCAGAGTTTCTTAACCATCAGCCAGCAAAACAATGTGCCTTTGTGGTTGGGCGAGTCGGGCGAGAACTCAAATACATGGTTCACCGAGGCCATAAAGCTGGCAGAGAGCAACGATATTGGCTGGTGCTGGTGGCAACTTAAAAAGATGGGTATCAATAATCCTCTTGAAATAAAGTTTACGCCTTCCTATAAAAAACTGGTAGACTATTGGAACGGCCGGGGAACCAAACCCTCGCAAACAGAGGCCATTGCTACGCTTGACGAGCTTTTGGAAAATATTAAGCTTGAAAATAATAGCTATCATAAAGATGTTATCGATGCCATGTTCAGGCAGGTACATTCAGCAACCGCCGTACCTTTTAAAACGCATGTAATTGGCGCTAATACCACTATTAATGCGGTTGATTATGATATGGGAAGCCAGCGCATAGCTTATTTTGATAAAGACACAGCCAGTTATCAGTATACCCCCGGTGTAAAAACAATTGGCAACCGCGGGCACACTTGCCGCAACGATGGCGTAGATATTGAAGCGGATGACGATGGCTATCACGTTTTCAGCATAGAAGACGGCGAGTGGCTGCAATACACCACTCAGGTTGCTCAAAAAGGGGTTTATACCATTAAATTGTTAGTATCGACTGATAGCGGCAAAGGTAAGATATCATTAAAAACAGCTGATGCCGTGTCTGCTATCGCGTTAGCAAATAATGGCCCTAAAGGGTGGTACAGTGTCGATATCAAAAATGTGGCTTTAAATGCGGGGCTCAACAAAATTAAAGTGATAGCTGATGAAGGCGGCTTCAATTTCAAATCTATCCGGTTTATAAAAAACTGATCTCCTGCTAAGGCGCTGCATTAATTATGTTGCGGCGCCTGTAGCTTATGCACTTCTTTAGGGGTGGAGTGGCGGTCCATAACCAGCTTGCTCCACCCTTTGTTATCGCCTTTGCGTGCGTCTCTTTTATGCTCGTCCATTACTTTTTTTATGCGGATGGCATATTGCCAGCAGGTACTTTGCCTTATGCCAATTTTCTCAGATAACTGGTAAGACGAGATAGCTCCCTTGGTGCTGTACATTAAATACACAATGTAAAAAGCCTTGTTTATAGGGATGCGGTTGTTTTGGAAGATGGTATTAAACAGTACCGATTCTTCATAATTACACTTGGTACACCGGCGGCTGTACGGTGCACGGCCGGTGTGGTAATTTACGTTTCCGCACTTTATACATGAAAACCCGTTGGCCCACTTTAAATGCGCCAAAAACTTATTGCAGCTTTCCTGATCGGGATATTTTGCACTGAACTCCTCAAATGACAACTCGGTTGACAGCGCTCTGGCATCATTTACTTTTTCGATGTTATGCTTTAGCTCGGTGTTGTCTTTCTCAAGCAGCACATTCATCCTTGATATTTCGCTGGCCTGGCGCTCAAGCTGTTCATTGATGTATAGCAGCTCTTTGTTTTGCTGCTCAATAAACCGGGCCTGCTCAAATATCTGCTTTGATTTATTAATAGCTTCCTGCGTGCGTTCTTCAACCTTAATCTCAAGTTCATGGTTCAAGGTATCTTTCAGCTGGTTATTTATTTCCATTTGCTTAATGGTGGCGTCCATAGCCGCCTCTTTTTCGCGCCTGAATAAACGCACCTGATCGCCGATGGCGAAAGACAGGAAGGTCATTTCTAATATAAAGCTAAACCCTAAGCTGTAAAAACCAATTACGTTTGATAGCCACTGAAAATATCCCAACACGCTAACCGCTTTGCATATAAAGCCCAGAAACAGGAACGTGTATCCTAAAACAAAAAACCTTGCCGGCTTGAATCCACCGTTTCTGATAATTATACCGGTAATAAATGCCAGCGAAAGCGGTATAAATTCAACAAACTTGTAGATAAAATACCGGTGTTCAAAAAGGCAGAAAACAAAGAATAACGTCCTTAACAATATGGTATAATTGATAAGGCGATATAATACAGGGTTTAAGCTGCGTACCCGTAACAGATCGCGCGTAAACAGCAGCGCAAATAAGCTTACCGAATACAGCGCTGTGCCGTAGGCATATTCATTCCAGCTGGGAGCGTGGGGCCATATGTATTGAAACGCAATACCATCTGTACACATTTCATAAAGCCCTACACTCAAAATATACAACATGTAAAACAGGTACGACCGCCTCTTAACCGCTATAAACATCAGCAGGTTATGGAAACAGAAGATCAGGATCATGCCGTAAAAAATACCGTAGGTAAGGTACTCTGTAAGGGCGTAGTAAATAAAGTGGCTTATTTTACGGTAAACCACAATCACGTTTACCTGGTTCTGCGATTGTATTTGGATATAGTAAGTACGCAGTCCTTTAGCACGGTTATATATCGGGAATTCAAAGTTTTTATGCCTGAATAGCCTGGTAGCAAAAGCCATTGACGCTCCTTCGGTTGTCGCGACATAACGGCCGCTTGTATCCGGCTGATAAACGGTAATATGATCAGTAGTTTGATCATAAAATTCAAATATCGAGCTGTTAAGATCTAAAGGCTGGGTAAAGTTTATTTTGATCTTATACCAATAGGTGGCATTCAGATTAGTATTTGTGGGGTAAAAAGCGCTGTTGGCTATAAACCGATGGCTTGTGCTATCGGCCATTATCTCCTTTAATGTTAGCTTATTTGATTTGTCTTCAAGTATCTGAAACTCATTAGCCGAGAATATGTATTGTTTCTGCGCATTATCCAGGTTTACCGGCTTCTGCGAAAATACGGGCGCAGCAAAAAGACTCAAAAGCAGGGCAAAAATAAATCCTCTTTGCATTTAGTACATGAAAAAATGGTTTATAAACAGGCTGTCGTGTTAAGAAAACAGAATTCTTAAAGGGCCTGACGTAAATCTACAATAAATCCGCAGAAATCACTGGTCAATTGAAAAGAAAAACGCCCCTAAAACGGCCAATTGTAACATTTATAGGACAAAAAATTATAGCAAAAACGTTTTTTTTCATATCGATTTAAGCGTATTAATCAGCTTGAAAATAATCGCGTAAAAGCACTGAAATATAGTTGATTCAGATTTTTTGCATTAGTGCATAAACCGTATTAAAATATTTGCAACAATTTAATTATCAGGCATTTATGAAATATTTTTGTTGCTTTTTTGGTGCCACTTTCTATACATTTGACCTAACAAAACAACACGGCATATCCTATTTGCCGGTTAAGTAACCAATTAAGACCGTTAATAAAATGTACACACAAACCGCTTACGGCTGACGTGCCTTTGATTTTTCTTTCGTCAGATTTTTTCAATCTGCCGGTATACCCAAAAAGTAAATCTTAAAAATTAAAAAACTTAATTATGACAAGAAAATTTCCTCTATTTATTTTAATGCTTTTTGCATGTATTAATATTGCATTGGCACAGAATACCACTGTAAAAGGTAAGGTTAGCGATAGCAAAGGGGAGCCATTGCCGGGAGTGACCGTTAAAGTTACCGGTACCAATAATGCTACCACAACCGACGTTAACGGAAATTACTCACTTAATGCACCGGCCAACAGCGAGTTAACTTTCTCATTTGTTGGTTACACCACCCAGGTAGATCGGGTTGGCAGCAGCGGTATTTTAAATGTTTCACTTGCTGACAAAGTTGGCAGCCTTAACGAAGTAGTTGTAGTTGGTTACGGCACGCAAAAGAAAAGTGTAGTTACCGGTTCCATTTCAAGCGTTAGCGCAAAAGATTTGGAAAACATGCCAATTAATCGTGTGGAGCAGGCTTTAGAAGGCCGCGCATCAGGTATAAACGTTTCGGCTGCCTCTGGTTTACCGGGAGCGTCGTCAACTGTTCGTATACGGGGTTATACTTCATTTTCAGGAACTGCTAATAATGATCCGTTATGGGTTATTGACGGTGTAATAGTAGACAATGGTGGTATTGGTTATTTGAATGAAGCCGATATCGAGTCTATTGAGGTTTTAAAAGATGCTGCATCGTCAGCAATTTATGGTACTCGTGCTGCCAACGGTGTAATTTTAATTACCACTAAAAAAGGTAAAGCGGGCCATTTGCAGATTGATTACAATGGTTACTATGGTACCCAAAGCACTGCTAAGAAGCTTAATTTGTTAAATTCTCAACAGTATGCAACTATCAGAAACGAGTCGTTTATGAATACTGTTGCATATCAGAATGCTGCTGTTAAACCGGCTTTGCCTTTTCCTGACTTGTCTTTATTAACTAACAGTACAGATTGGCAGTCATTGGTATTCTCGTCGGCTCCTATACAAAATCATCAGATTAGCATAAGCGGTGGCGGAGAAAAGTCGACGTTTTTCACCTCATTTGGTTATCTGGATCAAAAAGGTATCGTAGCGAAACCAATTTCGGCCTATAAACGCATTAATTTTCGTTTAAACTCCACTTATAATTTAGCTAAGTGGTTAACTGTAGGAGAGAATTTAGGTTATGATTTTGCTAAGACCCAAGCTAATGGTGGTAATTACAATACCGAATTTGGCGGTACGCTTAGCGATGCTGTAAACCTTGACCCTATTACACCTGCATACCAAACAGATCCTGCTTTGCTGGCCGCGGCGCCTTACACTAATGTAAACGCAGGTCATGATGCCAATGGAAATGTATTTGGTATTTCGAAATATGTTGGCCAGGAAATATCTAACCCTTTAGCCTACATTCAAACCAAATTGGGTAACTATAACTGGGAGCACAACATAGTAGGCAACGCTTTTGCGGAAATAACCCCGCTTAAAGGGCTGAAATTAAGGTCGACTATAGGAACAAAAATGGCTTTCTATGGCAGTGAAACTTACACTCCTTTGTATTATTTCACTTCATCCAGCATCGGCAGCAAACAAACATTTGCGCGGTCAATGACTTTAGGCCTGGCTTATAACTTTGAAAACACTGCAAGTTATCAACGCAGTTTTGATAAACACAATTTCTCTGTATTGGTTGGACAGGGTCTATATATGGACGGCGATACCAAGAATGTTAACGTTTCATTTGCAAACGTTATAGCAACCAACTTTTATCAGGGCAACTTGAACTATAAACCGGTGGCTGGCGATATAACCGGTAATGGTAGCGATGGTACCGAACATAGAATCACGTCGTTATTTGCACGTTTAAACTATGATTATAACGAAAAATATCTGGTAACCGGTATTATACGCCGTGACGGTTCTACAAGATTCGGTCCTGACCATCAATATGCTACCTTTCCGTCTATCTCTTTAGGATGGGTGCCTTCTTTGGAAGATTTCTGGCCTAAAAATAATGTGGTCAATTTCTTAAAACTTAAGGGCGGCTACGGTGTAACCGGTAATGATGCGGGCATACCTGAGTTTGCCTATAACGCCATAGTTGGTGGCGGCCGTAATTATACTTTCGGTACCGGCAATGCAAGTACGGTAGGTTTTAGCCCGAATGCACCGCAAAATCCGGTTTTAGGGTGGGAGCAAACTCAATCCACAGATCTTGGTTTTGATGCGATATTATTCAATAACTTTAATTTAAACATCGATTTATTTAACAAGAAAACAGTTAGTGTATTACAATCACCGCAAGTTCCCGGATATCTTGGTTATTTTGGCAATCCTGCTAAAAATTACGGTACTTCGCAAAACCGCGGTATTGATATTGAGCTGGGTTATCATAACAGAATTGGCGATTGGTCGTTCGGAGCTAACGGTAACGTATCGTTTCTGCAAAACAAAATTCTTTTCATATCTCCGGGGATTTTATTCACAGAAAATCAGGCAGCCAGTTTCCAGACAATGGGTAATATTTCGCGCTCAATTGTTGGCAACTCATACAACGCGTTTTATGGATACCGAATGTTAGGTATATTTCAAAGCCAGGCTGAAATTGATGCCTATACTGGTCCGGGCGGAACTAAATTGCAACCGAATGCAAAACCGGGCGACATTAAATATGCAAACCTGAACGGAGACAACGTAATTGACGGAAACGACCGTACGGTTATAGGCAATCCAATCCCTACCGTTACCTATGGTGTGACTATCAATTTAGCTTACAAAAACTTTGATTTTGTTGCATTTGGCAATGGTGTAGGCGGCAATTCATTATTCCAGGGCTTGCGCCGTTTGGACGTTACCAATGCCAATTACCAAACCACAATTTTAAACAGATGGACGCCTTCAAATCCGTCTACAACCAATCCACGTTTAGCCGATGACGATCCGAACGGTAACTATACCAAATTCAGTAAGATCTATTTACAAAGCGGCAATTACTTCAGGTTAAAAACAATGCAATTTGGTTATACATTACCAAAAGATGTTACCCATAAAATTGGTGTGAACAGATTACGTGTTTATGCCAGCGCATTAAACCTGTTCACGCTTACCAAATATACCGGTTATGATCCTGAAGTTGGAAACGGCGGCGCAGGCGGCGGCGGTGTATTAGGTATTGATAAAGGCAACTATCCTCAGGCACGTACATTTATGCTTGGAGTAAATCTTGGATTTTAAAAACATTAATAAGATGAAAACGACAAATAAAATTAAATTAATTGTTGTCCTGTGTGTGGCGATGCAATTGACGGAGTCTTGTAAAAAGTTTCTTCAGGTAAACCCTGAAGAGCGGATCCTTGAATCTGCATATTACACCAACCAGGCTCAGGCATTTTCTGCCCTAACTGCAGTGTATGATATGGTGGGCAACCAGTCGAGCGGATATTTGACTAAAACAGATATTATGAACGTTGCGTCTGACGACCATTTTGCTGGCGGCGCTAACTCATCTGATATTGGCGATCTGCAATCTATAGCTAAATACTCTTTTACGCAATCTGCTCAGAATGGCGCGGTAAGTTATTTGTGGAACAAAGGCTTCACCGGCGTATATCGTGCCAACGTGTTTTTAAAACACATTGTAAGCACCCAGATGGATGCTACATTAAAAGCAAGATATGTAGCTGAAGCCAAGTTGCTAAGGGCATATTTCTATTTTGATTTGGTACGTTATTTCAAAAACATACCATTGACGTTAGAACCGATTGACCCATCGGCAATTTATACTGTAGTTCAGGTTCCTCCGGCTACTATTTACAAACAAATTATTCAGGATCTTAAAGATGCGCAGACCAGTTTGCCTACTACTGTTCCGATAGCAACTGAAGGCGGCCGTGTTACCTTAGGGGTTGACCATGCTTTATTGGCTCGTGTTTACATGTGGCAAAAAGATTACACCAATGCGCTTACAGAATTTGCGTTGGTAAATGGTCCGGCACCTGGTGTTTCAGCAAGTGTTTACGGTTACAAACTCATTCCAAATTTTGGTGACCTTTGGAAACCTAACAACAAGTTCAATTCTGAATCAATTTTTGAAATTGTTTTCAACTCAACTTCAAACGGATCATGGAGTACAGTAGGTGGTACCGAAGGAAACTTAGAATGTATTCTGGTTGGCCCGCGTAACTACACGCCATTAAAATCTACAGCGCCCGATTATGTTTCAGGATGGAGCGGTCAGCCTTTTACCGACGATTTTTGGAATCTGATCCATTATGATCCGCGTAATGCTGCTACGGTTGCGAATTGCGATAGTTTGGAAGCCAACGGTATTATTACCTACCTGCATGCGTATCAAAATACAGGTCACTTTATTGAAAAGTTTGCCGGCCGTACATCTACAAAAGCTGCAACCGGACAGTTAGAATTAAACTTCCCGATTGATATGTATGAAATACGCTTAGCCGATATGTATCTTTTAGAAGCAGAGGCACTATTAGCCAGCGGTGCAGATGTAAGTGCCGGAAGCCGTGCATATGCTTTATTTAACGCAGTCAGAGCGCGCGTAAAATTAGGACCAATAGCGGTTATGCTTGATAATATCAAAAAAGAAAGACGTTTAGAGCTTGCCGGCGAAGGACAACGCTGGTTAGATCTTGTTCGTTGGGGCGACGCCGGTACTGTTTTGGCATCAAAAGGTTTTGTTGCCGGTAGAAATGAAATTTTCCCGGTACCTCAATCTGAGTTAAACAATACCAAGCTTCAACAAAGTAAAGAATGGGGTGGTTCCCTATAATTGGTAAGCTAAATCTGGTTTATTAGGGTTCAGAAGGCGGCCGCCCGGCCGTCTTCTGATATTTTTATGAGAAATTTACCGGGCAATTATATCCGTATTGTTTATGAAGGCAAGCGCCCGTTTATTCATCGTTTTTTTCTCGGGGTTATTATTTACAGTGTCTGTATTTCTTTATCAATGCACTTTAGACAATAACCAGAAATCAGATCTGAGAGGCGAAGCTTATGCTGATGAAAATACATGCGCCAACTGCCACAAAAACATTCATAATTCATACATACACACGGCCCATTTTAAAACATCGGGCGCTATCAGCGGCAATAATATGCCCGCCTTGTCCCAAATAAAAAACCACTCGTTTGTTTATAATACCGACCTGAAAATTGTTATTGAAACGCATAAAGACGGTATTTATCAGACGGCCTGGTTTAAAGGTAAAGAAATACGCAGTCAAAGAATGGATATTGCATTTGGCGCGAATAAAAAAGCACAGACATACGGTTACTGGAAAGGAAACCGGGTTTATGAGTTACCGTTGTCATATTTTAATACCATAAATGACTGGGGCGTTAGTCCGGGTTTTCCGGCTAATGTTGTTTATTATGACAGGGCGATAGTAAGCCGTTGCTTTGAATGTCATGGTTCTTATCTGAAAAAGAATTTTGTGCAAACCGGCTCCTTATCTGTTGCCGAAGAATTTGCAAAAGATTCAATAATTTATGGGATAGACTGCCAGCGATGCCATGGGCCGGCCGCCAACCACGTGCAATTTCATTTAGAAAACCCGACGGTTAAAACAGCCAGATATATTACCACCTACAAGTCATTAAACAGGCAATTAAAGGTTAATATGTGCGCCGTATGCCATGGCGGTAATGACTTAAAAACAGAAAAATCAACCTTCGGTTATAAGCCGGGCGATAATCTCGCAAGTTTTTATGACCCCTCTTTCGGAATGACTCCTGAGCCTGACGTACATGGCAATCAGGCGGCACTACTGCAACGCAGCAAGTGCTATATAAACAGCGCTAACTTAACTTGCACCACATGTCATGACGTACATCGGCCAGAAAAATTGGATGCAATCATCAGTTCGCAAAAATGTTTAGACTGCCATAAAACTGAAACCCATAATTTTTGCAAGATGGCCCCGCAGCTTGGCGTCGCAATAAAGGGAAAATGTATTGATTGCCACATGCCGGCAATGCCATCAAGATTAATATCATTCAAGATGTCGGCACAAAATCAAAACTCGCCATATTTATTGCATACGCATCAAATAGCTGTTTACCCCGCACAAACACAACAAGTACTATCGTTACTAAAAACAATTAAAAAGCGCGGCTAAGCATCGCACTAACCATATCAAATCCCCTTATGAAAACAAAGAAGACCTCTCTTTTTACAGCAATGTTTATGATTGTTGTAGCAGCCGGCAGTTGTCAAAAAAAACAGCCTGTAACGGGTGGCGCAATTACCACTCCCTCAAACCCGGTGGTTACTACCCCGGTTAAAACCGACGTGGCCATGTGGCTAACTCAGCCCGATCAAAGTTCCTTGTTTCAAAAACAAAACATTGGATTGCTATTTAGCACAAGCACAAATTCGAACCCAACAATTACGGTTGATACCACAAAAACCTATCAAACTATTGATGGTTTTGGTTATACCTTAACCGGCGGTAGCGCTACATTGATTAATAACTTACCAGCGGCCCAAAAAGATGCGCTGTTACGAGAGTTGTTTGCTACTGATAGCACCAAAATCGGCGTTAGCTACCTGCGCATAAGCTTAGGCGCGTCTGACTTAAGTGCCACAACTTTTACTTACGATGAATTGCCTGCCGGACAGACATCCGACAACAACCTGCAATCTTTCAGCATCGATCAGGAGAAGACGGATCTGATACCTATCCTCAAAAAAATTATAGCCATCAATCCGTCCATCAAAATATTATCATGCCCCTGGACAGCGCCTACCTGGATGAAAACTAACAACAGTTTTAGAGGAGGTAGTTTAAACCCGGCCTACTATGATGCCTATGCGCGATATTTTGTAAAATATATACAGGCCATGAAAGCCGAAGGCATAACCATTGATGCCATCACGCCGCAAAACGAGCCGTTAAATCCTAACAACACGCCCAGCCTGGTAATGCAGGCAACCGAGCAGGCCGATTTTGTAAAAAACTATTTAGGGCCGCAATTTAAGACCGCAGGCATAAGCACTAAAATTATTTTGTACGATCATAATTTGGACCGTACAGATTACCCGTTAACCGTTTTAGCTGATGCTGCTGCCAATGCCTATGTAGATGGTTCGGCATTTCATTTATATGCGGGTAGTATTACTTCTATGTCTGCTGTACATGATGCTTATCCAACCAAGAACGTTTATTTTACCGAGCAATGGGTTGGCGGTCCGGGTAATTTTGCGGGCGACCTTGCCTGGCACGTTAACAATTTAATTATTGGCGCTACACGCAACTGGAGCCGTAATGTATTAGAATGGAACCTTGCTGCCGATCCAAATTATGGCCCGCATACCGTTGGGGGCTGCACCACTTGTCTGGGTGCCTTAACTATTGGTAAGGCCACAGTATCGCGCAATGTATCTTATTACATAGTTGCGCACGCTTCAAAATTTGTGCGTCCCGGGTCTGTACGGATAGATTCTAACACTCCCGACAACTTGAGCAACGTAGCCTTTAAAACTGCCGATGGCAAAAAGGTTTTAATTGTTCTGAACACCGCATCTACGCTGCAAAACTTTAACATCAAATTTAATAACAAAATAGTAACCACATCACTTGGCAGTGGCGCGGTAGCAACATTTGTGTGGTAGCCTAAACCATCAATATGAAAAAACATACGGTATTTGTAATAAGCCTTATTCATTTAAGCCTTATGCTATTGGCACAAAAAAAGCCGGCGCAGGTTAAAACTGCTGATGCAATCGACTTAAAAGTTAAAACACTGTTGGCCAAAATGACGCTCGACGAAAAAATCGGCCAGCTCAACCAATACACCAGCGATAGGCTGGCTACCGGTCCGCTAACCCCCAACAGCAAAAAATACGATGAAATAAAGGCCGGCAAAGTAGGCTCGATGCTTAATGTAAAAGGAGCTAAAGAAACCCGTATGGTGCAGGAGCTGGCCATGCAGTCGCGCCTTAAAATACCTTTGCTTTTTGGGCTCGATGTTATACACGGTTATAGGGTAACCTTCCCGGTGCCTCTTGCCGAAGCTGCCAGCTGGGACCTGGGCATGATAGAAAAGTCGGCGCGGATAGCGGGTAAAGAAGCTGCAGCCGCCGGTATTCACTGGACGTTTGCCCCTATGGTTGATATTGCGCGCGACCCACGCTGGGGCCGAGTGATGGAAGGCGCCGGCGAGGACCCTTATTTGGGTTCGCTGATTGCCGGCGCGCGTGTAAAAGGCTTCCAGGGAAATGGCTTGGGTAGTTTGGACGCTATCATGGCTTGCGCCAAACATTTTGCAGCCTATGGCGCCGCAATAGGCGGGCGCGATTATAATACTACTGATATGAGCGACCGTACACTTTGGGAGGTGTATTTGCCACCATTCAAGGCAGCGCTTGATGCCGGGGCCGCTACTTTTATGAACGGGTTTAATGACCTGAATGGCGTGCCTGCAACTGGCAACAGTTACCTGCAACGCGATATTTTAAAAGGCAAGTGGGCCTTTAAAGGTTTTGTAGTGAGCGATTGGGGATCAATAGGTGAAATGGTGAACCACGGTTTTGCTGCCGATAATAAGCAAGCCGGTATGTTGGCTATAAACGCCGGTAACGATATGGATATGGAAAGCCACAGCTACATTACAAACCTTGCACAATTAGTAAAAGAAAAGAAGGTATCGGTAGCTACTATTGATGAAGCGGTAAAGCGCATACTGCGTAAAAAGTTTGAAATGGGTTTGTTTGATGATCCTTATCGTTACAGTAATGAGGAGCGCGAAAAAAATACACTAAACTCGCCCGAAAACAGGGAGGCCGCCCGTGATGTTGCGAAGCGCAGCATCGTGTTGCTAAAAAATGATAATCAGCTATTGCCTTTATCCAAAACACTTAAATCCATTGCAATTATTGGCCCCCTGGCTAAATCAAATACTGATATGATGGGCTTTTGGTCAGTTAAGTGGGATAATGATCATTTGGTGTCGCCTTATGAGGGGATTGAGAATAAGGTTGGAAAAACAACCAAGTTATTATATGCTCAGGGCTGCGATGTAACGGATACTTCAAAAGCAAATTTTAGCGAGGCCGTTGCTATTGCCAAACGAGCCGATGTGGTGATTCTTGCCGTAGGCGAACATTTTGATATGACCGGCGAAGCCAAAAGTAAAGCAAACATACACTTACCCGGTGTGCAGGAAGATTTGATAAAAGCCATCAAAGCCACCGGAAAACCCATTGTTGTATTAACTATGTCAGGCAGGCCCATGATATTTAATTGGACGGCCGACCACGCAGATGCTATATTGCAAACATGGTGGTTGGGCAGCGAAGCCGGTAACGCCATGGCCGATGTGTTGTTTGGTGATTATAATCCGTCGGGTAAATTGCCTATGTCTTTCCCTCGGTCTGAAGGACAGATACCTGTTTATTACAGCTATAAAAGCACGGGCCGTCCATCGTCAAATGATTATGGCACCGGTTATAAATCGGGTTATATCGACTTGCAAAATAGTCCGCGTTACGCTTTTGGTTATGGCTTAAGTTACACGCAATTTGAATTATCAGACTTGAAGCTGGATAAAACCAGGATCAAATCCAACGAAAATATCCGGGTTACCTGCACCCTAAAAAACACGGGCAAATATGACGGTGAAGAGGTAGTACAGCTTTATTTGCGAGATGAAATTGGCAGCATTACCCGGCCGGTAAAAGAACTAAAAGGCTTTGAGAAGATATTCCTGAAAGCCGGTGAAACTAAAACCGTAAACTTTGTGATTGACAAAGAAAAGCTGTCGTTCTATGACCAGAAAATGAACTGGACAACCGAGCACGGTAACTTTGATGTGATGATAGGTAACTCGTCAGATCATATTGTTTTAAATAGTAAATTTGAGCTCGTGCAATAAACCAATATCAACGTGCCAAAGCTTCTTGTTTTTATTTTTTTAGCATTTGTAGGGATGTCCGCAAAAGCTCAGTTTGTTAGTTTGTCTGATACTGAGGTTAAGACGTTAGCTCATGCTATTACCACCGATGAGCAAACCAAAACGGTATTTGAACAACTGAAAAATACCGCGCAAAAAGCTTTAAATGAAGCGCCTGATCCTATCGAAGAGGTTAGATCAGAAGGCCTGCTGGCTGGTAATCCAGCTAAAACAGCAAGCTTGAAAGCGGTTAATGATGCCCCTAAGATCTACGCTTTGGCACTGTGCTACAGGCTTTATAACAATGAGCAATATCTGAATAAAACAATTGAGTATTTAACCGCCTGGGCCAAAATAAACAAACCTACGGGCGATCCAATTGACGGCACCAAATTAGAAGACCTGATAGCCGGATATGATCTGATAAGAAGCAAAGTAAACACTCAAACCCGGGCAGATATCGACGCCTGGCTCAATACGTTTGCCAATGAGCAGATAAATAGTATATCCATAAAACCGGGCAAGCAAACTGCCATTAATAACTGGAACTCGCATCGTTTAAAAGTGATTACGCTTATTGCCTATACGCTGCATAATGAAAAACTGGAGCAGTATATATATGATGAGCTGGAAAAACAAATCGCTCAAAATTTATATGCTGATGGTTCTGGTTTTGATTTTAAAGAACGCGACGCATTACATTATCATATTTATACGCTTGAACCTTTGCTAAAAGCAATCATCGTCATAAATAGAGCTACCGGTAAAAACTACTACACGTTTCAGTCTAAAAGCCAATCGTCAATTCAGAAATCTGTCCAGTTCCTTGTGCCGTTTGTTACGGGCGAGAAAACCCATGTCGAATTTTTAAACAGCAACGTAAAGTTTGATCGCGCCCGTGCCAATAATCACGAAAAAGGATATGAGCCAGCTAATTTTGTACCGACCTCCGGTATAGTTGTGCTCTCTTTGGCCAGCTATTTTGACCCTTCGCTGCAACAGATCATCAAAAAAGTAAACGGCGATAATTATGACGATTGGCAGCTGGTATTAAATAATGTCAGAAAACACATTAAATGAAAAAGATAACCACCATACTATTAACGCTGGCCACCACAGTGGCCTATGCCCAGCATGATGTTAAAAAGGGCTTCAAATTTGCCGAAAGCCAAACAGAGGTTTTGCTGAAAGCTACCGCCGATGCTCAAAGTAAAGCTACTAAGCATAATCTGGTAGCGCCACGTACGGTTGATGCACAAGGCAACCTGGTACTTATACCGTCGAGAGATTGGGTGAGCGGCTTTTTCTCGGGCGAACTATGGTATCTGTATGAATACACCCATAACAATAAATGGCTGGAAGCTGCAAAAGATTTTACTGCAAAAATTGAACCCGAACAATACAATGGCGACAGCCATGACGTAGGCTTTAAAGTTTATACCAGCATAGGTAATGCCTACCGCTTAACAAATGATGCGCATGATAAAGATGCAATCATAAATGCGGCTAAAACCCTGTCTACTCGTTTTAACCCGGCGGTGGGTTGCATTAAATCGTGGGATGGAATTAAGAAGTGGCCCTTTCCGGTTATTATAGATAATATGATGAATCTGGAATTAATGTTCGAGGCAACCCGTCTGTCGGGCGATTCAAGTTTTTATAAGATCGCCGTGACGCATGCAAACACCACCCTTAAAAACCATTTCAGACCAGATTATAGCTCTTACCATGTTGTTGATTATGATCCGGCAACGGGCGAGGTACGTCATCGTCAAACTGCTCAGGGTTTTGCCGACGAGTCTGCCTGGGCCAGAGGGCAAGCCTGGGGTTTGTATGGTTTTACCATGTGCTATCGCGAAACACACGATAAAAAATATCTGGCACAAGCTGAGCACATTGCTCAATTTATATTGAACAACCCAACCCTGCCTGCCGACAAAGTGCCTTATTGGGATTTTAACGCGCCGGGCATTCCTAACGAGCCGCGCGACGCTTCGGCCGCTGCAGTTATAGCATCGGCGCTTTATGAGTTAAGTACTTACAGCCCTAATGGCAAACTGTATAAAACAACTGCCGATAAGATAGTTAACAGCCTCACCACAAGCTACACCGCTAAACCGGGCGAAAGTCAGGGATTTATTTTATTGCACAGTACCGGACATAAACCGGCCAAAAGCGAAATTGACGTACCTATAAGTTATGCCGACTACTATTATTTAGAAGCTTTGATACGCCAGGACAGGTTAGCCAAAAAAGAGCCTGTTGTAAAACGATAATCACATTACCAGGGCCACCCAGCCTTGCTGGGTGCCTTTTTTCTTATTGCGTTTTTGCTCGTTCAGTACCTTTTTTATGCGGATAGCGTACGACCAGCAAGTACTTTGCCTGATCCCTATTTTTTGCGATAACTGATAGGATGATATAGTGCCTTTACTGGTATACATCAGGTAAACTATATAAAAAGCTTTGTTAATGGGGATACGGTTATTCTCGAAAATGGTATTGTGCATAGCCGACTCCTCATAACCGCATTTGGTGCAACGGCGACTGTAAGGCACCCTGCCTGCCGAGTAGCTGTCATGATTACAACGGATACAGTGGTAGCCATTCTGCCATTTTAAGTCAGACAGAAACTTGTTGCAGCTTTCCTGGTCAGGATACTTGGCGCTAAACTCCTCGAAGTTTAACTCGGTTGACAGGGCTCTGGCATCTGTAACCTTTTCTATATCGTCTTTAAGCTTGACGTTATCCTTCGCCAGTAAAATATTCATCCGGTTAATCTCGGCAGCCTGCAGCTCCAGTTGATGATTATGTTTTTCCAGTAATTGGTTTTGTTGTTCGATGATTTGCGATTGGCTCAATAACTCCTCAGTCTTCTTTACCACCTCTTTGGTTCTTGCTTTTACCTGCAGCTCCAACTCCTGATTAATGGTGTCTTTGAGTTTATTGCTGATGTCCATTTGGTGGATGGTTTCGTCGAGTGCCGCATCTTTTTCTTTTCGCATTATACGCACCTGATCACCAATGGCAAACGAGAGGAATAGCATCTCCACCACAAAACAAAAACTTATGCTGTAATACGATAAAAATTCAGGGAGAAAATAAGCGTAGCCCAACGCGGTAATGGCTTTAACTATAAAGCCTGTAAACAATACCGCGTAGGCCAAAACAAAGAACCTTGCCGGCTTAAAGCCCCGGCGGTATACATTTATACCGGTAATAAAGGCGATAGAAAGCGGGATAACCTCTACAAACTTATAAATGAACAGCTCTTTGTCAAACAGCAGGCAATACAAGAAATATACGGTCCTTAAAATAAGAACCGTATTTATAGCATAATAAAGCCTGCGCGATCGTTGCCTTACCTGCAATAGCGCTTTAGTGAATATCAGCGCAAATACGCTAACCAGATATAGCGCAATGCCATATACATAATCATTTAAAATGGGCTTATCGGGCCATAGGTATTGAAATGCTATGCCGTCTACACTCATTTCATACATCGCTACGCAAAGAATATATACCACATAGTACAGGTATTGCATCTTTCGTATGGCTGTAAATATCAGCAGGTTGTGGAAGCAAAAAATGAGGATCATCCCATAAAACAACCCGAAGCTGAAATATTCCAGCAGCGCATACTGAATAAAATAATCAACAGTACGATACACTATAATAACCTTAACGGGGGTTTTTGAGCGAACTCTGAAATAGTAGGTATGTTCGCCTTTAGACGGGTCGGCGATTAAAAATTCGAAATTCTTGTGAAGGAACAGCCGTCCGGTAAAAATGTCATCAGAGCCTGTGCGGGATATTTTGTAGCCGCCTTTACCATCAGGAATATAGGCAGTGATCTCGTCAATAGTTTGGTCGAAAAACTCAAAAAGGCAATCCTTTTTTGTGATCGATTGGTTAAACCGCACCTTAATGCGGTACCAATAGGCAAATTTGTCGGTGTTGTTGCCGGGGTAGTAAACCTTGTTTTCAGTGAACTGCCGGTCCAGGCGCTTTACCTGGTCAAAAGTAAGCTGGTTACTTTCATCCTTCAGATAATCGAGCTCATTTCTGATAAACTTATGCTGCGTAACCGCGGTATCAATAAGTACTGCCTTTTGAGCCAAAGCCATTTCGCCCGAAAAAAATACACACGCAAAAAAAAGCAGGATCTTCAAATAAGAGATACGCATGGACAGCACTATAAAACGGGCCTAATTGGTTTATAATTATACTCAAATATAAGATTTTCGGGCTGAATAGACGTGCCCAAAAGACGCTAAATGCCTAAATAAAAAGCGAGATGCTCAGCCTGTAAACCACCGCTGTACTTTTGCAAAAAAGTACCTACATTAGTATATGGCATATGACGAAAAATTAAGCGATCGCATTCGTGAGGCGTTACAGGATGTACCTGACGTTGAAGAGAAAAACATGTTTGGCGGCGTATGTTATATGGTGAATGGTAAAATGTGCATCGGTGTGATAAAAGACGAAATGATGTGCCGCATTGGCGAAGAAAAGCAGGAAGAGGCACTACACAGAACAGGCTGCCGCGAAATGGATTTTGCCGGTCGACCGATGAAAGGCTACGTTTATGTAAGCGATGAAGGCATGAAACCCAAACCGATTTTAATTACTGGATAGAGCTTTGCTTGGCCCATAACCCGCAGGCTAAGGCGGCTAAGAAGAAGAAATAGGCATTATAGCAAGCAGAATGCTTGCGACATTTTGGGATGATTTGGAAACTTTGACCAGTGTAGTGAGAAATCCCCTCGGCAACTACGTTTGTTAGCAAGAATACCTAAACATTTTAGTCGTATATTTGTATATATGGTATAGTTAAGTATCTTTGCCTGAAACCAAACTGAAATAGTTATCGATAATTGCTAATATATTTAGTATATTTGTAGCCCTCAAATTATCAAACATTAATGAAAGCCACCCAACTTGCAGATTACATTGTTCGCTACTATAATAGTGTAGGAGATGTTATATCTAATAAAAAGCTAAATAAAATATTGTATTATATACAAGGGTGGCATTTCGGATACTTTGAATCTGCAATATTTAATGATGTACCCCAAGCTTGGGTGCATGGCCCAGTTTATCCTGCTGTTTATCAAAAATATAAATGGGATAACAATATTAGAGTAAAAGAAGAAGAGTGTACTCCAAATAAATTAAAGGAGCAATTAGATTCTTTGAACATAAATGCCGATCAAAAAGAGTTTCTGTCCTCTTTACTTGTATATTACTCCAAAAAGTCAGGTGCTGAATTGGAAATTACAACACATATGGAACGTCCATGGCTGGAAGCTAGAGGTGACCTTGAACCACACGTACCGTCTGGCAAAGAAATACCATTGGATTCTATTAAAAGCTATTTCACTGAAAGACGGAAAAAGGCGAACGCAAATTAATGACTTATAAGTTTGATGATATTGAAGTGCCTGCTCCAAAATATATTGTTGGAACTAAAGAGCCATCATTATCACAAATAGCAAAGTATACTTTCGCATTTGCATATGACTACATTTCTTTAAATAAGACTCGGCTTTGTTTTGATAATGATAAAATACCGGCTCGAGATTATCATGAACTTTATTATTTAAAACAAGAAATATCGGGGGTTAAAGTTTCTGATATACAGGGAGAAAAAAGAGATTTTTACAGATTTCATAGTATAGACTACGCTGAAAAAAGAAAATGGTTGTTTACTGCATTGGCAAAGACACTAAATGTGAAGGTAACAAACGCATACGAGAGAGATCAACTTCCAACGCTTTATCAAATTGAGGTTTACACCGATAATGTGACCCAAGAAGCGCCTCGAATTGTTGGTTTCTTTGGAAATTATGGAATATTCCATTTGGTCTGGTTTGACTATGAGCACCAAATTTATCCAAAAGTAAATACTGAAAATATTACTTCTTAGATTCTGCCTTGGTATTTATTGGTATCTTTAGCATCTCCTCTAACGTGTCGTCAAATTTTACCTTTTCTTTGTATTTGTCTGCAGGTACCTTTTTGTATCGCTTTTAACTTCCCCCAATCCTGGCGCAAGTATGCAGCGTGAGCCTGAGCATTGGCATACTTGTGCCTTTACAGGCATAGCCCCATCACTGGTTGAAGTTTTCAACTTCGTCCAAAAATATGTGTAAGCTTTCAGCTTAACGCTGTTCTCTTTCTAATCTTTTCACGGCCCTGAATACCGTCCCATAAGAAATACCCGTCTCGGCCGAGATGGTGCGCAGGCTGCGACCCTGGCTGTACAGTTGCGCTATGAGGTCTTCGGTGATTTTGCGTTGCTGTTCGGTGTAGTGCAGCAGGTGGCGGGCTTCGGGCTCCTGGCCGGTAAAATCAAAATGCAGGAAATTATAAGGTTTGATGATATGGCATAGCCGGACATTGTCGGCGCCATAAATTTGCGTACCGCTGCGTTGTTTGATCTGTTTGAGGTAACGCAGGCCGCGGTTGGTTTGGCTTTCGCCAATGGCAAAAGCACTATCGGCAAAGTTGATGAGCATTTTGCTGCCCTGCAGATCATTGCGACTGATAGGTTTGGCCGGATTACGTTTGGGCGTATGCGCCAGTACCAATATGGACAAGTTATACTGATGTTTGATGGCTTGCAGTTTGCTCATGAGGTTTACAGCGCTTGCTGCCGCCTCGGTACCACTACGCAGACAGGTAATGTTATCGATGATCAGGATGCGGGCGCAGCTGGCGATGATGACATTTTCGATAGCGTTATTGAGGTAATGGGCATAGCTGTCAAATTTATGCGCTCCATTAGCTTCGGGGTTAAAAACCAATCGCGCAAAGTTAGGGCCGAAAGGATAATTGCCATGAACGCCGCTGCTGTAACGTTTTTTAAACTGGGCGGCGTTAAGCTCAAAGTCGAAGTATAATATTTTTTTGGCCCGGGGCGGGGCGTTGAACCCCGGTACGGCTTCGCCTTTGCTCAGGCTGTTGCCTATTTGTACCGCCAGGATTGACTTGCCCACATTGGTGTCGGCAAACATAATGCACAGCTCGCCGCGGTACCAGAAATCGCCGAATAACATGCTTCCGGCGTCGGGGACATCGTTGGTGGTTTGCAGCCAGTCGGCTGCGGGTTTAATGATAAAGGCCTCGTTAATTTCGGCAGCGTCCTGAAAGTAATTGTTGAGTACTTTGTTTTCTTTACCGGTTAAGGGCCGGTGCGCCATCGAGCGGATCAGCTCGATCTCGACCGGGCGTTGAAAAGTGGAATATTCTTTATAGTGACTCATTTTCTTAAATTATTCCAGACCAAGGTCGGCAGAATAAGGCTGAGAAATGGTGGCGCTATTTTGTCAGTCACTGTAAATACAATCCGGTATTAACAATCAAAAAGTGTAAACTTTTTTTAGGACGGGTAACAGTAACAGGTGATCCAAAAATGACTTAAAAGTCTGGAAAAGGTGATCCAAAGTGATCCACTTTTTGAAAGTGTGTTTTATAAATTGTTGGTTTTGAGTGGTTTGATGTTTTGTGGTGATCCAAATGATCCAAATTGATACACACTCGCGCGTGGATCAGTGCACGTAACGACGGTAGAGGATATCGATCAATTTCATTAGTTATAAAATGACATGACTTTTTAAGACCCGCTCAATAATCCAGCCGCACAATCTTACCATCCATTGTAGTGGCGACAAGCGTATTGCCTTTACCAAAGCCAACTGGGTTAACCAGGCAGTTGGATACCTTATGCACCCAGGCTAAAGCGCCGCCCTGACGTTTGTATGCATAGATGAGGCCTGAATTTGAGAGGCCGAATAGCAGCCCGCGGTGTTCCTGAACTTTTGATGGCGATATTTCATAGCCCATGTTGCGGCCGCCTGTCCAGGTGATGTTCATGGCGTCAGCTTTGGTGTCAACGCCCAACACATCGCCGCTCATAGTCTTCACATAAACCAGGCTGCTGTCGGCAGACATGCCCATCGCTTCGCGGACTTTCCGCCGGTCCTTTGCCCGCCAGATGACTTTGCCGGTTCCGGCATCCAGGCAGGTCATGTAATTATCCGGCGCTACGATGAACAAACGGTTATTAACGGCGACGGGGTTGCATGAGGCAGGAGAGAACATGCGGTTGGTAGCTCCGTCGTACCAATCCCAAACCACCGCGCCGGTTTTCTGATCAAGCGCATACATGTGGTTGCCCCAGCTTCCAAAATAAATGCGGCCATTGTATAAAAGCGGTACCGTTACCACAAAGCCTTTTACTTGGGCAAAGTCCCAGTTTAATTTGCCGGAGTTAATATCATAGCACCTAAAATGCCCGTCAGAACTACCGCAAAAAACCCGCTCGTCAGCCACCACCGGCGATGCCACCATTGGCTTCTCTGCTGTGGCCTTCCAGATAATAAGCCCCGATTTTTTATCCAGGCAATACAGATTGCTATCGGTACAAGCCACCAGCACTTTATTACCGGCAACAAAAGGCGTACTGTAAATTTTACCCCCCGCGTGTGCCGACCATAGCTTTTTACCATTGCTAAGCTTATAAGCGCTGATGTAGCCGCCTGTATTGGTAACCACCACCATATTGCCGTTTACCGTAGTGCCGGCGCCGATGTCGCTATTGTCCTGCACGGTCCAGGTTTCTTTTACTTGTTTAAAGCTGGTGTTAGCGCTATATGACGGACGTGGGTAGCCATCGCCAGAAAAAGTATGGGTGTACAGCCTGTCTTTGGTCCAAACCCGCTTGGTTTTTACGCCGGGGTTGCGCTCGTTATAAAACACAGAATCGCCTTTAATAGTAACTATATTATAACCGCCGACGGTATCCCTGGCGCGCAGGTTTGACCGACCCATAATACCCGGAATGCCTTCAAAATTATAATGGTGATTGCTGTGACCATGCCCGCAGATGATAAGCTGGGTATTATGAGTCTTTAAACGATCAATGACCTCATACCAGTTGTTCAGCGCCGAATCAATTGGGTAATGGTTAACAAATATAATCGGGGTTTCTTTCGGTGTTTTGTTCAGCACAGAGTCCAGCCATACCAGGTTTTCCCTAGGCACCTGGCCCGGGCTCATGCGCATGTTGGGGCCGCAGTTGGTGCCTAAAAATAGGATGCCGTTCTTTTTAACAGCAAATGTTTCTGAACCAAAAATCTTGCGGAAACTGTTGCCCCCGCTTTCAGACCAGTTCATGTCGTGATTGCCGGGAATGATATACCAGGGCTTATTTAGTCCCTTAAGAAGCGTTTTGGCCGTTTTTAACTCCTCGTCTGCACCAAACTCTGTAATGTCACCACTGATGATCACAAATTGAAGCTCCGGATTGGCATTAATGTCTTTAATAGTGCGCTGCAGATCCTCAAATGAAGTTTCACTGCCGATATGGGTGTCAGAAAGATGCGCAAATTTCCAGGTGTTGCTCTGGGCTTTTGCCTGTAATAGCGCCACTAAAAACAGTGCTGTTATCCAAATGATTTTCTTCATATTCCAGGTTCAGAATGCCCTAAATTACAATTTAACGGCTGTTTGCTGTAAAAGAAGCGAAATTATCCCGCAGGCGTATCGTCCATGTTAACCTAATATTAAATGTTGGAAGTATCTGACTAACCTCCTAAATTTAATTCCGCAAACTTTTGCCATTATAACCAATATATATCCTATGCCTGTACCTCTAAAATTCAATCGCCGTAGCGCATTGTTGTCGTTTTTGGCTATTTCAGCTATTGCCGTAAATGTTGAGGCTCAAACCATATCGCTCAGCGCGAAAGATAAAGGAAGAGTTTTTGAAGGCATAGGCGCCGTAAGCGCCGGAGCCTCCACCCGCAATCTGGTTGATTATCCTGAAAAGCAGAGATCTGAAGTGCTCGACTATCTTTTTAAACCGAAGTTCGGCGCCGGTTTTCAGCACCTGAAAGTTGAGATTGGCAGTGGCGAAAATTCTACCTGTGGTAGTGAACCATCAAATGCTATTACCGCTGATGAATTGAAAAACCCAATACCACGTGGCTATGAATTTTGGTTGATGGCAGAGGCACGCAAGCGAAACCCCAATGTGGTACTTGATTGCTTGCCCTGGGCTTTTCCGCGCTGGGTGGGCACCCGTTTTTCACAAGCCTCTGCCGACTGGATCGTGTCGTTTTTAGAAACTGCCCGTAAACATTATGGGTTGGACGTTAACTGGATATCGGCAGCTCAAAACGAAAATGGTACCGACCTGAACTGGGTAGCTAACAACCTGCGGCCGACACTTGACGCACATGGTTTTTCAAAGGTTAAACTTCAAGCCCCGGACGATGACAGCGAATTCTGGCAGATATTTGATAAGCTGGAAAAAGACCCCAAACTCGATAGATTGATCAGCGCAGTAGGCTACCATTATGTAGACGGCCGTGAGCCCTGGGAGATTGATCAGAAAACCGGGCACCGGGCTACTGAAAAAGCCAAGCAATCGGACAAGCCATTATGGGCCAGCGAAGAGTGGAGCCAGTCGGGTAAGGAGTGGGGCGGCAAAGGCGCATTATATCTGGCCCGGGTGATGAATAAATTGTATTCGATTGACCGTGTAACCAAATTTGAAATATGGTGCCCGCTTGATGGCATTTATGACCAGATAATTTGGGGCGATACCGGCGCCTTACAAGCCGATTCACCATGGAGCGGACATTATACTGTTTGGTCGTCGGTTTGGGCCATAGCACACACTACCCAGTTTGCACAGCCGGGTTGGGTTTATATGGATGAGGCCTGCGGACCGTTTACTGCAGATACCTGGAAAGGCAGCCATGTGGCTCTGCGTGATCCTAAAACCGGGGACTGGTCGGCCATTATTGTAACCGGAGATAAGCGTAAAGTAAAACTGGCTATCGGCGATGGCTTGAAAAAAGGAATTATACACATATGGAAATCAGACGCTAAAACACAGTTTATAGAGCAGAAACCGCGTCGTCTGTCAAAAAATACCCTGGAGCTGGAAGTAGAGCCGGATGCTATCTACACGATCACTACCACCACCGGCCAGCAAAAAGGTTCTTTCGGGACACCACCGCCAAGTGCACCTTTTCCATTACCTTATAAAGAGGATTTTGAGTCGTACAAACCGCACGAAACACCCAAGTATTTTTCAGATCAGAAAGGAACCTTTGAAACTTACGCTTATCCCAATGGGAGCATGTGTTTAGCGCAGGTGGTTCCTGACGAAGGTATATTATGGTATGGTAACTGGTTATTGAAGCCACATTCATTATTCGGTGATATGAACTGGAACGATTATGCCATTGAAAGTGATGTGCTGTTAAAAGGCGGCGACGTGGAGATTGGTGGCAGATATGCTGATCGCGATAAACTGGGTTTCCGCTGGATATTGACCCGCGACGGGCGCTGGCAACTGAACTGGCAATACACTACGCTTGCTTCAGGCCAGATCAACAAATTTGTACCGTCTAACTGGCATCATTTGCGTCTGGAAATGAAAGGCAACCAGATAACCGGCCTGGTGGACGGTAAACAACTCACCACAGTAACAGCCGAGAAAGGAATGAAAGGCATGGCCTTTATTGCAAGCACGTACGATCATAATCTGTTTGACAATATTCAGGTAGTTCCGGTTTCGAAATAAGTTCTACCGCGCCGCTTTTGCCAACTGATCAATAAAGCCGTAAAATGCAGGGTCGGCATAGTTGGCGGCGCCCGAGTGTTTGGCTGCTATCCGGCTCTTGCTGTCAAGAATGATGGTTGTGGGAATGCTCTCAAAACTCAATTGTGCAGGTAAATCAGCCGCCAGTTTGTAAACAGGCAGCTGATACCGGTAGGTATCCATAAACTTTTGCGAACGTGTGAAGTCGCCATCAACATCAACCGGTAATACCACAACTCGCGGGTCATTTTGGTAATGCTGATACAGCTCATTCAGCGCAGGCATTTCGGCCCGGCAGGGTGGGCACCAGGTTGCCCAAAAGTTAATGATCACTATTTTTCCCCTGAGCTTGTCCATGGTGATCAGGCTGTCATTTGAAGATTTAAGTAAAAACGTTGCTGGTGCAGCAGTTGCACTTGCACGCGCGGTGCTTTCGGTAGGCGGGCGCATTAATCCCACATACATCATCGCCCTTATCAGAAATACCTTTACCGCCGGGATTACCAATATCGCAACGCAAATCAGCAGAAATAAGGCGTTCGCTAAATTCTTCCAAGTTAGTAAGGCTTTAAATTTATTCATGATTGAGGTGATTACACTGCTTGGCGATCTGCCTCAATATTAAACAAAATAAGCCGCTTTGCTTTCGCAGAGCGGCTTTATTGTTATTTATTAATTGATCTCTAATTATTGCTTCGGAAAATTCGGATCAGCTTTTACCTCATCTATTTGCTGCGTATGGCGGTTGCTATGGCCTGCGATAAGCAGGATGTATTGATAGGTATCATAAGTGCCAACCGGTAATATGATTACATGGTTGCGCAGATCTTGTTTGGTGTTTTTAACAAAGGCAATCAGTTTCTCGCGGTTTTCTTTAAAACCGGCGAGCGCCTCGGCTAGTGTTTTGTAAGGCTGGTTTGCGGGCTCAATAGCTGCAAAAGTTTTTGATTTATGTGAGCGGTCCTCTACCGCTTTGACCAAAGCCTCGTCGGTGATTTTAATTTCGGCTCTTTTTTCGGGGTTAGCCGGTTGGTTTAGTGTCGGCTGCGCCATTGCCCAAAGTTCTTTTTCGGCAGCGGCAATATGTTTAACACATTCCAGTACGCTCCATTTATCGGCAGCGGCTTTAAAGTTCAACTGTGCGTTGCTTAAATTTTTTACCGTATTGAAGACTCCGGCTTCAGTCTCTGTTAAAAATTTTATGGCATAGGCTCTTTCCTGCGCGGTAAGTTCGGTTGGTTGTACGATAATTTCCATAGTTGTGCTTTTTGGTGGGTTGGCTTTTACGGGCGTGGCGTTGCCTGGGTAAGCGCCAAGGCTTAGAAAAGCGAGTAATACCCATGTTGTTGTTTTCATGGAGCTTAATTTTTAAAACAAATATACTGTCTGAATAAAATCAACGGCAATGGGTTATTTAGACATTATAACGGGTTGATTTGGACATGCTGAAAGCCGTATCTTTATGTCAAAGTACTTGCCATGAAACATTTAACCATCCTGGTGCCTGAGGGCGAAAACAATTTGAGTAGCATAGTTGGCGCTTATAAGATCTTCACCCGGTCAAACGCTTTACGAAAAGAGGCCGGTAAGGCAGAAGTTTTTAACATCGAACTGGCGGGTGTGTCTGACGAGGTGACCTTTCACGGCGGCCTCTTCACGGCCCGCCCGCATAAACATATCAGCGACATACAGCATACCGATCTGATCATTGTGCCTTCGCTTAATCATAACTACGAGAAATCAACGGTGGTTAACGGTGAAGCGATAGAATGGCTAAGCCGCCAATACCATAACGGCGCAGAAATAGCGAGTATTTGCACCGGCGCCTATTTGCTTGCCGCAGCGGGACTTCTGGATGGGAAAATCTGCTCAACGCACTGGTCGGCAGCCGATCAGTTAAGGCACCTGTACCCCAAAATTAACGTGCAAACAGACAAGCTGATCACAGACGAACAAGGCATTTACACTAATGGCGGTGGCTATTCGTTCCTGAACCTGATACTTTACCTGGTGGAGAAATATTACGACCGCGAGACAGCTATTTTTTGCTCCAAAGTATTCCAGATAGAACTCGACCGAACCCGCCAGTCGGAATTTATTATTTTTAAGGGACAACGCAGCCACAACGATGAACTGGTAAAAAAAGCGCAGCAGTACCTGGAAAGCCAATTGGTAGATAAGCTATCTATCGAAAACCTGGCCGCCAGCTTTGCCGTGGGCCGCCGCAATTTCGACCGGCGATTTATTAAGGCTACCGGCAACACCCCGGTTGAGTACGCGCAACGGGTTAGGGTGGAAGCGGCCAAAAAAGCCTTTGAAACCAGCAGAAAAACCATTAACGAAGTAATGTACGAGGTAGGTTATTCTGACATGAAAGCCTTTCGTGAGGTTTTCCGCCGGATAACTGGGATGTCGCCGTTGGATTATCGTAACCGCTACAACAAGGACGCTGCCGCTTAACGCCGGATAATTTTGATGGATGGCTTTTTGATATTTCATTATTAAATTGGTGCCATCAATCGCTATGACATCATTGGCAACATTCTCTTCGGTTATTGAAGTGCTGGGCATCATTGCCTTTGCTATGTCGGGTGTGTTTGCCGCGCTCGAAAAGAAACTGGACGTATTTGGTGTGCTGGTGATTGCTTTCGTAACCTCAGTAGGTGGCGGTACCCTGCGCGATGTGCTGATTGGCGCTACGCCGGTAGGCTGGCTTAAGGATACACATACCCTTCAGATCATTTTGGCAACCACGGTAGTTACGTTACTGCTGCGCAAACGCATTGGTAATGTTGAAACCACACTAATGGTATTTGATGCCTTAGGCCTGGGTCTGTTCACCGTAATTGGTATCCAGAAAGGAATAGCCGTCGGGCTGAGCCCCGGCGTGTGCGTTGCTTTAGGTACCATAACCGGCTGTTTCGGCGGCGTGGTGCGCGATATGATGCTCAATCATATCCCCCGGCTTTTTCATGTAAAAGAGCTGTATGCAACTACTTGTATTGTAGGCGGCACGGTTTATTTTCTGCTAAGCGGTGTGCTGGGTGTTGAAGCGGCGCAAGTAGTAGCCATATTGGTTATTAGTTCATTCAGGATTGTTTCTTATTTGAGGAAATGGCATTTGCCGGGTTTGTAAGATGACGGCTCGGGTTTTTGTCATTGCGAGCGTAGCGTGGCAATCGCGAATATTGCATCCTTGCGGTTGCTTCGTCGTTCCTCCTCGCGATGACAGTAAAATAAAAGTCATGCCACTGCTTCCATAAACTGACATTAGCTAAACGCAGTCCAATTTTTTAATCCCTAATTTTGTAAGCAAAACATCCAGCTATGTCAATATCCACCGAAAACGAAAGAATAGGAATGCAGCAAGCCAGCGACGCTGTGGCCATTACGCTTAAAAGGATGCGTGATTACGCCAAACCCGGCATCTCCACCAAAGAGCTTGACGAATATGGCGGCCAATTACTGGCAGAACTTGGCGCGCGCTCTGCACCAAAGCTAACTTATGATTTCCCGGGACATACCTGTATCAGCGTCAATGAAGAAGCGGCGCATGGCATCCCATCGACAGATAAAATTTTGAAGGAAGGTGACCTGGTGAATATCGACGTATCTGCCGAGCTGAACGGCTTTTGGGCCGATAACGGAGGTTCGTTTGTTTTAGGCGAAGATATCCATGGCCACGGCAAACTGGTAGAGGCATCTAAAGAAATATTAAAAAAAGCCATCAGCAATATTAAAGGTGGCGTAAGGATTTCGGAGATTGGCCGACTGATTGAAACTGAAGCCAAAAAAGCCGGCTATACCGTCATCAAAAACCTGACCGGGCATGGTGTCGGCCGCAGTCTGCACGAGGAGCCACACGAAATTGCTAACTATTGCGACCGGTATAATACCGAGCGCTTTAAAAAGAATTCGGTAGTGGCCATTGAGACCTTTATCTCAACCCGCTCAACCATTGCCGAAACGGAAGCTGACGGCTGGACACTTACCGGCAATAAAGGCGGTTTCGTAGCACAGCACGAGCACACCATTATGGTAACCAGCGGCCAGCCGGTAATATTTACATCGCAAAACGGTATTTGGGATTAGGCGCTTTTTCCCTTGTATTGAGAGCCATCGGCTCGATATTTTTTATAGCAATGGATTTTAATCCATTGAAAATTATCAATTACGATCAACGAGTACCGTAGGTACGATACATGTTTTTGCAGTTTCCTTTTTGAAATGGGCCGAGCCGACGGCTCTTTATTGATTTTTACACGTAATAGCAACGGATTAAAATCCGTCGCTACTAAATAGGTCGAGGCTACGCCTCTCGTCTACTACAATATGTTACGCTCTTAATTGGAGGCTAATTCTTCAAAGAAATGCCCAATCTTTACCAACTTATCTTCACTTTCGCATCTCCCGCCAGCACATATTCCATATGGCCGTCTGCTATGGGTTTGCCTTTTAGTAAATCCGCAGAACCATTGACGCTAACCTTGAAATCAGGCAGCTTTTTACGTTCGGTTTTAACTATGATTATGCGTCCCTGCATTCTGCCGTCGCCGGCCAATTGAAAGCTTACCGGTTTTTTCTTTGTGGCTGCAAAACCAATCATCGGGTAATCGCAAAATATCATGAACGGCTCGCCGGGTATTTGCATGTAATGACGAGGTAAAATACCAAACGCATTACCCGCCCCGTATACCTCTTGCCCAACCTGGCCCGACTGCTGCCAGCCGTCCTGCAAGTCCTCTAAAGCTATCCATAAATCGGGCTCAACCTTGCCGATCTTAGGTTTTTCCTGTAGCATTTCTCTTTGTAATAAGGGCGGATAGTAGCTAGAGGCCCGATCAACCAGGTATTTAATATATTCTGCTATTAATAGCCTGACTGATGGTAAGATATCAACGCCCTCAGCATGGCGCAGGTAATCATGAAATGCACAGTAAACCTCCTGCTCTTCGTACACCGCGGTATATGGTGCATCATTAAGCGGAAACAAGGCAAAAAAGCAGGGATGCTCTCGCATATATCCATAATTGATATCCCACAGACGCACATTTTTAAAAATGTTGGCCAGGCACAGGTAGCTCAGATCCAGGTATTCTTGTTTACCGCTGATCTTATAAAGCCGCAATAATGCCCCGGCCGAAAAGGCGGTATTGTTTGCCTGGTACATTAAATTGAAACCTAAACCCTGCAGTTTTTGGGCAGCTTTTTCAGCTTCAGCTAAGTAGCGTTTGTCTTGCGTTAGTTCATAAGCTTGCAGCATTACATGCCCGTATAGCCCGGGCACATCATGTTCACCACCGGCACCTTCGGCGGTCTCTGCCTTAACAATCTCCAGGGTATCCATTTTATAAAACACCGGCCAATCGTAATTAAATTGATGCGCAACCTTGATAGCGAAATCAATCGAACCCAAAAATAGCTTTTTCGCCTCTTTATCGCCTTTCAAAGCCAACCGCGATAAGTTTAATAGCGGATGGTGCAGATACCATGAATCCATGATCAGGGGCTGTTTTTGCTCTTCTTCGCCTTCCAGCTGGTCGGCCACTTTTGGGTGCCAGCGCAGTACCGTTTTTAACTTTTCGTCATAAAAAGCCGGCAAGCCTGCTTTAATAACGTTGATTACTTCCAGATCCTCGCCGTTCCATTCTTTGTAATCGATCAATGGCAATAAAACAGCCAGTTGCACCATAATTTCGGGCGGCGTTTGGTAATCGCAGAAATAAGCATTGAAATAATGATTATTACCCACCTGCGACCAGCAACCCGGGCTGCTTAACAGGTCTTTTATGCCTTTACCTAAAATGTCGGGCCAGTTTCTGTAGGCGGTATCCGGCTTTGGCAACTGCAAATAAAGCCCGGCCAGCATGTCCAAAAACTGGCGGGTGTTTGCGGTCTCCTCTTTAGCAACATCAACACTTAAAGCCACAAACGCATCACTAATAGTTACTGCCTTGTCTGCCGGCAGTGGTTTGCCGGTAGTAGGTGGCAAGGCAAAGCCTATTTCCGGCCATTCGCCGCCGACGGTATCACTTGCAGACGTTTCTGTTAGCTGGCAATAGTCGCCCAGGGCGGTGAGGTTTTGCAGGTAAAAAACGGTTGCGGCCTCGGGTTTATTGATCTTGAAATATAATTGCCCCGAGCGGGTACCAACTTGTTTTACCCATACTTCGCCATCGGTGTTTTCAGGGTCGGCATTATTGCCCGGAACCAAAATGTCGCGCGGCCAAAACGGAACAGATAGATCTGCCGATGGACTGAGCGTCGTTGTATAATGCAGTATTGGGAACGTGCCGTCAATGATCTCAACGTTAACCCGGAAATCGCCATTGGCCGATTGCAGCTTAACCGCCAACTTACCATCATCTTCACTGCGGCTATCCAATGTCAAACTATCACCGGGCGTATAAGCAGCTCTGAAGGCGAGCCTGCCATGTTTTGCCCATGTAATCTCGACCCATAGCGAGTCGACCGTTAATCGGACAACAAAATTGAACTGTTTTACTTGTTTACTGAAAAGCTCAGGATAGGTCTGATTGCCAAAAGTTGAGGCTGCTGCTTTGGTCCAGGATGATATACTATTCATAAATCGATAATTCTCTTATTCTAAAAAACCATTAACCAACTTTTTCCACTGCGGGCCCGCAAGACCAATCCTGGCGCTTAGCGCAACAATGGTGTTCCGGATCTTGTCATGCAGGCCAACATCGGCGTTATTCGGTGTTTCATTGCGACCATGAACAGCCGCAGATACTGTCTTACCGGTACGTTTCACAACGAAAGCACTGGTGGCAACGTCCTTATAAAAATGTGCTATCTCGGCATCTGCTTTTCGAGGGTCGGGTATGGGTCTCACCAGCATGGCTACGTATTCTTCAATAGCGTGTTCATCTTCAAGCGCCTCCAATCGCTCAATCATCACCCATTCCAGGCCGTCGCCGTCGTCAGAGCCGGGTACGGGCAAATTGATGTTAAATAAGGCGCCTTCCTGTGCATAACCATCGGCTTCCTGGCCTTGGTTATTGGTCAGCGAAAATACGGCCGAACCAACGCCGGCATATTGATCCCATTCATTAATGAGCAATAATCTGCGGGCGGCTTTTTTAAAGCTTTCATGTGCTTCTTTAATGGTGCGATAGTCACGGCTTTCGACAAAGTCTGTCGCGCTGCCGGTTTTTTGACTTTCAATAATATCTTCCGGATGTTTCATAACCTGATCATTTATTTGTTTGCTAACGCGATGCCGGCAGCGGTTCAAGAGCGGCAATAAGCATATTGGCAGCGGCTTTAATGGTTTGGGCAATAATGGTTTCGCAGTCGCCTTTAAACACTTCACGATGCTGATATAGTTTCCCTTTTACGACGGCTGAGATAAACATAGTGCCAACCGGCTTGTCGGGCGTTTCACTTCCGCCGGGGGTGGTGAGCCCCGTAACGGCGACATGTATATCAGCAGGCATTAGCTTGGGCAACCGGCGGGCCAGTTCATCCGTCACCTCTTGCGATTCGGGTGTAAAACGCTCAATCATTTCGTGCGGTACGCCCAGCAGGCTTTCTTTCAAAGAGGCGTCATAACAGGTAATGCCTCCCTTCAAAACCTTGCCCGACTGTTCGGTCAGCGCAAATTCTGAGCATAGCCAGCCCGCGGTGGCGCTTTCTGCAAAGGCGATGGTCATGCCTTTTTGGGCCATAATCTTACTGCAATCCTCAATTCTTTGCTCCATATTTTGTGATAAACAAGTGATACAACCGCTGGTTTTAGATAGACGCGGAGTTCGGACCGAAAACGGCTTTATTGTCATCGTTTTGCGTATTTTCCGCAAAGGGTTGCGACAAACCACAGTTTTCCGTTTCGTTAAAACATCCGGCAAAAAAATCAATTAATAAAATGCGGGCTACGCTTTTTGATGCAGTGAGCTTGCCGGTTATTAATTATTTATTTGAAGACGTGAAACATACTATCACCAAACGAAAAACCTGGAAAGCCATGTTAGCCGAGGCCGACAAGCCGGTGCAGCTGCCGGTGGCTCATGATGCCTTAACGGCGCGGCTTATTGAATTGGCCGGATTTGATGCTTATCAGATTGGCGGCTACGCGCTTTCGGGCGCTACACATGCAATTCCGGATGTCGACCTGGAAAAATTTGGCGAGAAAAAGATCTCGGCCGATTGGATCATTCAGGCCTCGCCGCTGCCGGTTTTAGTGGATATTGATGATGGCTACGGCGATGTAAAGAACGTTACCCGCACCATTCAGGAATATCTGCAACTGGGAGTATCGGCTATATTTATGGAAGATCAGCGTCCGCCAAAAAAATGTGGCCACATGGACGACAAGAAAGTTGTCGAAACCAATATCATGGTGCAAAAGCTCAAGGCCGCCATTTCGGCCCGCGACAGGCATGACCTGTTTATCCTGGCGCGCACCGATGCCATTGATCCTGAGGGTTTGGAAAATGCCATTGATCGCGCCAAAGCCTATTTAGATGCCGGCGCCGACGGTGTTTATCTGGAAGGCCCCAAGACTACAGAACAATTGGAAAAAATAGGCAAAGCCCTGAAAGGTGTGCCGCTGGCCACCAGTATTTTGGAGGATGGCGGCAAAACGCCCTGGGTATCGCCCGATGATTTAAAAGCGATGGGCTACTCAATGATATTGTACCCTACCACGCTTATTTTCCAGATAGTTCACACCACGCAGCGGGCATTGGCGCACCTTAAAGTCGGCAAACCTACCGGCAGCGCATCTATTAATATGGATGAGTTTATGCAGGTGGTTGATTTGCCTTACTGGAGAGACATTGAAGAGCGTTTCGAGGGGAAGGATATTTAATTATTGGGCTTTAATTCATGATCAGAAGCTAGATATCGCTTGGATATCCACGTTTAAATGCTTATCCTTGAGTGTACAAAACCGTTTGATCATGAAAAAAGTGACCGGCCTGGGCGGCATTTTCTTTAAGTGCGATGACCCCAAAAAAGTAAAAGAATGGTACGCAAAAAACCTCGGTATTGAGCCGGGAGTTCATGGTGCCGGTTTTGAATGGCGCGACAAGGACGATCCACAGAAAACAGGTTTTACAGCGTGGAGCACTTTCCCGGCAAACACCAAGTATTTTGATCCTTCAAAAAAAGAATTCATGATCAACTACCGCGTAGCTGACCTGGAAGCGCTGGTTGAAGAACTGAAAAAAGAAGGCGTAACCATAGTTGACCAGATTGCCAAATACGACTACGGCAAATTCGTTCATATCCTCGACCCCGAGGGCAATGCCATCGAGCTTTGGGAGCCGGCTTAAAATTCGATGTAAGATTTGTAGAGACGCGATGCTTCGCGTCTCCCAATATACAATCTCGCCTCGCATATACCGACTGTCAGGATTCGGAAGGTGTGCAAAAAAGCGAAGCATCGCGTCTCTACATCGGAGGACCTTGTTTCATTCTGGTTCGCTCGGATTTCGCAAGTCGCTAAGGGTCAAAGCAATAGCCTGAAAATCCGCATATCTCCCCTTTAGACACTTATGAACTTATGGAGATAGATTAACTTCTATCTTTATGAGTTATGAGAAAGACTAAATATCGAAAAGCAAAAAGAGTATATGATGCCCCAACCATTTAGAAACTGAGCGCACAGAGTATACAGCGCAACAGAATGAACACGGTAAAGAAGATTTCGATTCTGTACTTAACAAGATGTCATCATCAGAAAATTAGCTTTTGTTAGGAATTACTTCGGGCATAAATACCATTATTTCCTCTCCAAGTTGATAATAATTTCTACAAAAAATTCCCTGTTTATATCTTGTCCCTGCTATATCATCATATTCAACGGCGAAACCAAAATGATAATACCCCACTGATTTTTTGCTCAAATGCTCAACAACAAAGTGTAACGACATCGGCTCTTTGTCTTTAATTAATTCAAAGGGGTTGGGTTTGTATGAGACAGCCGTAGCGAATTTATCGGGATAGATAGGTTTAATATTCAATGCTGGATTTTCACTTGTATTCACTATTTGAATTGAAATAAAAATTTTTCCATCTTCTTTTAACTGCATACCATCTTCATATTTACTATATTGAAGGATAGGTTTAAAATGTTCTCTGATTCTTAACTGTTCTATTTTTAATAGTTCGTTTTGGGTCTCTTGAACTTCTTTTTGTGATTTTAAAGTTTTAAAAAGAAAATAAGCGGTAACAGATGTTACTACTATCATGACCCAATCGGCGATGCTACCCCAAATTCCCATCGAAAAATTAACAAATAACACTAATACTATGTTGACAAATAAAGCCCCATGCTCTTCACATGGGGCAGTTAAAATTGAAACTTGACACGATTATTTCTTGTCAGTTGAAGGTGGTAATGGTGGCGGTGGAGCGACAAATGTTGGCAAAATATTGCCACCTCTCACTTGTCCTTCATCCCCAATTACAATTCTTACAATTCCTTCTGGAATAGGAGGAACATTGTTGGACGATGTGGTTTCTTCGTTCATGATTATTGCAAATTAAAATTAGTACTTAAATAAATTCCTGTTCGTTCATTAGCCATCTTGTCTATTCCTTTATTAACTTTTTTCAAAATCTCCTTCAAAATGTTATTCGCTTCTTTTTCTGTTTTTTTAAGCAGGTAATACTCTTGTTCAAGTTCAACCTCGGAAAGCCTAGGATGCTTATGCCATAACTGCTCTAAGGAATTGTAGTAATCGAAGTAGAAATCGGTAACTTTCATCAATTGTTCGATTTTTTTCTCAGAGGGGATTATATGAGGTTGTATTAATTTTAAAAGTTGAACCGTACCAATTATAATACAAGCTACTAACGGAAATTCTTTCCAAATCCCCCAACCCATTACTCCGGCACCTGAAAAAATCAACGCAACTATGTTAAAATTATTAAGCCATCGTTTTTTGTATGCTAACAAAAGCACACAATAATTCTCATTATACTTAATCTGTGAAAGTTCATTCCAAATACGAGTTTTCATTAATCGGGCTAAATGCAAGTCTTAAAAAAAAATGCTAATAAATATAGCAAACCAAGTAATTAAAAGCAATATAAGTTTTCAACAACTTTGTTAATACATTAGGTAGCTAACAAAATGGCGTTATTTTCATAAAAATTTGAGTAGTTAAATGACTACATATATATTTGTAGTCAAATAGCTACATGATGAATTTAAGACGAGACGTATTTCAAGCCATTGCCGACCCAACCCGCCGCGCCATATTGCTGCTGGTGGCGTCGCAATCATTAACCGCAGGTGCCATAGCGGCCAATTTTGGTACCGCCCGGCCGACGGTGTCAAAACATCTGCAAATACTAACCGAGTGCCAGCTGCTGCAGCAGGAGCAAAACGGCCGCGAAATTTATTATCACATTAATGCCAAAGGAATGAAAGAGGTAGCCGATTTTATTGAACCGTTCCGCCAGATGTGGGACGATCGGTTTAACAAGCTGGAAAGCGTAATGAAACTATATCAAACCAAAAACCAGAAATAATTATGGAACTGAAAACCAAAGTACACGCCGAAGACGGCAGGCAGGATATCACCATCACCCGCGAGTTTGACTTGCCGATCGACCTGTTGTTTAAAGCCTATGTGGAAGCAGAGTTTGTGGAACAATGGATGGGTACCAAAGTGATCAAGCTGGAAAGCAAAAAGTACGGTAGTTATGAGTTTGAGACACACAACCCTCAAGCGCAAATAACCTTGCGCATGGGCGGTACTATTCATGATCTGGTGGATAACCAAAAGATCGTCCGCACGTTTGAGATGGCCGGTGCGCCGTATGGCGTACAGCTGGAGGTTTATGAGTTTGAGGCCCTGACCGATGGTACCAGTAAATTAAACATGCATGTTATCTACGAGTCGGGCACGCAACGCGACCAGCTATTGAAAATGCCGTTCAGACAAGGATTGAACATGGCGCATAGCCGTTTGGAAGAGATTATCAGTAAACTAAAATAAATCATCATGAACAAAGGGAAATTAATTACTTATTGGGTAGCTACTGCTTTGCTGTCGGTAGGTATGTTAGGCAGCGGCATTGCTCAGCTAATGCGGGCCAAAGAGATGGTGGGTATCCTTGCGCATCTGGGTTATCCGCTTTATTTAATGTCGATATTGGGCACCTGGAAAATATTGGGCGTTATCGCTATTCTGCTGCCGGGTTTTAAACTGGTTAAAGAATGGGCCTATGCAGGTTTGTTTTTTACGATGACGGGCGCACTGGTCTCACACCTCATTATGGGCGATAGCGGCAAGGCAGTTATCGGTCCGGCTGCTCAAACTATTTTTATTGTGTTATCTTGGTATTGCCGTCCGGCTAATCGGAAGATTGACACAGCCAACCTATAAAATCAGCTATATGAGTAAAAAGGAGTTATCACCGCAACAAAGCAAAGAACTGCTGGATGTGCTGAAGGCACGTTTTGAGAAGCACGTCCATCGCCATAAAAACATCGAGTGGGCAAAAGTGAAAACGAGGCTGGAAGTGAATGCAGAGAAGCTGTGGTCGCTCAATGAAATGGAGCAGACCGGCGGCGAACCCGATGTAGTTGCTTATGATGAGAACACCGGCGAAATCACGTTTTATGATTGTGCTGCCGAAAGCCCGAAGGGCCGCAGAAGTTTATGTTACGACCGTGCAGCGTTCGACTCAAGAAAAGAATATAAACCTGAAAATAGCGCTGTAGATATGGCCGCAGCTATGGGCATAGAGCTTTTAACGGAAGATCAATACCGCGAACTGCAAAAATTAGGTAGCTTTGATTTGAAAACATCCAGTTGGGCAAAAACGCCCGAGACCATCAGAAACCTGGGAGGCGCGGTTTTTTGCGATAGACGATATGATACCGTGTTTCTTTATCACAATGGGGCTGAATCATATTATGCAGCGCGAGGTTTTCGCGGAGCATTGAAAATATAAACCTATGGCAGAAGGAAAGATCAATCCAAAAGCAGATTTCTTTTTTAATCAGGAAAAACGCTGGCAGCAGGAAGTTGAAAAACTGCGCCTCATTTGTCTGGATACCGGTCTGACAGAAGAAGTAAAATGGGGCTGCCCCTGCTATACGCATGAAGGTAAGAACATTGTGCTGATACATACTTTTAAAGAATACTGCGCACTGTTGTTTTTTAAAGGAGCTTTGCTACAGGACCCGGAAGGCATCCTGATACAACAAACTGAAAACGTACAGGCTGCAAGACAGATCAGGTTTACCGGTATGCATGAAATTATTGACAGGCAAGCCACCATCAAAGCCTATATTTTTGAACAGATAGAGGTAGAAAGAAAAGGCCTGAAGGTTGAAATGAAAAAAACCGCAGACTTTGCGATGCCTGAAGAGTTTCAATATCGCCTGGATCATTTCCCAGCGTTAAAAACTGCTTTCGGGGCGCTTACCCCCGGCAGGCAGCGCGCTTACCTGATGCACTTCGCGCAAGCCAAACAAACCAAAACCCGCGAGGCACGGATTGAAAAATATATTCCGAAAATTCTGGAAGGAAAGGGGTTGGATGATTAGTGCTTAATCCTGAAAATGTATTTGGTCAGGAAAAGTGTGTCATTTCGACGAGGAACGAGGAGAAATCCTATGTGCTTTGCTAAGTCGCTCGTATAAGATTTTTTCGCTATGCTCAAGAGTGTAGTTCTCGCTATTCTCGAAATGACAGCTGCCGGATAGCCATTATAATCTTCAAAAAAATTTCATCAAATCTCTTGCACAATTCCCAACTAATCGTCAACTTTGAATTGCAAAGTACTTTATAATGGAAAATAAAGACATATACGACGATATCAGTTCCATCAAAAACATCATGGAGCGGTCGACCAAGTTTATCTCGCTGGCAGGGCTTTCGGGCGTTATGGCGGGTATTTACGCGCTTATTGGGGCAGGCATAGCTTATATGATTATCCCAAAATATTCTGTCTATGCCGAGGGTAGTGATGGCTATACTGCTAATAGGGCAGGTTTGGATATAGTACTCTTCGGTGTCGCTGCTGCGGTATTAGCCCTGTCCATCGGCACCGCTATTTTGTTATCGGCACGTAAAGCTCGCCGTCAGCAGCAAACTATCTGGAACCAAAGCAGCAAGTCGCTGGCCAATGCCGGCTTGTGGCCACTATTTACCGGGGGCTGTTTTGCTTTTATTTTGTATCTGCAACATCATTATGGTACTATTGCGCCCACTTGCCTGGTGTTTTATGGGTTGGCGCTGGTATCGGCCTCAAAATATACTTATGGCGATGTGAAATGGCTGGGTTTGCTGGAGATTATACTTGGCCTGCTGTCGTTGATGCAGCCGGGTTATGGTTTGTATTTCTGGGCTTTTGGTTTTGGGGTGCTGCATATTTTGTACGGCACTATAATGTACTTTAAATACGATCGTGTTAACATTAAATAATTTTGATAAAGCATTTGAGAACCGCATACGCCTGCAGGTAATGAGTGTGCTGGTAGCTAATGAGAGTTATGATTTTAACTCGCTCAAAGAGCTGCTGGCTACTACCGATGGTAACCTGGCCTCGCACCTTAAGGCTTTGGAAAAAGAAGAATACATCTCCGTAAATAAATCGTTCCTGGGCAGAAAGCCCAACACCAAATATAAGGCTACCGAGAAAGGCACCAGCGCCTTTAAAAAACACCTGGACGCATTAGAAAATTTAATTAAACAGCAAAAGGGCTGATATTTTTTTGACTATTAACTTTGAAATTCAAAGTACTTTTAAAACAATCAAATCATGACAAACGAAGTAGAAAAACCAACCTTATTGATCTGGCTCAAGGAGTCGATCGGGTTTAAATTGTTATTTATCGGCGCATTGGTGCTGATGTTATTGATCCCATCAGAGATGATCAGGCAGCTTATCACCGAGCGTGCCGCACGAAGGGACGAGGTGATCTCCAATATCTCTTACAACTTTGCCGGGAAGCAGCTCATCAAAGGCCCGGTGCTGGTGATCCCTTACAAAGACCAAATAGAGGTGCCCGACGGTACCGGCAAAACCCGCATGCAGCAAGTTGAGCGTAAATTGTTCCTGCTGCCCGAACAGCTATCCATCAAAGCCGGTTTAAAAACCGATGTTATTCACAAAGGCATGTTTTCGGCAGTGGTATATAAAACGCAGGTAAAGCTGTCCGGAAGTTTTGCGAAAGCCAATCTGGCGGGCCTGGGGATAACTGCCGCGCAGTTGCTTCCGGCAAAAGCTTTCGTCACCTTTAGTGTGTCCGACTTAAAAGGGTTAAAAACCAATCCGACGTTGTCTCTGGGCTCGCAGACTTTTGCCGCTGCGCCATCGGCGGGGAATGAGGCCGCCTTTACTAATGGATTGCAGGCGGCAGTCACTAATGCAGGCGATATAGCCACAGGCAGCCTGCCATTTAATTGCGCGCTCGACCTGAATGGCACCGACGGGCTGAGCTTTTTGCAGCTGGGCAAAACCACCGATGTTGAACTGAGTGGCGACTGGGGCTCGCCAAATTTTGATGGCCGGTATTTACCCGATACGCGCCAGGTAAAAGAAAAGGGTTTTAACGCCCGCTGGCATGTGCTGTATTACAACAGCCCCTTTCCGCAGCAATGGATTGATAGCGCGAGCGTAATGAATAACGTGGCCAAGCAACAAAATGCAACTTTCGGCGTAAACCTGCGCCTGCCGGTTGACGATTACCAGGAGACCACGCGTACCAATAAATACGCCATCCTGATCATTATGCTCACATTCGTTTCGCTTTTCCTGACAGAGTTGATTTGCAAAAAACGGATCCATGCGTTTAACTATTTGTTGATAGGCGCCGCGATGGTTGTGTTCTATACATTGCTATTATCGTTCTCAGAGCAAATTGGCTTTAACTGGGCCTATTTGGTAGCAAGCGCAGCTACGGTCGGGCTGATTACCATCTTTATTGCGTCGCTGCTTAAAAACCGGGTTACCACAGCGGCTTTGGCATCCATACTATCCGGTTTTTACGCTTTCATTTTCATCATCATACAACTGGAAGATTTTGCGTTGTTGGCCGGCAGTATCGCCCTGTTTGTGATTGTAGCCGTGCTGATGTATTTCTCCAGAAAGATCAATTGGGATGGTACGGATTATAAACCGAGTGCAGCAAATTAATAATGATATGATGGACAGCGCATATTTTAAGTCTGAAAAATACAGACGTGACTTACTTTATATCAGCATAGGCTTATATGTTGCAGCAGCATTTTTACCGGGTTCATTTGACCTTAGCAATACTATGTGCTGTATCGGTTTACTATTTCTTATAATTGGTCCCTGTTTGTTTATTGGAAATGGATTTTTTTGGGTAATTGGTGTCTTTTGGCTGGCAAATCCGTTTTTGTTTATAGCCTGGTATTATTACTACAGAAAACCCAAGGCTGCCGTTATTTGCGCATCTATCTCTCTTGTTTGTTGGGCCGCTTTTTTGCCTGATTTTATACGTGAATCCGAGGGCTTGTACATAGCGTATACCCTGGGTCTATTTAGTACAATTACAACGCTGATAGGCTCAATAAAACAGTTAAAAATACAACGTAATCTTGAGGCCTTAACTTATGAAAACGAATCCTAAACATCAGTTGGTAGGCAGGATAAGAACCTGCATTTGGATAGTTACCGTCGGGCTTTTTTTGAGTGGGGTGACCGCATTTCCTATTGAGGCCGAATTGCGATGGCTGGTA
>Ga0157371_10000439_pt1 | contig 50979 bp, 44 predicted proteins | sample C45metaG_FD_113462 | JGI IMG/M metagenome (GOLD analysis project Ga0157371, IMG submission 113462) | Corn rhizosphere microbial communities from Kellogg Biological Station, Michigan, USA - C4-5 metaG | ecosystem: Host-associated > Plants > Roots > Rhizosphere > Soil | place: USA: Michigan... | reverse complement strand
GGGCCAGCAGGTGCAGCGTGTGCACGGCGGATTCGAATTCGCTGGACAGCGCGCCGGTGAGCACCAGGCGTCGCGCCTCCCGGACCTCTTCGAGGAAGTCCTCGGTGCGACCGGTCTGCTCGGCCCAGAATTGGCGCAGGGGGGCTTCACCGCTGGCGGCATGCTGCACCGCCGAGACCTCGTTCATGAATTCGTAGCCGGTGGTGCCATCGATGCCCCAGCCTTCCCGCAGCTGCTCGCCATCGGCGAGGATCTTCTCGATGTAGATGGGGAAGCCATCTTCCGGTGCACCGCCCTTGCGGCTGGCGCAGAGGTCGTCCACGCGGCGACGCAGCTTGCGGCAATAGGCACGCGGATTGGCCAGGCCGTCGATATGATCGAGGCGCAGGCCATCGAGCAGGCCTTCGCTGATGAGGCGGAAGATCAGCGAATGGGTTTCCTCGAACACCTCGTGGCGTTCCATGCGCAGGCCGCCGAGCTCGGTGATGTCGAAGAAGCGCCGCCAGTTGATGTCGTCCGAGGCGGTACGCCAGCTGGCCAGGCGATAGTGCTGGCTTTCCAGCAAGGCGTGCAGGCGTTCCTGGTTGGCGGGCTGGCTACCGTCGAAGGCGGCGACCGCCTTCTCGATGGCCGCGGCAACGGCAGGGTCCTTGGCGGCATCCGCCAACTGGCGCTGGGCGCCGCGGGCCTCTTCCTGGTCCTTGGCACGGGCGGAGAAGGCATCGGCGAACAGGCTCAGCTGGGGCAGGTCGCTTTCGCGCAGGATCTGGCCATAGGTACCCGGGTTGATGGGGAAGTGGTGCGCGTAGTATTCGACGCGGAAGGCGCCCTGCTCGGCGTCGAACACCAGCTTGAGGTCGCCGGCCTGGAGTACGTTGCCATAGGCGTCACCGAGGAAGGGCAGCAGTACCTGGCCTTGCAGATCCGGGTCCGGACCGTACCAGTTGATGTCGTAGAAGCCGGCGTAGCGACTGCGGCGACCCCATTCGAGGATGTCCAGCCACCAGGCGTTTTCCGACCCGCCCACATTGGTGTGGTTGGGCACGAAGTCAGCGATGAAGCCCATGCCATGCTCGCGCAAACGGGCGACCAGGCGACGCAGCGCCTCTTCACCGCCCAGCTCCGGGTTGACCTGGGTCGGGTCGACCACGTCGTAGCCATGCACGGAGCCGGCGCGCGCAGTGGTGATGGGCGAGGCGTAGAAGTGGCTGATGCCCAGCTTGGCGTAATACTCCACCAGGGGCAGGGCATCGTCGAAGGTGAAATCCTTGTGGAACTGCAGGCGTACGGTAGCGCGCAAGCGACTCATCGAGTGTTCTCCGGGTTATTACGGGCAGTGCTCAGCACGCTTAGGCGTCGTTCAGGGGTAGCGGCGTCCAGCAGGCGCTCCGCGGGAGCGTCCCAGCGGCGCAGCCAATTGGGGTGTTCGTTGGTGGTGCCGGGCAGGTTGGCCTGCTCCAGCTGGCCCAGGGCGTCTTCCACCGGCAGGATGATCAGTGGCGCCGGGGTGCGGCCAATGAAGTCGATAGCAGCGTCGACGGCCTGTTCGACATTGCTTTCGCGGGTGTCGTCCAGGTCCAGCACCTTGGCCAGGTAACGGCGGTCCTCGGCGCGTTCGTCGAGACGATCCTGCCGCGAGGTGCCGTCGGGCAGGAGCCCGAGCTTTTCCTGCCAGTCGGCGTCGCGGCCCTGCCACCAGCCCGCGAGGGTCGGCAGGTCGTGGGTGGTGGGCATGCCCATGGCCGTGTCCGACCAGTGCGCGGCCGGCTTGAAGGCCTTGTCGTCACGCTCGAACAGCAGCACCTGCATGCCCATGACGGCGCGCTCGGCCAGCCGCTCGCGGAAGCCCTCGGGTACGGTGCCCAGGTCTTCGCCCATGACCACGCAGCGAGAGCGCCAGGACTCCAGGGCGACCAGTCGCAGCAGGTCGTCGATGGGGTAGGAGAGATAGGCCCCATCGGCCGGGGAGGCTCCTTCGGGTACCAGCCAGAGGCGTTGCAGACCCATCACGTGGTCGATGCGCACGCCACCGGCATGGGCGAAGTTGGCCCTGAGCATCTCGATGAAAGCCCGGAAGCCATGCTTGACCATGCCGGTGGGCGAGAAGGCGGAAATACCCCAGCCCTGGCCTTTCTGATTGAGCAGGTCCGGCGGACAGCCGACGGTGACCGAGGCCAGCAGCTCTTCCTGACGACTCCAGGCCTGGCTGCCACCGCCATCCGCGCCTACGGCGATGTCGGCGATCAAGCCGATCTTCATGCCCGCTTCGCGGCACTGCGCCTGGGCAGCCGCCAGCCCTTCGCTGGCCAGCCACTGGGTGAAGGCATAGAACTCCACGTCCTGGGCATGGCGTTCGGCGAATTCCGCCACGGCAGGATGCTTGGGATCGCGATACTGCTGTGGCCAATGCTGCCAGCCGGGCGAGGCATCGCCCTGGGTGAAGGAGGCATGCAGGGCTTCGAAGCGGCAATGGTTCTCCAGGGCTTCGCCGCCGTCGCGGCGAAAGGCCTCGAAGCGCTCCCGCAGGTCACCGCTGGCGGTGCGGAATTCCAGGTGCAGGGTGCGCAACAGGCGCAGCCGCAACTTGGCCAGGGCCGGCCAGTCGATCAACTCCAGGTGCTCCAGGCGCTCGGCTTCCGCCGCCAGGCCGGCACGCTGCATGGCCTGGCGCACGGGTTCGGCACCCAATACCAGCTCGGGTGCCGCATAGAGTACGTTGAAGAACACCCGGCTCGAGGGAGAGTAGGGGCTGTAGCGACTGCCATCGGCGCTAAACATGGCGTGCAGCGGGCTGATGGCCAGGGCGTCGGCACCCTTGGCTCCAGCCGCCTTGGCGAGTTGCACCAGGCCCTGCAGATCACCCGCGCCGCTGCCCCCTTGGCGCCTCAGGCTGTAGAGCTGCACGGCCAGGCCCCACAGGTGGGCCTGCTGGTCGCCCGTGGCATCGGCGATGGTGAAGCAGCGCTCCGGCGCGACCGCCAGGGTCAGGGGCTCGCCATCGATCTCCGCCTGGTGGTAGCCGATGGCGCTGATGGGGGCGAGCTGTCCCTGATCGTCTACCCGGCCCTCCAGGCGCTCGCCGTCTTCCAGCTGCACCCGATAGGGGACGCCGCGCTTGAATTGATCCGGCGCACCAACCGGCTGGTCGATCACGGCGGTGAGGAGGGGCGGCAGATGATGCTTGTCACCCACCTCGGCCAGCTTGCGCAGGCTGGTGTCGATATCCGCGTCACTGTCTGCCGGCAGCTCGATGGCCTTGAGCAGATTACGCAACGCCTCGGGGCTCACCCGTTGGCGCTGGCCGTCGTAGGCCGTCCATTCGATGGCGATGCCGGCGGCCTCGGCCAATTGTTCCAGACGCTCGTCACTCATGCCTGTTCCTCCAGCCAGACCAACGCGGAATGCGCAGCCAGCTGACCGTCCTGCCGGGCCGGCGTGGCGGTGGCGTCGCTGCTGTGCAGCAACCTGCCCCGAGGCGCCGCGTCCACCGGCACGGCCTTCTCGCCGAGGTTGAGTTCGATGACCAGGCAGCTGCCGTCGGCCATACGCCAGCGTGCCTGCACAGCGCGCTCGGCCAGGGCCTCGGCGCCCTCGGCACGGGCGCCTTCCAGGCGTGGGAAGAGCTCGCGGTGACGAATCTCCAACAATTCGCGATACAGGCCCAGCCAGGCCGCATGGTCGGGCTGATCCGCCTCGCCGACGTTCGGTTTGGAGTCTTCGAAGGTCTTGGGCGCATTGGGATCGGGGATCTGCTGGCGATGTTCCTCGCTGGTGAAGAAATCGAAATCCTTGAACTCGTTGCGCCGACCGTCACGCACCAGTTCGGCCAGTTCATCGTTGTGGCTGGTGAAGAACAGGAACGGCTGGCGGCTGCCCCATTCCTCGCCGATGAACAGCAACGGGATCATCGGGCTGAGCAGCAGCAGGGCGGTGGCGGCCTTCAGCGCGGGTTCCGGCGCGAGGCGGGTCAGGCGTTCACCGAAGGCGCGGTTGCCGACCTGGTCATGGTTCTGCAGGAAGATGACGAAGGCCGAGGCCGGCAGGTCCTTGCTGGGTTCACCACGGGCCTTGCCATGGCGGGTCTGCTCGCCCTGGTAGATGAAGCCTTCGCCCAGGCAACGCACCAGCTTGGCCGTGGCGTCCTCGGTGAAGTCCTGGTAGTAGCCTTCGTTCTCGTCGGTGAGCATGGGGTGGATGACGTTGTGCCAGTCATCCGCCCACTGGGCGTTGTAGTGCTTGCCACCCAGCAGCGTGGCGGTGTTGTCTTCGTTTTCCAGCATCAGATGGATGTGCCGACCTGGCTCGACGGTGCTGCGGATCTCCTCGGCCATCTCCTCGAGGAAGCCCTTGTCGTTGATCGCATGGACCGCATCGAATCTCAGGCCGTCGAAGCGATACTCCATCAGCCACAACAGGGCGTTGTCGATAAAGTAGCGGCGCACGGCGTCCTGGCGGAAGTCGATGGCGGCGCCCCACGGCGTGTGGATGTCCTCGCGGAAGAAGCGCTCGGCATAGGCATGCAGGTAGTTGCCATCAGGACCGAAGTGGTTGTAGACCACGTCCAGATAGACCATGACGCCATGGGTATGGGCGGTGTCGATCAGGGATTTGAGATCGTCCGGGGTGCCATAGGAGGCTTCCACGGCATAGGGCAGGACACCGTCGTAGCCCCAGTTGCGATCGCCGGGAAACTCCGACAGCGGCATCAGTTCGATGGCGGTGACGCCCAGTGCCGCCAGGCGTGGCACCAGCTTTTCGACACCGGAAAAGCCACCCAGGGTGCCGACATGCAATTCGTAGATGATGCTCTCGTGCCAGGGGCGGCCCTGCCATTCCACGCTCTGCCAGTGGTAGGTAGTGGGGTCGATGACGATGCTCGGCTCGTGCACATCGCCCGCCTGGGCACGGGAAGCGGGATCCGGGACCAGCAGGTCGTCGATCTGATAGCGATAACGGGTGCCGGCGCCACAGTGGGCCTCGACCGCGAACCAGCCGTCCTGCCCGGCTTCCATGGGGATGGTCATGCCACCTTCCAGAGCCACTGACACGGCGTCGGCGCTGGGCGCCCAGAAATGGAAAAGGGTGCGGTCCTTGCTCACCAGGGTGGCACCGGCACGGGTTTGCCAGGCATAGCCGCCGGTCACCGCGGCGGCGTCGTGCGAAATATCAGTCATGGATAGAGAACTCCCGAAGCCGGACGGCAGAAAAGACACTGCGGCCCTGTTGGCCGCAGCTGCTGTTATGACCGGTGAGAGTTGCTCAAAGTTGGGCGGGGAGAGCGCTTTTCGTCGGCCTTTTTCCGAGGGAAAAGCGCTTGGTAGCCACGTTGGGCGTCAGGCGCCGACCTGACGCTCCTGGTGAGCGCTGGCCTGGAGCAGATCGAGATACAGCGAAGCGTATGGTTTGGCACATTCGGACCAGAAGAACGGCCCCTGCATCGCCCGATGACGCATGGCCAGCAGCAGGTCCTGACGCTCGAACACACCCAGGGCGCGGTCAATGGCGCCGATGTAGTTTTCCAGTGACAGCGGCGCGAACAGGAAGCCGGTGGTGCCGTCCTCGATGCTGTCGGCCAGGCCGCCGGTGCGGGTGGCGATCGGCAGGGAAGCGAAACGCTGGGCGTACATCTGGCTCAGGCCGCAAGGCTCGAAACGCGAGGGCATCAGCAGGAAGTCGCTGCCGGCGTACATGCGCCGGGCTTCGGTTTCGCAGAAGCCGATGTGGGCGCTGACGCGGCCGGGGTAGCGCAAGGCCAGGGCCCGTACCTGACGCTCGATGTGCGGCTCGCCGCAACCAATGATCATCAACTGGCCACCGCGGGCGACGATGTGATCGGCGGCCTGGATGGTCAGGTCGATACCCTTCTGCTGGACCAGGCGCGAGACCACGGCGAACAGTGGGCCGTTGGACGGCTCCAGGCCGAATTCCTCACGGATGCGCGCTGCGTTGACGGCCTTGCCGTCCCAGTCCGATTCGGTGAACTGCTGGCATAGGTGCGGATCGCTGCAGGCGCTCCAGCCATCGTCGATGCCATTGAGCAGACCGGTCAGCTTGCCTTCCCGCGCCTTGACCTGCAGCAGGCCTTCCAGCCCGCAACCGAATTCCGGCGTGGTGATCTCATGGGCATAGGTGTGGCTGACGGTGGTGATGTGGTCGGCATAGACCAGGCCGGCCTTGAGGAAGGACACCTTGCCCCAGAACTCCAGGCCTTCCATCTGGAACGCATCGGCCGGAATGTCCAGGTCGGCCATCACCGACGCCGGGAACAGCCCCTGATAGGCCAGGTTGTGGATGGTGGTCAGGCAGGGGGTGCTGGCGCCCTTCCAACGCAGGTAGCCAGCCGCGAGACCGGTCTGCCAGTCATTGAGGTGCAACAGGTCCGGTACCCAGCGGATGGACGCGTCGCCCAGCGCGAAATCGGCAGCGGCACTGGCCAGGCGACCGAAACGGATGTGGTTGTCCGCCCAGTCGGCACCGTTGAGGTCGCCGTAGGGATTGCCCGGGCGCTCATAGAGCTCGGGGCAGATCAGGACATAGACGACCAGCCCGTCATCCAGATTTACGCGGCCGATGTCGCACGCCGGCATGGCGGCGCGGGCGGCGATACGGCCGACCATCTGCACACGGTCCTTGATCGCGGCCATCACCTGACGGTAGCCGGGGATCAACACCCGGACGTCATGGGCGGCGGCGAGGGCGCGGGGCAGGGCGCCGGAGACCTCGCCCAGGCCGCCGGCCTTGACGAAGTCGGAAATTTCCGGAGTCACGAAAAGAATGCGTTTACGGCTTTCGACAACAGAGCTCAGCGTCAGCTGCGGCTCATCCGTGCGCTTGCGAGGAGTGCTGGACCTGGTGGAACGAGTGGCAGTATCAACGGGCTCCAGAGCCCCAAATTTCCCCACGACGGCATTTGCCATGGTGCGCTCCCAATGCAGCAAGTTCGAGACTGAGGTTTACCTGATTGCTTCTTTCCTGAAGCTCGATGCTCCTGGTTCAAAAATGCCTACAGCCGAGCTGCTACAGCCTTTTTGCCGGTCACCTCTTCTGAGATGTCTGGAATTGGGCGAGAACTGCTTCGCGGATTTCCAGATTGCTCTCGCACTGACTCACGGACACGATCACAAGTTTCCCGCGGGAATGTTGCCGTTCAGCTTCGCGTTGCCAGATACATGCCGAAAAGCGGTCGCGGCTTGTCGGCCCATTAATCACCAAGCTGCAGGTGAACCGCTTTATGATCGCCGGATCGCCGCAATTGGCCGACAAATCAAACTTCTGGCTGACGTGCAACGGGCTCGTGCCTTTCGTCGGATTGTGCGGCGGTAGCGGCATCGCGGCGTCCCAGTTCGGTCCGCAGCTTGGGCAGGCACAGCGGAAATTCACGATTGATATAGGTAATCAGGCACTCCCGCACGAAGCAGCGCAGGTCCCAATTCTTCGAGGAGTCGTCTGAGCTCACCAGCACGCGAACCTGGATGGATTCGTGGGACGCATCGGTCACCTGCAGCACGCAGACACGACCGTCCCACAAATGGGGCACCTCGGCGCAGGCGCGTTCCAACTCGGTGCGGATCGGCGCCAGCGGCAATGAATAGTCAACCCATATGAAAACCGAGCCGATGAGGCTGGAAGACGAACGCGTCCAATTCTGAAAGGGGGTTTCGATGAAGTACTGCAGCGGGACCACCAGGCGGCGGTCATCCCAGATGCGTACCACTACGTAGGTGCCAGTGATCTCTTCCACCCGCCCCCATTCCCCTTCGACGATGACCACGTCATCCAGGCGGATCGGCTGGGTCACGGCGATCTGCAGGCCGGCGATGAGATTGCCCAGCACGGGACGCGCGGCGATACCCGCCACCAGGCCGGCGACTCCGGCCGAGGCCAGCAGACTCGCACCTACCTGACGCACCGCCGGGAAGGTCATCAGCATCAGGGCGACCCCCACCAGCAGCACGATGAAGCTGAGGCTACGCACCAGCACGCGGTTCTGCGTCTGGATCCGGCGAGCACGCAGGTTGTCCACCACGTCCACCGGATTGCGCAGGGCGATGGTGGCACCCACCGCCTTGACCGCCCGCAGACCCAGCCAAGTGAAGGCGGCAATGCTCAGCAGCCCGGTCACATGCTGGACCGCCCGTAACAGCGGCAGGGCATCGGGGGCGGAGTTCCAGACACCTTGCAGCACCACCAGGGGCACCGCGAGACGTGCGGGCTTCTCCGCGTACTTCACCAGGTTGCGCGCCAGCAGGAAGGGATTGGCCAGGCGGCGGATGGCTGCGAACGCCAGGGTCAGGGCGATACTGCTGACCAGCAGAGCGATACCGGCCGCAATCAGCGTGGTAATCCAGGGGGCGTTGAGCCAGCCCGTCCAATCGATGGCCGTCATGCTTTTCTCCTCTGGCAGACGGCCTCCCGCGATCCTGAGAGCTGACGCGCCTGAATCGCGGGAAGCCCTTCGAGATACCTGTTTCCGACTGAGGGGCTCAGTCACGGTTCCGCAGAGAAAAGGATCCTTCGTTTAATACCACCCCTGCAAGTAAAGAGCTTTGAGTCACCGTTAAGCTTTTCCTGTCGAACAGTGGGGCAGGGTGTCGCACCCTGGGTCTAAGCTCGGAGGAGAGCGCGCAGCGGCCACGGGAATAGGAGTAGAATTCGCGCCCCAACGAGAGGCGTCCCGTCAGATGGCGGACCTGCGGAGATCGAGACGGACTTATGAAACCAGTGGTAGTGGTCGTCGAAGACGAGAACATGTTGCTCGGGCTGATGGAAGAAGTGCTCGAAGGTGAAGGCTTTAAGGTGCGTACCTTCGGTACCGCCGATCAAGCCTGGGAGTACTTGTCGAGCGCACGTCCGACGCCGGATCTGCTGATCACCGACGTCCGCATGCCGGGGGCCATCGATGGTCTGGAGCTGGCGCGTCGTGTCAAGCAGCAACTGCCCGGTCTGCCCATCATCGTGTCTTCAGGTTATTTCGAAGAGCTGCAGCCCGAACGCGCCCCGGATATCTACTACCTGCCCAAGCCCTGGCGCTTCGATGACCTGCTGGCCGGTTGCTTCCGTTTCCTCAATCAGCGCAAAGGCTGATCGAAGGAGCGATTCGAGCCCCGGGCCGCGCAAGGCGGGCCTGAGGGGCCCGCTGACCCTGCTCGAGGCCGCTGCGGTCCTGCATGCGGGCCTCAGTTGCCCATGACGTCCATCAGGCCCAGGACGAAGAACAGCACGATGCATACCACCGCCACCACGACGGGGATGAAGCGCGGATCCTTGATGGTCTTCCACACGGCCTGACGATTGCTGCGAGACCTTTCCATGACACCGCTCCAGGGGGAAAGCCAGCGAGCTTAAAGCATCGCCGGGGGTGGCGACCAGCGACGTAGAGGGGGCTCGTCGGGGTTTTGGGTGGCTTCGTAAGTTCAGGCGCCGCCGATCGTCCACTGGGGCGGTAGCGGGGTGCCGCTCACCGCGAGGTCGGCGTCGATACGATCCTTGTAGAGACGCGGATTATGGGCGGCAAGGGGGCTGGCATCGCGCCAGAAGCGGTCCACGAAGCGCCAAGGGCGTCGAACAGGCGTCCGGAGGCTTCGATGGTCAGGTTCGTGACCACATTGAGCGCCTGGCAGATCTCCACCTCGGCCAGCTCCACCGCACGATCCTCGGCGACCTGGTCGCCCGCTTGCCTGAGCGCCTGCGCCCGCAGCACACGTTCCAATCGGCCCAGTGGCGAATCAGGGGCGCGCTTGCGTTTCTTGCTCTCCCTATTAATACCACCCCTATAGGGGAGAATGCTCTATGTATTTTGCCTTGTGCCAGAGGGATAACAGGGTGGAGCAGCGGTCATTGACGTCTTGGTGACTCTGCTAGAGTGCCCGCTTTGTCAGGATTGCCAGGAGATAGGCGTGCAGGACTCGACCTTCGATGTGATCGTGCTGGGTCTGGGCGCCATGGGGGCGGCCACGCTTTACCAACTGGCCAAGCGCGGGGTGAGGGTCGCGGGCATTGATCGCTATTCGCCGCCCCATGACCTGGGTTCCAGTCATGGGGCAACCCGCATCACCCGCCAGGCGGTGGGCGAGGGTGCGGCCTACGTGCCCTTGGCGATCCGCTCGCAGCAACTCTGGCGCGAGCTGGAGGTGGAGCGGGGCGTCAGCCTCTTCGAGCAGTGTGGCGTGCTGATCATGACGGCCACCGAGACGGCCACCTCCCACCATGGCCGCCCGGACTTCACCCGGGCCACCCTGGAGCTGGCTCGCCAATACGGCATTCCCCATGAAGCCTGGGATGGCGCCGCCATCCGCCGGCGTTTCCCGCAATTTCGCGTGGCGGACGCTGCCCTGGGCTATTTCGAGCCGGGCGGCGGTTATCTCTATCCGGAAGCCTGTATCCAGGCGCAACTGGATTGGGCCCGGGAGCGGGGCGCTCGGATCCTTACCGCTACCACCGTCGACAGTCTGGAAACGGACGAACAGGGCGTGCGGCTGTTTTCGGCGCAGGGCAGTTGGCGAGCGAAGCAGGTCATTGTCGCTGCCGGCATGTGGAGCGCTGAATTGCTAGGGGCGCCTTTCGACCGGCTGCTGCGCGTCTGCCGCCAGACCCTGCACTGGTTCGAAGTGGCCGAACCCGAGCTGTTCCCGACCGATTCGCCCAGCTTCATCCTGGCTCACGGCAGCGGCGACAGCGATCTCTTCTATGGCTTTCCACCGCTGCCTGGCGAAAACGCCATGAAGGTCGCCACGGAACAGTATGTGAATAATACCACCCCTATATCGATTGATAGATCGCCCCAACCGAACGAATCGAGCCAGCTGTTCAGCAATCAAGTGGGGCGGTGGGTCGGCGGTCTCTCGGCCAGGGCCGTGCGCAGCGCCGTTTGCGCCTACACGGTCACGCCGGACTTCGGTTTCATCGTCGACGAGCATCCCGCGCTGCCGGGGGTGACCGTGGTCAGCGCCTGTTCGGGACATGGCTTCAAGCATTCGGCGGCGCTGGGTGAGGCGCTCGCCCAGCGGGTGACCACCGGGCGCAGTGACATCGCTCTGGGCAGCTTCGGCCTGGCGCGATTTGGCTAGCGACTGCGCACGGTCAAGGTGACCAGGCGGGTCACCACCAGGGCGATGTACATGACGCCGGAGAACTGCGCGAGCATGACCAGCGAGCGCGCCATCGGTTTGACCGGATAGATGTCGCTCAGGCCCACACCGGACAGGATGGCGAAGCTGACATAGAGCAGCTCCGTCCAGGTGCGTGCGGCCAGGGGATCGTTGGCGGCGGTGAAGCTGTGGGGTTGCAGGATCTGGCAGGCCGAGTAGGCGTGGGCGAAGGCCCAGGCCAGCAAGGTGAAGGTCGCACCCACGGCGAAGAGTTCATCGGTGGTCGCGCGCTGGTCTTCCATCATGTAGGCGATGAGACTGCCCGCCGCATAGAAGTAGAACACCGCATCGAGAACGGCCAGGGACACCACCAGGTGCCGATCGCCATACCACTCCACCAGTACCGTGAGCACCAGGATGCAGGCCGCGAGAATGAAACCCAGCCACTGGATGGTCGGGCTGCGCCGGACCATGCGCAAGGCAGTGGCCAGGACGATGATGCCGAAGGCACCGATGATGGCGCGACCGTGCTCTTCCTGTTCCACCAGGGGGTAGAGCAGCAGGCCGAGCAGCTGGATGAACAGCAGGTTGGCGGATGGGTAACGGACCAGGTAATGCAGCGGACTCTTCATCGCGACTCGGAAGGTTCAGGGGGCAGCCAGCGTAGCGGGTGGCGAAGCGCTTCGCCACGGCAGCCTGAGCTCCCGTGGCGCCGTCTTCAGGCGGTCTTGCGGCGAGTGGAGGGCAGCAGGATAGTGAGTATGCCCAGCAGCGGCATGTAGGAGCACAGCTGGTAGACGTATTCGATGCCGCGATGGTCTGCCAGATTGCCCAGGCCGGCGGCGGCGATGGCGCTGAAACCGAACATCAGGCCGAAGAAGACACCGGCGATCATGCCTACATTGCCCGGCACCAATTCCTGAGCGTAGACCACGATGGCCGAAAAGGCCGAGGCCAGAATGAAGCCGATGATGACGCTCAGCACGCTGGTCCAGAACAGGTCGACGTAGGGCAGGGCGAGGGTGAAGGGTGCCGCTCCCAGGATCGAGAACCAGATGACCGCCTTGCGACCGATGCGATCGCCGATGGGGCCACCGAAGAAGGTGCCCGCCGCGACCGCACCCAGGAAGAGAAAGAGGTGCAGCTGGGAGCTGGCCACCGAAAGGCCGAATCGCTCGATCAGGTAGAAGGTGAAGTAGCTGGTGATGCTGGCCATGTAGATGTATTTGGAGAACACCAGCAGGGCCAGCACGATCAGCGCGAAGGTCACCCGCCGACGCGACAGCCCATGGCTGACCGCGACGGCCTTGCGGCCCTTGGCGCTGCGCAGGTGGTTGCGATACCAGCGCGACAGTCCGTACTGCACGCCAATCGCGAACAGCGCGAAGAGCGCGAACCAGGCGACATGGGTCTGGCCGTAGGGAATCACGATGGCCGCGGCCAGCAGCGGGCCGATGGCGGTCCCCGCGTTGCCGCCCACCTGGAAGGTGGACTGGGCGAGGCCGAAGCGACCACCCGACGCCAGGCGAGCCACCCGCGAGGTCTCGGGGTGGAAGGTCGAGGAGCCGACGCCGATCAGCGCCGAGGCCGCCAGGATCCCGGGAAAGCTGCCGACGAACGCGAGCAGCAGTACGCCGATCAGGGTACAGACCATGCCGGCTGGCAGCAGATAGGGTTTAGGATAACGGTCGGTGTGGAAGCCGATCCAGGGTTGCAGCAGCGAGGCAGTGATCTGGAACGCCAGGGTGATCAAGCCGATCTGGGTAAACGTCAGACCATAGCTATCCTTGAGCATCGGATAGATCGACGGCAGGACGGATTGGATCAGGTCGTTGATCAAGTGGGCCAGGGCACAGGAGGCCAGAATTCCCGCCACCAGTGGCGAGGCGCCGGGAAGGGCGGCGGTGGGCGTTGCGCCAGGAGCGGCTGGCGTGGCAGAGGAAACGGCCATGCAGGTATTACCCTTATTATTTATGTCGAGCCACTCACTGTGGCATCCTGTGGTATTGGAATCCAGTGTCAGTTACCGGATGTTTCCGGCAGCCGACCCCACGCCACCCGGGCCATTGGCCTGGTTTGGGATCGATCGCACCTTCCACTCTTTTCACGTTTTTTGTAATGGCAGAGCCCATGACAGCCAAAGATCCACTGCTCCTCGATCAGCAACTGTGCTTCTCCCTGTATTCGGCTTCGCTCGCGATGACGCAGCTCTATAAGCCCTTACTGGAAAGCATGGGACTGACCTTCCCGCAATACCTGATCATGCTGGTGCTCTGGGAGCATGACGGCCTTACGCTCAAGGAATTGTCCAATCGGCTACGGCAGGATTCGGGCGCCCTGACCCCGGTGGTCAAGCGCCTCGAAGCGGCCGGGTTGGTGACGCGCCGCCGTAGCGCGGAAGACGAGCGCAATCTGTCCATCGAGCTTACGCCTGCGGGTCGCGCGCTGCGGGACCAGGCCAATGGCGTCAACAGCCGGGTGCGGCAAGTCTGCGCGCTGGGCGATGCCGGTTTGGACGATCTGCGGGAAACCCTGGTCATGCTGCGCAATCGTCTGGACGAGGAAGGCAACCCGACTTCCTGAACCAACCTGGGGTGAACGGTTCCCATGGCTACAGCCGCCGGGGAATTCGCATGACCTTCACCTACCAGCCGGATCAAGATTACCTGCTCGTGGATCTCACCAGTGGTCGCACCGCGGGCAAGTTGTTGCAGGGTGAGCTGCACATCGCCGAAAGCTGCCAGCAAGAGGATCCCCGGACCTATGCGCGGCTGCTCGGCGAAACGCTGCGCAGCACCCTGGGCGACGAGGTTGGCCAGCGCGAGGGCGATATCCTCACCCTGCGTCGTACGGGCATCAAACTGCGTCTGGTGCCCCTGGAGCTCGCCTGCGATTAGGCCGCGCCGCGGCCGAACAGCGTGCGGAACAACCAGGCGACCAGGGCCACGTTGACCAGCGCCAGCAGGCAGAGCATGTCCAGCACCGCCTGTGGCCCGTGGTGCTCCAGCACATAGCCACAGAGCAGGGGCGTGGCCGCTTGGCCCAGCAGGGCAGGACGCGCCATGCGTCCCAGGACCGTGGCGTATTCCGCTGGACTCCAGAGCGCCAGGGGCAGGGCGCCGCGAATGATGGCCCTGAGGCCATTGCCTGCGCCGAAGATCACCAGACCCACCACTGTCACCCAGACGACGCCGGGCCCCAGGGTCACCAGCAACAACCCGGCTGCCGTGCAAACCACCGAGGCGAGCGCCGTCCATAGGGGGTGGCCATTGCGGTTGAGCAGATCGATGATCCGCGAAGCCACCTGGCTCGGTCCCAGGCAGGCGCTCAGGGCCACCGCGCTCGCCAGGCCGTAGCCAAGGCCCTGCAGCAGGGTGATCAATTGGATGGAAATCGCGGTCATCAGTACCGCGCCGAGGGTGAAGAGCGCCGTGAGTACGAGGTAGAGGGCGCGATTCACCGGTACGTCCGGCGCCGCCTGACCCGGGCGCGGCGCCTGGATCGTCAGGGCTGGTGCGGGCAGGGCGTGCCGGTACAGCGGCCAGATCGTCAGCAGCAGGACGGCCGCATAGGCCAGGCAGGCGCCGCGCCAGCCGAGGTGGCTGACTAGGAAGGCCGCCACGGGCCAGGTGATGGCGGTGCAGAAGCCGGATACCAGGGTGATGCCGCTGATCGCTGCGCGGGCCTGGGTGCCATAACAGGTGCCCAGGGTCGCGAACAGGGCATCGTAGAGGCCGGCGGCCATGCCGATCCCCATCACCACCCAGGCCAGCAGAAACAGCGGCAGATGCTGGGCACAGGCCATCAGCGTCAGCCCGGCGGCCACGCCCAGACCGCTCAGTGACAGCAGTGTCCGGCCGCCCTGGCGGGCGATCAGGCGCCCGCACGCGGGCGCCAGCAACCCGGAGACCAGAACCCCGAGCGAGAGACCGCCATAGACCCACTGGCGAGACCAGCCGGTCTCCTGCACGACGGGATCGGCCAGCACCGCGAGAATGAAAAAGGAGCCGCCCCAGACGAGGATCTGTCCGATGCCGAGCAGCAGGATCTGGAAGGGGGACGCCTTGGCGGTAACGACGGTCATGACAGCATCGATCAGGTACCCGAATGGAGGGAGCGGACGTTAGCCTCAGTCGCCGCTCACTGCAATCGTCCGATTTATTCATGCGCGGGCTTTTTGTAATGAGTCCGACATATCCCTTGCCTAGGCTCCACGGCTTGACCGTCTTCATGCAGTGACGCCCTCATGCTCCGTATTCTTGCCTCCCTTCGTCGTCCGTCGCGTCGTTCCTGGCTGAGAGCCCTCAAGACCGGTCCGCGAATGTTGTGCTCCTTTACCTTCGCCGCCGTGCTGCTCGCCGGGCTGGGCAGCTTTTCCCTCTGGGAGATGCAGCAGCTGCGCCGCCAGGCCCTGAGCATGGAGCAGGACTGGTTGCCGAGCATCGCCATCGCCGATTCCCTGGCGATCAACCTCGGCAAATTGCGCAACCAGGCCTCGGTGGTCCTGCTCAACGCCGAGGACCCGGGTGCCGTGGCCATGAGCCGGGTCGCCTTGGAGCAACTGGTTAACGAGACCGACCAACTGTTCCACGACTATGAGCCGGTCATCACCGACGCCACCGAGGGCGATTCGATCAAGGCGTTGCACGAGGCCTATCTGCCGTTCGTAGTCGGTCTGCGCGAGGAGGTGCGGTTGATCGAGCAGCAACAGATCCCCGCGGCGCGCGTGCAGCTGGATACGGTGGTAGGCCTCAAAGGCGACTTGATGGACATGCAGGTGCAACTGCTGCGCGAGCTGAACAAGCAGGGCGCCGCCCAGGCCAAGGAGGTGGCCAATGTCCAGTTCCGGCAGGCCCGTGCCATCGTCTGGTCGGTCATCGGCGGCGCCATCCTGCTGTTGCTGCTCCTGGCCTGGCGTCTGACGCGCAGCGTGGTACAGCCGCTGCGTCAGGCGCTGGACATCTCCAGCGGCATCGCGGCCGGCGATCTGCGCCAGCAGATTCAGCCTCAGGGGCGCGACGAAGCGGCCATGCTGCTGATAGCGCTGGAGCGCATGCAGGGCAATCTGCGCGAGGTGCTGGCGCATACCGGCAATGCCTCCGAGCAGCTGGCCTCGGCCTCGACCCAGATGAGCGCGGTCATGGATGAGAGCTGCCGCAGCCTGGAGCAGCAGACCACCGATATCCAGCACGCGGCCAATGCCGTCAACCAGCTCAATCAGGCGGTGCAGGCGGTGTTCGAGCACGCGACCTCCACCTCGGCCGAATCGCAGCGCTGCGTCGATCAGGCCAAACAGGGGCAGGCGCAGGTCCAGCAGACGCTGGTCGCCATCACCCAACTGGTCGGCAACGTCGACGAGGCGGCCGCCCAGGCGGACCAGTTGGCCGAGCAATCCAAGGGCATCAGCAAGATGCTCGATGTCATCCGCAACGTGGCCGAGCAGACCAATCTGCTGGCGCTCAATGCCGCCATCGAAGCGGCTCGGGCCGGCGATGCCGGGCGTGGTTTCGCCGTGGTGGCCGACGAAGTGCGTGGCCTGGCGCGCCGCACTGGCGATTCCACCCGTGAGATCGAAGGGCTGATCGACGGTGTGCAGCAGGTCAGCGAGAAGACCGTGATCGCGCTGGATCAGAGTCGCCTCCAGGCCAGCCATACCCGTGACCAGGCACAGGCGACCTGGCAGGTGCTGGAGGGCATCACCCAGGCCATTACCGCCATCGGCGAGCGCAACGACGCCATCGCCTCCGCGACGGAAGAGCAGACCGCCACCACCGCGGCGGTGGATCGCAATCTGACCCTGATTCGGGACGCCGCGACCCAGACCTCCGCCGGGGCCCAGCAGACCAGCGCCAGCAGCCAGCAACTTTCCGCCCTGGCTGCCGATCTGCACGACACCCTGCAGCGCTTCGTGGTTTAGGGGCGCGGGGTCAGGCCGCCAGCATCACCCGGTCGCGGCCTTCCCGCTTGCCACGGTAGAGCGCCTGATCGGCGCGCTCCAGGGCGCTGGCGAAGGCCTCGCAGTCGCGGATCTCGCACACCGCCAGGGTCGCGGTGACCTGTGCGGGACCGCGTTCGAGGGAGTGGGTCACCTCGGTCAGTCGCTGGCGGATGCGTTCCGCCACCCCCCAGGCCACCTCGGTCCGGGCCTGGGGCAGCAGCACCAGGAATTCCTCGCCACCCCAGCGCGCGGCCAGATCCGAATGGCGGACCTCGCGGCGGATCACATCGGCGATCCTCTGCAGCACCAGATCGCCGCAATCGTGGCCGAAACGGTCGTTGATGTGCTTGAAGTGATCCACGTCGAACAGGATCAGGCTGCCACTCACCCCGCTCTGCTGTTCGGCCTGGTCGAGAATTCGCCGGCGGTTGTACAGGTTGGTGAGGCTGTCATGGCTGGCGGAATGCAGGAGGTCCAGCTGCATCTTGGTGCTGTAATGAAAGGAGGCGCCGGTGCCATAGAGCAACAGCAACAGGGCACTGATGATGTTGATGGTGCCGAACAGCTTCATCACCAGGGGGGAGAGGGTGGCTGGAGGGTGCAGGAGGTAGCCGCCCGCCAGGATCAGCGGGATGCTGAGGACCAGCAGCAGATGGCGCAGCGGCGCGGTGCGGTAGTTGTAGATGACGATCGGCAGGATGCACAGCACGTAGTAATGGAAGTTGCTGTCCCAGCCGAGTTGCCAGGTGGCGATCCAGGCGTGGCCGACGATCTCGCAACTCATGGTCAGGCTGGCGATACGATAGCGGCGCTGGCGCAAGGCGACCAAGGTACCCACGTAGGCCGCTACGCTGAGCACATTGGCCCAGACCATCAGGGGCTGGCCGAGCACGGCAAAGGTGACCAGCAGGGCCAGGTGAATGGCCATGGCCGCCCGGACCACGGGTTTGGCGATGTGCCAGAAACGCTCCAGGGAATCTTCCAGAGCCTGGTTGCGGTCGCGATAGGAAAGAACACTCATGAAGGGTCACCAGAAAGCAGTGCGCCAATGATAAACGCGCTAACAGTAAGCTTAATGGCAAACGGCCAGTCTGGGTGATCCTTTAGCCGAATGGAGATTACAACCGGTCAGGCGGAGCACCAGGCTAGCGGCTGGTGCTCCGGATCTGGGCGTTGCAGGGGAAATCGTCTGGCTTATCCGCCCAGGCGCCTGCTGATGGCCTGGGCAGCAGCGTGGAGACGGATCGCGGCGGTTCCCTCGACATCGGCCATGAAGCCTGGCGCGGCGCCGACCACGGTCAGCACCCCGGCCAGGCGGCCACCGGCACCCAGCAGCGGCGCGGAGAGGGCGTTGACGCCAGCCATGAGCAGCCCGTGGACCGGTTGGATGTGGGTCTCGCGCAGCCGTCGAGTGCTGTCCTCCACGGCCTTGGCCTCAGGCGCGTCCGGTTGTCGTAGCGCTTCTTCACGCAGCACCGCGGTTTCGGCATCCGGCAGGAAGGCGTTGAACACCAGGCCGGTGGATGAACCGAGCAGCGGCAGCACCGAGCCGACCTGGGTCACCAGGGTCACGGCGCGCACGGCCTGCTCGACCAGCACCACCGTAGGGCCCTTGTTGCCCCAGACCGCCAGGAAACAGGTCTCGCCCACTTCGTCGCGGAGGTCGGCCAGCACCGGTGCCGCCAGTTTCACCACGTCCAGCCGCCCCAGCGCCGCCAGGCCGACGAAGAGCGCCGCCTGGCCAAGACCGTAATGATTGGTGCGCGGATCCTGCTCGGCGAAACCGCTGGCGATCAGCGCCTGCAGATAGCGGTGCACCTTGCTGGCGGGCATTTCCAGATGGCTGGCAAGCCGCGACAGCGACGTGGCGGGCGCAAGCTCAGCGAGGGCCTTGAGGATATCGGTGCCGACCTCGGCCGCCTGGACCTTCTGCCGCCGTGGGGGTGCCTCTTCAGGAGTATTCGTCATCTGCTCGATCGTGCGGGGAAAGGCAGCGTTATAGCTTGACGCTCTGCTGGGTTCAATTTACTTTTTGCGTAAACCTATTACGCAAGATGGGTGGCCCAGGTGAAAACGCCAGAACAAGCAGACAGGCCGGCAAGCTATCAGTCCGGCTTTGGTAATCACTTCAGCTCCGAGGCCCTGCCGGGCGCACTGCCGGTCGGCCAGAACTCGCCGCAGCAGGCGCCTTTCGGGCTCTATGCCGAGCAACTCTCCGGGACAGCCTTCACCGTGCCGCGCCACGAGGCACGTCGCTCCTGGCTGTATCGTCTGCGGCCCTCGGCTGTCCATGGGCGCTTCCAGCGCTGCGCCGGCCAACTGAGCGGCGCTGAACTGGGCGAAGCCACCCCCAATCGACTGCGCTGGAATCCCTTGCCATTCCCGGCGGACCCCACCGATTTCCTCGCCGGGCTGGAACGGATCGTGGCCAATGCCGAAGGCGATCAGGCCGAGGGTGCCAGCCTCTATCGCTATGCAGCCACTACCCCCATGACTGGGGCCTTTTACGACGCCGATGGCGAACTCCTGATCGTGCCGGAGCGGGGGAGGCTCGATCTGGTCACCGAACTGGGGCTGCTGCGCATCGAGCCGCTGGAAATCGCGGTGATTCCGCGTGGGATGAAATTCCGGGTGGAACTGGTGGAGGGCGAACCGGCACGGGGTTATGTCTGCGAGAACCACGGGCGTTCCTTACGCCTGCCCGAGTTGGGGCCCATCGGCAGCAACGGCCTGGCCAATCCCAGGGATTTCCAGGCGCCGGTGGCCCGTTTCGAGGCTGTAGACCGGCCCACGCGGCTGGTGCAGAAATTCCTCGGTGAGCTGTGGGAAACCGAACTGGATCACTCGCCGCTGGACGTGGTTGCCTGGCACGGCAACAACGTGCCCTACAAATACGATCTGCGCCGCTTCAACACCCTGGGTACGGTCAGTTTCGATCATCCGGATCCGTCGATCTTCACCGTGCTGACCGCGCCTGGAAACACCGAGGGCATGGCCAACATCGATTTCGTGATCTTTCCGCCGCGCTGGATGGTGGCGGAGCACACCTTTCGTCCACCCTGGTTCCACCGCAACCTGATGAACGAATTCATGGGTCTGATCCAGGGCGCCTACGACGCCAAGGCCGATGGCTTCGCCCCCGGCGCGGCCTCTTTGCATGGCTGCATGAGCGCCCACGGGCCGGACCCCGTCTCGACCCGGAACGCCATCGCGGCCGACCTTAAGCCGCACAAGATCGAGAACACCATGGCCTTCATGTTCGAAACCGGTCGCGTGCTGCGGCCGACCCGCCATGCCCTGCTATCGCCCCTGCTGCAGCCCGACTATGACGCCTGCTGGGCGGGCCTCGCCAAGACCTTTGTCGCGCCCGGCGCGGGAGAATCCGCATGACCACCGAACTGCACAGCTGGGTGGCGTCGGCCAATGGCCATCCCGATTTTTCCCTGCACAACCTGCCGCTCGGCGTGTTCAGTCGCGGCGAGGACAGGCCGCGCGGGGGCGTGGCCGTGGGCGATCTCATCCTCGATCTGAGCTTCGCCCTGGAAGCCGGGCTGTTCCAGGGCGAGGCACAGCGCGCCGCCGAGCTGGCTGGCCAGGAGACCTTGAATGCCTTCTTCGCGGCGGGCAAGCAGACGCGAATCGCCCTGCGCCGGGCCGTGCAAGGGCTGCTGCGAGCCGATCATCCGCAACGAGAGCAGCTGGAGGAGCTGGGCGAGCACCTGTTGCCGCCCCAGGCCGTCTGCCGGATGCACCTGCCGGCGCGGGTGGGAGACTATACCGACTTCTATGTCGGCATCCACCACGCCACCCAGATCGGCCGACTGTTCCGTCCGGACAATCCGTTGCTACCCAACTACAAGCACGTGCCCATCGCCTATCACGGCCGCGCCTCGACGCTCGGTGTCTCCGGCGAAGTCTTCAGGCGGCCCAAGGGCCAGACGCTGCCCCCGGGGCAGGAGGTGCCGGTGTTCGGGCCCTGCCAGCGGCTGGACTACGAGCTGGAGCTGGGCATCTGGATCGGGACGGGCAATGACCAGGGCGAGCCCATCGCCATCGGTGACGCGGCGGAGCATATCGCCGGCTTCTGCCTGCTCAACGACTGGTCGGCACGGGACATCCAGGCCTGGGAATATCAGCCGCTGGGGCCTTTCCTGTCGAAGAGTTTCGCCAGCACCCTGTCGCCCTGGGTGGTGACCGCCGAAGCCCTGGCGCCTTATCGAAGGGCCCAGCCGGCGCGGCCCGCCGGGGATCCCCAGCCGCTGCCCTATCTGTTCGACGACCAGGACCAGGCCGAGGGCGCCCTGGATATCGAGCTGGAGGTGCTGCTGCGCACGCCGCGCATGGTGCAGCAGGGGCTGCCCGCCCAGCGGATCGCCCTGAGCAATACCCTGAACATGTACTGGACGGTGGCGCAGATGGTGGCCCACCACACGGTCAACGGCTGCGCCTTGCGGCCGGGTGATTTCTTCGGCTCGGGTACCTTGTCCGGTCCGGCGGCCGACAGCTGCGGCAGCCTGCTGGAACTCACCCAGGGCGGCAAGCAGCCGCTGCAACTGCCCGGCGGGGAGACCCGGACCTTTCTGGAAGACGGTGACGAAGTCATCTTCAAGGCGCGCTGCCAGGGGCCCGGACTGCCTACCCTCGGCTTTGGCGAATGTCGCGGCCAGGTGTTGGCGACGGACTAGCAACGAGCGGGGGACTCCCTGACCCGAGCGGCATTGACAAGCCACCTGGGCAAGCGCAGATTCCTTTTAACGTAATCAATTTACGCAAAAACAAGAAGCCGGCAGGCAACCGTGGGGCGACCCTGATGGATCTCTACACCTATTACCGCTCGACGGCGTCCTATCGCGTGCGCCTCGCCCTGGCGCTGAAGGGGCTGGACTATCGCGCTGTGCCGGTCAATCTACTGGATGGCAAGCAGCGCCAGCCCGCCTACCGGGCGCTCAATGCCCAGGGGCGGCTGCCCAGCCTGCGCCTCGACAGCGGCGAGGTGCTGATCCAGTCGCCCGCCATCCTCGAATACCTGGAGGAGCGCTATCCCCGGGTGCCCCTGCTGCCGGCCGATCCGCTGCTGCGTGCCCGTCATCGGGGCATCGCCGCGCTGATCGCCTGCGACATCCATCCGCTGCACAATGTCTCGGTGCTCAACCGCCTGCGTGGCCTGGGGCTCGAAGAACCGGCCATTCTCGACTGGATCGCGCACTGGATCGGCGAAGGCCTGGCGGCCGTGGAGGCGCAGATCGGTGACCGCGGTTTCTGTTTCGGCGAGGTAGGGCTGGCGGACCTCTACCTGCTGCCCCAGCTCTATGCCGCGCGGCGTTTCCAGGTGGACCTGTCGGTCTACCCACGCATCCTGCGCGTGGACGCCCTGGCCGCGGAACATCCGGCGTTCCAGCAGGCCCATCCCGCGGCCCAACCGGACGCCCCGGCAGAGGTGGCCTCGTGAAAATCCTCGGCTGCCAGCTCATTCTCGGTGACTTCCTGGCCCGCAGCGTGAGAGGCCTCTCCTGCGCGCCGCCCTTGATGGGGTGCTAGACCTCGCCAGTCCGTACCGTCATCCGTCAAGGAGCCAATCATGGCCGATCTGTTTGAAAATCCCATGGGCCTCATGGGTTTCGAGTTCATCGAATTCGCCTCGCCCACGCCCAACGTCATCAAACCCGTACTGGAAAGCCTCGGCTTCAGCCACGTCGCCAATCACCGATCCAAGGACGTGGTGCTGTTCCGCCAGGGCGAGATCAACGCCATCGTCAATCGCGAGAAAACCGGCCATGCGGCCTATTTTGCCGCCGAGCACGGCCCGTCCGTGTGCGGCATGGCCTTTCGCTGCCGTGATTCCCACCATGCCTATGCCAAGGCACTGGAGCTGGGCGCCCAGGCGGTGGATATGCCCACCGGGCCGATGGAATTGCGCCTGCCGGCCATCAAGGGCATCGGCGGCGCGCCGCTGTACCTCATTGATCGATTCGCCGAAGGCAGCTCCATCTACGACATCGACTTCGTCTTCCTGGAGGGGGTCGAGCGTAAGCCTTTCGGCGCCGGGCTCAAGGTGATCGATCACCTGACCCACAACGTCTATCGCGGGCGCATGGCCTACTGGGCGGACTTCTATGAGCGCCTGTTCAACTTCCGCGAGCTGCGCTACTTCGACATCAAGGGCGAATACACCGGCCTCACCTCCAAGGCCATGACCGCCCCGGACGGCCTGGTGCGCATCCCGCTCAACGAGGAATCCTCCAAGGGCGCCGGGCAGATCGAGGAATTCCTCATGCAGTTCAACGGTGAGGGCATCCAGCACGTGGCCTTTCTCACCGACGACCTGGTGGCCACCTGGGATCGCCTCAAGGCCTTTGGCACCCGCTTCATGACTGCGCCACCGGAGACCTACTACGAGATGCTCGAAGGTCGGCTGCCCAACCATGGCGAGCCGGTGGAAGAACTCAAGGCCCGCGGCATCCTGCTCGACGGCAGCGCCGAGGATGGCGAGCGGCGTCTGCTGCTGCAGATCTTCTCCCAGACCCTGCTGGGCCCGGTGTTCTTCGAATTCATCCAGCGCAAGGGTGACACCGGCTTTGGCGAGGGCAACTTCAAGGCCCTGTTCGAATCCATCGAGCGCGACCAGGTGCGGCGCGGGGTGCTGAGTACCTCGGCGTAACGTGGCTGGCCCCTGTCGGCTTGCCCGGTGGCAGGGGACGCCTCTAAGGTGACGACGCGCCATGTCGGCGTCCTTCAACGTCAGAGGTAGTCATGGAGCTGAGCCAGACCCTGGCCCAGGAAATCGTCGAGCGTGCCATGCGCATCCTGCCGGGCAACGTCAACGTCATGGATGGGGCCGGGCTGATCATCGGCTCGGGCGATCCGGCGCGGCTGTTCACCCGCCATGCCGGCGCGCGTCAGGTCATTGCCGAAGGGCGCGCAGTGGCGCTGGACGCGGCGGCCGCGGCACGACTGCCCGGCGCTCAGGCCGGGATCAACCTGCCGCTGTATCGCCAGGGCGAACTGGTCGGGGTGCTCGGGGTGACCGGTGAGGACGCCGAACGACTGCGGCTGCCGGCCGAATTGCTGCGCCTGACCGCGGAAATGCTGATCGAGCAGGCGGCCGGGCAATCGCCCGTGGCCACCCGCATGACCGCGCCCTTGCTGCGCCAGTTGCTGGTACCGGGCGCGGCGCCCGAACTGGGGCGCCACGCCAATCTGCTCGGCCTGAAGCCGGAGCTGCCGCGAGACGTTCTGCTGCTGGAATTCGTCGCAGCGGCGCCAAGTTTCGGCGATTGGGCACAGCAGCGGGTGGCGGACAGCTGGTGCCTGCCGCGGGAAGAGGGCCAATGGCTCTGGTATCGACCCGGTGCGCAAGCACCAGAGGCGCTGCTGGACGAATTGCCGGGGCAAGGCTGGTCGCTCGCCCGCAGCGCCTGGATCCCCCAGGCGCGCCCCTGGATCGGGCTGGCCGAGACGACCGCCCTGGCAGTGGATCTGCGGGCGGTGGCCGCGCGCCTGCGCCCTGATCTGACCCGGGCGGCCCTGGACGACCTGGCCTTGCCGACCTGGCTGCAGGGGCAGGCTGAGCACTCTGAAAATGCCTGGCTGCTGGAGCCGCTGCTGCGCCTGCGCCAGGCTGATCGAGACGGCCAGTTACTGGCGACGCTACGGAGTTGGTTCGCCCAGGATGCCAGCCCCCAGGCCTGTGCCGAGGCGCTTGGACTGCATCGCAATGGCCTACGGCATCGGTTGGAGCGCATCCAGGCGCTGACCGGTCGGGACCCGCGCCATTTCACCGAGGCCGCCGAGCTCTATTGCGCGCTGCTGCTGATGGATTGCGGCTGGGCACATTCACAGTCCTGACCCCTTCTGGCTGGGCATTCGTCCTGTTGTCGGCGGGTCAAATCCGCGAAACACTCGGTGCATAACAACGGAGAATCGCCCATGAAGATCGTCATCGCCCCTGATTCCTTCAAGGAAAGCCTGTCTGCCGCCGGTGTCGCTCGCGCCCTGGCCCGTGGCCTGCGCCAGGCCCTGCCGGAGGCCGAACTCATCGAATGCCCCCTGGGCGACGGCGGTGAAGGCACCCTGGATGCCGTGCTGGCCGCCACCGGCGGCGAGGTGCGCCAGGCCCGGGTGACCGGCCCCCTGGGCGAGTCCGTGACCGCCCGCTGGGGCTGGTTGGCCGAGCAGCGTACCGCCTTCGTCGAGATGGCCAGCGCCAGCGGCCTGGAGCTGGTGCCCAAGGCACGCCGCGAGGTGCTGGTTGCCACTTCCCAAGGCACCGGCGAACTGTTGCGCGCGGCGTTGGACGCGGGGGCCGAGCGCCTGGTGCTGGCCATCGGTGGCAGTGCCACCAACGACGGCGGTGCGGGTCTGCTGCAGGCCCTGGGGGTGCGGCTGCTGGATAAGCAGGGGCAGGCGCTGGGGCCTGGCGGTGCGGCCCTGGCCACACTGGCCCGCCTCGACGTGAGTTCGTTGCATCCGCGCCTGGCCGAGGTGGAGGTGATCATCGCCGCCGATGTCGACAACCCGCTCTGTGGCCCCCAGGGCGCCAGTCATGTCTTCGGCCCGCAGAAGGGCGCATCGCCGGAGCAGGTTCGCCAGCTTGATGATGCCCTGGCGCATTTCGCTACCGTTACTGCCGCGACGCTGGGCCGCGACGTCCGCGACCAGCCCGGTGCTGGCGCCGCCGGTGGCGTGGGCTTCGCCGCCTTGGCCTTTCTCGGGGCGACCTTCCGTCCCGGCATCGAGGTGGTGGCCGAACTGGTGGGCCTGGAGGAGGCGCTGGTGGGGGCCGATCTGGCACTGACCGGGGAAGGGCGGCTGGACGGCCAGACCCTGAGAGGCAAGACCCCCGCCGGGGTGCTGCGCCTGGCCCGGCGCCACGGCGTGCCGGTGGTCGCCGTGGCCGGCGCCCTGGGCGAGGGCTACGATGCCCTCTATGAGCAGGGCCTCGCCGCGGCCTTCAGCCTGGTGCCGGGCCCGCTGAGCCTGGACGAGGCGCTGGCCCAGGCAGAGGTGCTGCTGGAACGCACCGCTCGCGATATCGGCCGGCTCTGGCAGACGGCGAGCAGACCAGGCTAGGGCCTCAATCAGGCCTCTGGCAGGGTTGCGGAATTTGCCTCATGCTGGGCGTCCCGCTCGCCACCGACTGCCGCGATGAATCCGCTTGCCATCCTGCGTACCGGTCTGCTGTCCACCGTGCTGCTGTTGCCGCTGGGTGCCGCCCAGGCGGCCATTCCCAGCCTCAAGCCCGCCAACACCTGCGTGCGCAGTGCCTTCGTGCTGCGTTGCCAGGACGGGCAGGGCGGCTGGTACGGGGTGGCGGTGCAGGGTAACGACACCCTGATGCGCGGCTACGATCCGGTCTCGGGCTTGACCTGGGCCCAGACCAGCACCCGCCTGGGGCGCCTGCAGTTCTTCAGCGGCCTGACCAGCGATGGCAACTTATGGCTGGGTCGCACCCGCCAGTTGGGCTGGAACGTCATCAGCCGCTTCTCCACCTCCCAAGGCGACCGTGCCCGCACCAGCTGCAACCGCGTGGCGGGGTGCGAGTGGCGTTAGGCGCTCATCCGCCAGATAGGAGACAGGCTCATGCCGCTTGGTCGTCCGCAAGACCCGGTTGCGCTGCGCATGCCGGGCACGAAAGAGCAGAGTGTCCGCGTGGGTTACGGCAGGCCATCCATGTCGAACTGCACGGCCTCGGCTGATCGCGTCATTTTTGCCTGATCAGCCGCATCTAATGCTTGGCCAAAGGCTGAACTCCGCAGCAAATATACGTGATATTTCCTAGCATGGAGCTGTGTCAGCGACTGCTGCCAAACCCTCTTGAAAGTTGATCTTGAGCAGCGTGATGCGCTCTTTGCCACAGGGAAAATCAATGTCACACCCTACCGCGATGCTACTGGCGCGTGCCGACGGCAAGCCTGCTTCCGCCTTCCCAACTGCAGCCCTGGGGCAGGCCGATCCCTTCGGGCAGATACGCCAGGTCGCGTATCTAGGCACCGATGGCCTATCCGCCGGGATCGTCCAGGCGAGTGGCGACTTCGTTGTCGAGCATCACCCTCACATCGAGATGCTGGTCGTCCACGCTGGGCAGGTCAGCTTGCAGGACGAAGAGCAAACCCTCGTACTGGGCGTCGGTGCAAGCGTCGTGATCGGTCGTGGAACAGCACTGCGCTTACAGGCAGAGGCTGGCAGCCTTTGGGCGTTCTGTGCGTTGATCCAGGTTGGCGATGACGCCAAGGCCGGTCTGACGCCACTCGCTCCCTATGTCGCGCTGAAACCCTCGCAAGCACCGGATGCGGAGATATTGATCGGCGAGCCCCCGCAATGCCGATCTCATAACGCCTTCGTGGACAGCAGCAATCTGCTCATGGGCGTCTGGGATTCAACGCCGTACCGGCGTCGCGCGCGTCCGCACAAGGTGCATGAGTTGATGCATCTGCTGGAAGGCCGCGTCACCCTACGACTCGCGGAGGATGCTGAGTTGCAGGTCAATACCGGCGATACGGTGTTCGTAACCCAGGGAGCACCCTGCGCCTGGGAGAGCAGCGTCTACGTCCGTAAGCTGTACGTCGTCAAATGAACGGCCATGGAGCGTTCGTGCACCTAACGTCGACGCCTCTAATTGAACAGCATGGGCTCAGCTACGCCGCTCTTGGCCGCGTAGCTGGCCTTGGCCAGCCTGCTATCGGATGTGGTGTTTCAGCAGTTATCTACACCAGGTAGGGGGAAGGGGTGTGCCTGCGCAGTCGCCAAACCGTCAGAATTCCGCGATTTTGCCCCAGGCGCCTTTGTTCAGGCGGGCGAGACGGTACTGGGTGTGGTCCACGAACGGCGTCTTTCCCTGTACCAGCTCCGCTATCAGGCGCCCGGCGCCCGGACCGATGCCAAAGCCATGCCCCGAGAAACCGGCAGCCAGAATGAAACCCGGCAGGTTTTGCGCCTCATCGATGACCGGTACGCCATCGGGAGTGCTGTCGATATAGCCGGCCCAGCCGGCCTGGACAGGTACGCTACCTAGGGCAGGTAGCAGGCGACGGGCACGTGCCAGGGTCTCTCGCAGTATCGCCTCCGAGGGACGCGGATCGAGGATGCGCACCCTTTCCATCGGTGTCTGACGGTCCAGTGCCCATTTGCTGCGCGTCTCGTGTCCATACTGCCAACCCTGAAGATCGCCGGGCGAGAGCATCTGCCAGCGTTTGGCGAACATCGGCAGGAAGTAGGAGGAGAAGCGCAATTGCTGTGGCGTTGGATCCACGCAGGCACGTCCGGAAATGGCCAGCGTATGACCGCCGTCGCCGCGCCGCGTGATGCTCACCTCGCTGGTATGCAGGGTGTCCGGCAGGCCCTGGACTCCCGGCATGACCGAAAGAATGGAGGAGCGCACCGAGGCTTGCGGAAAACGAATGCCCAGCTGGTTGCAGAAGGATGAGGCCCAGGCGCCGCCGGCCATCACTACCTGGCGTGTTTGGATAACGCCACTTTCGGTGATGACGGCTGATACCCGACCCGCGGCAGTCTCCACACCGCGGGCGGCGTGGAATTGATGGATCGTCCCGCCATGCTTGAGCACGCCCTTGGCGATCATCGGCGCGGCACGGGACGGGTCGGCGATGCCATCGGAGGGTGCGAACACCCCGCCCAGCCAGGGCTTGCCAGTAGCTGCACCCCGTTGCGTGGCTTCGGCGCTGCTCAGCATGTGGGAGGTGACGCCCTGTGTCAGGGCGAAATCGCGCCATGTCGACCAGCCGTGCAGTTCAGCCGGGTTATCTGACAGATAGAGCAAACCGCAGCGGCGAAAACCCAGGTCTTCTCCGATGTCGGCAGTCATCTCTTCCCAGATCCCAAGGCTCTTGGTCGATAACGGCAGTTCACGCGCGTCGCGATTTTGCTGGCGACACCAGCCCCAGTTGCGGCTGGATTGTTCCGCGCCAATACGACCCTTTTCCAGCAAGGCGACCTTTATGCCTTGACGCGCCAAAAAATAGGCGGCGCAAACACCAATGATGCCTCCGCCGATGACGACGACATCGGCGCTTTTTGGCAGCTCCGGACTGGACTGTAGGGTAATCAAGGGCGCCGGCATTCTATTCTCCTGGCCTGGAAACTGTGCTCTTGCGCTTTGCTGCAAGCGGATCCGCTCAGCTGAGCGCCTGTGCACCGGAGCGGATGACGGAAAACGGGGTTGGGTCCGCCGTTCTATGGTGCTCGCTCCGGTAGCGTTGTGCTCGTCTCTATCTTAGGTAGCCCGGCCTGGCGGCAGTGATCGTATTGGCAACCTGCAGTCGCAGATTCGAATGTTTTTACGCGTGACTTCGAAAGTTTCTGCTTCGCCGCTGGAGCGGCTAGGTGGCGCCTCGAAAGGCCTTTCACACGGGGCAGGATCGGAGCGATAGATTTCGTCAAAGACGATAAAAATAACTGGAAATTGTGCCTGAGCCAGACATCCAAAATTTTCTGCCTCCAAGCGGGTGCCATACTCGGCTCAGTAAGTGGGTTATGAACTGCCATGCTTCCTGGGCAGAGCCTGCCCGGATGAAGCCTTTACCTGAATTAGAGAACGAATATGCAAACGCTGCTGCTCAGCAAGGAAGACGTCAGCAGATTGATATCCATGCAGGAAGTAATAGGTGCCGTGGAGGATGCCTACAGGGCATTCAGTGACGGACAGGTGGTACAACCGCCTTACATAGGCATACATCTGCCCGAACCGCGTGGCGAGATCGACTTCAAGATCAGTTACTGCAACGCCAATGAAATCATCTCCATGAAGGCTTCCTCGGGCGGCTTTCTCGATAACCCGGTCGTTCATGCCGTGCCCAGCGGCATGGGTACCGTGCTGTTGTTCGATGCGCGCAGTTGCGCGTTGCTCTGCGTGATGGACGGCAGCCTGCTCACCGGTCTCAGGACAGGCGCCGCGGGCGCCGTCTCAGTCAAGGTTCTTGCGCGAGAGAACTCGAAGAAGATCTCCTGCATAGGGACCGGAAACCAGGCGCGGATGCAGATTCGCGCCATAAGCCTGGTGATGCAAATTGGAGAGATCCATGCCTGGAGCAGAAGCCTGGAATCAAGCGCTCGCTTCAAGGCGGATATGGAAAGTGAACTGGGTATCCCGGTGATCCTGTCCGGCTCGAAGCAGGCTGCGGTGGAGCAGGCTGACATCCTTATCACGACGACCCGTGGCAAGGGACCACTGGTGGAGGCGGAGTGGGTTAAACCGGGTACTCATATTGTTGCCATCGGCACAGATATGCAGGGCAAGCAGGAATTGGCGCCCGAGATCTTCAAACACGCCAAGATAGTCAATGACTCTATCTCCCAATGCATCGAAAAAGGGGAAACCTGGCATCCGCTAAACCAGGGACTCATCGACCTGCACGATATACACGGGGAGCTTGGCGAGATTCTGCTGGGCAGAAAACCAGGCCGGGAGAAAGATGACGAAATCACCCTCTTTGACTCCACCGGCATGGCTATCCAGGACAACACCACCGCTGAAAAAATTTATCGTAACGCCCTGAAAAACAATGTCGGAACCTTTTTCGCGTTCCTTTGAAACTCGATTTTGGCGGTAGGAGAGAGGACATCACATGCGCGACCACCCGACCCTCGAGGATATCCTGGAAGCGCGGGAGCGCCTAAGACCTCATATCAGGCATACGCCACTGCTGCGCGCTGAGAAGATTGAGAAGAACGTCGGCTGTCAGCTCTATCTGAAGCCCGAGACGCTACAGATCACTGGGGCGTTCAAGATTCGAGGGGCATTGAACAAGACGCTCTCGATGCCAAGGGAAGAGATTGCCAACGGAATCATCGCCACGTCCTCGGGCAATCACGCCCAGGGTCTTGCCTATGCCGCGCGCATGCTCGGTGTGAAGGCGTTCTTGGTACTGCCGGTGACGACGCCGAAAATCAAGATCGCCAATACTCAAGCGCTCGGCGCCGAGGTGATCCTGTTCGATGGCGATACCGCTGCCCGCTGGAAAAGGGTGTACGAGATCGCCGAGGAGAACGGTTATGTGCCCGTCCATGCCTTCGAAGACCCTCTGGTCATGGCGGGGCAAGGTACCCTGGCCTGCGAGATCCTCGAAGACCTGGAGGATGTTGATACCGTCATCGTCCCCATGGGCGGCGGCGGCCTGATATCCGGGGTGGCCACCGCCATCAAGGAGAGCAACCCGTCGGTGCGTGTGGTCGGCGCGGAGCCGGCGTTGACGCCCAAGTACTATCACAGCCGGCTGAACAAGCGGCGTACCTCGTTGCCATTGCAAAACACGATTGCCGATGGTTTGCGCATCAGTGTGCCCGGTCAAAACCCCTATCCGATCATCGAGCGCTACGTCGATGAGATCGTTCTGGTCGATGATGAGCATATTGTTCAGGGCATGCGTGTCCTTGCCAAGGACGCAAAGCTGATCGCCGAGCCGGCGGCTGCGATTGGGATCGGTGCGCTGCTAGCAGGCGTGGTCAAGGTTCGGCCGGAGGAGAAAGTCTGCGTGGTGTTGAGCGGAGGCAACTGGGATCTGGGGGATCTGGCTAAGGTCTATGACGCTGCCGAGTAGGCATGTGCCTAGGTTCTGTACGAAAAGTCGCCGAGCGAATGTCGAGCCCGCCTCGCTCATTTCGCTTGTTGGGACCCTGCCTGCTGCGCACCAAGCGACCGTTGCCCAGCCGTTCTTGCCGCGGGCCCAACGTGGTGTTTCAGACGTTATCTACACAATCCTGGCGGCGTTTTTCGCTGGTTGCGGCGCCTGGCTTCGTCGGAGCGCCGAACCGACCAAAAATCATTCGCCAATTCTTGCGCGAACGTCTGAAGCACCCCGCCAGGTGACGCAGGATGACGCCATTGATCAACCCAGCGCCTGGGTCAGCAGGGCGAACTGATCCAGGCCGTCGCGCGATGCGGGCGCCATGCCCTTGGCCATCTGCTCCACCTCATCGACCTGGGGGATGCCCAGGGCGCTGAGCCAGGGGCCGAGGCCGCCGCGCCCGGTGATGTCGAAGCGCACATAGCGACCCTCGGCGTGGCGCAGCAGGGCGAGGCTCAGCGCCTGGGCCTGCGCGGTGGATTCGGCTACCACGGGCCCGACCGAGAGGCCCCGGCCAAAGGGGCGTAGCAGGGCGAAGCCCCGTAGTTGACCGCTGCGTTCCAGGCCGACGATACGTTCGGCCTGCGGCAGCAGTTCGCGGAGCAGGGCGGTGCGGTCCATGCCGGTGGCGGCTTCCGCCAGGCGTTCCAGGTGTGGAGCCTCGGTGAGGGTCAGCGGACGAACATGGCCTTCCAGCGGGTGCGGCGCGCCCATGGCCGGCAGCGCTGCGATCTGGTGCTGATAGATGCGCTCGTAGGAGGCGAAGCCCTGGCTGCGGTAGAGCGGGGCACCGCGCATCGTCGCGACCAGCAGCGGTATGCGGCTACCGGCCAGTTGCAGCAGACCGTCCATGAGACGGCGACCCTGGCCCTGGCCCTGGTGGCTGTCGGCGACGATCACCAGGCCGATGGTGGCGTAGTCGCCCTGGGGCACGCAGAAACCGGTGCCGAACACGCCTTGGTCGTCTTCCAGCACCAGGCCTTCGCTGGTGTGGAACAGGCACTGCCAGTCTTCCAGCCGATGGGGCCATTGCAGCGCCTGGGACAGCGAGTAGGCGGCAGCGAGGTCGGTTTCGCGCAGGGGTCTCAAGGTGGCGTGGGACACGGCAGGGCTCCAGTTCGGGACGGGTTGATTTAGGCGCCAGCCTAGCAAGAGGCGACGGCAGATTCGGTTGCCGGTAGGTGGGCCCACCGCTGCGAGGCACCGAAGGCGTGCGCCAGTTCGGCAAAAGATGGCGGCCCGCCGGCCTAGCATGGGCCCAAGCCCACAGCCCTAGCGGAGCGCGCCATGGCCTCGTTCGACCCCAGCGACATTGCGGTTCGTTGTGCCCATTTCATCGGGGGTCGTACGTGCGACGCCCGTGCCGAGCTGGAGGTGTTCCGGCCCTCCGATGGCCAGTTCCAGAGCGGTCTGCCGTGCGCCTCGGCGGACCTGGTGGACGAGGTGGTGGAGGGCACCTGGCGCGCCTGGAAGGCCAGTGACTGGGCCAGCCGACCGCCGCGCGAGCGGGCGCGGGTGATGCGCCGCTGGGCCGATCTGGTGGAGGCCGATGGGGAGGTGCTCGGTCCGCTGGAGGCCGTAGGCTCGACCCGCCCGCTGCGCGAGGTGCTGGCCTGGGACATCCCCTATGTGGCCGAGGGCATCCGTTTCTTCGCTGAATTCGCCGACAAGCATGGCGGCGAGGTGGCGGCCACGGCTACCAGCCACCTGGGCCTGCAGATCACCGAACCCTATGGCGTGGTGGGCGCCATCGCGCCCTGGAATTTCCCGCTGAGCATGGCCGGCTGGAAGATGGCGCCCGCGCTCGCCGCCGGCAATGCGGTGGTGATCAAGCCCTCGGAGCTGACACCCTTTTCCATCCTGCGCCTGGCGGAGCTGGCCGTTCTGGCGGGCCTGCCAGCCGGCATCCTCAGCGTGGTCCAGGGCGATGGCCGGGTGACCGGCGACGCCCTGTGCCGCCATCCGCGTATCGGCAAGGTCACCTTCACCGGCTCCACCGGCACGGGCACCGCCATCATGACCGCCTGCGCCGAGAGCGGACCCAAGCCGGTGACCCTGGAGCTGGGTGGCAAGAGTCCGCAACTGGTGTTCGCCGATGCCCCGGATCTGGCCCGTACCGCCCGCAGCGTAGCCGCCGCCATCACCGGCAATGCCGGCCAGGTGTGCGTCTCGGGTTCGCGGTTGCTGGTGCAGCGTGCGGCTCTGGAGCCGATGCTGGAGGGCCTCCGCGCCGCCTTCGCCGCCTTGCGCCCCGGGCCGACCTGGTCGGCGGAGGCTACCCTGTCGCCGATCATTTCCCACCGCCAGGGCCAGCGCATCCACGACATCGTCAACCGCAGCCGGGCGGCCGGGGCGGAAATCCTGCTGGGTGGCGAGTTGGAAGAGGGGCTGGGCGGTTCCTATTACCCGCCCACGTTGATCTCGGGCGTCAGCGCGGATAACCCGGCCGTGCGCGAGGAAATCTTCGGCCCGGTGCTGACCGTGCAGGTGTTCGACGATGAAGCCGAAGCCCTGGCCCTGGCCGATCACCCCACCTATGGCCTGGCTGCCGGTGTCCATACCGCCGACCTCGGGCGGGCGCTGCGCCTGACACGGGCACTGGAAGTCGGTACCGTCTGGGTCAATCGCTATGGTCGCAGCCACGATTGGATCATTCCCACCGGCGGCTACAAACGCTCCGGCATCGGCAAGGACCTGGGGCGCGCCGCCTATGAGGCGACCCTGCGCAGCAAGAGCGTGCTGATCGATCTGGAGCACTCGTGAGCCTTCCGCAAACAATGCTGGAGCCTACCCTCAAAACGGTTTTTTCTGTCTCCCACGGTGCTTGAAAGCGGACAACTGTCAGGCCCGCCGATGCTGTAATGCTCGCCAGGGACGCCACCGGCGGCCCGGCCTCCACTCATGACCTTCCGTCAAAGGACCCTTGCCATGACCGCCTTTCGGCCCAAGTACATCACCTTCGATTGCTACGGCACCCTGACCCGTTTCCGCATGTCCGACATGGCCCGCGAGATGTTCGCCGACCGTATCCCGGCCGCGGCCATGGACCAGTTCTGCAAGGACTTCGACGGCTATCGCTTCGATGGGGTGCTCGGCGCCTGGAGGCCCTATTCGGAGGTGCTGTACTCGGCGGTGGAGCGCACCTGCAAGCGTTGGGGCATCTCCTTCACCGATGCCGAGGCCAATGCCTACTACGAGGCGGTGCCGAGCTGGGGGCCGCATCCGGACGTGACCGCGGGCCTGGCCAAGATCGCCGACAAGATCCCGCTGGTGATCTATTCCAACGCCGCCGACGAGCAGATCATGTCCAACGTCGACAAGCTGGGCGTGCCCTTCCACCGCGTCTTCACCGCCGAGCAGGGCCAGGCCTACAAGCCACGCCTGCAGGCCTTCGAATTCATGCTGGACAACCTCGGCTGCGGTCCGGAAGACGTGCTGCACGTGTCGTCGAGCTTCCGCTACGACCTCATCCCGGCCGACTACATGAACATCCAGAACAAGGTGTTCGTGAATCGCGGCCACGAGCCGAGCACGCCGTTCTACCGCAACACCGAGATCAAGGACATCGGCGGCCTGGCCGCGGTGGTCGGTCTCGAATAACCCTTTGAGCTGCCGGAGCGCCGCCCATGAGTCTTGGCCCTGCATCGTCCGATTCCTACTGGCTCGCGACCGCGCCGACGTTCACCGGGGCCACCCTGGGGCCGGTGGCAGGCGAGGTGGATGTCGCCGTCATCGGTGGCGGCTTCACCGGGCTCTCGGCCGCCGTGGCGTTGCGTCAGCGCGGCGCCAGCGTGGCGGTGCTGGAGGCCGGGCGGGTGATCGGTGAAGCCTCCGGGCGCAATGGCGGGCACTGCAACACCGGGGTCGCCCAGGATTACGCGGCCCTGCACGCCAGCCTGGGCGCCGAGCGCGCCCGGGCCTTCTACCAGGCCTATGCCGATGCGGTGGCCAGCGTCGAAGCGGTGATCGCCGAGGAGAGCATCGCCTGCGACTTCCACAAGGCCGGCAAGCTCAAGCTGGCCGCCAAGCCGCAGCACTATGACAACCTGGCGCGCACCTGCGAGCTGATCCGCCAGGAGGTGGACCCGGACGTGGAGTTGCTCAGCGCCGCCCAGGTACGGGTCGAGGTGGCTTCCGACGGTTTCCACGGCGGCCTGCTGCAGCGCAATGGCGCCCAGATGCACATGGGCCGCTTTGGCGTAGGGCTGGCGGAAGCGGCGGTGCGGCGTGGCGCCCAGGTCTACGAAGGGGCAGCGGTCAGCGACCTGCAGCGCCTTCCTGACGGCAGCTTTCGCGTGGTCAGCGCCAAGGGTGAGCTGCGTGCGCGCCAGGTGCTGGTAGCCACCGGCAATGCCCGGGTCGGTCCCTTCCAGTGGTTTCGCCGGCGCATCGCCTCGGTGGGCAGTTTCATCATCGCCACCGCGCCGCTGCCCAAGGCGCAGCTGGACGAGTTGCTGCCCAACCGCCGCACCTATGTCACCAGCCGCATCATCGGTAACTATTTCCGCACCACCCCGGATCATCGCCTCATCTTTGGTGGGCGGGCGCGCTTCGCGCTGTCCGATCCACGCCAGGACGCCAAGAGCGGCGCCGTGCTGCGCGCGGCCCTGGGCCAGCTGTTTCCCAGCCTGGCCCAGGTGCCCATCGACTACTGCTGGGGCGGACTGGTGGACATGACCGCCGACCGCCTGCCCCGCGCGGGCGAGCAGGATGGCCTCTTTTACGCCATGGGCTACAGCGGCCACGGGGTGCAGATGTCGGTGCACATGGGCCGGGTGATGGCCGACGTCCTGGACGGCCGCAGCCAGGCCAATCCCTGGCGGGTGCTGGATTGGCCAGCCATTCCCGGGCATTTCGGCAAGCCCTGGTTCCTGCCGCTGGTGGGGCTGTACTACCGGGTGCAGGATCGATTGCACTGAGCGTTTACCTCAACCGCCCAATACCAAGCCGTCCGTTGGGACCCCGTCAACCGGGGAAACCCGGTGGACGGTTTTTCACCTCTGTCCTTCGACGGCCTGCAACGGCAGCCCTGCCATTCCGGCCGGGCATGACAGCCGTACGGGGCAGAATCTGCTGAAACGTCCGGTTTCAGCGCGCTCGCGAACGTTTCAGCGCCGCCGGAAACGCCGCTCGCCGACCCTGAGTGGTACCGTTCTAAGGCGCCAAACTCGGGCAATGGCGCCGTCGATGCGCCGTTGGGAGGCACGCCGCAAACAATGCTGAGCGGGTCGAGCAAAACGGTCTTTTCTATCTCGCTACAGGGCCAATTCGACGGTATTCGGTGAAAGCCCGGTGCTGTAATGAACCAGGCCGTGCGATAGGGCGGCCGAGCGGACCGGACCTGGCTCCCGGGGAGGGGAGTGGGGAACGGCGATACAGCCTCTAGAGAGCGAGCCGACATGACAGAGAAAAAGACTGGAAGTCCCCTGATAGGAGCTGCTGAAAGCGTTCGGGCCTTCGAGGCCCTGCATCGGGGGCTGTCGCGGCGCGATGCCTTGCGCCTGCTGGGGGCCGCCGGGCTGGCTGCGACGGGAGTGGGTAGTCTGCTTGGCCGCGATGGCCAGGCGTTCGCCGCCGAGAATGCCAGTGCCGATAGCAGTGCCGGTAAGCCGCGCCGTGGCGGTCGCGTTCGCGCCGCCGTCGCCAGCTCATCCACCGCCGATACCCTCGATCCGGCTCGCGGCTCCTTCAATGGCGACTACGCGCGCCACTATTTCTTCTACAACGGCCTGACGGTATTCGACAGCCATCTCGTACCGCAGATGGCGCTGGCCACCAGCATGGACAGCCCGGACGCCACGACCTGGACCATCAAGCTGCGCCAGGGCGTGCAGTTCCACAACGGCAAGACCTTCGACAGCGCCGACGTCGTCTACTCATTACTGCGCCACAAGGACCCGGCGGTGGGCTCCAAGGTCAAGGCCCTGGCCGACCAGTTCGCCGAGGTCATTGCGGTGGCGCCCGATGAGGTCCGCATCCGCCTGGTGTCGCCGAACTCCGAGCTGCCGGCGGTGCTGGCGATCTCTTCCTTCCTGATCATCGCCGACGGGACCAAGGATTTTTCCACCGCCAACGGCACCGGCCCCTTCAAGGTCAAGGAATTCAAGCCGGGCGTGCGCACCTCAGGGGTGCGCAACGAAAACTACTGGAAGTCCGGCCTGCCGTATCTGGACGAGGTCGAACTCATCGGCATCGCCGACGAGCCCTCGCGAGTCAATGCGCTGCTGGCCGGCGACATCCAGGTCACCGTTTCGGTGGACCCGCGCTCCGCCAACCGCTTCAAGGAAAATGGCAAGGCCAAGGTGGTGACCAATACCTCGGGCACCTACACCGACCTGATCATGAGAATTCCCGCCCGCCCGTTCAACGACCCCAATGTGGTCGAGGGCATGAAACTCTTGCTTGATCGCGAGCAGCTCCTGAAGTCGGTATTCCTCGGCTACGGGGTGATCGGCAACGATCAGCCCATCATGCCGGGCACACCCTATTATTCGCCCGATGTACCCCAGCGACCCTACGATCCGGAGAAGGCCAAGTTCCTGTTCCAGAAGGCCGGCATCGCCGGTGCTCGGATACCGCTGGTGACCTCGACCGCCGCCGATAACGCCAACGAGATAGCCGTGGTGCTGCAGCAATCGGCACGCCTGGCGGGGCTTGACCTGATGGTCAATCGCGTCAGCGGCGATGGCTATTGGAACACCCATTGGATGAAGGATCCGCTGGGCTTCGGCAACATCAACGCCGGCCCACCGCCAACATCATCTTGTCGCAATTCTTCAAGTCCGATGCGCCCTGGAACGAGTCGGGCTGGAAGAACGAGCAGTTCGACCAACTGGTGGTGGCCGCCCGCGGCGAGACCGACCTGGCCAAGCGCAAGCAGATGTACGCCGACATGCAGCTGCTGATCCACGATCACTGCGGCATTGGCCTACCGGTCTTCGCCAGTTCCATCGATGCCCATTCGCTCAAGCTCGGCGGCTACGGCATCGTCCCCATCGGGGGCTTGATGGGCTACATGTTCGCTGAGCACGTCTGGCTGGAGGCCTGACGTTCTGCGCCTGGCGGCGAGCGCGGCCCTTGAGGGGCGAGCGCTCGCCGCTTCACGCTCAAGCAGGAGGTGACTTTGGACCTTTCCGTCTTTTCCCTCATCGCCAGACGTCTCGGCGGCGGGTTGCTGACCCTGTTCCTCGTCTCGTTGCTGGTGTTCTTCGTCTCCGCGCTGCTGCCGGGCGACGCCGCCCAGCAGGCCCTGGGCCAATTCGCGTTGCCCGAGCAGGTAGCGGCGCTGCGTGCCCAGATGGGGCTCGACCAGCCGGCGCTGCTGCGCTACGTCCATTGGCTGGGCGGCCTGTTGCAGGGTGATCTCGGCCAGTCCCTGGCCAACCAGATGCCCATCACCAGCGTGATCGGTAGCCGCCTCGTCAACTCATTGATGCTGGCCGGCGTGACGGCCCTGGTCTCAGTGCCCTTGGCGCTCACGCTGGGCATCGTCTCGGCGATGAATGCGGGGAGGCGCCTGGATCGCGCGCTCAACATCTTCACCCTGGGCATCGTCGCGGTGCCGGAATTCCTGGTGGCGACCCTGGCGGTGCTGGTCTTCGCCGTGCACCTGCACTGGACCTCGGCGCTGAGCTTCGCCCAGGACATCAGCGGCCCGCTGGACTTCCTGCGCGCCTATGCGCTGCCGGTGGGCACCCTGTGCTGCGTGATCGTGGCGCAGATGGCGCGGATGACCCGCGCGGCGCTGGTGGACCAGCTGCAGAGTCCCTATGTGGAGATGGCCCGGCTCAAGGGCGTCGGCCCGGTGCGCGCCGTGCTGCGCCATGCCTTGCCCAACGCCGTGGGCCCCATCGCCAATGCCGTGGCCTTGAGTCTTTCCTACCTGATGGGGGGCGTGGTGATCGTCGAGACCATCTTCAACTACCCGGGCATCGCCCAACTGATGGTGGACGGCGTCGCCAGCCGCGACCTGCCGCTGATCCAGGCCTGCGCCATGCTGTTCTGCTGCGCCTACCTGGTGCTCATGACCCTGGCGGACCTCTGCGCCATCCTGTCCAATCCGAGGCTGAGAACGCTATGACCCGATCCGTGACGCCCGGGCGCGCTGCGCCGGTCCTGCCGGTGGACGGCAAGACGCTGGACACCCAGCTTTCGCCTGCCCGTACCCGCCGCCGCGCACGCTGGTCGCCGACCGCCATCATCGGTGGCCTGCTGGTGGCTTTCTGGCTGTTCATCGCCTTGTTCGGCGTCTGGCTGGCGCCCTATGATCCAAGCGCCCTGGGCGGCGCCGTACTGTCAGGCTACAGCGCCGCCCATCCCCTGGGGACCGACTACCTGGGGCGTGACGTGCTCAGCCGTATCCTCGACGGCGCACGCTTCACCGTGGGCCTGGCGCTGATCGCCGCCGTGCTGGCCTGTGCGCTGGGTAGCGGGCTCGGTCTGCTGGCGGCGCTATCCGGTCGCTGGGTGGACGAGCCGCTGTCGCGGCTGATCGATGCGCTGATCTCCATGCCGAGCAAGATAACGGCGCTGGTGATGGTCTCGGCCTTCGGCTCCTCGGTGCCCTTGCTGATCGTCATGGCCGTGGTGGGCTATACGCCAGGCTGCTATCGCATCGCCCGCAGCCTGGCCATGAATCTCACCGAGCTGGAATACGTCCAGGTCGCCCGTACCCGCGGCGAGGGCCGACTGTACATCGCCGTGGTGGAGATGCTGCCCAACATGCGCCTGCCGCTCCTCACCGACCTGGGCCTGAGATTCGTCTATATCGTGCTGCTGCTCAGCGGCATGAGCTTTCTCGGTCTCGGGGTGCAACCGCCCAATGCCGACCTCGGCTCCCTGGTGCGGGAAAACATCGGCGGCCTGGCCGATGGCGCGCCGGCGGTGCTGATGCCGGCCCTGGCCATCGGCACCCTGACCGTGGGCGTCAACCTGCTGATCGACCGTTTCGGCGCCCGACGCCGGGGAGCGCGCTGAGATGGAATTACTGGTAGAGGTCAAGGACCTGCGCGTGGTCGCCCAAAGCCAGGACGGCAGCGAAACCCCCATCGTCAAGGACGTCAGCTTCAACCTGGCCAAGGGCGAGGTGCTGGCGCTGATCGGTGAATCCGGTTCGGGCAAGACCACCATCGCCCTGTCGCTGCTCGGCTATGCCCGTGAGGGTTGCCGACTGGCCGGCGGCTCGATCCGCGTCGGCGATACCCAGGTGCTGGAGCTGGACGCCGGTGGCCTGCGCCGCCTGCGTGGCCGCACCGTGGCCTACATCGCCCAGAGTGCGGCGGCGGCCTTCAACCCGTCGCGGCGGCTGCTGGAGCAGATCATCGAGAGCGCCCTGATCCATGGCGTGCTGACCCGCCGGGAGGCCGAGGCACGGGCGCTGCAACTGTTCAAGGAGCTGGCGCTGCCGGATCCCGAGCAGATCGGTCGGCGCTATCCGCACCAGGTCTCGGGCGGGCAGTTGCAGCGGCTGATGGCGGCCATGGCGCTGATCACCGATCCGACCCTGGTGATCCTCGACGAACCCACCACGGCGCTGGACGTGACCACCCAGATCGAGGTGCTGCGGGTGTTCAAGCAGGTGGTGCGCGAGCGTGGCGTCACCGCCATCTACGTCTCCCATGACCTGGCCGTGGTGGCCCAGATGGCCGACCGCATCCTGGTGCTCAACGGCGGCGAGGTCTATGAGAATCGCCGCACCGAACGACTGCTGGCCAGTGCCCGTCACCCCTATACCCGCAGCCTGCTGGCAGCGGCCCAGCCGGAGCCCCTGGCGGAACGTGGCCTACCCACCGTGGAGACCGCGGCGCCGGTGCTGGAGGTCAAGGATCTGCTGGCCGGCTACGGCCCCATCGGCGCCGATGGCCTGCCACGCTACCGGGTGCTCGAAGGGATCGATCTGCGCATCGGCGCTGGCCAGGCCCTGGGGGTGATCGGCGAGTCCGGCTCGGGCAAGTCGACCCTGGCGCGGGTGATCGCCGGCTTGCTGCCACCGGCCCAGGGCAGCGTGCGCCTGGGGGGCGAACTGCTGCCGCCGGGCCTGGACGGGCGCACCCGCGAGCAGTTCCGCCGCGTGCAGCTGGTCTACCAGAATGCCGATACGGCGCTCAACCCGGCCCACAGCGTGGAGCGCATCCTCATGCGCCCGCTGGAGACCTATCACGCCTTCGACAAGGCCACCCGCCAGCGCAAGGTCCGTGAATTGCTCGACCGGGTACAGTTGCCGGCCAGCCTCGCCAGCCGGCGTCCAGGTGAGCTGTCCGGTGGCCAGAAGCAACGGGTCAACCTGGCCCGGGCCCTGGCGGCCGAACCCGAGCTGATCCTCTGCGACGAGGTGACTTCGGCGCTGGACACCGTGGTCGGCGCGGCCATCCTCGACTTGCTCGCCGAGTTGCGCCGCGATCTGGGCCTGGCCTATCTGTTCATCAGCCACGACATTTCCACCGTGCGCAGCCTCTGCGACGAGGTGCTGGTGCTCTATGCTGGCCAGCCGGTGGAGCTCGGCACCCCGGCCACGTTGCAGCATCCGCCACTGCATCCCTACACCGAATTGCTCACCGCCTCGGTACCGGCGCTGCGCCAGGGCTGGCTGGAGGAGCAACCCATTCGCACGCCGGTGCCACTGGTTTCGTCGCCGCCTGCCAGTGGTCGCCTCTGCAGCTTCCTGCAGCGCTGTCCGGTGCGCCTGGAAGGGCGTTGCGACCGTACACCGCCGCGGCCCCAGACCCTGGCCGGCGGCAATCGCATCCTCTGTCATCACGACGGCGAGACCTTGCAGCGCCTGCAGGGCGGCACCGTGCTGCATTCCCAAGGAGTTCGCGCATGACCTCCCGCTTCCAGCGACTTGGCGAGACCGATCGGCCGCAGGTCAGCCTCAGTGTCGATGGCCTGCCGGTCACGGCCCTGGCCGGCGATACCCTGATGGTCGCCCTGCTGGCCAACGGTCCGGCGCTGCGCCGCTCCGAATTCGGCGACGAACGCCGCGCTGGCTTCTGCCTGATGGGCGCCTGCCAGGATTGCTGGGTGTGGACCGCCGAGGGCGAGCGCCTGCGCGCCTGTGGCACCGAGGTCCGCGCAGGGCTGGCGATCCTCACCACGCAACCGGAGGCCCTATGGAATCTGGCCTAGCCCAACCGCGTGCGAACCCGCCCAAGGTGGTCATCGTCGGCGCCGGTCCGGCCGGCGTGCGCTGCGCCGAAACCCTGCTGGCCGCTGGCGTCACCCCGGTGGTGATCGACGAGAATCGCCGCGACGGCGGCCAGATCTATCGCCGCCAACCCGAGGGCTTCCAGCGTCCCTATGCCACCCTCTATGGCAGCGAAGCGGGCAAGGCCGAAGACCTCCACCGCACCTTCGACAGGCTGCGCGAGCGTCTCGACTACCGGCCCGACACCCTGGCCTGGCACCTGCACGAGCGCACCCTCTATACCGTGCAGGGCAATCGCCAGCGCACCCTGGAGTTCGATGCCCTGGTGCTCTGCACGGGTGCCGGGGATCGACTGCTGCCGGTGCCGGGCTGGAACCTGGCCGGTACCTACACCCTCGGCGGCGCCCAGATCGCCCTCAAGGCCCAGGCGGTGTCCATCGGCCGGCGGGTAATCTTTCTCGGCAGCGGTCCCTTGCTCTATCTGGTCGCCGCCCAGTACCAGCAGGCCGGGGCCACGGTGGCCGCGGTGCTCGACACCGCGCCACTGCGCCTGCGCGCCCAGGCCACGCCCAAGTTGCTGGCGCGTCCGGGCGTGGCCTGGAAGGGCGTGCAACTGATGGCCTCGCTCAAGCGCGCGGGCGTGCCGCTGCATTTCGGCGTTACCCCACTGGAAATCCTTGGCGATGCCGAAGCGGGGGTGCGCGGCGTGGCCTTCGCCGATGGCCGTGGCCTGCGCCAGGAGGTGGTGGGCGATGCGGTGGGCCTGGGGTATCACCTGCGCCCGGAAACCCAGTTGGGTGATCTCGCCCGCTGCGCCTTCGAATTCGAGCGGGTGACTGGGCAGTGGGTGCTGCAACTGGATGACGAAGGGCGGACCTCCACGCCGGGTGTCTATGCCGCCGGGGATGGTGCCCGGGTGCGCGGCGCCGACGGTGCCGAACGGGCCGGGCAACTGGCCGCCTGCGCGGTATTGGCGGATCTCGGCCGCACCCCGCCCACCGGCCTCGCCGAGCGTTGCCGCGAGGCACTGGCGGTTCAGGAGCGCTTCCGTCTGGGCCTGGCCGAGGCCTTTCCCTGGCCGGCCAGGCAGATGGCCAGCTTGCCGGATACCACGGTGGTCTGCCGTTGCGAGGGCATCACTGCCGGGGAACTGCGCGCCGTGGTGCGCGAGAAGGGCGCCCGCGAAGCCAATAGAGCCAAGGCCTTCAGCCGCGTGGGCATGGGGCGTTGCCAGGGGCGCTATTGCGCCCAGGCCGGGGCCGAGATCATCGCCGCCGAGTCCGGGGTGCCGGTGGAGACCGTCGGCCGCCTGCGCGGCCAGGCGCCGGTCCGGCCATTGCCGCTGGGCATCGTCACCCGCGAAGAGGAGCTTTCGTCATGAACCCGACCGCCAACCGCGCGGACGTCATCGTCGTCGGCGCCGGCATCATGGGCAGCGCCAGCGCCTTCTTCCTGCGGCGGCGTGGCCTGTCGGTGCTCTTGCTGGAGCGTGACCAGGTCGGGCGCTTCGCCAGTGGCACCAACTTCGGCAACGTCCGCCGGCAGGGTCGCTACCTCGCCCAGGTGGCGCTTTCCAACCGTTCCCGCGGGATCTGGGGCCGCCTGCCGGAATTGATCGGCGATGACCTGGAGTTCATTCCCGGCGGCCATCTGCGGGTGGTCTACGATCCCGGCCGCATCGCCATGCTGCATGACTACGCCCGGGCGCCGGAAACCGCGGCCCTGGAGCTGCAGGTGCTCGAAGGCGCGGCGCTGCACGAGAAGTTTCCCTACCTGGGGCCCGAGGTGGTGGCGGGTTCCTATGCACCCCACGATGGCCATGCCAATCCGCGCCTGGCCGCGCCGGCCTTCGCCCGCGCCGCGGTACGCGAGGGCGTCGAGCTGCAGGAAGGGGTGGAGATCACCCAGGTCACCAAACCGGGTGGCGATTTCCTGGTGCAGGCCGCCGATGGCCGTCGCTATCAGGCACCTCGGCTGCTGATCACCGCGGGCGCCTGGGGCAGTCGCCTGTCGAGCCAGTTCGGTGAGCCGGTGCCCATCGAGACCCACGGGCCGCAGATGGGCGTCACCGAGCCCTTGCCCTATGCCTTCAAGGAGGCGGTGGGCGTGTCTTCGCCGCTGGTGGCGGAAACCATCTATTTCCGCCAGATCCCGCGGGGCAACGTCATCTTCGGGGGTTGCTTCCGCACCCGGCCGGACCTGGACACCCGCCTGGCCCGCGCCGAACCCCATGGCCTGCTCAACCAACTCACCCAGCTGCGGCGCCTGGCGCCGGCCCTGGGGCGGGTCAATGTGATCCGTACCTGGAGCGGGGTGGAGGGCTATATCGCCGACGATCTGCCGATCATGGGGCCGAGTAGCCAGGTGGATGGCCTCTACTACGCCTTCGGTTTCTGCGGCGCTGGCTTCCAGCTCGGCCCGGGCGTGGGCGATACCCTGGCCGAACTGATCGCCACCGGTCGCACCGAGACGCCCCTGGCAGCCTTCGACGTGGCCCGCTTCGCGCAACCCCGCAGCGAGAGCCTGGCCGGATGAACAGCCAAGACCTGCTGCGTACCCTGATCGGCTTTCCCACCATATCCGCCGACTCCAACCTGGCGTTGATCCAGCATGTACAGGGCCTGCTGGAGGCCGCCGGCATCGCCTGTCGCCTGGTGCTCGACGAGAGCGGGCGCAAGGCCAATCTCTTCGCCAGCGTCGGTCCGACCGACGTACCTGGCGTGCTGCTCTCCGGCCATACCGACGTGGTACCCGTGGAAGGCCAGGCCTGGACCCTGCCACCCTTCGAAGGCACCCTCAAGGACGGGCGCATCTACGGTCGCGGTGCCTGCGACATGAAGGGCTTCGTCGCCTGCGCGGTGGTGGCCCTGCTGGCTGCCGCCCGCGGCGCGCCACTGAAACGCCCGCTGCAACTGGCCTTGTCCCACGACGAGGAGATCGGCTGTGTCGGGGTGCGGCGGCTGCTGGACGTGCTGGAATTGGCACCGGTGCGGCCCTTCCTGTGCATCGTCGGCGAACCCACGGAATTGCAGGTCGCCCTCGGTCACAAGGGCAAGGCCGCGCTGCGCGCCCACTGCCATGGCCAGGAGGGCCATTCCTCGCGAGCGCCGCTGCACGTCAACGCCATCCACCTGGCCAGCGACCTGGTCGGCGCCTTGCGCGCCAATCAGCGGCGCCTGGCGGAAGAGGGCGCCCGCGACGCGGCCTACGACATTCCCTACACCACCCTGCACGTCGGCCGCATCGATGGCGGCAAGGCGCTGAACATCGTGCCCAATCTCTGCACCCTGGATTTCGAGATTCGCCACCTGCCGGCGGACGATCCCGCGGCCCTGGTGACAGCGCTGCAGGAAACGGCGGATAGCCTGGTCAGGGAGGCACGCCTGCTATCACCCAAGGCGGCCATCGAGATCGAGATGGTCAACGCCTATCCCGGCCTGGACACCCATCCCAGCGTCGAAGCCCTGGGTTTTCTGCAGACCCTGGTCGAACCCGGCACCACTCAGCTCAAGGTGGCCTTCGGCACCGAAGGCGGACTCTTCGCCAGTCGGCTGGATACCCCGGTGGTAGTCTGTGGCCCCGGCAGCATCGAGCAGGCGCACAAGCCCGACGAGTATGTCGAGGTGAGCCAGCTGGAGGCTTGCGATGCCTTGCTGGGGCGGTTGCGGGTGGCCCTGGGCTGAGGCCACCCGGTCTGTTCAGTAGCCCCGCTGCCGATCCACCAACCCCCGCATAGGCTCACCGCGCTGATGGCGCCGGATGTTCTCCAGCAACACGGTGAAAGCCGTTTCCGGCACGGTCATGGCGCCTACATGGGGCGTCAGCCAGATCCGCGGGTGCTGCCAGAAGGCGTGGTCGGCCCTCAGCGGTTCGGGCTCCACCACATCCAGCACCGCCTGGTTCAGGTGGCCGCTGTCCAGCGCGGCCAGCAGATCGGCTTCCACCAACTGGGCGCCGCGCCCCAGGTTGATCAGGCTGGCGCCGCGGGGCAGGGCGGCGAACAGTTGGGCATCGAGGATGCCACGGGTTTCCTCGGTCAGCGGCAGCAGGCAGATCAGAATCTCGCAGTCGCCGAGAAAGCTCGGCAATTGTTCGTGGCCGGCATGACAGCGCACTCCCGGCAGTTCATGGGGCGAGCGCGACCAGCCCGAGAGTGCGAAGCCGAAGGTGGCGAGCCGCTCCAGCACCGCCTGGCCGATCTGGCCGAGACCGAGCACGCCTACACGCCTGTTTTCTGCCGTCACCAGGGCATGTTCCTGCCAGCGTCCGGCGCCTTGCTGGTCTAGATAGAGCGGCAATTGGCGATGCAGCGCCAGTACCATGAGCGTCGCGTACTCCACCATGCCGGCGACGATACCGGGATCGAGCATCCGCACCACTGGCAAATCGGCAGGCAGCAAGCCCAGGTCGAACTGGTCCACGCCGGCCGAGGTGGTGAACAGCACCTCGAGGTTGGGCAAGCGGCTGACCAAGTCCTCCGGTGGTTGCCAGCAAGCCAGGTAGCGGACCTGTTCAGCGTTGCCCACTTCCGGCCACTGGCGAAATTCGATGTCGGGTGCACGTTCCTGGAACAGGCGTCGCCACGCCTGGCCCCGCACGGGGTCAGCCTTGTACAGCAAGGTCATAGGGAGGTCTCCGGCAAAGCTCAAGGATGGCGCAAGCAGGCGGTAGTTTGTCCCGAAATCCTGGGTACTGCCGCCATGATCGGTGGTGCGGTGGAAACTGCGCCAAGGCCGGCGATGCTTTCGTCCTGCCGCGCGGCCTGCAGTGTCGTTGGCGGCATCGGGGCGAATTGCGCCGCCTGTTCATGGCATTTCCCGGGCATGCCAGCGAAGGCCCCATGCCTCAGGCACCACTGCTGCTGGACCCGGAGGCCCCGCGCGAACCCTCGCCGCCACCGACCGCCAGCGTGCTGCCCAGCCCATCACCCACGGCGACCGGTTACGAGCTGTTCGAAAGAGGTGGTGGCGCCTTGCAAGTGCGGATGTAGGAATGCACGGGTTACGTACGCAAGGCGGTCGCCAATCCCCACTGCGAGCTGATGCTGCTCTATGCGGGCGCAGTGACCCTGGCGGTCGAGGGCGAGGCGCTTTGCACGGTCAGGGCGGGAGAAGCGGTGCCGGCGCATGGCCCTATGGCTTGGGATAGCTGGGAGAGGGTGCGCAAGCTCTATTGCATCCTGCGTTAGGGAGCGCGCTCCGGCAGCTGAATGCTGGCGGAGCGATCGTCGCTAGCCCGCCTTGATCAGGCTGCGCAGCGGCAAGGCGTTCTTCACCACCGGTGACTTGATGACGATGTAGCTGAAGTACTTCTCGATGCCGACGTTGCGGTCGAGGATGGATTCCATCAATTCCTGGTAGTGGCCGATGCTGCTGCACATGAAGCGCAGCAGGTAGTCGTAGCCGCCGCTGATGAGGTGGCATTCGAGGATCTCGTCGACCCCGCGGATGAAGGATTCGAACTTCACGAAGTCGGCGCGCTTGTGGTCGGAGAGGGTGACTTCGGTGAACACCGTTACCGAGTTGGCGATCTTGGCCAGGTTGACGTGGGCCTCGTAGCCGCTGATGTAGCCGGCCGCCTCCAGGCGCTTGACGCGCTGCAGGCAGGGGCTGGGGGAGAGGCCCACGGCTTCGGCGAGACTGACGTTGGTCATCCGGCCATCCTTCTGCAGTTGCACCAGGATGTTGATGTCGATGCGGTCCAGTTTTGTTGCGGCGTCCATCGTCGTTCCTCGCAGTCGTGAACGGCAGGCTAAGCACGCAGGGCGGTCTGATGCGCATGCACCAGATCGGCGAGACTCGCGTACTCGCACCGCGTGCCATCCAGGGCCTGCCGCGAAAGGTTCCAGGGCCGCGAGCGATCACGGCGCAAGGTACACAGGGGAAAATCCACCAGGGGGTTCCAGGGGTCGTCCGGTTCGCTGCCTCTGATCGGTAGCAGATCCCCGCGCGCCAGGCCCAGTTCTTCCAGGGTGTTGTCCAGCGCCAGGCGTAGATCGCCGCCACGGTTGGGGATCACGGCGGCGAACACCTCCGGCAAGCGCGCCGTGACCGCTGCGGCGTCACCGTCATCGGGGGAGGCCAGCAACACCAATCGATAGAACTTGCTCAGGTACTGCAGCGCGCCCGGCGCATCCTCGAACACCGGCCAGCACGTCGTGGCGTTTCCAAAGGCCACGCTGGCATCCAGGTCGGCTTCGTGCTGCAACTCCTGCGCCAGACGCTGGTGGATGCGCAGGTGCAGGCTGGTCTGACTGGCGTTCGGCGTGGCCTGGCGCAGCTCGCGGGCGAGGCGGTGATAGCTGCCGAGCAGCCACTCGGGATGAGTGTTGAGGCCCGCTTGCGCCACAAGGGGGCGCAGGGCTTCGAGGATGCCCCCTTCGCGGTCGACGAGGGTGCCGTAGCAGGAAAAGCCTAGGGCCTGGTAACGGGTGATTCTCATGCTCGGTTTCCCCTTGCGTCGCTCCGGCTGAGCCGGGCGGCGTTACGTTCGACCTCAAAAGCCGCTCACGAGCTGCTGCGCGTCGGCCAAACTACGTTGAAAAGGCCCTGGAGGGCCAGCCCCGCCTGGGCGGCCCCTGCGCACGGCTCATTTACCCCTCGTGAATCGCGCTTTCTCAGGTGTTCTTGCGGGGCCGCCCAGGCCTTGCCTGGCGCTAGCTCGCGAGATCGTGAACAGCCTTTCAGGCACCGGCCTGGGCGAGGGCGTGGCCGAACATCTGCAAGGCTTCGGCCAGCTGTGCCTCGCGGGTGACCAGGGGCGCCAGGAAGCGGATGACGTTGCGTTCGACGCCGCACTTGATCACCAGCAGTCCGGCCTGGCGGGCGCCATCAATGACCTGCTGGGCCAGGGCGGCGTCCGGGGTGTGACCGTCCGCGGCAACCATCTCCACCGCCAGCATGAAGCCGCGGCCGCGGACCTCGCCGATGCGTGGATGGCGGCGCTGCAGGTCGAGCAGACCGCTGCGCAACTGTTCGCCCAAGGCGACACCGCGGGCGACCAGGTCTTCCTCCTCGAAGATGTCCAGTACCGCCAGGGCCGCGGCGCAGGCCAGGGCGTTGCCGCCATAGGTGCCGCCGAGGCCGCCGGGCAGGGGCGCGTCCATGATGGCGGCGCGACCGACCACCCCGGAGAGCGGCAGGCCACCCGCCAGGCTCTTGGCCACCGTTACCAGGTCGGGCTGGATACCGGTCTGCTGAAAGGCGAAGAGGCTGCCGGTGCGGCCGAAGCCGGTCTGGATCTCGTCGGCGATGAGCACGATGCCGTGCTGGTCGCACAGGGTGCGCAGGCCCTGGAGGAATTCCACCGGTGCCGGGCGGAAGCCGCCGTCACCCTGCACCGGCTCGATCAGGATGGCGGCCACCTGGTCGGGGGCGATCTGGGTGGCGAGCACTTCGCGCAGACCGGCCAGGGCCTGCTGGGCATCCACGCCGCGGAAAGGATCGGGATAGGGGGCGTGGTAGATGTCGCCTGGGAAGGGGCCGAAGTTCTGCTTGTAGGGCTGGGCGAAGCCGGTCAGGGTCACGCCGAGCAGTGTGCGGCCATGGAAGCCACCGCGGAAGGCGATCACCCCCGGTCGCTTGGTATGGGCGCGGGCGATCTTGATGGCGTTTTCCACGGCCTCGGCGCCGGAGGTCAGCAGCAGCGTCTTGTAGGCTTCGCCGTTGCCGATCAGGGTGTTGAGGCGGTTGACCAGCTCCAGGTAGGGCTCGTAAGCCATCACCTGGAAGCTGGCGTGAGAAATTTCCCCGACCTGGCGCCGCACGGCTGCTACCACGCGCGGGTGGTTGTGGCCGACGTTGAGTACGCCGATGCCGCCGACGAAATCGAGGTAGCGGCGGCCGTCCACGTCCCAGACTTCGCTGCCCTGGGCGCGGGCCACCACGATGGGGTGGGCGGTGATGATGCCGCGGGGAACGCCTTGTTCGCGATAACCCAGCAGGCGGTCGGTGGCTTTGGCAGCGGAATTCATGCAGCGATACTCCAGGCAGGGGCGAGAGTTCCAGCCTACGCAGGCCGTGGGGTCGGTAACGCTGAAGTTGCCGGCCCCGGCATCGCGATCGGCTGTTTTGCTCGGGGATGGCGGCATTTTCGGTTGCCTGCCGCCAAAAGCGTTCATAGGCTTTTCTGAAAAGTTGCCGAGGGAAGGTCAGGCAAGGCGAAAATCAGTGAGGAAGCGGAGTTTACGAGTGGTAAATGAGCATTCCGATCGGACTGGCGACCCAGCTGATG
>Ga0157371_10000434_pt1 | contig 51244 bp, 40 predicted proteins | sample C45metaG_FD_113462 | JGI IMG/M metagenome (GOLD analysis project Ga0157371, IMG submission 113462) | Corn rhizosphere microbial communities from Kellogg Biological Station, Michigan, USA - C4-5 metaG | ecosystem: Host-associated > Plants > Roots > Rhizosphere > Soil | place: USA: Michigan... | reverse complement strand
GATCGAATCAATGGTTAACAACCAGTATAAGCCGCTTTCCGGAACATTGGTTTTCAAAAAGGGCGAAGAAGATTCCAAAATGAAAGAACTGTCTTTCGAAGATGGTTATATCATCCAGTATAATGAGGGTATTGCGGTAAACGACAATACACCTATGACTTTAAGTTTCGTAGTATCTGCCCGTAAGCTAAAACTGGGTAACGCGGAACATGAAAACGATTGGCCAAAAGCTTAATAGATACTGGTGGTATAAGGTAAATTAACCAGCCCCCCTTAAAAGGCGAAGGTAAGCCATCGCTTGCTTTCGCTTTTTATAGTATTACAAATTCGGAAAAAGATAAGCTGAGGCAAACTGTTTGTTTTAAGGTCATTATCATCCCTGTGATGACTACGGCGTTTAAACTTATAGTAAAGTGTTAGAAGCAGTCTGAGATGAATAGGGAACTTTAAGATAATCACCTTTCTCGTAATTTTAAAACTAATGTAAATGCTACGCTCAATTTCTAAGGTTAAAGTACTTTCAGTCGCTTTTTTTGCGGTTATGCTTTGTTTTTTAAGCTGTAATGAAAATCGTGTTCAGCAGGATCAAAAAGACGATAAGTCACTAAAAACTGTTCATCAGGAAAAGGATAGTAAACATTTATTCCTTACTTACATAGATTCGGTTTCAAAAATACCTTTGTCAAAACTCAGCGAGACCGGGCTGATCTCGTTAAATAAAGCATTTTCCGGTAAATTACCATTAGCCATACATAAGAGTGCGGAAGACAATGCGGATAAAAATATCATTGCACAGGTTTATAAAAATAAAGATACAATCAATAAGATAAAAGCAGGGGTTATATTCCTAGTGCCAAAATCCATTACGGATTCTTTGTACATCGGAGATTTTACGCGCTATTTCGGGAGCCTCAAAAAGGAAAAACCTACGATTGGTGTAACCGAGCAACCACTTCCGGTGCAGATTAATGTTTCTACCAGCACTTCAATTAAATTAACCTTCTACAATAATGAAAAACTAGATCAGGCCCGGGTAATAATGGTAGAGGTTTTAAAATACAATTAATTTAACAAAATGAATACGCTCGTAAAGATTAAAGAATTTGATGCCCACGGTGGGCCTTCGAACGTTAAAATGGGGGGAGATGGGCACGCGCAGACTTCTACAACAGCTGGAAGGTTTGTTATAAAAAGTATTGAGAAACACGTGAGTTATGGAAAATATGCTGAATGGTCGGGAATAGCATGGGGTACAGAAGTTAAAATAAGTGGAAACATTGTAATGGTAAAACATCTGGGTACCTGGAAAAAATTAACCGATGTAAATGCACAATGGGGAAAATATAAAAACGATCAGAATGGCGTTACAAATGCGGTGCTAAAATACCAGCGCGATCTTTATCCTAATACTCCTATACCAACAAAATGGTTGTTTAATGATTTTGGACATGTTTCTGTTAAATATTTCAAAGACACTAACAATGATCGTAAAATGAATGGGAAGGAATATATCATGGGAGATTTTATACATACCACGCCACCCGATGAAGCTGCAACATCAATGGGAAAAATCTTTCAGCTGGCAGAATCACATGGATGTATCCATGTAAAGCCTAATGATATTGATACAATGATTGGGAATGGCTATTTAAAAAAAGGAAATACCATAGAAGTGCATCCCTATAATAAGAAAGTTATAGATGCCTCATACAAACGAAATACAGCAGGTGTATCATTTGAAGTACATTTCTATCCGGGGCTTTATAAAATTGCAGTGTATAGATCAATGTAGCCTAAAACGCTGCTCCCACAATAAATTATAATATTATATTATGGAAAACAAACTTATCGTAGAAATTAGTATAGAAGATACGACAATTGCTCATTTTTCTTCTTTTAGTTTACTACAAGCCTTTAATCAACACCATTATTTTGAACTGCACTGTAATCATGATCAGCTGGGTACACCAGGTTTAATCAATTTAGATGACAGTCGCGACTTTGTAGGTAAAACCTTAACGGCTGCTTTTGGGCACTCCATAGAGGGTATGCAACATTTTACCGGCCTGGTTACCAAGGTAGAGCTCTCGCAGAGCCATGGCTATCATGGTGTTTTAATTATAAGTGGTTATAGCCCTACTATATTAATCGACCGCGGACCGGATCTGGGTTCTTATCTCGATAAAGATCTCGATACCATTGTAAAACTTGCTACAAAAGATACACCGGCCAACGATTTAACAATAGTGGCCAATGCATCCAGAAAAACGCCGATAGATTATCTGATTCAATACCGGGAAAGTGATTTTGCATTCCTAAACCGGCTATCGGGCGAATACCACGAGTGGTTTTATTATGATGGCAGGCAGCTTAATTTTGGCAAGCCCGACGAACAGAAAGAAATAGCACTCTTTTATGGTCGCGATGTGCATAACCTGCAATACGCCATGGAAGTTTCGCCGATAAAATACAAGCGTTTTGCCTATAATCCTAAACAGGATGAAATGCTGCATAGTGAAAGTACGGGGAAAGCAGACGGAAATCCAGATTTGGCGCATGCCATTAAGGCCTCCAATTCGATGTACAGCAAAACCTTTAACCAGCCTTCATTAATCAGGGTTGATAATGGCAATGATATTAAAAGCCATGTAGAAAATGAAGAAAAGGCTCACATTAGTGAATTGTTAAAGATTAATGCCGGTGGTGATAATGCCGCACTCAGCATTGGCAGCATTGCCGAAATCACCATGAGTGTAAGAAAGGAACTGGCTTTTGCAACCGAAAGCCTGGGAAAATTTCTGATCACTAGTATCAACCATCAGATAGATGGAACAGGTAAATATAGCAACACTTTCGAAGGCCTGGTGGCTACAACGGAACGTTTAATGGTCAGAAATTACGAAAAACCACATTCGGATATGCAGCTTGCCGATGTGATCGATAATGATGATCCACAGGGACAGGGCCGGATTAAGGTTAAATTTAAATGGGAATGCCAAACCAACGACCCAACTGAATGGTTAAGGGTTGTTAGCCCCAATGCCGGCAGTGGCGATACCGGGAAAAACAGGGGTTTCCATGTCATCCCTGAAAAGGGCGATCAGGTGGTCGTTGCTTTTGAAGAAGGCAACGTGGCCAGGCCAGTAGTAATGGGTAGCGTGTACCATGGCAAAAGTGGTGATAGCAGTGGATTTAAAAACAGTAATACAAAGGGCTTAACTTCAAGAAAAGGGAGTTGCCTAAGTTTTGATGATTTAAACCATGCTTTAAACTTGGGTACTAATGCTGCTAATTTTGTGAAGATTGAAAATGGTCCAGGATTTATTACTGAGCAGGCTGACACCAAAATAACATTAAGTACAGGCGGCAAGGATGGAAGTAGCATTACACTAAATAGCAATGGGACTATTGATATTGTTGGCAAGATCATTAATATTCGGGGTACAGATGAGATTAATGCGAATGCGGGTAAAATGCCAGGTGCCAAGGTGAATATTGGTACAGTTGGAACAACTGCAGTAAACTTAGGTAGTAAAACTTATAATTTGGAATCGCAGGGAACGATTGTAGTGTGCTCGGATGCCACTATTTCTCAAACTTCAGGAGGTGAACAAAAAATAACAGGTAGTCCAGTTAAAATTAATTAATATATGAGCAGATTTAAATTTTTCGATGAGGATGAGCCTGTCCACGTAGAAAATAAAATTGATACAAAGATTGATAAGGTAATTGATACTGAAAGGACAGAACCCATTCTCTTGAAGTATCGTTGCGAGCAAACTGTTGCGACTAAATTTAATAGCGTGATTACTAACCATGCAACCACAAAGCGCGAGTTTCATGTTAAAAATAAAATTGATAATGGGAATTTGATTGTAGAGGTTTTGCTTTTTGATAATATTATTCAGATAAATCCTTCTAATCTCTCTGAAGCAATGGACTTGTTTTCGTCTCTGGACCTGATTAAATGTAATATAACTGTACAGGTTGACAGTGAGACAGGGAAAATAAACAAGATATTGAACTACAAGGAAGTGCTAAAAAATTGGGAAAGCTTTAAAAACAATATAAAAGAGAGATATTCTTTTTTGAGATCAAGTAATGCTGAGATTGAACTTCAAAAATTTATTTATTTGGCAGAAGCGCAGATTAAAGATGAAAAACTTCTCATTGAAGATATACAAACGAAGTTATTTTTTGATCTTTTTTTTGATCGGTATTTAGTGAATCTATCAGAAGTTTATAAGCATTACACTTTAAATTACAATTCTCAGCTTTTTGAAGACGTTTCGGTTCCTTTACACGTTTCTTCAGAAATTGTTTTTGAAAAACCTGAGTTTGTCGAAATTAAAAAGCAAAGTAAAATTGACCTTAAAGAAATAGATATCAGCTCTATAAAAAAGCAGTATGATCAAAAATTTCAGCCCATTGTTGGATATAAGTTTTCTAGTTACGACTTTCAATACCAGGTAAGGCAAGTTATCAATACAGATTTGTCATTGATTGAAGAGACTGACGTTTTTTTAGCTGAAGAAGTTAAAAACAATGTCGAAGTAGTTGTAGACTATAAATTAAGGAGGATAGAATGAGTTATTCTTATGTACATGAGGGTGCTAATGTTATTTGTACCAATATGACTAATGGTAAACCTCTTCAGATAGGTATCACGAGGGTTTCCACAGTAATATTATCAAGCAAAAAAGCGCCCTTGTTAAATACCGATGATAAAAAAATCAGTGATACTTTTTCATGTAAAGTTGCAGGTAAATTTTGGGGAGGCCTGCAGATTTTAACAGCAGTAATTGCTGTAGCTGCGCTTGCCGTTGCAACAGTTGCAACCGGTGGGTTAGCATTGGTAGCAGCAGGGGTAATGCTTGCGGCTGCGGCAACGAGTATTGGTGCTGGGGTAACAGGTTTGTATAAGATAGCGCACGATTGTGATGCTACTTTAGAGGGGAAGTGGATGTTGTCGCATGGAGGGGTCGAAATTGATAAAAAACAAGCTTTACTTAGTCAATCATTGATGAACTGCCCAAAAGGAGGCGTGGTTTCTATTATCATAGATCCGGTCATTGCAATGGCTGCCGCAAAAGAAATTACCAGCAATAACAATGCTGAAATTGCCGCCCATTTTACATCTCAGGCAATAATTGGTGTAATTACTGCTGCTACAGCTTTTACACCTATAGGTTTACTGGTGGCAGCTCCTATTGCAGTTTATGGTTATGTAGATGGCGAAAATAGTAAGGAAGAAGCAGCAAAAAAAAATCTTCCTATATGGAGATGGAGCGATGTTGGAGAGAGTGCAAAAACAGAAGGATTAGTCAATCAGCCTATAGGGGCTGTTGGAGCTGTTGTTGAAAATGGAATAAATCTAACACGTACTAATCAACAAATTACCCGCGAAATGATGGAATTTAATACCCAAGCCGCGATAAGAGAAGCAGCCGGTGACGTAGCTGGTGCTGCTAACTCCAGATTGGCAGCCGATATTGCATCAAGATCTTATCCTTCAACACGTTCATCACTAGTAGGTAAGGATTTTTTTAAAGGCTTGGCAAAAGGGATTGCTGGTGCCATTGCGAACTATTTGATTGATAGAGGATCGGATAGTTATGAAGAAGCTAGGCTAAATGAGTCTAATGATATTTATGTAAACTCAAATAAAAAAGATAATAGTAACAATATAGGTGTTGTAGCAATAAATCCCAGATAATGAACAAACAGATTTCACAGGCCATTGGTTGGGCACTTGGTGTATTAATTATTTTTCCTTTATTAATTTATGGGATAAATTATTTTTTTAAGAATAGATCTAATGATAGCAGATGTGCGATTCATGATTACATTAATAATTCTTCTGAATATAAGATTTTTATCCCGCATAATACTGAAGTAAAAACATTTAGCTATAGAACATCGTTTTCTGCACCTCAATCAAATTATTATACGTTGAGGTTTAGAGATGCTAAGAAGGGTAAATGGATTTCTTTTATTTTTTTTAATTATCCTATGGATAGACGACTGGCTTTCGACGCAGTAATGGATGAAAAAGAAGCTCTTTTAACAATTAACAAGGATGATTTAAATAATCCAAATTATGGAACCAAAGAAAATCCTATACCTGTTTTTAAGGTCAGGGAGAACCTGCCAGATTCGGTTAGTATGAAAAAAGGTGAAGAAAATGGATGGAATGTTGATATTACGGATAAACAATTTAAATATAATGTTGAACAGTATTTAACTTACATCATGCCGAAAGAAGAATTTCAAGAGAGGTTTGAAAAGAAATAATAGTTTCAGGCTGTAAATGAACAAACAAATATCACAAGCAATTGGCTGGGCTTTAGGTGTATTAGTCATATTTCCTTTAATACTTTATGGCGTTAACTATCTTTTCAAAAAAAAAGATAATAATTCAAAAACTGCGATTCCTATGTATATAGATGATTGTGTAGAACTAAGGATTTTATTTCCTGATCAACTAGATTTTAGAGATACTCAATATAAAACATCTTTATTATCTCCAGAAGAAAGTATTTACAAAATTTTTTTTAGGGAAAAATCGATAAACAAGTACCTAGAGATTACATTTTTTAATTATCCTGATGATAAAGGACTTGCTTTTCCTACTTCTTTACGGGGGAAGAAAATAATAATAACAATCAATAGAGATGAAGTAAATAATAATAATTATGGTACCGCTAACAATCCAATACCTGTTTTTAGAGTAAGAGAAGATCTTCCTGATTCAATCAGTAAAACAAGGGGACAAGAGGATGGATGGAATGTTGATATTACTGAAAATCAATTTAAATATAATGTTGAACAGTATTTAACTTATATTATGCCGAAAGATGAGTTTAAAAAGCGGTTTGAAAAAAAATAGACCTTTATCAGGCAGTTTCCGCTGCCGCTAAAATGTTTGCCCAATCTCACATCTCACCTCTAATATCTCAAATCTCGTCTTACCTGTCAAACAAAAACCGTATTTTTGCAGCAAATGGGAACACTCGTAGATTCAGGTATAAAGGGATATAAAAATTACGGAACGCATTTGCGCGAAAAGTATAAAGGGCAGCGCGTATTTAAAGTAATTGTAGATGGTGGTTTTACCTGCCCCAATCGTGATGGGAGCAAAGGCTTTGGTGGATGTACATATTGTAATGTGGATTCTTTTACACCCGAACCATCGCGTAAAAATCCAAATATTAAAGATCAGCTTGCCGAAGGCATGTTAAGGGCTAAAACTTCTTATAAAGCTGATAAGTATATTGTTTATTTTCAGCCGAATACCAATACTTACGCGCCAGTACATTATTTAAAGATGATGTATGATGAAGCGCTATCGATTAATACAGAAGATATTGTTGGTTTTGCAGTAGGCACACGTCCTGATTGCATTGATGCCGAAAAGGTTGCGCTATTGGAAAGCTATACCGATCGTTTCGATGTGGATTTAGAGATGGGAATGGAATCCATTTATGACGAAACCCTTGATCAGATCAACAGAGGTTGCAGTCATGGTGAATTTGTTGCTGCGGTGGAACTTTTAAAAGACAGTAAACTCGATCTGTGTGTGCATACTATATTTGGTTTCCCATGGGAAACCAGGGAGCAGATGCATGGTTATATTCACGAAATTAACCGTTTCCCGCAGATCAAGTTTGTTAAGTTCCATCATCTTCATGTGGTAGAAGGCTCGATAATGGGCGCTAAATATAAAAAAGAACCTTTTAAATTGTTTTCCCTCGAAGAATATACTGATTTACTTTGTGAGTTAATCCCTTTATTGCGCCCGGATATTGTTATTCAGCGGCTTTTTGGTATTTCAGATTGGGATTTGTTGATTGCACCCAATTGGGGGCTTAATAAATCGGCAATTCAGACCTATATGGATAAAGAAATAGAAAAGAGAGGGGTTGTTCAGGGATCTGCTTATTTTTATTAGAAATTTAAATTATCTGTTTATTTTTTTAAAAAACTCATGAATTTTCATGGGTTTTCTCGTTTTTGGACAATTTTTCGTGGTATTCTTCATTAATTTTTGCTAAAATAATGCAAATACTGGATAATATGTGATTTTGTTTTTGTCAAAAACTTGCATTAAAATAACCAGTATTTTTTGTTATTTTTATTTTTATGGTTAATTTTTGTTTTGTTTTATAAAAATTTATCGTTTTTATTAAAAAATTTCGATTAAATAGTGTTAAAAATGTAATAAGTCGTATTTTTATAGAAATAAATCAAATATATTTTAAATTATTTAAACGTTACAAACAAATTAAGCTAAAAACTATGGGTAAATTCTCCTTTAAACAGTACGCGCCTTTTGCGATATTGATGATTGTCGCAATTTTCGCTCTATTTATTCCACTTCTTCCTAATTTTGATGAAGGCAAATATAGTGGACCAGACATTGCGTTTATATTAATCGCAGCTGCACTAGTGTTTTTAATGACTCCAGGTCTTGCATTCTTTTATGGTGGAATGGTTCATCGTAAAAATGTATTGTCTACCATGATTAAAAGTGTGGTAGCAGCAGGAGTAATTACGGTTTTATGGACAGTAGTAGGTTTTAGTTTAGCCTTCGGAGATACTATCGGCGGTTTCATCGGAAACCCATCAACGTTTTTGTTCTTTAAAGGCGTAAATTCCGGAGCACCACATCTTCAGGGAGGATCAGACTTAACCATCCCGCTATCTTTATTTGCTGTATTTCAGTTAATGTTTGCCATCATTACACCAGGTTTAGTAGTTGGAGCAGTTGCAGAGCGGATCCGTTTTACTTCTTATATTTTGTTTATTGTTTTATTCGCCATTTTTGTTTACTCACCGTTAGCACACTGGACATGGCACCCACAAGGTTTCCTGTTTAAAATGGGCGTGTTAGACTTTGCAGGAGGTACCGTAGTGCACATCTCTGCAGGTATGGCTGCATTAGCAGGAGCATTGGTGCTAAAGCGTAGAAAATCTCACTTAGAGCATAAAGAAGTTCCGCCAGCTAATATCCCTTATGTATTAATCGGTACTGGTTTATTATGGTTCGGTTGGTTCGGTTTTAATGCCGGTTCTGCATTAAGCGCAGGTAGTTTAGCTGTTTCTGCATTTTTAACTACAAATACCGCTGCAGGTGCTGCCGGTTTATCTTGGATGTTCTTTGATGTTGCAAGAGGTAAAAAACCTTCAGTATTGGGCTTTTGTATCGGGGCGGTAGTTGGTTTAGTAGCCATTACACCAGGTGCAGGTTTTGTAAGTATTTCATCAAGTATATTTATTGGGGCTATTGCCGCAGTTATCTCCAATCTTGTGGTTTCATGGAAACAAAAAACCAGTTTAGATGATACATTGGATGTTTTCCCTTGCCACGGTGTAGGTGGTATCGTTGGTATGTTGTTAACTGGTGTTTTTGCTACAAAAACGGTAAATGCTGCTGGTGCTGATGGCTTATTTTATGGCAACCCGGCTTTCTTTATCACACAATTAAAAGGTGCGGTGATTGTAATCATATTCAGTTTTGTTGTATCATTCGTAATTTTCAAACTGGTAAATCTGATCAATCCAATCAGGGTTTCTGAAGAAGAAGAAGAACTAGGTCTCGATGCTTCTCAACATGATGAGAAATACTCTCAAGGTACCTTGTTAGTTGAGGAGAGAGCGATCTATATCGAAAAAAACAGTCCACTAACAGAACCAATATCTTAAGGATTTTATATATCTAAACTCAAATCAAGCTCAAACATGAAGAAACTTTTAACCGCTATTTTTGCAATGGCCAGCACGACGTGTGCCCTGGCTCAGGAGACCACAACAACATCACCACTTGAAATTTCAGGGTCGGTAGATACGTATTTTAAATATGACTTTGCTAAAAATCCTTTAAATGCAAAAACATCTTTTGTAACAGATCACAACTCGGTATCATTAGGTATGATTGATATTGCTTTGAAGAAAAAAACAGGTAAGGCCTCATTTGTAGGAGAGCTTTCTTTTGGTCCAAGAGGACAATCGCAATCTATCCCTGATGCTGCGGCTAACGGTTCATCATTCAATATTCAGAACTTATATGTAAATTATGATTTTACCGATAAATTTTCAATGACAGCAGGTTATATGGGTACATTTATTGGATACGAGGTAATCTCACCAGTTGGAAACTTCAACTATTCTACTTCGTACTTATTTACCAACGGTCCATTCCAGAATGCGGGTATTAAAGCCACTTATAAATTCAGCGATAAAGTAAGTTTAATGGCTGGTTTATTTAACGATTGGAATGTTTATAGTGCATCACGAGGTGTTTCGGCTATTGGTGGGCAGTTAATGATTGCTCCGGTTGAAGGCTGGACAGCTTACATCAATGCTTTATCTGGCGCTGGTTTTGGTGGATACGGAACTATTGTGGATTTAACTACTTCATATCAAATTACAGAGAAATTTAAATTGGGTTTAAATGCAGCTAATTATGATATTAAAGATAGTTCGGTACAGGGAAGTTATGCAGGTGCTGCATTATATCCTCAGTACGCCGTAGCTGATGCCGTTACGATAGGTTTAAGGGGAGAGTATTTTAAAGCTAAAGCTTTCGGTACTACTGCTGCTACATCAACTACAGCGTTAACGCTTACTGCTAATGTTAAATCGGGCGGTTTAACTTTTATCCCTGAGGTAAGATTAGATCACAATAGCGATAAACCTTTCTTTAACAAGAGTGGTGCTTTAGCTCCAAATGCAGGGCAGTTCTCTTTAGCCGCAGTTTACGCTTTCTAAGGAATAAAATTTTAATATTAAGCCGTTCCGGTATACAATCGGGGCGGCTTTTTAGTATCTTTAATATTCAGTTCGTACATTAATCCATTCTGATGAAATACATTATCCTGTTTTTTTTAGTCGCCTTTTCAATTGATCTTTCTGCACAGCAAAAACAGTTTGCTAAAGATGATAACGGTAAATTTATTTACTATAGAGTGGTAGATTCTCAATCGTTGAGTAAAGATACATTGTTGCAAAGGGCTAAATCTTTTGTTAATGTGACCTATAAAAAATCGATGAAAGCTGAGCACATTACTGATACCTCTATTTTGGCCAAAGGAACTATGGTGATCGACAAGACCATCTTAGTCGCCGGCCATCCAAGTGGAGAAATCAGCTACAATTTTGTTTTTGAAGCCCGTAATGGAAAATACCGGTTTTGGTTAACTGATCTGCTGTATATCCCATACCAGCGCGACCGTTACGGAAATTTTGTTGCCGCAACTAAAATAGGTACCCCATTGGAGCGAAACCCGGGTAAACTTAATGCGGGTGCGTGGAAGGATATGGTTACCAGCGCTTATAATAAAATAGATAAATTTGCAGATGACTTTAAAAAGTATTTAGCAACCAATAGGGTAGAGAAAGCCAAAAAGAAAACTGAAACCATTTCTACCAAAAAATGGTAAAGCTTTAGGTTAAAACTTACCGAAAAGTTCTTCAACTTTCTGATAACGGAACTTAAAAATTTCGTTAATTTTATTATTCACGATTACCGCATTTGCGATGGTGCCAATCGGTCCCCAACCTATGCTATAGTGTAAAGTATCGTGCATTAAAACGCCTCCGTCTATTTTTTCGAAATGGTGTTGATGGTGCCAGAAAGCAAATGGGCCGAAACGCTGTTCGTCAATAAAATATTCTTTATCCTTAACATGTGTAATTTCGGTTACCCAACTTAACTTAATTCCAAAAAGAGGAGAGACTTTGTAAGTAATAATTAAACCCGGATACATTTTGGTGTTGGCCATATTTGGCGAGGTAACATCAAAAGTCATATCTTTTGGGGTAATTTCTGCCAGGTTTAAGGGAGAAGAGAAAAAGTCCCATGCGGTATCTAACCCTATCGGAAGTTTCTGCGTAAATTCTAATCTATAAGTTTTCAAGTGCTTGTTTTAAATTACAACAACAGAGATGCGGTTTTGTTGGGTTTAACCGCAAAGTTTGCAAGGAAAAGCCGCTATAGATTCGTCATTCCCGAGAAGATTGGAATCCAGAAACAATTCATTTTATAAAAATGAATATAAATGACAGTAATAAATCTACTCGTAAAAATTCTTTCAAATTATTATTTCGAGCATAGTGCAACGCAATTGAGTACCTGAAGGCTCTGCGCAGCAAAATCTGCCTAGATAGATCTCTCCATTGCGCTGCGCTTCAGTCCAGATGACTGACCATTCTTTTGGAGTCTGTCAATAGTAGTTTGTCGAAGGACAAGTTGTTTTTTTTCAACCATAAAAAGTTTTCGACAGGTTCAGACTGACAATAACTGATGTTTAGCTCCACGATGTTGGGGAATGAATGTGCTTGGCTTCGGACCTCTGACCTTGGACTTCCGGACTAACTCCATCCCAAATCTTCCATCCTAATGCACCATCTTATCCGCACAGGTTGAACTGGCAAATGCTTCCGGTTTAGCCTTAAAAATAAAGCCCATGCTTAAGATATACCCCATGGCATCATTTAGCGCTTTGTTCGACTTAAAGGATGGACTGGTATTGATATCAGCATGTACTTCTAAAGCCACATCGTAAATGTCAAGTAAATCGCAAATGGAATAAGCAGTTTCGATTGATTTCTGTACTTCCATTAACATTCTTTCTTTGATGCTTACCTGCTGTGTACTCTTTTCCTGATGGATGTACATAAAACCGCCATGATGCTCTCTTAACAGCACAATTACGGTCGCAAAATCGGTTACTGAACCTTTTACCTGCGAATCTGTACCAATGCAAACTTTAAGTTTAAAGCCGTTTTCACTTTCTCTGATAATCGCATTTTCTACTTCTTCCAGAATTGAAGATTGAATAATTTCACCACTAAATTTTTTCCATGTCATACACTGTATTTTTTGAGGTTAACGAATGGTAATCAGGTTTTTATAAAAATAAGCGCTAAAAATTAAATATGTGTTAAGCCAAGATTGTTTATTTGCTAACAAAAAGTTAGTTATCAACAAGTTACTAATAATAGTTTGAATGAACTTCTAATTTGTTGAAACAAATTATTATTCGGTCCGTTAATATTAATACATTCATTAAAATTCTTAATTATGAGAGCAGAGTTAATTCAAGAGCTTCAGTTATTACAAAATAGCAGAGCGAATAAATTTGTAGATGAACTGGCAGACAAAATATTATCTTCGGTTGATGCCGTCAATGAAAAGGTATTATCTTCAATGTCTAAACGCGGCAGCATGTTAATGTTGCTTGACAAAAGACTCAACTTTTCTACTCTTCGGAAGCTGCGGAGCAGATTTTTAAAATCCTAACTAAGGCTACCGTTTTCGCCCTGAAGAGAAATGATTACCTTTATGGCGGAATGATGGAAAATGCCTTAAAAAAATTAAACATTTCTGCACTTAATGAGATGCAGGAGTCTTCTGTAAAAGCAGCTAAGACTGGTAAAGATGTAATATTAATAGCGCCAACGGGTTCGGGGAAAACGTTGGCCTTTTTATTGCCATTACTTTCTAATTTAAAAACCGGAGTGAAAGGCGTACAAGCTTTGATTCTGGTCCCTTCAAGAGAACTTGCACTTCAAATTGAGCAGGTTTTTAAACAAATGGGCACTTCGTTTAAGGTAAACTGCTGTTACGGAGGTCATGCGGTAAGGATCGAAAAAAATAACCTTGCCCATCCTCCTGCGGTTTTGATCGCCACGCCAGGCAGGATCGCTTATCATCTGGAACATCAGAACTTTGACGAATCTTTTATCGAAACTTTGGTTTTGGATGAATTTGATAAGGCGCTGGAGTTCGGCTTTGAAAATGATATGTCTTATATCATCGGGTCGTTACTTTCTTTAAAGCAACGGATATTAACTTCAGCAACCAAAATGGAAGAGATTCCTGGTTTTGTTAAAATCAAGACGCCGGTTGAAGTCGATTTTTCGAAGAATATCGAAGCAAAACCAGATCTAAAGCTCAAAAAAATAACAGTACCTGCAGCCGACAAGTTAGATTACCTATTCAGATTATTGAGTAAAATAGGCAATAAAAATACATTGGTATTCTGTAACCACAGGGAAACGGTAGACCGGATAAGTGATTTACTATTCGAGAATGGTTTAGGTCACGATGTTTTTCATGGTGGAATGGAGCAATTTGATCGGGAAAAGGCATTGCTTAAATTTAGAAATGGTAGCCATCGGATTTTAATTACAACAGATCTGGCAGCACGTGGTCTCGATATCCCGGAAGTGGAACATATTGTGCACTATCAATTACCCTACACCGAAGACGCTTATATTCACCGCAATGGTCGCACGGCACGCATGCATGCAAAAGGGACAGCCTACGCCATTTTAACCAGCGAAGAAAACTACAAATACCTGCCTGATGATATCGACGAGGAAGTTTTGGAAGACCAATATGTTTTACCACAAGAGAGTGATTGGGTAACCTTATACCTGGCGCATGGTAAGAAAGATAAAATTAATAAAATTGACATTGTGGGTCTGTTTTTACAAAAAGGAGATTTGGTAAAAGATGATTTAGGACTGATAGAAGTTAAAGATACAACCAGTTATGTAGCTGTAAAAAGAAGTAAGATAACTCAATTGTTAAAAAAACTAAACGGCGAAAAAATTAAAGGAAAGAAACTTAAATTAGAGATAGCAAGTTAGAAGATAAGTCTGAAGTCCGGAGTCCGCAGTCGGAAGTCTGGATAGCAAAATCAAAAATTTTAAGCATTTTGCAACATTAAAATATTCCAACATTATAATTCTTACAATTAGCAATGAGCAACAACGATATATTAAAAAAACTGAGAGTAGCCTTATCATTAAAAACAGAAGATATTATTACCATCTGCGATTTAGTTGGGTTTAAAGTGACAAAGGCAGAGCTGGGCGATATTTTCAGAAACGAAGACCACGAGAATTTTAAACCTTGCGGCGATCAGATCCTGCGTAATTTTTTAAATGGTCTTGTTATTTATAAAAGAGGTCCGAGGGATGAGAAAAAGCAATAATTTATGCTTTTTATTATTTTTTATACTGATCACATTTTCCTTTAACGCTCTCGCTCAGTCTCAGTTTAAAATAAGTGGTAATGTAATCGATTCTTTGAAGAAGCCTGTTGAAGGCGCAAATATCAGATTGATTACCGATCAGGATACCCTCCGCTCAAATTCTGATGCGAAGGGAAACTTTGTGTTTACAAAGGTAATCCGAAATAAGTTCTATCTTTCTATTACTGCGTTAGGCTACAAGCCTAACGCATCATTCTACGAGATCGAATCTTCGAAAAAAAGTTCCGATCTGGATCCGATTATGCTCAAAACGGAAAGTATCCGCCTCAATGATGTAGAGGTTAAAGTAAAGGTTGATCCCATTAAAATTAAAAAAGATACTATAGAATACAATGCAGGAGCCTATACCATTAGGGAAAACGACAAGGTTGAAGATCTTTTAAAGCAGTTACAGGGCATTGAGGTTGATGATAAAGGCGCTGTTACGGCAATGGGGAAAAAAATGACCAAGCTGCGGGTTAACGGCGAAGATTTTTTTACCAGCAATGTAGAAGATTACATCAGGCAGTTACCGGCAGATATTATTGCCAAGCTACAGGTAATTGATGATTATGGTGATGAAGCTAATTTTACCGGGATTAAAACCGGTACTCCTCAAAAAATGCTGAACCTGGTTACCAAGCCTGGTATGGCTAAGGGCGTTTTTGGGGGAATGAGTGTGAATTCTGCCACCAATAATGCGCATAACCTGGGAACCAACGGTAGTATATGGAAAAAAACAAAACAGATTGGTTTTGGCGGTCGTTACGGCATTACCAATAATGAGTTTGCTCAATTGAATAATGGAGCCTTAAAAGGTAATATCAGAGATAAAATATCGAAAGAATTTAGTGTTAATGGCAGTTATGATTTCAGTAACGGAACCAGTAAATCTATTCAGAGTAGTTACGTTGAAACATTTAATCCGCAGGGAACCATCAACGACTTAAGGGAAAGTGCCAATAACTCCAAATCGCTGACCAATAACATTAACCTGGGGTTAAACGGCGCTACAAAAAAGAATTATTTTAATGCTTCTTTGGCTGGCTCTTTGGCTGATACCAGGAACGATGCTTTTTCTACCTCTAATAAAACAGGCTATATCAAGCAGGACCTTAATTCCAATTCAGGTTCCCGCAATAGCAATCCAGATCTTAACGGAAGCATCAACTGGTCGCGGCGTTTGGCTAATAACAAGCGGTCGCTTTCTATGGGTTTCAATTTTGGCAGCAGTGCCGGAAACAGTAACAGTACCATTAACGATATCATCCGTTACTACAACGAAACCACTAATGTATTGGTTAAAGATTCATTATTAAACCGTTTGGTAGATAACAATACCTCAAATTCGAACTTCGGCGGAAATATCCAGTTTTCAAACTCCTTAAAAAAGACAGATGATAGTAGTGGATACAGTTTTATCAATTTTTCCTACCGCTTTTCAGTAAGCAGAAGCCGCAACTTGCAAACTACAACGGTTACCAATCCTTTGGGAAATAGTTTTGTGGTCGATTCGCTGGGACAGGATTATGTATCCAATTTCATAAACCAGAACATCAGCATCGGTTATAATACCAACAGCAACCGGATCAGCTATAATTTTGGGCTAAATTTTTCGCCGAGTATCATCATTGGAAAGTACCAGAATACGGGACAGGAACTTAAAAACTATCAGTTAAATTTTTCTCCTTCGGCCAATTTGAGCTATCAGATTAAAGATAACGGAAACCTGAGTTTTGGCTATAATGGTTATACCAATTCACCCGATTTTAACAAACTGCAGCCTGTGAGGAACAATAACGATGTGCAAAACCTGATTATCGGCAACCCGGATCTTAAAGCAACATCAAGTCACACCGCTGATTTAAGCTATAATAAATTTGGGCTTAAATCGGGCCTGAGCATTATGGCAGGCTTATCGGGCAGCTTTGCCATCAACAGTGTGGTAAGCAATACGGTTTTTCTTCGGGATACGCTTAACAGTTTGAAACAGCAAACCACTTACGAGAATGTGAACGGCATTTATAATATCGGCGCTAATTACTCCGTGAACAAAAGGATGCTGGATAATAAACTTTCCCTATCCATAAATGGGATTGTTGCCTACAGCCACAATGTTTTTTACACCGATAATGTGCTGAACCGCAGTAGTGGCATTAATGTTTCTAATGCTTTTAAATTTAACCTCAACCAGAAAAAATATGCTTTCAATACCAGTGCATCTTATAGTTTCAGTTCCAATACCTATTCGGTAATGAACCAGAACATTAAAAATGTGCAGGTTGTGGCCTTGAGTGGAAGTGCAAGCTGGATCCCCGGTAAACGTTTTAGGGTAAACGCATCGGCTTCCAAAAGTTTAAATTTCGGATATAGTTTATATGCCGGAAATCCTTTATTGGTAAATATGGGATTGAATACTTCTTTCCTGAAAGGTAATAAATTGCTTTTCTCCGTCCAGGCGAATGATTTATTTAATCAGGGCGCTCTATTCAGCACAAGCATTACCAACAATTCCATTTCTGAGAACAGAACAAGGTTTATCAGCCGTTTTATACAGGCAACATTGAGTTATAACCTCAGTCAGTTTGGGGGAAAAAAAGGCAGATTGGACAGTAACATTAATGCTGAAGAATAAATAGTTAAACCCAGATTATTTAGTTTTAGTGTTTTGTTATATTATGCAATTTACCTTATGAATAAAATCCTGTTTTTTATTTTACTGATTTCTGGCCATGCTTTATTCGCACAGGATCAGAAAGTAGATTCGTTAAACAATAAACCCCAAAAAGAAAATTTTGCAGACGATTGGGCCGCGTTAACGAAGTATCAGAAAGAAAATGAACACTTGCAGTTACCGAAGCGGAAAGAGAAAAGAATAGTTTTTCTGGGCAGTTCTATTTTTGAATTCTGGAAACAGAAAGATCCTGAATATTTTAGCCGGAATGCTTATGTGGATAGGGGAATAAGCGGACAGATTTCGCCACAGCTGCTGATCCGTTTTCGGCAGGATGTGATTAACCTTAAGCCAAAAGCGGTGATTATTTTGGCAGGTAGTAATGACATTGCAGGCAATACAGGCCATGTGACTATAGATAAGATTATGGATAATATTAAATCGATGGCAGAACTGGCAAGGTTACACCGTATTAAGGTAATACTTTGTAAATATTTGCCTGTTTATGAATATCCATGGAATAAGCAGATTAAGGCAGCCGATATTATTGTTGATTTAAACGAAATGATTGAGACCTATGCCAAAGAGGGAAATTATACGATTTTGGATTATTGGACACCTTTGGTTGATGAACGTAAAGGCCAACGACCGGAATTAACGGTTGACGGTGTTCACCCTAACCTCGCCGGTTATAAGATTATGGAAAGGGTAACTGATGTGGCGATCAAAAAAGCTTTGAAAAACAGGCACTAATCGATAAATGCCATTCGACTCCGCTACCATCGGCAGACCCTATCAGTACGATCGTCATTCTCGCGCAGGCGGGAATCCTAAAGCGCTTGCATTACGATTCCCAATCAAGTTGGGAATGACGATTCCTCGCAGCCTATAATCTGCTAAAAATCTGTCATTCTGAACGCAGTGAAGAATCTTTAATAAATCGATGAGATCCTTCATTGCCATTCATAATGACAAGGGATTTATTGTTAATTAATTTTCAGTAATATTTGAAAGTTTAATAAATTTAATTTACTTTTACACTGTGAAAGGAAAATAGAGCATAAAACATTTTAAAGAATGCCACTAACGGGGCTTATTTTTTTAGTTTATATTTTCATTTTTTCCTGAAAGTTTTATAATTAAATCTTTTGCTATGGATTACAATATACTCGGATATGCCATCTTTATAGCGGTTATCGTATTCATCATCGTAGTGGTAGGGAAGATATGTTACCGAAATGGAAATATTTTTGTAGCTGAACTCATTCCCGATCATTTGGATCTTTGTCATCAGATTAATAAATCGCTTTTGGTTTCTTATTACCTGGTTAATATTGGCTATTGTGCCATGACATTGGTAGGATGGGAGACGATTGCCTCATCGCAGCAGCTTGTAGAAGTGATGGCCGTAAAAGTGGCGACTATTGTTTGCATCCTGTCGATTCTTCATTATTTAAATATCTATTTGCTTACCAAAACCATTCATAAATTAATAAAATAACACCTTAAACTTTTCATTATGGAAACGACAAAAATTTTAATCGGCTATGCAGTTTATTTACCAATTGCACTTTTTCTGACTTTTTATGTTTCAAAAACGCTGTTCAAAAACAGTAAGATATATATGTTGGATATTTTTAAGGGAAGGGAAGAGATTGCCAACGCGACGAACAAACTTTTCGAAACAGGCTTTTACCTGCTCAATATCGGTTTCGCACTGTTGATTATGAAGATTACGATTGGCGCAAACGATTACCGCAGTTTGGTTGAAGCACTAAGTTCTAAAATAGGTGGTTTTGCCATTTACCTGGGCATTATGCTGTTCATTAACCTGTATTTTTTCTTCAGGGGCAAACGCAAAGCGAAAGAAAACCAAAGGCCAAATCCTTTTCAGCCTGCATAAATTGTAAGAAAAATTTTCATCCTGAGCCTGTCGAAGGACCTATTCAGGTCGCTAGTAAGCGTTTCGACAAGCTCAACGTTACAGATACAGAAAGCTTTCAAAATTACGCCTCAAACAAAAAAGTCCCGATTTTACCGGGACTTTTTATTAATCTAGTTTTTTATACCTAATGCGTTTCGGTGTAACATCACCCAAACGTTTTTTGCGGTTTTCCTCATAATCTGAGTAATTACCTTCAAAGAAATAAACTTCAGAGTTACCTTCGAAAGCGAGGATGTGCGTACAGATCCTGTCTAAGAACCATCTGTCGTGACTGATTACCACGGCACAACCACCAAAGTTTTCTAAAGCTTCTTCCAATGCACGTAAGGTATTCACGTCGATATCGTTGGTAGGCTCATCCAGTAGCAATACATTGGCCCCTTTTTTCAAGGTAATGGCCAGGTGCACGCGGTTACGCTCACCACCAGATAGAATGCCAACTTTTTTCTGTTGATCGCCACCATTAAAGTTGAACTTTGAAACATAAGCACGTCCGTTAACCGCTTTAGTACCCAATTGTATGTTATCTAAACCATCGGTAATATTTTCGTACACCGTTTTATCGGCATCCAGGTCATTGTGCATCTGATCCACATAACCCAGTTCAACCGTTTCGCCTACGCGGAAAGTACCGGCATCAGCTTCTTCCTGTCCGGTAATTAAACGAAACAGAGTGGTTTTACCCGCACCATTTGGTCCGATGATACCCACAATACCTGCCGGAGGTAGTGAAAAGTTTAAATTATCGAATAATATTTTGTCGCCATAAGCTTTGGTAACGTTCGTGGCTTCAATAACCACATTCCCCAAGCGTGGGCCTGCAGGGATGAACAGCTCTAATTTATCTTCTCTTTCTCTGCCATCTTCTGAAGCTAATTTATCGTAATTGGCTAAACGTGCTTTAGATTTTGCATGACGTGCTTTTGGTGCCATACGTACCCATTCTAACTCACGTTCTAATGTTTTCTGGCGTTTGCTTTCTGTTTTCTCTTCCTGTGATAAACGTTTTGCTTTCTGATCTAACCAGCTGCTGTAATTTCCTTTCCATGGAATTCCTTCGCCACGGTCTAACTCTAAAATCCATCCGGCAACATTATCCAGGAAATACCTATCGTGGGTAACTGCAATAACGGTTCCTTCGTAATTTTGTAAGAATTGCTCTAACCAATCGATACTTTCGGCATCCAGGTGGTTGGTAGGCTCATCCAATAATAATACATCAGGATGTTGAAGCAATAAACGGCACATGGCCACCCGGCGGCGCTCACCACCTGATAGTACACCGATTTTAGTATCCGGATCAGGACAACGTAAGGCATCCATGGCTCTTTCTAATTTCGAATCAATTTCCCAGGCACCTAAAGAATCGATTTTATCCTGAAGCTCGCCTTGTCTGGCCATTAACTTATCCATTTTGTCTGGATCAGAATAGTTTTCTTCCAAACCAAAGGCTTCATTCACTTCTTCATATTCTTTTAAAATGGCAGTAACTTCAGCAACGCCTTCTTCAACTACCTCGCGAACCGTTTTTTCCGGATCTAAGATTGGCTCCTGCGCTAAATAACCCACCGAATAACCAGGCGAGAAAACGACTTCGCCTTGATAAGATTTATCTAAACCGGCAATAATTTTTAAAAGGGATGACTTACCAGAGCCATTTAAACCTATAACTCCGATTTTGGCTCCGTAAAAGAAAGAAAGGTAAATATTTTTTAAAACCTGTTTTTGTGGCGGGTAAATTTTATTTACTCCTGCCATTGAAAAGATTATTTTCTCGTCAGACATGTTAGTTTCTTATGTTAGAATGTTTAAGGGCAATTTGTTTCGAAACGGGGATTTTTATACTATACATCTGCTTTTTTAAAATTCGCCCTAAGTCCCGAAAGCGGCAATGCTAAGACCGGGTACAAAGATAGAAACAACAAGCCCATTACAAAATGGTTTGTAAAGTATATCATAAATTTGATGATGAATGGATCACGTTTTGATTAATAATATCCAATTGAGGGGTTGGTTCATTTTTCAAAAAAAATAAGCGTTATTCCAACGTTTTAATTTGGTAGTATTCGCTTAATACAGCGTTTGACAGGCGTTCGTATTAATTTGGCCCCTAAAATTTACCATATTGCCCCTCACTCGGATAGGTATTTTAGTAGTTAATTTGTCATAACCAAATATAACAATGAAGATATGAAGAAAAACAAACTATCCTAAACATTCGAATAACGCCTATTTATAGTTATCTCTATATATAGATGATTTTGCCTAATTATCATTAAGCTCTTTCACTAACTAGAAAAGCTTTCAGCTGAGTTTTGCAAAGTAAGCATATCTGCCATCATAAGGACTCGACCGTATGATGATTGGTAGGCTCATGAATAAACTAATCAACAAACTATATCAAACTAAAATCAAACAATGAGAAAAATCTACAAAAAGAAGGCTCAAAATTCGGGCTGTTTATTTTTCCGTGGAAGCGTATTCCGAACGCTTGTGGGCATAATGATGTTCATGGGCTTTTGTTTTTCTGCTTCTGCACAAAATGAAGTAACCGTTAAGGGGGTGGTGAAGGACACTGTAGGCGGTTTACCTGGAGTAAATGTTAAGGTAGCTGGATCAAGCCGTGGTATATCCACAGATGATCAGGGGCGCTATACCATTAAGGTTGCAAGATCGGGTAAATTGCTTTTTAGCCTGGTGGGCTACAAAGCAGTAACCAAAAATGTGGCTGACTATGAACGTGATGGTGTATATAATATTAGCGTCGTATTAAAACCTGATGCCAATACGCTGAATGATGTTGCGGTAGTTGGTTTTGGAACACAGAAAAAGACCAGTGTGATCAGTTCCATTACCTCTATTAATCCAAAAGAGTTAAAGGGGCCAACCAGTAACCTGACGACAATGCTGGCCGGACGAGTAGCTGGTATGATTGCCTATCAGCGTAGCGGTGAGCCGGGTGCAGATAATGCATCTTTTTTTATCCGTGGATTAGGAAGTTTTGGTGCGGGTAAGCAGGATCCTTTAATTTTGATTGATGGTGTTGAATCTACTCAAAATGATATGGCCCGTTTACAACCTGATGATATCTCATCATTTAACGTTTTAAAGGATGCAACTGCTTCAGCAGTTTATGGGGCCAGGGGTGCAAACGGTGTCCTTTTAATTATCACTAAATCTGGACAGGCTGGTGAAACCAAATATTTTTTCCGTGCTGAAACTTCGTTATCAGGCAATACGAGAAATTTCAAATTTGCAGATAATATTACCTATATGAAACAGGCTAATGAAGCAGCTTTAACCAGAAGCAGATTAGCTATATTACCATACCTGCAGACTAAAATTGATGCTACTGCGGCGGGTGATAACCCACTTTTATACCCAAATAATAACTGGATAAAAGAGTTGATTAAGGATTATACGTTTAATCAACGTTATAATATGAACGTAACAGGTGGTGGAAGTAAAGCCAGTTATTATATTTCGGGTACTTATAATATTGATAACGGGGTATTGAAAGTGGCAGATCTTAATAATTTTAATAGTAATATCAAACTCAGAAATTATTCATTGAGATCTACGGTTAATATTAACCTAACCAACACCACGGAAGCTATTATCAGGGTTTATGGTCAGTTTGACGATTACAGAGGCCCAGTTGGTGGATATGATAGTAACGGAAACAAGATCAATGGTGGTCAGAAAATTTTTAATCAGGCACTTTGGTCAAATCCGGTAATGTTTCCTGCAGTTTATCCTGCAAGTTATCAACCTTATGCCAAACATCCTTTATTTGGTAATGCCATTTCGCCTAGCGGGTCACTTTATGTTAATCCTTATGCCGAAATGGTAAAAGGATATCAGGATAATAATTCCTCGACCTTACAAACACAAATTGAACTAAAACAAGATTTAAAAGGGATACTGCCAGGTTTAAGTGCACGACTGATGTCTTATGTAATCAGGTATTCCTACTTTGATATTGCGCGTAATTATAATCCTTTTTATTATTCAGCTATTCCTAATCCAGCAGGTGGGGATTTTATGCTAAACTTATTAAATAGTGGTGCACCTCCAACCTACGGACTTACCGGAACGGAATATCTTAATTATTCAGAAGGAACTAAAAGTTTAAACTCTACTTTTTATACAGAAGTAGCTGTAAATTACAATCATACTTTTAAAGAGAAACATGCGGTAACCGGAATGTTGATTACCAATATGAGGAATTATCTGGCTGCAAACGCAGGAAGTCTTCAGTTGTCATTGCCATCCCGTAATCAGGGTGTGTCTGGACGTGCAACTTATGGATATGATAATCGCTATCTTGCTGAATTTAACTTTGGTTATAACGGATCGGAGCGTTTTGCTGCAAACAATCGTTTTGGTTTCTTCCCTTCATTTGGTTTGGGTTATCTGATTTCCAATGAAAAATTCTTCAAACCATTAAGCAAAGTATTAAGCAATGTGAAATTAAGAGCGACTTATGGTATCACCGGTAATGATCAGATTGGAAGGGCTCAGGATCGTTTCTTCTATCTTTCGGAGGTGAACATGAATGATGCAGGTTATGGCGGAACATTTGGAGAGAATAACTTCTATTATAAAGATGGTATCTCTATTTCACGTTATGCAAATCCTTTAATTACGTGGGAAAAATCTAAACAACTCAATCTTGGTTTGGACATGACCCTGTTTGATGCGTTAAGTCTTAATATTGATGTATATAAACAAAACCGTTCTAACATTTTAACAGACAGGGTATATGTGCCGAGTACAATGGGGCTTCAGGCTGCAGTTAAGGCAAATACGAATGAAATGGAGAGCAGGGGAGTTGACTTTTCGGCTAATTATAATAAATCTTTTGGAAACAGCATGTATTTGCAGTTAAGAGGTAACCTTACCTATGCAACTAACAAAGTTTTAATTAATGATGAGCCTGCTTATAATGCAAATGAGGCATATCGAACCCATGTAGGATTGCCAAGTACACAAACTTTTGGATATATCGCAGAAAGGCTATTTGTTGATGATGCTGAAGCTAAAAATTCACCTGTACAATTTGCCGGTAAACCCGGACTTGATTATGGCGGTGGTGATATCAAATACAGAGATGTAAATGGTGATGGTGTAATATCGGCAGCAGATGCTGTACCTATCGGATTACCACAGGCACCAGAAATTATTTATGGTTTTGGAGGAACATTTGGCTTTAAAGGTTTTGATATCTCTGCCTTTTTCCAGGGTTCTGCCCGTTCATCTTTCTTCATCAATCCGCAGAATATTTCCCCGTTTGTTTTTAATGGCGGTTCACAAAATGGTCTGCTCGACGTAATTGCTAATAGTCACTGGAGTGAAGAAAATCGTGATATATATGCATTCTGGCCGCGATTGAGCGATAAATTTATTGCCAATAATAATCAGACATCAACCTGGTGGATGCGCAATGGATCATTTTTAAGATTAAAATCGGTAGAACTTGGTTATAATCTTCCAACCAGAATCCAAAACAAACTAGGAATCAGGGCTACCCGCTTTTATTTAAATGCCAGTAACCTTGCCGCATTTAGCTCATTTAAATTATGGGATGTGGAAATGGGAGGAAACGGTTTAGGTTACCCTGTACAAACGGTATACAATTTAGGTGTGAGTTTAAGTTTTTAAAGATTGTTAAAGAAAATACAATGAAAAATACCGAAATATTATTTCAAAATAAAAAGAAGCCTGGTTTAATGGGGTTTGCCTCCATTCTAATGCTGAGTTTAGTTTTATTGGGCTCATGTAAAAAATATCTGGACATTGTTCCTGATAACGTGGCCACAATAGATAATGCATTTACCTTAAGGAGTGAGGCAGAAAAGTATTTATTTACCTGTTATTCCTTTTTGCCTAAAGATGGTGACCCTTTAAACAATATGGGTTTTATGGCCGGAGATGAAATATGGTCAAATATAGAAGAACGGGAGTTTATTTCTTATGGTTGGCGTATAGCCAGAGGTAGCCAGAATGCCGATAATCCGTTAATGGATGCATGGAACGGACGTTATCAGGGAGGAGGATATAATGATAATTATGGTTTATACAAAGCGATCAGAACCTGTAATATTTTTCTAGACAATGTACAGGATCAGACTAAAGTTCCGGATCTCAAATTGGATGAAAGACAGCGCTGGATTGCAGAAGTAAAATTTTTAAAAGCATATTACAACTTTTTACTGCTTCGTATGTATGGCCCGATTCCAATAGTAGATAAAAACCTGGATCTTGACGCATCTGTTGACGAAGTAAGAATTAAAAGGATGCCTTTTGATGATTGTGTAAATTATGTGAATAATTTGTTGGATGAGGCAATTACTAATCTACCGATGATTATTACGGACAGGAGCAATGAACTGGGGCGTATTACCAAACCGATTGCACTTGCCATTAAGGCTAGATTACTACTAACCGCTGCAAGTCCTTTGTTTAATGGAAACACAGATTATGCGGGATTTAGTGATAAAGATGGGGTTGCACTTTTTAATACTACATACGATGCCAATAAATGGATAAAAGCCAGGGATGCGGCAAAAGCCGCCGTTGATGCAGCTGAAGGTGCAGGATTTAAATTATATCAATTCCCTGGATCACAGTTTAAACTGTCTGACAGTACCCTGAGGCAGCTTACCATAAGAGGTGCTTTGACGGAGAGAGTTGCTCAAAATTCTGAGCATGTTTGGGCTAACCCAAATAGTCTTTCATTATTTATGCAACAGGTAGCGATGCCACGTTTGATGAAAGGTTCAGACCCAATCCCGGTAGGATTAGCCAGACAACAGTTAGCGCCTCCTATTAAAATTGCAGAAATGTTCTACACCCGGAACGGTGTGCCGATCAATGAAGATAAAACGCTTGATTTCAGTAATCGCTATACTATTAGGAAAGCTGTAAAAGCAGAACGTTTTTATATCAAAGAAGGATATAATACTGCGAGATTAAACTTTGACAGAGAGCCACGTTTCTATGCTGATTTAGCATTTGACGGTGCTACCTGGTACAAATATGATAGTCCTTCAAGCTCTGATGAAAATACTTACACTGTAGAAGCCAAATCTACGCAATTGGCCGGCGCAAACAATTTTGGCTGGTATAATGAAACAGGCTATTTTGTTAAGAAAGTGGTGGATTGGAATATGTCGCAAAGCAACAGCGGGGCAACCTATAGAACCTATGCATGGCCTGAAGTCCGTTTGGCAGATTTATATCTGATGTATGCGGAAGCGCTGAATGAGACTTTATCGAGCCCTTCTTCGGATGTATATAATTATATCAATAAAATCAGAACCAGAGCAGGTTTGCAAAGTGTAGAATCATCATGGATGAACTATTCAACTAATCCATCAAAGTATACCACTAAAGACGGTATGCGAGAGATTATTCAGCAGGAACGCTTAATTGAAATGGCATTTGAAGGCAGTCGCTATTGGGATATCAGAAGATGGAAACGCGCAGCCGAAATGTTTAACCAGCCGATTACTGCTTGGAGTGTAAATCAGCCTGATGAGCAGTCTTATTATCGTGTGAGGACGGTATTGAATCAGAATTTTATCGCACCGCGTGATTATTTGTGGCCAATTAGAACATATGATTTGACGGTTAATCCTAAACTGGTACAAAACCCTGGATGGTAAAATTATCATTAATCAATAAAAATATGAAAAAGATTAATCAACTATTTTCTTTGGTGCTATCGATGATGATAGTGTCATTTATAGGATGTAAGCAAGATGAACTTAAACCACTCGAAAAGAATGAAACGCCACCTGGGCAGGTTTCTAATATTTCAGTAGAGAATGGTCCGGCAAATGCAAAAATTAGCTATGTATTGCCTACAGATAAAGATTTGCTTTATGTTAAAGCGGTATACAAGTTAGCAAATGGTACCGAGGCTGAAGTTAAATCATCTTATTATAATAACAGCCTCTTGGTAGAAGGCTTTGGCGATACCAATGAGCACGAGGTTATGGTCTATGCAGTGAACAGGAGTGAGGTTGCTTCGGCACCAAAAATTGTCAAAATCAAACCTTTGGAAAATCCGATTAGAGGAGTATTCAGAAACTTAAAGGTAATACCTGATTTCGCTGGCATTAACTTTACCTCAAGTAATCCGGCTAAAGCCGATTTATCAATTGAAGTCATGATCTTTAAAAATGGCAAATACGAATCGCTGGGTAAAAACATATATACGTCTGCGGCAGATATTAACCAGTCAATTCGTGGTCTGGATACACTTAGCAGTAAATTCGCCATTACTATTCGCGACAGGTGGTTAAATTACAGCGATACCTTATATACTACATTAAAGCCTTTGTATGAAACAGCGCTTTCTAAATCACTATATAAAGCATTAAAACTTCCAACAGATGCTGTTCAGACTTACACAGCAACTGCATTAGAGAATATGTGGGATAATAATTTTATTGATTGGCCAAGGTGTTCACTTACTGATGTTACACAGGTAACGCCACAATGGGTAACTTTTGATCTTGGAAAACCCGCTATCCTAAGCAGAATTGTAGTGTGGAACTATCCTGAATATCTAAACGCGGGAAGGATGTATTATTATGGAGGAAATTTAAAGGATTTTGAAATATGGGCATCTGATAACCCTCCAGCAGATGGCAGCTTTAATAATTGGGTAATGATTGGATCATATAAGTCTACTAAACCATCTGGCAGTGCTTATGGTGTTCAAACATCAGAAGATTATTCCTTTGCCAATGCCGGCATCAGTTATACTTTTGGAGCTGTTGCTAAGAAATTCCGTTATCTACGCATTAAATCCAATAAAAACTGGCAGGGCACAACTTTTCAGTCCATTTCTGAAATTCAATGTTATGGAGATCCGCGATAGCGATTTAAGTTTCATTTAAAAATGATAAAGATGAATAATTATAAATTAAAAAAATATAGAAAGTTAACTGTGGCTGCCTTGCTTATATTAGTTGCAGGGGTTTACAGTGCCTGTACCAAACAGGATGACTTTAAGAAATTTGTAGCAGGTGGCGAAATTTCTTATACTGGTAAGCTGGATTCTGTTAAAATGTATTCGGGTGATTCAAGAGTATTACTAAAAGGACTTTTTCTGGCAGATCCTAAGGTTGTAAGTTGTAAAATATTTTGGAATAACATGAAAGATTCATTGGTAATCCCGGTTGTTAAGAAAAATGTTATAGATACACTTAATTACTCTATTCCAATCAAAACAGAAGGTTTACAGAATTTTATTATATACACTTATGATAAGATGGGTAATAAATCTATTCCGGTTTATGCCAATGCCAGATCTTATGGAGATCGTTACAAAGCTTCATTAAGTAACAGAGCGGTTAGTGGTGGAGAGCGCGCTTCTGATGGGACAGCTACTATACAATGGTTAGGTATGGATAAATTAACCGGAGTTTTTGCTACGGAAATTCAATACACTAATACAAGTGATAACTTAGTAACTGTACGTACACCTATTGACTCGACCAGATCAGTACTTAAAAATTATAAAAGTGGTTCAACTTATAAATATCGTACCTTATTTCTTCCAGATACGAACTGTGTTGACACATTTAAGGTTGACTATATCACAAATTTATCTGTGGATGAAGACATGACTAGCCTATTGTCTAACGCAGGGCCATTTGTAAGAGATACCTGGGATGGATCCAGATGGGGTACATTGGCTGGATGGATAACGAGTGCCGGTGCGAAAAATATTAATAATAACCTTTATGGTGGATATGAATTAAGGAGTGGAGTTGGTGTATTATCTTTCGAATCTGGCTGGGGTATCAATACTCCTGTTACTAACGGATTGATTTATCAAACAATTACATTGCCAGCCGGAAAATATACTTTCAGGTTATCTGGTCTTGATCAGAATAGTGGAGGATCCAGGTATATTGCTGTTGCTGCTGGTAATACTTTGCCTAATGTGACCAATATTCCAACTGCTGCTATTGCTTATTCGAATATCTCCAGCGGAGAACTAAACTTCTCATTATCTCAGCAAACAACAGTTTCAATAGGTTTCGCCGTATCAATAGATAATTCTGGCCAATACTTAAAAATTAAAAGTGTCAAATTATTGAAGTGGGCTAAATAGATTCGATACCTCCCTAAGTTAATTTCTTAGGGAGGTATTATTATTTGTATATCAAGGTATAAGAAACAAAGCGTTTAATTCTTGATCTGATTTGCTGTTATCTAAACCTATTTCATCACTAAATAACGAAACCAAATGAAGACTCAATCAAAAAAATATCTTATTGTAGCCTGTTTAATGTTTGCTATGTTCGGCGGATGTAAGAAGGGTGGAAACGTACCAGAAACATCCGGAACAAAAACTGAAGCTAATGTTCAGGTTGCAAGTTTAACGACTACTGCATTTACTAATATTACAACCACTGGTGCAGTGAGCGGAGGAACCATCACCGATAAGGGAAGTTCTGCAGTTACTGACCAGGGGATTTGCTGGAGTACTTCTCCCAAACCAACAATAGATAACAATAAATCAGGCGTAGTCAGTGTGAGTGGTTCAGGTACATTTACAAGTGAAATTAAAGGCCTAACCGCTTCCACTAAATATTACGTAAGAGCCTTTGCCGTGAATAAAGCTGGTATTGCTTATGGGAATGAAATCGAACTCACCACAGCCAATATTGTCAGCGCAACATTTGGTTTTTCACCCATGTATATTATAGGTTCAACCGTAGCAGCAGCAGATATTGAGGTGTTAACAGATGGTGGTGATGCTGTAACAGAACGAGGAATTGTTTATGCTTCCTCCCCAAATCCGACAATCAGCAGTAGCAAAGTGAAGCATAAGAACGCCGGACTTGGTAAGTTTAGGGTGAGCTTAAAAGACCTTACACCAAAAACAACCTATTATGCCAGGGCTTATGCCGTTAATGCTAAAGGGACTAGTTATAGTAATGAAGTTACCTTTAAAACCATTGCAAAAGGTAATTTTACCTATACCTTTAACAAATCTCAAAACCCTGGATCCGAAGAGCTCGCTGCGTATGGCAGACTACAGATTGCTATAGATAGTGCAGTATGGTATTTTAATAACTATACTTCTGTTACTAAACATGTATATCTAAATTATGTTGATGGTGTACCAACAGCCGATGCCAACAATCAGGGCTGGATGCAGTTTGGAACCAATTCGTCCTATCAAAATCTCAGAACGATGCTTCATGAAGGTTCACACACTTTAGGTACCGGAACTTCTTCATGGTGGTGGAGTACACTTGTTAATGGTAAACTGCAGGCACCAAGTGTAACCGCAATATTGAGGTTGATTACAAATGACAATACCGCCCAACTTAGTGGTGATAGCCAACATTACTGGCCTTATGGACTTAATCAGAATTCGGAGGTTACTTCAAGCTGGGATTTTACCTATACCTGCTTAATTATCGAAGCCATGCGTAAAGATGGTTTAACGGAATTCAGTGGTGCCTATACACCATAATGATTACATTTGGATGTGATAGCTTAGCTGCCAATTTTCATTAACAAATGAAAAAGAGGCTATATCATAAATAGTAAACCCCAAAAGCATTAGTTTAGCTTTTGGGGTTTTTTACTTTAAGAGAAGTTTCTGAAAGGATTTTGTGTTGAGCTAACTTGTATCGACTTAAACAATTATCGACACGCATAAAAGTATTATAGCAAATCTTTAAACAGGCTCAAGACCACAATTCTATATTTCCATTACTTTTCTTTCGGCTCAACAGGCAGTATATTTTGTATATAAATGCTATAGACAAGGTCTACAATCATTTCAATTCAAAACTCAAAGTTACTTTTCTTCATTATCCCTTGCAGGAAGCATTTGTAAGCCGGGAACGGGCACCACTATTTAAAGCCTGGTTAAACCAATAATAGCTAATTTATGAAGCAATAGGCTTACCCGCTAAACTTCATCAGCTCATCTTATGGGTGACATTTTAATGCTTATTTTTTTGCTCAGAATTTTACTTGGAATGATAAAAATATTATATTCGTAACAGTTAATTGCTAACGATGCATTAACTGTTACGAATTATCACACGGTAATTCTGAAGGAACAATCCGGATATGCAACGCTCTCAAGTCACAACTCTTTCTCGTTGCAGCTGTATTGCCTAAAGACCAATTTTTTTTTAGCCATCAAATGGCTGATGTTTAGTTGTGTCTAAAAAATGGATTTAACGACCATAGCTATAGTTGATATGCAAAAAATAATAATCCCAATGTGTGCTTTGAGAAGCTTAGCCAAATACAGACCAAATTGTAAGCCAGCTTTTGTAGGTTAATTTAACTGTTGCACTATTAATTATTGAAAACATTAATGGGGTTGGTGATTGATGGCTTAAGCAAGCTACACCGATCTGCTAAATAACCTTATTATAACCAAAAGTGGAGACCAGAGACCACAGCGCAAACGGGGCATCATCCGAAAAGCCAAAAGAGTAGGAAATTAAGAAATTTTTTAAAAAATGAGTGAAATGAGTCTTCAATTGGGCGTACAGTTCCAATTACTTAAAACTAATTTAGTAGCAGTTTATGAAAAAAATGGGAACGATTCTTCTTTTCTTTTAGTTCCAGCAAAGTTGGACGATGTGGGTAGTACCACCTTAAGCGATATGCTGAAAGATTTGCAGGAGGCCTTTGGTAACCAAGTAAATCAAAAAAAGATCGAAGATGGCCTAGAGTCGTTAAATACTGGAAATAAACCCGAATCTAAGTTTAAGTTAGAAGATCTTAAGTTTAGCTTGAAAACCGCTTATATCTACAAAAAAGGAGCCGAAAAAGAGTATGCCTTTGCCATTGAAGTGGACTTGGGAGGAGCTATTCCTGATCTAGGCTTTGTAAAGGTAGAGAAATTAGCCTTCAAAATCTGGAATACTAAAAGAAATCAAATCTTACAGCAACTGAATCTAGATACCATTGAAAATTTGGTTAAGAAACTTGATGCACCTGAAAAACAATTGGCCCAAGCGGGATAACGAGCTGATACGATTTTAAAATCATTAGTATCAGCTAAGTTGATCTATTTTCTGTTAAGCACAGCCGCTAGATTATAATTTTTGATTTCAAAATGAGTAACCACACCAACTTCGCTTTTTCGGCTACCGGGAAGATTTTTGAGTTAGATGCGTCAATAGCCATTATTGTAAATGATAATAAAAAATTGATTTTCGGAGAGCTCGATACTAGTCGAGCTGAAATCAAAGATTTATTAAATAACAATGAATTAGGCGTTAATGGACTGTCTAGCCAATTTACGCTGTTTAATAACTTACCCGGGACTTTTAAAGCACAGGTGCTTAAATCTGCCGATATCTGGTCTGTGGTTATTCTGTATAATAAAAATATATCAGGTGGTAAAGCTTCGCTTTATGCCAATGTGGTTGTGCTTGCGGATGTTAAACAGTTGGCTTTAAGCATAGATACCGCTTTTTTTCAGGATGGAAATGTATTAGAGCAGTTCATTTACGACACAATGACTTTTTTTAGTATAAAAAAAGTAGCATTAATTGTTAGAAACAAAGCCTCTCTTGCCATTAACCAATATTTAAACCGAAGCGCATCAGATTATTTTCCCGAGATGGTCTTGTCAGATCGCTATGGTAATCACCAATTGGTTGCCAACTCATTATTTGATTTGAAAAATAGTGAAAGTGCATTTGGAAAGGGGCTTTATCAATTAACTGGTCTGGATCATATCGATCTGATTATAGGAGCAGCGCTGAACACTTCAAAATTTGAAGCGATGCTCATCAGCGCCGATATCAAAAAGGATGGTTATGAGATTGAAAATTTATATTTCGGGATTAAAAAGGATAATGGTTTCTACTTAGAGGCAGGAGGAAAGCTCAATTTTCCTTTAAAAGAAGATGTGCTAACCTTTGTTCTTGCTGGAAACCTCTCCGTCTCCTCATTTACCTTGTCTGCTTCTTCAAACTATAGGATACCATTAAACACCAAGATCAGCCTGAGCGATTTAGGCTTGATGATTGGCGTAGGGGCCACAGGGCTTACTTTTGGGATGACTGGTCGGGTAACGACCAATAATATTTCCATTTTTGCTGGGTTTATTGTAAGCCAGGCCAATATTGGATTAATTACGGCGGCAATCACCTCTACCAAGGGAAGGACTTCCTTAAAGGACATTATTGTAGATATTGCGGAAGTTGATTTTCCTGGCATAGAATTTCTTGATGTGGTGGCTTTAGCCGATTTTGAAATTAATAATGCTAAAATGCCCCAATGGGAGTATCCATCTTATACGGACAAGGCCAATAAAGCGGAAATCTTGAAGAACTTTAATTCAAGCCTGCCCACTGAACTCGCCATACCTGACGCAGAAAATCTTCAGGTTTCTGCGTTGGGAGCCAGCCGACAATCCATCTTTACCGATACTTCAACCATGCGGCATTACCGTGTCGACTCATCCGGAGCCATTTCTTTAAACTGCCAGTTGTTTATATGTTCCCAGCCTACCAAAATAGGAAACTATCAGATGAATGTCGGTTTTTTTCTGTGCGGCACCATCGAAATCTTTAATGTAAAAGCCAGAGGGCTTTTTCTTATAGAGCCTGGTAATGCTATCCTGACATTGATTGAAATTTCAAAAATTGAAATCAAGGGAATATTTGAATTGACAAGATCCCGAAAGGCTATGCCTATGGAACCCGTACAAGGAGGTTTGGCTGGCGCTTTAATAAAGGCAGATGCTCAAGGCCCTGTACTGTATTTAAACATCAACCGTGCATCAAAAAAACTCGAATTCTATTTAAGTGCTTATGTTAATATCTTAAATATCTTTCAATTAGATGCCTTGATTCTTCTTAAAGACAGAAAGGTATACATTGATCTTGAACTGCAATATGTTGGCTTTAAAATTTTATTTCATTTGGATGGAAACTATGCAGATTTTTCGAGCAGTGGGTTTAGTTCACGTTTGGTATTCGATACCAGTGGATTTATCAAACTTTTGGAAGAAGCGCAGAATGCTGTGCGTGATGCGGCCAGGAGCGTTCAAAACTCTATAGAAAATGCAAACCGGAAATTGACCGAAGCGCAACAGCAGATTTTAAATTTGAGTAACACGATCAATGAATATAACGATTACATCCGGGGTTATATTGATAGAAGAGAAGATGCTTCCTGGTGGCGCTTGGATGATAAAATTTATTATTCAGCTCAGATTTTATATTATGAAACCTTAAAGGTGGGTGTTAATGTGGCTATTGGCGTAGCCTATGGTGCTTTGGAAATAGCAAAGGCCGCACTAACCCTTGGAGGAAAGGTCGCATCAGGAGCCTTAGAGGCAGTAGCTAATATATTAAGCGCCATTACCAGGTTACTTTGGATCAAATCTTTCGTATTAAGTATGGAATTTACATCTAATGCCAAGAAAATAGAAGCGGAACTTGAGTTAACTGTTTTTGGAAATGATATCAAGTTAAAAGGTTCGTTAGATGTGGATAAAGCAATGAATGATATTAGTGCTTTGATCACCGGTTTTGTAAAGGATAAATTATCTGCTAAAACGAAGGAAGTGACCTCAAATATCAATAACGGTATTTTTAGAACTTTAAGTTCAGAAACGGATTATAATTTATTAACGCCTAAGTTGCAAAGCATTGCGCAAAATAAAAAAGACTATTACGACTTGCTGGAATTTCATGAAATGATAGAAGATTTCTTGTTCGAATCGAATAAGAAATACCTGGATGAATATGAAAAGCAACCTGATGATTGGCAACAAAACATTTGCGAAATAGAAGAGGTGAAACTCAAAAATGAAGTGATACAGCGCCAATGTGTAGAAGCCTTTGATGATGAGTTTGTAAGTTCATTGGATGAGGTGATTACATTGGTACGCGATAACCAGGCCAGGGCCAACATTTCAAGTGAAATGGACCAGCAGATGACCGATCTCTTAGGCCTTGTTAGGGAAATTAACGATCAGAAAACAGTTGCAAGAAGTTTAAGAAACGAAAGGCGTTCGTTGTTTTTAAGAGTGGATAATGTTATTGAAAACAATAATGAAGTTAAAAGATCATTTAAGGCCAACAGCGATTTTAATATAGATCAAGCCAATGAGAATTATGCAGATGGATTATCAGAATTGTTAAAGAAAACATTCCCGGATAATACGAATGAATATGGTGAGGAATTTAAAGATGCTGTGGCCGCAGCCATTTATCAATTTAGAAATCCTCCACAAGTTAATCCAAGAAGATAATGGGCTTCATTAGAAAAAGTCGCCATTTACTATTAACATTGGCTGTACTCATATTTTACGCTAGTACAAGCCATGCTCAAAACCTGGAGCCTAAACGCCGTTTTGTACTGCTGATCTATATGAATGGCTCAGACCTGGAAAGCAAACATCAGTTGGCGAGTGAAGACATTAATGAAATTACTCATTCCTATAAAAACGTTGATGATAATTTTGCAACAGTGATTTTGCATGGCGGGACTAAAAAATGGCATCTTTCTGCGCCGATTTCCAGTGATAGCCTTACCTATAGCAAGGTTACTAAAGACGGTTTTGAAAAAGTAAAAGTTACGGCAAACAAAAGTATAGGAAACCCATCAACCCTGGTTGATTTTATCACTTATAGTAAAAAGAACTTTCCAGCAGAAAGATACGGCTTGATTTTTTGGAATCACGGAAGAGGCAGTGTACACGGTTTTGGATATGATGAATTATTTCCTGAAGATATTTCCCTGTCGCTGCATGAAATGGGAGAGGCTTTTGCTGATTTGAAACGTAGCCAGAATGATTTGAACCTAGATTTTATAGGTTTTGATGCCTGTTTAATGGCAACCATTGAAACCGCCACTGTACTGGCACCCTATGCTGAATACATGGTGGCCTCACAAGAGCTCGAACCTGGCAACGGTTGGAATTATCAATATATCATCAGCTCCTTATCTACCAATCCAAACCTAAAAACAGCTCAGCTTCTGGAGGGAATTGCAAAATCGTATATTGATACTTATTCGTCTCAACCTTATCTCCAGGCAACATTGTCTGTAATAGCGCTTAATAAAGTAGATGCTTTAAATATAAGTGTAGGAAAATTAATCAGTAACATTTCTGCAAATCTAAATTCAACGTACCCCGCAAAGGAAGCTTTTAAACAGAAGTCAAATTACCGGGCCAAGTCCAAATCATTCGGATTACCATCTTTTTCGTTCGCGGCTGAAGATATGATTGATATTTTTAGCTTTTTTAAGCTAGCAGCTAAGAGTACAGACACATTGTTTAGTGATTTCGAGAAAAAGATGCGGGATGCAGTTTTATTCAATGTTTATTCAAAAAATTTAGATAAAGATGCCATTTCGGGGCTTTCGGTATATTTCCCTTATTACAATAGAAAAACGGCTAGTCAATTAAAGGATTATTTGAAAACGCCTTTCAATATAGCGTTCGAAAAATTTATCGAAAATTATGTAGCTGAATTAATTGGTGGCGGTGCTGATAGCGTTTTTGTTAGTGATTCGGGAAGAAAGTTAAACGCTGCCATGTTGGTTAACACCAATAAGATTTACTTAAATATCAGAAAATTAACAGGAGATAATACGCTGCTGTCGTATGGATTGGATGCCTATGATACAAATGTTGATCACCGTGGATATATTACCTTGTATGGGGGGAATAAAAAATGGGATTCCAGGTGGATCAGCATTAACGGTATCAATGTTTGTGTATTTATGGGACTTTCCAATCAATCAGGTGTATCTTACAATATACCTGTGCTTTGGAATGGAAAACAAGCAGAACTGATTATGAAATATTTTAATGTTGATGGGGAAAATCTAGCTAAAGTGATCGGATTTCGTGAGATTTCTGCTGATGGTATTACCGATAAGATTAAAGACCTGCAAGCTCATGATGAAATTGTTTTTCTGGGTCAAAATGCCCTGGATGAATCTATGAGTATTGAATTGGGTAAACTTACTATTATTGATCCCTCCGCTTTAGACATTAAACTTTTAACGCTGCCAAAAGGAAATTATCAGGTAGGATTTTGTATGGTTGATTTCTACGGAAATAAACACTATACCAAATTCGAAGATTATATAATAAATTAAAATGCCGTAATACGCTCAAATAAATTAATAATTAAGGATCGATCTGAGCTAAATTTAACCTTTTAGTTTGGTATTAAACTTTTAGCATTAGGTATAAATATACATGGAATTAACGACTCAACAACGCAACGAAAGCATTTCTGAAGCAACTAATGCCTTACTTTTTGAAGAGGACTATTTGCATATTAAAAATGCGATAGATCAGCTCCACTTGCTTTTTGCTGGCGTAACTGGAGTGAAGGCAGGCAATATTACAGATAAAGATATCAAATTAACTTATGGCACTGCGGTGTCAACTATTAAAGCTGCGCATTGTCTTAAAGAGCTAGAGCGCACACGTAGATTTATCAGAGGTATTAATCAGGCAGTTAATCATTTATTAAATACAATGCCCGGACATACAATTAATATATTGTATGCCGGTTGTGGTCCTTACGCTGCATTGTTAACACCTTTAACGTCCAAATTTACCTCGGCGCAGATCAATTTCATTTTATTGGATATCAATACAGATTCGTTGGATGCGGCAAAAATGCTCTATGAGCGATTAGGCCTGTCAGACTATGTGATCGACTATGTTTGCACTGATGCTACTACTTATAAATTTCCTGATACTATCCGTATTGATATGGCAATTTCTGAAACCATGTTAAATGCTTTACGGAAAGAGCCTCAATTGGCCATTATGAACAATTTAATTCCGCAAATGCATTCAGAGGCTATTTTTATTCCGGAAAACATAATCGTTGAAGCAATATTAACCCGGTGGGAAGAAGAATACAACCATTTTGTAATACCAGACTACCAGCCAAAAAGGATAAAAGCAGGACTGGTGTATAGTACCAGTCGGGAATTCCTGCTTCCGCAGCCAGTGGTTTTACAGGTACCTGCTTCTGAAACCCATAACCGGCTTGATTTATTTACCGAAATAACCATATTTGGTAAAGAGGTATTGACAACTTATAATTGCAGTCTGACGATGCCATTAGCTGTGTGTAAATTAGAAAACCACAAGAAGGATGTGGCGGTAACATTTGAATATGTAATGTCTGATAAACCTGGCTTCACTTATGAATTAGGACTATAGCGGATACAATTGTCTGCTGAAGAGTGAACCCAGGTTGATAAATCAGTTCCGTTGTCAAGAGGTATTACATTATTATCATCACAACCAGTGTTTTTGATGAGATAAATCAGCAGGCTGATAATTTATATATTGCACAAACCGGGGTTTTGATGAAGTATTTGGACGGCTGCCATGAGGTAAAGCCTGATGCCAGATAATAAAATCTCCTGCCTGGGCAGCAATAGGTAAACTGCCAAGCGCATGCAGGTTTTCTGTTCTTGGATTGGCGCCATCAGGAAGGGAGTGGAGCCAATCCGATATGCGATTATGAAATCCCGGAACCAGGGTAAAGGCACCCTGATTAGGTGCTGTATCAGCAAGGTACAGTAAACCCTGAAGGTTAAATGGAATAGGAAGGTCGAGGCTGCAATCCCAGTGTAAATCAGGCCCGGGAAATTTCCATTTATCACTCTCTGGAGGATTAAAACCTACACGGTCTGTTGTTACCCAGATATCGGTACGCTGCCACAGCTGTTCATAAGCCATCCTGATCTTTTCTGATTGCCTGTTTTTTTGCAATAATGGGTGCTGAAACAACTGTACCATAATACCCTGCCTTGAATGATGTAATCCATACCAGGTGTCAGCATCATCCAGTTTTATATCCAGGAAATCACAAATAACATCGATAGTTGCCTGGCAATCTTCTTTAGAAATAACGTTTCTAAGAATAAGATAGCCATTTTCTGTCCAAAATGCCATTTCTTCATCACTAAGCGCTGGTGGTATAGGCTGGCTAGGCGTTTGAATTTCATCAAACAAGCGATTAAATTTACGGATCTGCTCACCTGTCGGGGTACCTGAAGTAAGCAAGATCCAGTGTTCGAATTCTTCAAATGCAGGAGCATACTGAAAAACATAAGTGAGCGTTTGTTCAAGACCAAGCCCAAGTACACTCAGTAATGTTTTATCCAGCTGCCATTCTTTTTTCCACAGTTCTTCATCTAGCAGGTTCGCTCTTCTAAGCATTACCTTGCCCCAAAAACGCTTTATATGCATGAGGCCCAAAGGGCTGAGTTCTGTCGATTGTGGTAAAGTAAAATCTGATGTCATCTTTATTCCTGTGCTGTATGGTTGATATACATATTTTGTTTACATGTCCAGTTCATCATTTGCGGGAAAGACAGACTACCTTCCTGACCTGAAGGATAGGCCATTCCGTTCCATTGCAATAAAGGAACGCCGAAAAAATCGCCCTGGGTAAAGTTATCCACAAGGCTTTGTCCTCCACCTTTATATCCTTTATCATGGAATACGATATGAGGATCAATATCCAAATGTACAGCTGCAGCATACGACCAGGCTATAGCCATCATCTCGCCACCGTTGTTGAGGTCGTTGCTTGGTAGTGAATCGCTCATATCCATGCGTATTTCAGCCGGCATACAGGCCAGGTGTCCGGCTTCATGTAAAATATCGCCCGGGTACAATAGTTTTTCCGTATCTACAATCAATACCCCGCCTCTAAGTTTAAGGCCCGGCAAAAACGTTTCTTCAGTTATGGGTTCCAATTGATAGTGTAAACCAATTTCGGAAATAAAATTTAGCAGTCTGGCAGTCAATTGATTCGTATTCAGTTCCTTTTCCATTTGATCGGCCAGATGATTTGAATGTATTGTGTTTGCCATTCTCAGGCTTTCAATCACTTGCTGTGCGGTTTCGGGGTCTTTTTTTAAAAAAACTGTTTTTTTTATACCTGAAGTAATCAGTTTGGTAAGCCAATCATTTACCTTACAGTCTATGACCAGGTGTACCCTGTCAGCAGTGCCATTGTTTGCTACACAATGTTTTATGTTCGCATTAATGTACCAGCAGTCGCCTTCGTTCATCATAATGCGCTCTTCATCTACATAAAACTCAACACCTGGATTAGTGAATATGGGCACATGCAAACGTGCTTCCCCATGTTCAAAGGCCAGTTCAATATCTCTGTGTGCTTTAATGACCGATCCTGCGCGAAGATTTAACAGCCGCACAGAAAGTTTTTCACACTCCAGTTTCTCTAAAAAGTGGCTGGTTTCAGGTAGTTTATTTAATAACGCTGTATTTTCAAAATGTTTGTGGTTAAAAAGATCCGCAAAAGGATTGTCACTGTTTCCACCAGGCGTACGCAAAGGTAAAACATGCCAGTTACCTACATAATCGGCAGTGTTGTAGTGCGGCATCCAATTATTGCCGGTTAATAAACCGTTCAATTCGTTCCGTAGCGAATGAATGTCAATGTTGAGGTTTAATTTAGAGAAGCAAATCATGGTTCTTACAAATTATGAAATTATTTAATGTCAATACATCTATTGCGCCGGATAAAAAAAGTGATAAAGCTTCGGCAGGTGTTTCCACTATGGGCATCCCTTTACGATTGAGGGACGTGTTTAATAAAACGCCAATACCTGTTTTTGCTTCAAAATCACCAATGAGCTGATAGAAATCAGGATTGAAAGCATTGGTTACGGTCTGTACCCTGCAGGTACCGTCTTGATGAACAATACCATCAAGCTGATTTTTCCATTCAGGTTTTATCTCATCAATCAATATCATGTATGGGCTTTCCCAGCCATGTATAAAGTATTTTTGTACATCATCAATTCTCACCGACGGAGCAAAAGGCCTGAAATCTTCCCTGAATTTGATTTTACTGTTAATGTGGTTTTTTATACCATTAATACGCGGATCGGCCAATATACTCCGATGCCCTAATGCTCTAGGTCCGAATTCGGCTCCACCCTGAAACCAGCCTACCACTTTGCCACGCGCAAGTTCGGCAGCTGTAAGTGAAACAAAATCTGGCGTTTGTTTGATCAAAAATGCTGGATTATCACTAATTCCGGCATTTGCTATGGCTCGTTCTACCTCATCATTGGAGTATTCGCGTCCGAAAAAAATGTTGTCAGGAATAGCCGATTTGGGTTGGCCCAGGATCTTGTGCCAGCCATAATAGGCACAGCCAATGGCCAGTCCGTTGTCTCCTGCTGCGGGTTGGGTGTATAAATTTTTTACAATACCCAAACGGCGTAATTTATAATTGGCCACAGCATTTAATGCCACTCCACCGGCATAAGCAACATTGGCATGCGGCTGAAGTTTAGATCGTTCCTGAAAGAGATAAATAATTGCCTTTTCAGTTTCGTCCTGTACCCAGCGCGCAATATCGGCATAGTGGGTAAAATCTTTTTTAAAAGCATCATATCCTGATGACGGCTTGTTGAAATACAAGTTAACATTTTCATAAATTACTTCAATTAACCCAGCCTCTAGCTTAAATAGTGGTGGTTTCCCCTTCAAAATACCGTAGGGCGCCAAACCCATCAGCTTTCCAACATCATTCAGATTGCCAAAACAATAACGACTGGCTGCATCATAAAGTCCGCCAATGGAATGATAATTGGTTGGTAATTTTAATGAAGCCGTGTTCTGATATAACTTAAGCTCAGAAAAATCTTTAAATAGTGGAGTCAAATCCTTTCCGTCGAAATAGTAAAAACTGTCTTTTTCGCAATACATGCCACTACTGAATAAATAGGATGGAACCAACGCACCTTTTAGATCATGGCATTGATTTTGAGGGCTACCCGCACCATCAACAACCATTACGTTACATTCTTTGAACGGAGACATGCCTACTGCGCTCCAGGCATGTGCCAGATGGTGAGACAGGGTGATCACAGGCGTTTGAATATGCTTATTGAAATACCGCCGTCCGGCATATTGGCTTGGTGAGATCTTATCTTCAAAGTTTGAGGCTTGCACAATTAATGTTAAATCACTGGCCTCAATCCCTGCAAAATCAAGGCAATATCGGACAGTATCAAAATCATTACCTCCGTCATGCTTTATCCTGCTAAGCCTTTCCTTTTCAATAGCCACTATGATCTTGCCGTTTTTTAACAAAACTGTTGATCCATCGTGTGATAAGCCTGTTCCCAGAATATAGGTGTCCATTGGTACTTATTATTATTAAATGTGGGAAATCCCGGCATAAACATATAAAGAATTTGAAATGATTTTGAGATTTGTGTCTATTAAAGTAGATGATCAATTTAATAAAGTTGTTGATTTATGTCAAATTATTTTTACGTATGTGACATCGAAATATAAAAAGTTCTTGATAGATTTACACTTGTCTAACCAAAGCACTCTTAATGAACTCTCAATCCGCAAACATATATGCGAAAAATAATTGTATTTTAAATGATACATATTTGCATATTCCAAATTTACTTAGTGAAGCTGAAGTTAATGATATCCGTTTTCTTTTTAAATCCGGAGCATTTGATGACGGTAGGTTAACCGCATACAGTGCTGCAAAAGAAGTAAAAAGCAATTTACAGCTTAATCAGCAAACACAGGAGCATGCTGCCATTCAACAAAATATTTTAGCTGCACTCAACCGCAATGCTTTATTCAGAAATGCGGTCTTACCACACAGTATTCACCCCTTTGTTATTAGTAATTATAAGCCTGGTATGCATTACGGCTGGCATGTGGATAGTCCGGTTATGGGCAATATGATTCGCACTGATGTGGCCCTAACCATTTTTCTGAATGATCCAGAAGAATATGATGGAGGTGAACTGGAACTCCAGACTGCGAATGGCAATATATTATATAAGCTAAATAAAGGAGATGCCATTTGCTATCCATGTACCCAGGTTCATCGCGTACGGGAAGTTACCCGTGGCGAGCGAAACGTTGCGGTAAGCTGGGTGCAGTCACTGGTTAAAGAAACAGTATACAGAAAAATGTTATTTGAAATTTTCCAGATCACAGAAAATCTCCGTAGCAAAGCACTGGTTGAAGAAGAATATCTTGTATTACAGCAACACTATAGTAATCTTTTGAGAATGTGGGCAAATTAATCAGAATCAATGGCAATTAAAAAATTAACGGTGGGCGTTTTGCTTCCCAATTCAAGTATCCTTCCTATGGCTAAGCACTTTAGCACAGGGTTAAAAAATGGACTTAAGGAGCTAAACCAGGAGCTTGAGTTAGAAATTGTGCCTGAATTTATCGGACAAGGTTCCCGTGAACTGGCTGAGGCTGCTATTACCAAATTGGTTGGTTTTGATGATGCTGACGTAATTACCGGTATAGTTTCCAATAAAGTAGGTATTGATCTTTCAGAAAAGATAGCAAATATTAAAAGGCCGTTCATCATGAATAACATAGGCGAGCATTTACCAGATCCTGAAAAGTTTAACGATTACATGTTTCTTAATTCCATTCATACCTGGCAGCAGTTATGGTCTATTGGCCAATGGGGAGTTCAAACTTTTGGTAAAAAAGGAATGTATGTATCTGGTTTGTACGACTGCGGGTATTCATTTCAAAGCATGTTAAGTGCTGGTATGGAATCGGCAACTGACGGGGTAACTATGCCATTTGCTATTGCGCCGACACCAAATCCCAAAGAAACAGGTGATATTGCCGCTGTATTTGAACATATACACATCTACAAACCTGATTTTATTCTAGCTACTTTTTGCGGAAAAGAAGCTGAAATTTTCTTAACACAATATGTAGTGCAGGGCTTGCATAAAACAACCCCGCTAATTGGTTTGCCGTTTTTGCTGGAGCCGTTTACAACAGCGGAGCCAGTAGAGGTTTATACTACATTATCATTAAACCGTGAACTAAAACAGGATCAGCTTGATGAGGTAAGTCAGGTAATGGCAAATCCTTTTACGCAGTTTGGCTTTGAAACAGGTTTGCTAATTGCTCAGGCGGTTAAAGGCCAGAGTGGAAAATCTTTACAAAAAGCCATTGCCGAAGCAGCCATTGAAACAGCACGTGGACGTGTTGAAATTGCACCAGAATTTAATGCCTTGCAAAGCAGGGTTTACCTGGTTAAAAATACTTTCAATGGTATTAAAAGAGAAATATCCAGGCAGCTGATAGGTGAACTGGAGACGATTGATATTAATCATGAAGATGTACAGCGTATCAACAGCCAAACATCTTCATTTTGGATGAACCCTTATCTTGGTATATAGTATGAAAATAGCGGTTATTTGCAATTCAGATTCGCTCGCATTCCCAACCGTCCAGGCATTAGCTGCGCAGGGGCTTTTAGGTGGTGTGGCTATGCTGAAGCGAAGCAACAAAATATTGCTGGGGCCGCTGCTGGCTATGGGTTTGTCTGTTGATCAGGTATTGCAGTTGAATAAAATATCGTGGCAACGGGAAATGCAACAGTGGTTAACAGCATCAGATGTAGATGCGGTTTGGGTATTCGGTTTTCCCTGGGTAATTCCTGATGATATGCTTCAAATGGTACGTAATGGTTATTACAACTTTCATTTTGGTGAATTACCGAAGTATAGCGGAGCTGATCCTATATTCTGGCAACTTAGAAACAATGAACGCTTTGCAAGCCTGACTGTACATCAAATGACGGCAGATATAGATGCAGGCCCGGTTTTGTGGTCAAAGCAACTACCCATTATAAAAGGTGAAAATTATGGGTTGCTTTGCCAGCGTTTAGGGTTTATGGCTGTAGATGCAATACCTGCCCTGGTGAATAACAGTAGCCATCTGCCTGTTAAAAATGAAAATACTGAAGATAAGGCTAGGTATGAAAAAAGACCTGATCATCAGGAGCTTGCGATCAATTGGAAGCAGCACTCTGCAGATGAAATAGAGTGTCTGATCAATGCTGCGAATCCAAAATATGACGGCGCTACAGCCTGGATTAAAGATACAGAAGTACGCATACTGGAAGGATCACCAGCGGAAATTCAGTTACCGGAAGGGGCGAAGCCAGAACCCGGCACTATAGTTTATGCTGATACACTCTATGGATTGATTGTAGCATGTCGTGAAAATCGTTTTTTAAAGATCAATATTTTGCACATGCGCGAAGGCTATTTTTCAGGAGGTAAGCTCTTTCAGATGGGCATACAAGCAGGAGAAAAATTTATAAACCTAAATTAATATTATATGGAAGGAACAATTGCTGAAGTCCGGATTTTTGCCGGCGATTTTGCGCCTAGAAACTGGGCGTTTTGCCAGGGCCAGTTGTTAAACGTGAACACTAACCAGGCAGTTTTTGCCATAGTGGGTACTTTGTACGGTGGTGACGGGCGCTCCACTTTCGGGTTGCCAGATTTGCGCAGCAGAACAGTAGTAGGTGTAGGTGCAGGTGCGGGCTTGTCCGTTTATGCACCAGGAGAAAAAGTAGGGGTAGAAGCGGTACCACTTACTGTAAATCAAATACCTGCGCATACGCATACCGCCGCAGTTACTCCTGGTACTGGTAATGGTATAGGTAATGCTACATTTTATGGAAATCCTAACGGAGGTACACAAGATAACGGGCTAAATGCTTTTGTCAGTAAGGACGGATCCACCCAAATGGCCAGTTTCGCTACTGGCGGTACTTTGAGTGCCTTAAATAATAGCTCTTTAGAGGTTACAAATGTTAACATTCCCAATCCGACTGTTGCATTACAACCCGCAGGAGTCGGTGTTGGGCATAATAACATCATGCCAAGCATTGCACTCAATTACATTATCTGTATACAAGGATATTTTCCATCAAGAAATTAATTACTAAACCTCAATAAAATAATTATGGAAGGAACAGTTGGCGAAATCCGTGCATTTGCAGGCAATTTCGCACCAAGAACCTGGATGTTTTGCCAAGGGCAACAAATGTCCTTATCTCAATATCAAGTTTTATATGCAATTATCGGCACCATTTATGGTGGAGACGGCGTGAACACTTTCAATTTACCCAACATTGCCAGTCGCATAGTAGTAGGAGCGGGTCAAGGCGCTGGCCTGAGCGCTTATCCATTAGGGCAGGTAAACGGACAGGAAAATCATACGCTGACTTCATCAGAGCTGCCAGCCCATACGCATCAAATTACCCCTACTTACAGTACAACTGCAGCATCAGTAAATATTTCATTAAATGCAGTCGCTTCTTCTGGTGCTGAAAATAGTCCGGTAGGTAATTATTTGGCGCAAGACTCATCGGGTACTGACAATGTTTATGCAAATCCAGCTAATTCTCCAAATCTGGTTAACCTTAATAGTAATGCTGCACAGCTTAGTAATCTCTCACCGCCAATACCAGGTGTAACCATCGGTGTAGCAGGTAGTAGCTTGCCGCACAACAATATACAGCCAGTACTGGCAGTAAACTACATCATTTGTATAGAAGGACTTTTCCCTTCAAGAAACTAAATAAATTGATTCACACTAAATCTTATCAAAAATGGAAGGAACTATAGGAGAGGTAAGGATGTTCGCAGGAACGTTTGCACCGATGAGCTGGTCAATTTGTGGCGGGCAAACTTTAGGAATACGTACCTATACTGCATTATATGCTATAATTGGTATTAATTATGGTGGCGATGGTGCAACCACATTTAAATTACCTGATTTACAGGGAAGGACTATTGTAGGTGCAGGTCAGGGGCCTGGACTTTCAGCATATAACATAGGTGACTCAGACGGCACAGAATCAGTAACAATCGGTCTGCCGGAAATGTCGGCTCATATACATGGTTTAACATATATACCTGCGGCAGGTACAGCAACTGTAACCGTTAAAGCATCTGCTGATCAATACGATGAGCCCAGCCCTACAGGCAATCTTTTAGGTGCGCCAAGTGGATTGGGGGAAATGCTATATGGCGTACCGCAAGCGCCGGCACAACAAGCGCCAATGGCTAATGGTACGCTGAGTATACAAAGTGTAAGCGGACCGCAGTTAACCAGTCTGGCTATAGCAACTTCTGGCTCAACAGCACCTGCCGTCCATGAGAACAGGCAACCTTCAATGGCACTTAATTATGTGATTTGTATAGAAGGACTTTTTCCTGCAAGAGACTAAAAACCCAGCTTATCCACAATCATTTATTAGTATAACCGGTAAACTTCAATCCCGGTTATACCTTTATTTCTACCGCAAGTATTGAAGATTTAGAAAAGTAATTATATGAGAAAATTTTACAAAAAGGTATTTCATTTTTTATTCATTATCCCGGTGCTTTTAATCAATGTATTAAGTGCCAGGGCCGCTTTATCTAAAGGGGATCTTGCGGTGATTGGAATGAATAGTGACGTAGATGCCGGAACAACTATACGTAGTTTTGCGGTCGTGGCGCTTAATAATATTGCTGCGAATGAGGTGATTTATATTACCGACCGGGGGTGGGTAAATGCCTATGGCTCAACTGCAGGACATTTTGTAGGTGCAATAACAACACCACAACCATCAATTGTTACAACCAATGAGGGAACTTTGCAATGGCAGCCTTCAGTAACGATACCAGCAGGTACAGTGATTATCTTCAAGATTGACTTAGCTACTAGGACCGCATCTGGCCTAAAAGGGGATGGTAGTGTGCTTCCAGCTGGAGATTTTTCAATACTCCCGGGCACATGGACCAATACTACTCTTTCTGCCAATCCATGGCCTCCGGCAACGGGTGATCAGTTAATCATCTACCAGGGAAGTGAAAGCAATCCTTCATTTATTTTTGCGTTTAATAATATCAGATTAAATGCTACTAATGTTTCGAACGGATGGCATACAAATCCCACCAGTGCTGAGCCCGTTAATCAACTTCAGGCTTATAGCGAATTGCCATCTGACCTAGGTACAACTTATTCTACTGCCTTTTTTACGAATACAGCTAATTCACGTTATCCCAATGAAAAATATAATCCTAGCTTATCAAGTGGGTCAAAAGCTACAATTTTAGCGGATATTACCAATACGGCTAACTGGGTTAATCCGTCTACATCTGGCACAGCGTATAACTTTAGTCTGGGCTTTGGCTCTACTAATATAAAACAATTTAACCTGGGCAGCTCAACAGCGCCAACAGTCACTGCCGCCAAGATCAGCATTAGCGGCGCAAGTGGCACAGGTGGTGCATTCAAGATAGGAGATGTTGCAACCGCAACCTGGGACAATACAGCCAGCGGAGATAACAATTCAGGTATCACAGCAGTAACTGTTGACTTTAGTCAGTTTGGAGGCGGTGCTGCAGTTTCAGCTACCAACAGTAGCGGCACTTGGACAGCCACTTATACGATCACACCCGGTGCTATTGATGCCACAGGCAGAAATATTTCAATAACCGCAACAAATTCAGTCGGGCCTACAACTACGGCCGATGACGCTAATGCTACCGTGGATAATCAGGCACCAACAGTTACCGATGCGAGGATCAGCATCAGCGGCGCTAGCGGAACAGGTGGCGTTTTTAAGATTGGTGATCTGGTAGCAGCTACCTGGAACAATACTGGAGGAGGCGATAATAATACGGATGTCATCTCGACCGTTACTGTTGATTTCAGCCAGTTTGGCGGCGGAAACGCCGTTGCTGCCGCGAACAGCAGTGGTACCTGGACTGCTTTCTATACCATTACGGCTGGTAATATCAATCGTGTAATCAATAGAAATTTGGCAGTAACCGCTACGGACAATGCCGGAAACAATACCACCACAACTGATGGTACCAATGCTACTGTTGATAATCAGGCACCGGCTACACCGGTTGTTGTTGCGCCTGCAAATTCATCAAGCACGAGTTCTACAACCCCAACCTATACAGGCACAGCCGAACTAAACAGTATCGTTACAGTATACGTAGATAATACATCTATAGGTACTACTACAACTGATGGGAGTGGTAACTGGAGTAAAGTACAATCGCCGGCACTCACTTATGCTTCACATAGCGTAGAAGCAACGGCAACTGATGCCGCTGGTAATGTAAGTATAGCCAGCAACAGCAATACTTTTACAGTATTTGCTGCTAACCAGGCGCCTGTAGTTACCACATCAGGAGGAATCACTTCATTTTTAGGGTCACAAATTGTTGTAGATAATGGGTTAACGATTTCTGACACGGATAATACTACGCTCGCCAGTGCAACAGTAACAATTACAGGAAATTTTCAAACTGCACAGGATGTTTTAGCTTTTACCAATACCGGCAGTGCTATTTATGGAAATATTATGGGCAGCTATACCGCCGGAAGCGGTACATTAACGTTAACTTCGGCTGGTGCTACCGCTACATTAGCGCAATGGCAATCGGCTTTGAGGGCAGTTACTTACAATAACACAGCAAGTTCACCTAATACAACAAGCAGGACTATCTCCTTTATCGTGAGTGATGGGCCAAATAATAGTAATGCCGCTACTAAAACATTAACTGTAACTAATCAGGTTTCGGTGATATCAATTGTTCGTGCGGCTTCAAATCCAACTAATTCCACTTCGATAAGTTATACCATTACTTTTGATAAAGCGGTAACCGGTATTAACACTTTTAATTTCTCTGTAACCACGGCTGGTATTACCAGTGCCGGTGTATCATCCGTTTCGGGCTCAGGCACTACTTATACAGTTACTTTGAACACAGGCACAGGCTCCGGAACGATCACTTTAAATCTGGCTAATTCAGCAGGTATTTCTCCTGGTGTGGGTACAACATTACCCTATATAGGAGAAACCTATAACATTGATAAAACTACACCATCAGTTTCATCGGTAGCTGTTCCAGCTAATGGTACTTACACTAATGCTCAAAATCTTGATTTTACAGTTAATTTTTCGGAAGCTGTTACAGTTGACGTCACAGGTGGTATACCATATATAGCTGTCACTCTAAATACAGGTGGCACCGTACGTGCAAATTATATTTCGGGAAGCGGTACCTCTTCACTTTCATATCGATATACAGTTGCGAGCACCGATAGAGATTTGGATGGTATTGCTTTAGGAGGGTTAAATATTAATGGAGCTACTATCAGAGACGCAGTAGGTAATAATGCAAATACAACTTTAAACAATGTGGGCAGTACCGCCGGTGTACTGGTCGATGGAACTCCAAACACTTCCCAAACCATTACATTCAATACATTGCCAACAAAAATTTATGGCGATGCAGATTTTGACCCGGGAGCTACAAGTGATAATTCAGGCATTCCGGTTACATATACCAGTAGCAATACCAATGTGGCAACCATTGTGAATGGTAAAATCCACATCATTGCTGTAGGTACATCAACAATTACTGCCAGTCAGGCAGGAGATGCAACACATAGTGCAGCGACAGATGTGCAGCAGGCGTTAACAGTAGACAAGAAAACCATTATGGTAACCGCGGCAGCGAAAAGCAAAACTTATGGTGATGCTGATCCTGCACTGACTTATACCTTTGCTCCTTCACTGGTAGGAACAGATGCTTTCAGCGGAACATTGACCAGATTACCTGGCGAGAATGTGGGAACTTATGCCATCAACCAGGGTACACTAGCTCTAAGCAGCAATTATAGCTTAACCTATGTTGGTG
>Ga0157371_10000433_pt1 | contig 51401 bp, 45 predicted proteins | sample C45metaG_FD_113462 | JGI IMG/M metagenome (GOLD analysis project Ga0157371, IMG submission 113462) | Corn rhizosphere microbial communities from Kellogg Biological Station, Michigan, USA - C4-5 metaG | ecosystem: Host-associated > Plants > Roots > Rhizosphere > Soil | place: USA: Michigan... | reverse complement strand
CGTAATACTTTCTTCTTCCAATCCCCAGAAACTTTCTTCAGACTGGCTGCCAGCCTGCGCTAAAGCGGCTTCCTGCGCGTAATCCTTAACTGACTTCTGATCGAGCAAGCTTACTGGGAATTCCTTTTCTACCGTTGATACTGCATAAACCTGACCCTTGTTGTCTTCCGAGGATTTACGCAGTCGCTGCTGGACCCTATCAGGATGCTGGATATCGAGTATTCTTTCCAGGGTACTGTTGATCTGGGCCATTTCGGGATCATCGCCCGTGCCGGACTGCATCATCTGCATCATTTGTTCCAGCCGGTCAACATCCTTGCTGTTGACGGAAGGCTCGGCAGTAGCCTGCGGTAGCTCTTCCCTGGATTGATCTACCGCAAGGGAGGCTTTGAGGGCCGCAAGCTTTTCATATATTTTCTGTTCATTAGGGTCTGTATAGTGGCCTGCATTATTGCCAAGAGTCAAACCCCTTCCGGCATCAAAATCACTTTCATGGCCAGTAAACGCATCTTGCATGTTAGTATGCTCCGTAGTACTATAGGGATCATTTTTGAGGTCTTTCTCCCTTTGCAAGGAGTCTTTTTCGGCCTGGGCATATATACCCATTTTGTCAAGCCGGTTCTCACCCTTCTTTGATGCGCCGGGAAGTTCGGTATTCAATCCCCTGCCAGCCTGTAGGGCTCCTTGCTGCGTCCCCTTGCCACCACCCAGCGCATGAAAGCCTAGCGCCAGGAAGGGAATGACCAGGACAGGCAGGATCAGCATCATTTTTCTTTGCCTTAAAAATTTCAGGCTTTTTGTTTTCTTTTCCATTTTCCTACTTTTTATGTTCACGTTCAAAAAGTCTTTTAGCTTTTACGAGGCTATCGAGAAGGCCGGGTCGTTTACGAATCAGCTCTTCAATTATTTTGCGCCCTTCGGGCGTCTTATCGAGGCTATCGAGATACCCTTCAAAACTTAAGATATGTTTGTATGCCTTCGTATCTACTTTTCGCCAGTCATTATCCGGTAAGCGCGGCATATTGATTTTTCCTGTTGCAGTTACTACCGGGCCGCTGTTACGCTCCAAACTGTTCCATACCTGGTAACCCAACAGCAGGCAGGTCAGCAGGACTATTGCAGCGAGCAGTCTTTTCTTTTTTGCTACGGGAATCTTGTCGGTTTCGTGCTGCATTTTATCAGCTGCCCTTCGCTGCCACTCCTTTCTTTTATTAGCCAGGTAATTAAATTTTTCCCTGACCACATTACCGGTAAATGCGTTGTCTTTCCTTTTTTCTTTCATAATTAGCGTGCTTTAATTTTTATATCACGATTGTCCACCACATGCCATTTTTCGATAATAAAACCGTGTGGGTTATTGTCGCTCCTGCTCACTTCCCTGAGGTCCCCTTCAGTAATCAGGCTGCGGGTTACCGTACTGGTCGGTCTGGTGATCTCCAGCTTGCCATAATACCGGAACCGGTATGGATGGCTTTCAAGAGATACGGCCACGCTGTCTGTAAAGACCTTTTGGCTGACATTGCCGGAAATAATGCTCCTGTAATAGCCCTGTTCTGTAAGGTTGTCGAATTCCCGTTTTGCGCTGGCATCCGAGAGGTAGAGTGCTTTGGTAATATTGGACTGGATTACTTTTTCATCCGGGTCCAGGGTAAAGAAGTCTTCATGAAACGTTTTAACATGGTCCCTGGCTTCAACCGGTATGTTTTCATGACGGTTTGCATTTAATGCTTCCAGTGCTTTGCCGTTGGCAAGAATATAAATGCTTTGCCTTGCCTCTGAAACAAGTGCGCAGGATTTATAGATCACGAAGCCGGTCAGCAAGATGGAGGATACGATAACAAGCATGGTAAATGCCCGGATATGCCTAAATGACGTTTCAATATTTTTTGGTTTTGTAAACATGATGATCAGATTTATGGTTTACCGCTAAGTTTATCATTGAAATAGGCTGATGTGGCAGCGCTCGAAGACATGCTTTGCGACATCCTTCCGGCTGCATCGCCCATGCTGTCGGCTGCCATACCTGCGCCTTGGCGGGCATAGCTAAGTCCTTTGGCTGCCGCGGAGCCTCCCATCCCGGTAGCGCCGCTGGTAACGGTACTGAACATAGAAGTGGTCTTTTGCTGCAAGGCACCGCCGCCTGCCGCATGAACGATATAGTTGGCTACGCTGGGAACAGTAAAATAACCGACTATACCAATGATCATAAATATGAGGTACCCGGTGTCGGCGGTACTAAAAAAGGTATCGCCTGCTTCCTGGATCTGGCTGAGGTCGAGTTGCAGCATCTTTTCCTGGATCTTGCCGATAATGGCCCCGAAAATATTAGCTACCGGAAGCCACAGAAATACATTGATGTACCGGGCGAGCCATATGGTAAGCGTATGCTGAAAGCCGTCAAATACCGCAAGCCCGAAAACGAGGGGCCCTAAGATGGAAAGGATAACCAGCTGAAATGTCCTTAGGGTATTGATGCAAAGGGCCGCTGCCTGAAAAAGCACCTGCAGGACCTCGCTCATCCATTCTTTAATGGAGTTGCGAAAATTATAACCCGCCTTTTCCATCGCGAAGCGGATATCGTTGCCTATTCCGTCAAAGAGACCTTCTTCCGAAATATCTTCGTCATAGGTGTATTTGTACCATTTTTCTTTGTCGCCTTCCCCGCTGCCACCGACGTACATCTTCCACTTGGAAGTCTCTTTTATCTTTTCTTCCTTTAAAGCCAGCAGTGATTCGACAGCAACATTGGAACCCTGTACCATAGCGGCTGTCCCGCTTACAGTGGGTTTCATGACGCCATTGATAAGGCCAAGGACTGAGGGGAAAACTGTAATACAGAACCCGATAGCAAAGGGCCGGAATAGGGGATAGAAATCAATGGGTTCAGCATTAGAAAGATGTCGCCAGACCCTTGCCGCGATATAGAATAGTGCGGCAAAGCCTGCCAGTCCGCGTGCTACGCCAATGAGCTGGCTGCATAAGGGCATCATTTCCGTGTAAAGGCTATCAAGCACACCGTTAAGCCCGCCGATTTCGCCTGCCATATCTTGCGCCTGCGAACTAAAAGGGCTTAATGCCGCGAGCAGGCAACACAACAAAATTTTCTTCCTGTATTTTTTCATTTTTATAATTTTCTTGGTTTCTGATTAATCCTTTATGTTACTCAGGACTTTGGACTGATCGATTGCGGCCTGTTCTTTCTCTCGCTGCAGCGACAGTATGGAAGTGCTGCTATTGAAGCTTCGCAGGAATTTGAGCTTATCTCCTGTATCCTGGTAAATGCGGTCTATGGCGGCAAGCCGCTCATCGTCCGACATCCTGAGCTTGGCAGCAGTTACCACCATTGCCAGTTCATCTAGGTTTTTCAGGCTTGCTTTAAACAGCCTGTCATAGACCCCGGCCATATAATCCAGTTCCTTAGGATTAAAATGCCCCCCTGCTTTGAACCGGTTAAAGGCTGCTTTATATTCCTGCACAATTCTTATTTGGTAATCAATGACGCCGGCTACCTTTCTATAATTACGGACAGTAGGACTAACCTGCATCAGCCCATCGAGGAAAGTTTTGTGCAGGCTGAAATTTCCCTGCGACAGGTCTTTAATCGTTTTGTATCCGCCGCTGAGGATATTATATCCTTTTTTCATGTCTTCCAGTATCTGTTTGAATTGAGAAAGTTTCTCAACATTGAGCAGCAGCTGCGCTATTTCCGTGGCCTGGGCAGATACTCTTATGTGAATGGCGAAGAGCAGCATTATCACAAGGATTAGTTTCTTTTTCATATGCTTTGGTTTTAGTTTCCAGGGTTTTGTATCCATCCCTTTATCAGTTCGGTATTTCTTTGTTCATCTGCCCTGGATTGCTGTAAGATCAGCGCATCCCTGCCAAAGCTTTGCGTAAAGTCATGGCGATTGAGCATATCCTGGTACAACCGGTCAATGCGCTGGATCCGCTGGTCATCGGTCAATTCCAGTTTGCCGTTAGTGGCGAGGGTGATGAGTTCATCTACTGCGTGCTCACAGTCTGCGAGCATCCTGTTATAGACCCTTTGGATATAAGCCAGTTCATTGCCTCCTGAATGATGGAGGTCTTTGATCTGCTGGTAATCCCTGCGATAGGTCTTGATGATTTTTACCTGTAGCGCCAGGATGTCTGCAATGCGGGCGTAGTTTTTTATGGCAGGGTTCACGCTACTCAGGCCTCCGAAGAAATCGCGGGAAAGATTGAATTCCCCGTCTTTAATGTTACCGATAGTATTAAGTCCTTTTTGCGCGATTTGATAACCCTTTTTTGCAAAGCCTATATAAACCTGCAATGCTGCAACTTGCTGCAAAAGATATTTCTTCTGTGTTTTCTTTTGGGAAAACCATTCATTCCAGGTTTGTGCGGCTGCATTTCCGGAATGCGTTACAAAAAGAATGAGCAGTATTATTATTAACCTTTTCATACGAGCTGTTTTTTAATCCGTATTACTTTTCTATTCCGTACATTTTCTTTACCAGGGCTGACTCTTGCCGGGACGAAGAACGCTGAAGGCTCAGCAGCGCATTTTCTGTATTGAAGGCTTTTAGGTCCGTAAAGTTTTCATCCACTTTATCGGCTACCTGGCTGATGATCTCCAGTCTTTTTGCATCGCTCATAGTTGTGCGAAAGCTATTAACAACCATAGCCAGCTGGTCAACGTTCTTCACTGTTTCTCTAAGTATGCCGGAATAAACCTTGGCCATATACTCGATTTCCCCGGGATGAAAATGATCGTCCCTGCGTACAACATCCCATGCCCTGTTGTATTGTGCTACGATCTTTACCTGTTTGTCGGTAATGTCCCGGATACGTTGATAATAGGTAATGAGCATTTTTACTTTGTGCAGCTCATCAAAATACTCGCGGTATTGCTCCTTCTGCTTGTTGGTCCAATCGCTGATCTCGTCGAGCTTCAATTTTGACAGGGTATTTTCCAGGGTCTTTTGCGCATTCTGGAGCCAGATGATTTTATTCTGTTGCCGCTGTATCTGAAGGTCCACTGCTTTGATCACCTTTTTGATGCCGGCTTTTATGATTTCGAGGATTGCTATAGGAATAGCTGCCTGTGTTTTTTGAGCAGTAATTGGCAGCAAGAGCGCTGTCATTAATGCAATTGTGACTATTTTCCACCTTTTCATATCCTTCTCTTTTTTGTTTTAATTGTTCCTTTGCTTGTCGCGCATATCGCTCGCCATTGCTTGAATGCCTTTTTTAATATCGCCGCCAAAGCGTTCGGCATATTCCATGACTTTTACTTTTTCGGTCTGTTCTGTGGTGTAGGCGAGATATTCTTCAAGGCTCACTTCGGTACGGTACACTTTGCTTAAAGTCCCACCCAGGCTGATGAATACTTCCTTGTATTTTTTTGAGGGGTCATTTGCTTTATTGACAGAAAGCACCAACGCTTTTTCCTTTTCGGTAAGGGCGAGTAATTCCTGGATCTGATCAAACTTGTTTTGGTATTTGGCTTGGTCGAGCAGGATCTTACAGTCAGAGTTATTGATGATAGCCTGCTTTACAATAGGAGAAGAAATGATGTCTTCTACTTCCTGCGTAACCACAATAGCTTCTCCGAAGAATTTACGCACTGTTTTAAAGAGGTATTTAATGTATTCTGCAAAGCCTTCTTTCATTAGTGCTTTCCAGGCCTCCTCGATCAGGATCATTTTGCGGATACCCTTTTGCTTGCGCATCTTATTGATAAAGACCTCCATGATAATGATCGTAACAACGGGGAAGAGGATGGGGTGGTCCTTGATGTTGTCCAGCTCGAACACAATAAAACGTTCTTGCAAGAGATTAAGATTAGTTGTTGCATTAAGCAGGTAATCAAATTCACCGCCGAGATAATAGGGGCGTAGCACGTAGAGGAAATTATCAATATCGAAATCCTTTTCTTTTACCTTGTCCTTTTCGAGTACGGATAAGTACTGTTCCTTCAGGAATTCATAAAAAGTATTGAAGCAGGGAAATACTGCTTTGTTCTTTTCCAGGTAGCTGAAATATCCCCCGATTGCATTGGACAAGGCCACGTATTCAGAACGTTTAAAAGCCTCATCGTCTTTTTTCCAAAGTGCAAGCAGCAGCGTTTTGATGCTTTCTTTCTTTTCTGTGTCCAACGCGTCGCCGTCCCCGATATAGAAGGGATTGAAGCGGATGGGGTTATCCTCCGTATAGGTAAAGTAATAGCCGCTAACCATATCACAGAGGCCCTTATAACTATGGCCGACATCTACGAGTACGATGTGGGTGCCCTGTTCGTAATAGCTGCGCACCATATGATTGGTAAAAAAGCTTTTCCCGGAACCGCTTGGCCCCAAAATAAACTTGTTCCTGTTGGTGCAGATACCATTAACAACCGGCTCATCGGATATATCCACATGAACGGGTTTGCCGGTAAGACGATCCCCGAGGCGAATCCCAAACGGACTTAAAGAAGAACGATAACCTGTTTCCAGGTTAAAGAAGCAGGAGGCCTGTTCAGCAAAAGTGTCGAAGGTATCATTGATTGGAAAATCGGCTGCATTTCCTGGAATGCCTGCCCAGAAGATCTGCGGTGCACCGGAAGTTTCTTCTTTTGCCACTGCATCCATTTGTGCCAGGGCCGAGGAGACCATATTGCGGAGGTCCTTTAATTCCTGTTTTTCTTCCGTCCAGGCAAGGATATTAAAATGCGCTTTTACCGGAAGCCGCTGGTCTGCGATGGCTTCATTCAAAAAGTCATTAACAGCGTCCCTGCTGATGGTATTTTCGCGGCTGTAAGCGGATAGTGATTGTAACCGCAACCTTTTCGATTCCAGCTTCTTTATGGTTTGACGGCTGTCTTCAATAAGAACATATTGGTTTAAGATATGGTTGCAGGAAAGCAGCTGACCCAATTGCGAAGCGAAACCGACAGAGAATTTTGTCCGGTCGGTGCTGTAGCGTTCGTAGTTGATCCTGCTGCCGCATAGGGTAGGCAGCTCTTCGGCAGCGCCCAATGTAAAGAGCTGAGCGTGTTTGCCACCTACCCGGATCCCTTCTTTAAATTCCATATCCCGGATGATCTTTTCCTCTTTACCGGAGAGAAAGCAGTATCTTTCGATGATACCTGATTTTTCCCTGGTACTGCTTAGGGAATCATTTTTCATTCTATGCAGCTTAACAAAACCGCTGTCTTCGAGGATGCGCCGGAACTGACCGCAGGCATCGAGGAAATCCTGAAGGGAACCTGCATTTATGGTTTGTTCCGGTGCCAGCCTCGGCCTGATAAGAGATGAGAACATCGAGCTGGATACTTTTCGGTTCTCCGGCTTTTTTGTAAGAAAAATATAACAGGTATGGTCGAGAAAAGGCCTTCCCTGAAAAAAGCGCTCACTGCTTCGTGACAGAAATGAAGTGTCAGTAGTTGCAAAAGAGGGTTGGTACCCTGTATCAATAAACCAATCCTGCTTGTGCATAATGGAATGTTTCGGCAGGATCTTTATGGCTTTGACCCATGCCTGATGGAACGCTTCATATTCCTGGTTACTGAGTGTGAATATTTCGGGCAGTGCTACCTCGTAGGCTACAGTGATGTCTCCATGTTTACTCAGGATGGTATCATGCTCTACATCCATGATCGGTAATATATCTTCTAACTTCTTTTCCATGCTTCGATTACCTTGCAGATATTAGATTGCTGGCTTGCTTACTAAAGCAATCTTTATCTCGTTATATTGAATTCAAAAATTTTACGGCTATTGCATTTGACCACTTTAGGGACTGCACGGCTGGCTGCGGCCTTCATAAGGCCATATTCACCATATTTGTGGCTCATCGAGTAGATTTTGCCCATCAGGAAAAACCCTGCGATACCAATGATGCCCAGGCAGATGTATTGATTTAAGCCCAGGATATAAAGCAGCGCGAATATGACCATGAGTATTACGATACCGGCGCCCATATACCAGATATACTGAGCGCGGAGCCCTTTGAATTCAATACTCCGGTTAATTCCTTTATTTATCTTATAAATACTCGTTGTCATGATTCGTTTAGGTTATGGGTGTCATAATCTTTCCTGTAGCAGATAAGCAGCAACCTTTTCGGTGATGGCCTTATAGATATTGGGGTCTTGTAAATTTTGCTCCGAGAACCGCAACTCATCGAATATTGCAGCACAATACTCCACGAGGTTCACAGCCTCATACCCCAGCGAGCCGGAAGACCGTAATAGTGCATTTTCTGTTTTAAATTCCGATGCAAGTAGGGAGATGATATAGTTATACCTGGAAGGTTTCAGTTCTGCCGTTAGCTCATTTAAACAAAGCTCATGGATTACATGACCCGGTTTATTTTGCTCCAGCAGCGATAATGCAATGGGCATAACGGAGCTTACTTTTTCTTCCAGGTATTGGGTGACACAATAGTCTTCCTGTAAGCGGAACATAAGGTCCGGGTTGTTCTGAACGATGTAGGCCCAGAGCTTTTCTTTTAATTGGCTGTGCATGATCTGATCGTTTAAATTTTACGCCTTGTTTTTATTTCGGTGTGATTTTCTTTTTCCGGGACATTACGGATAATCTGCGGCATGAATTCTTTTTCCCCTTGCTGGCGTCTGGTATGATAGTCATCCGGTAAACCTTGTCTTCGTGCAAGGCCAACCGGGTCCAGCTGCTTTAACGGGGGTACAATTATCAGTGCGACAAATGAGGGCATATCAACCGGTGAGCCGGTGAATATATTTTTAGTGCGGGTATCATAATAAAAAAAGCTAAACCCGTATTCTTCCTTGACGCCATTCATAATGATCCTGTTCGAGGGATTAGCAGCTTCGCGGAATTCTGCCCTTTGGATATCGATAGTAAAGTCGGTGCCCTGGATCGTGAAGAGGGGAAGGTCTCTTCCTTCCTCATTTCCCCTCACGTTTACATTGGCCCGGTATCCCATATATTTTTCCATACCCATGTTAGATACCGAAGAATGAGCGGATGATCAGCGCCACTACTACTAAAAAGATACAGCTGCCAAACCATGCTGCGGCCACTTTAGAGGTGTCCTGATCACCTTGATTCCATTTCTGGTAGACTTTTACCGCGCCAATAAGTCCTAATAAAGCGCCTACGCCATACATCAGGTTTGTGCCTGCATCAAAATAGCTCCTTACCTGGCTGTTGGCTGCTTCAATTCCAGCAGCCCCGTCCTGTGCCTTGGCATTAAATGCTATAAATACTACAGCTATGCTCATCGCTGCTGTCACAGCACCTCTTTGGAATAATTTCCTTTTCACTTTTTCCATTTTCTCCAATTTTTAAATTATTCTACACGTTTGTTTTTTTCTTTTTTAAATAAAGGCAGGGCAACCGTCGCCTATCCGCCCATCATCTTACCCGCTTTCCGGTTGCCTCCTGCCTTTTTCTTTTAATACCTTTCCGGGCCGCCCCTGTGCTCAGCAGGGGCGACGGGAAAGGGTAGCGGCGCCATCTTCAAATCATACGCACCCTTCACACCGGCGCCGCAGTAATCAGCGGGGCAGCCTGTCCCATTCCGCATTTAATTCCTCTTCACTAAAGGCTACCCCGCATATTTCTTTTGAATTGGTGATAATGAAATTGTTCAAAGCATTCCGGAAGGCGGGCTTTTCAAGCCCCTGGTAACCTGCAAGCCTTTGCTGCAGCTGCGTAAAGAGCGTCTCCTTGCCGGCTGTGCGGCCCGCCTTTTCCAGGATGCCATGCCGGATTTCGAGGACCACCATTTCGAGTTCGGCAAATGCACTATCCGTATCGTCTGTGATAGGCTCCGGATGATTTTCATTAATTAGTTCTTCTGCGTTTTCTACAGGCACATTTTTGCCTTTGGCTAAGCCCTTTATTTCATCCCTGAAATAGGCTAATGCAACGAATGCGTACCAGGCTATTGCGGCGGCAGCAATAACGAGCGCAAATTCTTTCCATGTAATTGATTCCAGCATAATTTTTTCTTTCGTTTTACAGAAGCAAAATTGGGACGAATCGAAAGCTGGATTTACCAAGTTGTCCCAAGCTGGGAAAAATAAATTTTCAGTGTTTTCGTGTTAATTTTTTCAAATAAAAAAGCAGCATTCTGCTAAGGAAATGCTGCTTGCTGTGGATAATCAGGCTTTTAGTAAAATGTGAGAGGCAGTGCTTACAAAATAAATTCCGGTAAAAACCCAAGTTTTCCCAAGCTGGGATATTTTAATAATGGCGTAAAATCCGGGTATTATAAGTGTTGTCAGGAGAAGCTGTCATCAATTTTTCGGTTAAAATTTTCTTTGAGCGCATCAAGAAATGGTGTCTTGTTTTTCTTTCGGATCGTAAAATCAGTGAAAGTTCTGTAGAAGTTGCCCACCTGGATATTAAACACATATTCGAGCACGCTAAACAGCTGCTTTAATTCTGCTTTACCCTGATTTACCGAGCCTCTTGCGTAAATAGCATATATCAGCTCGATGAACCCAGCCTTACTGTCTGTCCAGGATAGCCCTGAGCTGAATTGTTCAGAAGTTGATTGCCTGTTTGCTTGTTTTCCGATCTGTGCGATCAGCAGCTGTAAATGTTCGATGAGTGCTTCATGAGCAATGATCCTGGATAGTTTGGCACTGTTGACTGTTGAAAAAGAACTGTCGAGGTCAAGGTTGTATTCCGGAACCAAGAGCATGACATCCGTACGGCGAAGGAATAATAAATGATCGTCTTTATCTCTTTGTAATTTATAATACTTGTGCAGTATCCGGTTGCGGTCGAGGAAATTTCTGAGTACCGTAATCGCCAGTAAATAATAATTGCGCACGTGCTTCTTAGGGCCTATTGGCCTATCTGATTCTATCTGGATCATTTCGCCCCAGAAGATCAGCCTGCTCAGGAATCGGGGCTTGATTTCTTTAAAGAACCTGATTTCTTCTTCATCAGATGTAAAGGTGTAAGCGGATATAAATTCTTTTAAGCCTGACAAGGCTCCTTCGGCCGCATGAAAGGAAAGTTCTGCCTTTTGGAGGTAGGTAGTTTCGGTGATGGATATTTGCTGCAGCCGCTCTTCCATTTGCGCATACAGATTGTCAGAAAACTGGATCATAGTCTTTTTTTAGGTGATTGATAAGAATGTGATTTTTATGTTTCCGCTTGCAAGGGATAGTCAAAGCTAAAAGAAGAAGGAGCAGGCAAAAAGAAGCTGGCGGCTCTCTTTAGCTGAAGCAGGTGAATTTGAAGTTGAGTTATTAAATATAATACCTGAAATATTTGAGGTAATCATGCTAAAGGAGATATTGATGCTGGTCAGGGGACACCGGCCTATAGTCAAAGATAAAGGCGAATCAAATAACATAAATTTCAAATGGAATTTTTATGTTTTCGTTAATGGTGGAAAAACTGGTTTTTATGTAGCGCCTTCCGTATTCACATCATAATTTGCCCAAGACAAATAGTCAACAGGGCAGGTTGCATAATGCTATATCTTATCGTAATCGCTTAAAGATATATTAGTGTTATCAGGAACACTATGAAACTAACCATTGCAAAAGACATCCTATTCCGCACCCCATTATTGCCGGTAAATGCAAAGCTGGAAGATTGCTGGGAAGAATTAAAAGCGGCAATAGCTATATCCTCGCCTGACTTTTATAAAGAAATCTCGGAAATATCACAAGAGCAAATACACTCGCTATCTGCAAAAGCACAATTTACCATCTGGAAATACTTTAACAGGAGCCGCTACCGGGCAACGCCTTATGGAAGGTTTGCCTCTTTTGGAATAGGAGAGCTGGTGCAAGTTGCGAACCCGCTTGTAATAGAAGACAAGCAAGAGGAGCATCGTTTTTTAGACTGGACGATGAAGGATTATCTTGTACTTCACTCTGTTACCCACGAAACTGTAATTCAGACCAACACTACCTGTTACCAAGTTAATGGAGGTATCCGTTATATTGGCGCAACCACAAAGGGATTTGAATTAATGGGATATGAAAATGATATCCGTGTAGCATTTTTAATAGAACTGTGTCGTTCTGGGATTAAGGTTGGTGCAGTGTTGGGCAATATACGAGCGCAGCAATTAGAGATTACGATTTCACTAATTGAAGAACTAATCGGGGAAGAATTGCTCCTTTGCGATCTTCAGCCAAATATAATCGGACCTGATTTTTTTACAGGCAGGGAAGTAATGGAGCAAAACAGGCAGGAGTACCTGATCGCAGAACGTAATATCATTGACGGTGGCTTAGAAGGTACAATGTTTAAACACCTGCCTGGCCTTCTTTCCTTGCTAGCCTCACTTGTTCCTGTTCCGGAAAGCAGCGACCTGGAAAACTTTAGGACTTCGTTTCGAAGAAAATTTGAAGAAAGGATGATTCCATTAATGATCGCCCTAGATCCGGAAACTGGTATTGACTATGGAAGTCTCACCGGGAATGGTAATGGTGACATTGCAGCTGAGTTTATAAAACAGGAAATACAGGCCGAGAAAGGTGAGGTTTTGAAAAAAGAACTTAGGAAAGCTTTGATCGGTAATTCTGATATGGATGCTATTGAACTGGATCAGCTCTTTAGCGGAGCCACAATAAGGGAAATAAATTTCCCCAATTCCATGAATGCAATTGTCAGCATTGCGGGTGACTTGGTTTGTCTGGAACAGGTTGGTGGTTGTACGGCAACCAGCTTGCTGGGCCGTTTTACACTGGCAAGTGAAAAGGTGCACCGTTTCTGCAAAGAAATGGCAGCAGTGGAACAGGACGCAAATCCGGGAGTGCTCTTTTTTGATATCGGATACATGGCGGAAGGATATGTAGATAATATCAACCGGCGGAAGGATATTTATGATTACCAATTGGCAATATTGAATTACAACATAAGCCCTGAACCACTATTGGCCAGTGATATTTATATAGGTATCCGGGAGGGGCAAATGATACTGTGGTCAGTAAAGTATCAAAAGCGGCTCGTTCCGCGTCTATCTTCTGCCTATAATTTTTCCCGGTCGGAACTGCCGCTATTCCGGTTTTTGTGTGACCTGCAATTTGATGGCATACATCCCAGGCCATTTTTTAAGGTGGAGCAGATATTTCCTTACGTGTCCGCTTTCCCTAGAATCCTTTACAGGAACATTGTAGTATCTAAAGCAAAATGGCGATTAAATAAGGAGGAGATAGGCATTATACGTAAATCCGCAGGTCATTGCCAGTCATTGTTACGGGATCGAAATGTTTCAGATTACTTCTCGACTGGAACTGCTGACCAGAAGCTTGTTTTTAACCTTGCCATTGATGAAGATCTTGAGGCTTTAAGGCAATACTGTGGGCCGCAGCAGGAATTGGTGCTGGAAGAAGTTATTACACCGGTTGGCTCTTATATAAAGGATAAGAATGGCAATCCATATCACGGCGAATTCATACTAAGCATGGTTCACCAAAACCAAAGTTATTTAGATCTGGACATACCAGCGGATCATATTACCTGTGTAGCCAAAAACTTCTGGCCTGGTTCAGCGTGGCTTTATGCAGAAATTTTCTGCCATCCTTCCAGGGCAGATCAGATTCTGGTAGAACGATTGCATCCGCTCATAAATGAGCACCGGCACCTATTGGAACATTGGTTTTTTATTCGCTATGACGAAGGAGGTCATCATATCCGTTTTCGGATCAAAGCAAAAGATGCGGAGAATTATGGGAAGCTTTTGGGCGGATTAAAAAGATCCTTGTCGAAAGAGCTTGTCGAAGGGGTTGTAGCCGATCTTATACTCAAAACTTATAAACCGGAATATGAGCGGTATGGGCCAGCGCTGATAGGACAGGTTGAACTTCACTTTTTTAAAGACAGTGAATTTGTGCTATCCCTGGTGGAAGACAGACCGGAACCCCTCCATCTTTACCAGCTATGCAGTGGCATAATTTACGATTTAATAAAGGAAGGCATTTTTGGAGAAGAGCAGGTCAAAGAAATGGCGGCGGTTGTTTCTGGATCCTTCAGCAGGGAACATCGTTTGGACACGAAGGATTACAAGAAATTAAATAGCCTGTTCAGGGACTACAGGCAAACCGCTATGATTACATTGACCCCACAGCAACTGCAATTACAGCGATGGTTTAAGCGGTCCTTTATTATCGTCCTTGAACAAGCGTCAAAGGAGCGGCGGGTTAAATTATTCTGTGACCTGATGCACATGCATGTAAATCGTTTGTTTGCAGTGCGTCAGCGTACCCATGAAATGATCTGGTATTATCTATTGGGCAAAGAACTCCAGCGAGTGCACGCCTTGAAAAAATCTGGTCCACTTGTCAGCTAAACGCTATTCAGCGCTTAGCGGGAGGTGTAATTTTGTCCCAGAAGGCTTTTTTATAAGTGTTACTGATCGGGATTTCCCCCTTGTCTTCCATAAAAATGATGTCATTATTGATCTTGGCAATACGGTGAAGGTTTACTATATAGCTTTTGTGTACCCGGATAAAAGATGTCTTCGGCAAACTGATTTCCAGATCGCCTAAGCCGAAAAAGGTATAGAAAACTTTGTCATTAACCATATGGAGGTCACTGTAATTTGAGGAGGCTTTGATATAACTGATGTCGCGATGAACAATTTTTATAGACTCATTTTTTCCGTTACCAGGGATAAACAGCACCTCCGGCTCCGGTGTAATATCTATGCCACTTTTGAGGGAAATAGAGCGATATGCTTTTTTAATACTGCTCTGAAATTTTTCAAATGCAAAAGGCTTTACCAGGTAGTCAATGGCATCTACTTCATATGATTCCTGAGAGAATTCCCGTTTTGCTGTGGTAAATATGATCCCGGTCTTACCCTGCATCATCCTGGCGATGTCGAGTCCCGAAACCTTGGGCATTTCAATATCGAGGAAAACAATATCAGGGCTGATTTCCTGGAGCATCAATTTGGACAATGCTTTTTCTGAGTCGGTATCCTGCCCGATTACTTTTAATCCGGGAGTGTTGCTTATGTAATAATTCAACAGGTCTAATGAGTATTGGTAGTCATCTACCATGTAGCAGCTGAGTTCCATAATCTTATGCTTAAAATGAGGTGATAGGTTTTATTAACTGATTGTGTTTTTAGCTCATAGTTATTAGGGAAATAGTGATTGAGTCTTTGGCGGGTATTTGACAGCCCGATCCCCTTTGATCTTTTGTTTTGGGTTTCCAGTATTTTATTACTTGTTTTAAATACAAGGTTTTTTCCCTCCCTGTAAAAAGCTATCATGGCCGGTTCGGCTTCAGTATTGAAAGAACCGTGTTTAAATACATTTTCGACAAAATTGAGGAATAGTAAAGGCGGCAGCGCAGTGCTTTTTATTGCTTGCGTCAGCTCATCAGCAAAATTTATTTGCAGTTTGTAGTTGTTTAGCTCCTGATGGAACCGGATGTATCGTTTGATGTTTTCAATGTCCTCATCGAGCGTTACCAGGTCTGTTTGTCTTTTGTCGGAGAGCGAATATTCCGCCATTTCGCTGAGCAGTAATACTGTCTTTGCGGTATCGGGGTCTTTTGATATTAACTGCTTGTAAATGAAGTTGAATCCGTTGAATAATAGATGCGGATTTAGCTGACTTTTCAAGAGAGCTATTTCAAGTTCATTTTTTGTCCGCATTGCTTCACTTCTCTCTTTCAGGAGTATATTCTCCTCTTTTATTTGCCGAAAACGTTCCATGATTAAATGATAAATCATAGAAATAGCAAATACATATGTACTTCGCCATAGACATAAGAAGATGTTTTGTCTTGATATGTGTGTAAAGAGGTTTTTCTGTGCAATGATTGAAATGTAAGCTATGCCAATAAGGCAAAGTACCGCTGCATAGAATAATATAGTAATAGGGATGGTAATATATTTCCTGAATGAGGGTTTATTTCTATCACTTATATCCGGGAGCACTTTCCCGATTAATAGATAAAAGAAAACAATGTCGAGCGTGTAGAAAATTATTAGAAGAGTATATGGCGAATGTGCGCCAAGCATTTGTAAGTATATTTGTTCGGATAGAATAAACAAAGTGATTCCAAGGATATGAGATGCTATCGTTTTTGTGCGATTAATCATAGATAATTAGTCTTTAAATCACCAGTAATGAGTTTCACATTACAATGACGTCAGTTTAGATATTTACAGCCATTGCCGTATTTATCATAGTTATATTTAGAAAAATTAAATGTTTATGAAAGAATTCAAACAGCCTAACACAAAGAGAAAGTCTTTATTTGTGTTTCAAAGCGAACCAAGTTCAAATCGCGTGGCATCTACTACTGTAAGCAGTCACCCAACCACCACCACAACAACAACTTCTGTTACTACCAGCTTTGGTTGTTTTCACGACAAGTAGCGCCAATAATCTTGTTTGTCAAATTCAGCGTTTTTTGGTTAAAGCCCAGGTATGCACAGATGCATACCTGTTTTTTTTGTCCCACATAAGGTCTTGCCTGCGCATTTCAGATAATGAAAACCTGGTTTCACATTTTTATCCCTGCATTTCACATCATTATCATTTTTTTCGTTTTTAACGATGCTACTTTTACTTCAGTGTTTAAAGCAAAACACTTAAAACCTTTATCACTATGGATTTTGAATCCAATATATAAAGTTAAACAGCTTCCAGGACCCAATTATAGTTTTCATAAAATACCAGTTAAAAAACTTGAATTTGTATAGGCCTGTCCCATGAAGAGGATTTAAGTGGACTGATGAAATAACCCTGTAACTCTTTTTTGCATGTGGCGTGCCTGTGGCACACAAGCGACGAATACACTGAACTTACCGGTACAGAGAATGTACAATGTGGATTTGCTTTCATTTTCTTCTTAACAACTTTTAATTTTTTTATCATGACTATTTCTAAAGTAGTATCTGTTTTTGCCCTTGTTATGGGCTTTGCATCATTTTCCTTCGCAGGATCCAAAGAAGGTAATAAGGATAGCGACAAGACGCCGGCAGTTTCTGAAAGTACGGTTGCTCCGGTAAGTACCGAAGCAACAACCGGCGCCACGACCTATTATGTCGTAGCCCAGAATGCCACTCAGTATAAACTGTCTACCACCCCGCCTCCAAGCGGAACCTGCGGATCAGGCGGCCATCCCTGTGAAATCAGCTCGCAGGTAACGTTACCTGAAGTGGTGTCTAAGTCAACTATTACTTCAAATCCAAATGTTACCATCCAGGATAACCGGAATTCACTTCCATCGTTTTAATTTGCCTGGAGGAGTTGGTTGATTTCCTGAACTAAGGAATCATATTCATAAAGTCTGGTAGAATTGTTATAGGCAATTCTACCTTCTTTATTGAGCAATATGACATGAGGTGCACCCTTGATATCGCTGTTTGCGACAAGAGGATCCATGTGGCCCAGGCCATTGGTGTTAAAATTGAGGCCGTCAGGTGCAGTATATTTTCTACTTTCGATACCATCAAGCCACCTTTTCCTGCTTTTATCTATTGATATGGACAGGAACACCACCTCTTTATTGGCCTTAAAGAGTTCCTCCACTTTTCCCAGCACTGTTTGATAGTAACGGGCGCAATAGCCGCATCCATTGTACCAGAAATCAAGCAGCACCACTTTATTGGCATAACGCGAAAGTGATACAACTTGTCCCTTCGGGTCGGTGACCTTGTAATTAAGGAGCCGATCTGCATACTGTGAGCGGATTGTCCTTAATATATTTTTATACCGGCTGCTTTTAATAAGGCTATCGGCCTCCTTCAACTGTATTTCGATGTTAGCGGAGCGCTTTTCTTTAAAACACAGCATTATCAAGGGTTCCCTTATGGCATCGACTTGTGTGGCCTTTACCATGTCAAAAAGAGTATCAGGCTGCTGGTACTGCCGTCCGACATGTGCATAAGCTTTTAATCCATCAAAGATGAAATCCACATATGTTTGGGATTGGAACAGGCAACTATCGGGAATGCCGAACTTAACCGGCCGCATAAGTTCCTTACGGAACCTTTTGACCAAAGCCGTTTTTTCAGTGCATTGAAGTGAAGCAGCAGCATTTTCCAGATAGCTTCTAATCCGGTTGTAATATGGATTGTACATAAAGCAGATCTCTGACTTTACAACATTAAAAGCCAAATCAGTTAACTTGTCTTTATAGGCCTCCAGCATTTCAAGCTCCTTAACCTGTATTGCTGAAAGCCTGTTTCCGAGTGTGTCCCGTGTTAAATTGCCATCAAAGCCTATTTCATCAGATAGGGTCCCTGAAGCTGTGAAGTTTTTTATATGCTCTCTAAGCATATACTTATCTGCACCTTTTCCGGAGAAGCTGCTATTTGACAAGATGCCTGCGCCGGTTTCCGTGTGATCTATCGTTATTTTCACGCTATCGCCGGCTTCCCAGAATTGTTTATCCAGGATTATCATCAGGTCTGATCCTCCGCCGCGTTTTGTAAAAGTGCGGTCGGTCAGTATTTCAAAATATCCGCTTTTGTCCGTTACGGGGATATTAAAGTAATAGCAGCCGTCCTTTCCAATTTTAGCGATCTGTTCCCCGGTGATAAGACTTGCGGGATCGCTCATCCACAGAAGGAGCGAATCATTTGGCTGGCTTTGTTTATAGCTTACCGCTATATGTATTTTATTGATGGCGGGACGTGCTGGTACGACTGCCATAGCTTCCAGATGAAGGCAGGGTAGCAGTGTTATTGTGATAATTATAGATCTGATAACTGATATGATGAGTAAGGCAGCTCTGTTTTTCATGATTTTATCTTTCATTTTGTGTAATTCCGCTTAATATAATTTCTTCGTTGGGTATAGGCAGGACATATCTTTTGTCATTGGGCAGCAGCGTATACAGGGTCCCGTTTACCTCGCGCGTCAGGGTTTTTTGGAATTGTGGTTCCAGGTTCAGCCGCCGCAGGTCTTCCCAGCGGATATTAGCCACCATTGGCAGCTCTTTTCTTCTTTCTGTAAGGACAAATGAAAGTGCTTCGTCTTTGTTATCAAACGTGACTGGGATGTATGCCCCTGTTTTATACCGTTTAACCAGTAACTGATTTATTGTTTGCTGTGCTGACTGGAAATCTCCATTTCTGGCTTCGCATTCCGCTTTGATAAGCACGACCTCGTTAGTGGCAATGCCACAAAAGGTACGGTCACGCCCGGTATAGGAACCTACGAACCTAGGTCCATTGTTTAATGTGTAGAAGATATCCTTTCGCAAGTCATTGATTTTATATTGACCATAAAGCTCACCGGAAATTTCTACGGGGTTTGCTGCATATGCCAGGACGGCTGAATACATTTGCGTTTCCGCATAAAACAATATTTCAGGGTTGTCCGCGCCGTAAGCCTTGAAGCGGTTGGCACTATTCATATTAATAGCACTGCTATTATAGTCCAGCAAATCGCCGTGGTCTTCCAGGGCAAGTTTGGCGTAGGATAGTGCGGAATTATAATCACCTTTGTTTAGGCTTGCCTTTGCGATAAGCGCATTTGCTGCTGCTCTGTTCGGGCGCATGATGTATTGCTGTGTTAGCTTTAGATTCTTTGCGGCTTCAGTCGCATCGGCGATTATCTGTTTGTACGTGTCTGCCAGCGATGAGCGCTGATATATAGTATTTACATCCGCAGTCAGCCTGAGTGGTAATCCTGCGTCACTTTCAGCGATAGCGCTGTAAGGCTTACAATATACCTGCGCCAGCGTGTAAAACGCATAAGCACGGAAGAAATAAGCTGCTCCCTTTATGTTGTTATATTCGGGAGAGCTGCTGCTCAAATTGCCAAGGCCTTCCAGAACGATATTTGCATTTGCAATGACTGCATATAAGGTCGCCCACTCGTATCCATAGCCATCTGTAAAAATGTCTTTATTCCAGAGATAAAGATTTCTTTGAATTTCGCTCAGCGATGCCAGGGCCGTCGGACTCGCATAAATATTGTCACTTCCGACTAAACCACTGGTCGAAAATTTGGTGTTCATCACCTGGTTACTGTTATCGAGGAGCGCCTGGAAATCTTCGAGTGTTTTTGGTACAACGGCAGATTTATTTGTCTTTTCTTCCAGCCACTCATTTTGTTTGTCGCATCCCGCAAGGGTTGCCAGAGCGACAACAGCCAGGACAAAGAGTGCTGACCTGGCAGGTGCTGGTAAATAGGTTTGTATAAATTTCTTTTTCATGGTCCTTAATTAAAATTTTGCTGCAATGCCAAGCGATAAAGAAAATGGCATTGGGTAAGCAGTGGTCCCATATGCCAATGGGTCAATCCCTTGTTTATTCTTTCGCCAAATGATCCCGATATTATTTGCATAGCCATAAACCTGAAGATTTAGCGTATTAGCACTGCTAAGTTTAATATTGGGAATGGCATAGCTTAGCCTGATGTCCTGTAAACGGATATGGTCCCCCCTTTCTACCAGTACTGCTGAATTTTGATAGAAGAATGTTCTGTTTGAATTACCTGGATATACCATTGATGGAACACTTGATGTTTTTTCATCCCCCGGCTGCTGCCAGCTTTTGGCATAATCACTATGCTGCCCGGACTGTAAGATCCCATCATAATCCAGGTTAAGGCCTGGCCGTCTAAACACAAAGCCTAATTGATAGGTCATATTTACCGAAAGGCTAAACCCTTTGTAAGCAAAATCATTTCTCAGGGCGCCAAAAGTCGTAGGCCTGGCTGAACCATTGAAGACTAAACTGTCCGGGTTAAAATTATTGATGATCTCCATGTAGTCTTCGCTTACCTGTCCGTTGAGATAGCCCATTGGGTTTCCATTTTCCGGGTTTAAGCCAGCCCATTTATAGCTGAAGACAGCGTCCAGCGGCTTTCCTTTTACGATCAGATCATAGGGCATACTGTAGGCTGTTAAGGGCGCATCAAACTTTACTACTTTATCTTTTACATGGCTAAGCAGTAATGAAGTTGACCACGCCAGCGGACCGGTAGTATTACGACTGGTTATGGTCAGGTCAAAGCCTCGCGTTTCTGTACTGGCTGTGTTGGCCATATAGGTGGTGTAGCCGGTTTGCAGCGCCAGGTTAGTGGGTTGTATGAGGTCCTGGCCTTTTTTTCTGAAATATTCAAAGGAAGCAGTGACGCGGTTATCCTTTGTGGCAAGATCTATAGCAAGGTTTATATTTCTGACCTTTTCCCACCGGAGCTCTGAATTAGGTGCGGTAGTACTGCTTATGGCCGGAAGACCTGTGGCGGGAGCTGTCGAGTAATAACCAATTAAGTAAGCAGCGCCGTTCTGATAGATGTTCCCATTGTAACCATATGTTGCCCGTAATCTTAAATAAGGAATCGCTTCAACATGATAAAAGCTTTCCTTGCTGGCAACCCATCCTATCCCTGCCGACCAAAGCGGCGTCACTTTATTATTGGTCTTTGCCCCGAAGAGGTTAGCACCGTCCTTCCTGCCGCTCAAATTCAATAAATATTTATCGTCATAGCTGTAACCGGCATTGGCGTAATAGGAGACGTACCTGTTCAACACTCCTGTGATACTGCCGCTTGGAGCGGAGATCATATCATAGGTTCCGGGAAGCACCTCTAAAAAAGTATCATAAGGGAGATTCATACTGGCAGTGCCAAACTGATCATTGTACCCATAAGAAACCCGGTTAAACCCTTCTGTCCTTAATTGCCTGATCTCAGCCCCTGCAATTGCATTGATGGCGTGCTTACTAAACGTTTGGCTGTAATTTAATTGCCCCCTGAAATTATTGCTGTTCCAATCATAATTTTCAAGGTTGAGGATACTACCCCTGGGAAAGCGGTAATTAAAGCTGCCAGTCCCGCTATCATAGAGGGCGAACTTATTGATCATATTCCTTGTATAATAGGACGCTTCTGTCTGAAGGTTTCTTAAGCGGATCTGCTGCTTTTCATTTTGGTAATTTAAATTGATGCTTAGTTGTGGGATTAGCTGGTATTTGATGCCTGCACGCAGCAGGTAATCTGTAAGCTTTGTGCTGTTGTCCGCATGGCCTAGCTCATCTAATGGCCTGTAATGCCAGTCCAGGAACCCTTTGCTTTCTGCATCTTCCAGGTAAGATTCCCGGATGCCGCTCATAACAGGGAGCGCGTTACCTGCCTCATCGGCGAGTTTTGCATAGGAAGGAAGAATATAGTATGGGGAACCCATGCCTGTATACTGCCGGTAAGCGAACTGGTTATTATTGTCTGTATTGCTGCGACTGTAATTTATCGCGGCGGTTAGCTCCAGGTTCTTTAACGGCATATAGGTACTGAGGCTATTTATTGTAGTCCTGTTAAACCCATTTCCTATGAGGTTAAACCGGTTTGCATCCTGTCCAACCGATAAGCTGTAGGTTGCATTTTGTGTCCCACCTCTTAGTGCGAGGGAGTATTGCTGATTTACGGCCTTTTGATAGATGTATTTTTCATAGTCATTTCTTACATCATTGCTCCGAAGAACGTCAAGTTTATTTTTCGCCTCCGCTTCCGTCAATGCGCCTGATTTTTTTAAGGCCATAATCTCGACTGCCGGCGATACTGCCGGCCATGAAAAAGTGTCGCCGAGGTAGTAGTCAAAATAACCCTGGTCAAACAGGTACTGTTCTGCATTTATGTAGTCAGTCGCACTCAGAAATGATTGATTATAAAAAAGGTCTGGTTTATCCTGGATGGTAACATTGCTATTAAAGTCAACCTGCATTTTTTTATTCAGCTTCCCTTTTTTAGTCGTAATGACAATAACGCCATTACCCGACCTTGCCCCCCAGATAGAAGCTGCTGCTGCATCCTTTAGGATAGAAATGCTTTCCACATCATTCGGATTAATATTACTTATCTCTCCGTCATAAGGGAAGTTATCGACAACAATAAGTGGATCGGTAGCGCTATAATAGCTGCTGACGCCCCGGATATTGATCCCGGAATTTTTTAAATTCGGATTGGTGGCAATTGGATTTCCCGTAATCGGTGATCCTGATGTGTTAAAGAATACCCCTGGCGCTATCCCATCAATCCGGTCCAGAATACTAGTAGATATCCTGCGATTAACGAGCGTGCTATCCAATACAACGAAGCTGCCGGTCGATCTTTCTTTCGGAAGCTGCTGATATCCGGTGTTAACGATAATATCCACGTTAGCCAGGTTATAAGTAGCCATTTTTAGCTGCACGCTGACATTGCCCGTCGCTTTAATTTCTGTGGTTTCGTAGCCTACGCGGGAGAGCAGGATCGTAGCTCCTTCGGGTATCTGGAACAGGATAAATTTTCCGGCAGCATCTGAAACAACCGTCCTGTTAGTATTTTTTACCCGGATCGTCACACTGCCGAGTGGATTGCCTAAAGTATCTGTTACATAGCCGGTAAGGGTGTCTATCGCCGCTTTCAACGAATTTTTATACTCCGGCTTTGATTTTAGAGTGACAATAATGCTTTTTCCTTTTATGGTATAATTAAAAGGCTGGTCTTTGAATATAGTTTCTAATGCATCATTAATAGATTGATTGGTTAAAACCACTGTTACTGGTTTTGAGCTTTTAAGTATCTTTCCATTGATGAAAAAATTATAGCCGGTCTGTTTACGGATTTCTTGTAGCACCTTTTCTAAAGGTTCGTTTTTTACCGACAAAGAAACCTGCTGCGCAGATGCAGTGCCATATGCATGAATGCAAAAGCAGAAAGTAAATAAGAAAGCGAGCTTTATCATTAGTAAAAACTTTCTTGGTTTTATAGGGAATCCCTGGAGTGCATACTTATAAGGACGCACTGCTATAGGAGCCTTGATATGAATTGGTTTATTCATACATTTGTTTTGTTAGGTGGTTTAGTTGAATTATATCTTTTCGGATCGGATTCATAAAGCCTGACAGGCCGGAAGTATCGCAAGTACTTTCGGCTTTGCTTTATATAGGTGTATGGTTATTTCATCAGGGTTAACCTCCTTCCTTCCATTTTAAACTTAAGGGTGCTCGTGGAGCTGATCATGTCCAGTACTGCTGATAGTGGCGCGTCCCGTTTGATCTCTCCATAAAATATTTCTTCAGCGGGTATTGTATTAACATCGATCTCTATATCATACCAACGGGCAAGCTGATTCATGATATCGCGCAGGGTGCTGTTATGAAAAATGAACATGCCGGTTTTCCAGCCTGTCTCCGCATCGAGATCAGCTTTTGCAATACTGATCTTTGCTTCTTTTACTGTGGCCACTTCACCAGGGACAAGCCGACGGGTATTAGGGCCAATTGTAAGACTGATGCTTCCTTTAACCAGCGCGGTTTTCTGCTCATCACTGGAATACGTGTTAACGTTAAAGCTGGTGCCAAGTACCGCGACATCCTGATTTTTACTTCTTACATGAAAGGGCATTTTTGCATTGTGAGCTACCTCGAAATATGCTTCACCAGTTAGCTCTACTTTTCGTATTCCCCCACTGAAGCGAACAGGGTACCGTAGACTCGATCCTGCGTTGAGCCATACCTTGGTTCCATCTGATAGCGTTGCCTGGTATTGGCCCCCGATAGGTATTACCAGCGTATTATATGCCTGGGCGTTTAATTCTGCATTTGTAGTTTGGTAGGAAATAGCGCCACTACCTGAATTAGTAATCCTGGCGCCAGTCTGCTGTAATACCGTTTCTTTTCGGCCCGCTGTTAAATCTACCCTCGTGCCATTTGACAGGATGAGCGTCGCTTTATTACCACCAGGCGTGATCAGTTCCGCAGTTATTGGTGCAGCGGGTTGCTGATCTGCGACACGATGCAGCCATAAGTAAATTACAATGCCTATGGTTAAAATAGCTGCGACACTGCTGATGATCCAGCGATAGCTTAGCTTGACCGTTCTGTGTTTTTCTTCATGTAATGACCGAACAAATTTTTCATAGGCTCTTTGTTCATCAAACTGCTCTAGCAGCTGCATGTTCTCCGTTTCCGTTTTTGCTTCTTTTATTTGACTGAGAAATTTCCGGTTTGAATCGGATGCGCCGGCCCAAGCGTCGATCTGCTGCGCTTCTTCACTGCTGATTGTTCCGTTTAATTGTTTTTGGATCAGATCGGAGAGGTGAAAAGCCTGGTAAATATCTTTGTATTCCATGTGTTGCCTGACAATAGAAATAGCAGCGACAGCGGTCGCTGCTGATTTCTTTTATTAACTGCCTATTTCAAACAACACGACAAGAAAGAACAATTGTACTAGTGCAGATTAAATTTTTTTCTTGTTGTAGATTACGCTTTAGACAACATTATTTATTTAGGTTGGAAAGCAAATGAAAATAGGGATATAGTGCCAGTAGGGTATAGGCGTCCTTTGGGATTCTTTGCCGCAGTAAGGCGAGGCCTCTTAATTTTTGATTTTTAACAGTATGGACTGATACACCCAATTTTTCAGCTACTTCCGGATTACTCAGTCCTTCAATATAAGTCATGCTAATTACTTTTCTGCATTGTTCCGGCAGGGTATTTATCGCAAAATACAGCTGACGGATCACTTCTGAGCGGGTAATTTCAAAAAGATAGCTCTCCGCGACTGTGCCATGCTCTGCGACAAACTCTTCATGACGGTTTTTTGCACGTTCTGAAACTTTTATCTTATCCAGGCAGGCATTTTTTACTGACCTGTAGAGAAAGGCCCTTACATGGTTTTCATCTTCAAATGGCTCATGATGGCGATAAAGCCGGAGAAAAACATCGCCTACCAGATCTTCGGACTCTTCATTGCCGATAATTCTTCCGGCATATAGACACAAAACCTTGTAGTATTCCCTGAACAGGTAGGCAAATGCACCTGAATCCCCGTTGTTAATCGAACGGATATCAAAATCACTGCGTCCGGGAAGGCTCACATCCTTATAATTTAGCTGATATTCAAATATATTGAATTCCAGTTTTAAACGCAAGATGCCTTCCTCTTTGTTACAGAATTAGGGCGCCTGGAAAGTGATGTTCGCCTGGCCGCTTAAAGTAAGCTGATACGGATTGCCATTTCTGGGCGGTATATAATCCGCGGAGCAGGAATCGGTAAAGTCAGTTTGCTTTGTCCGCCTGTTCTGAGTAGGGAGCGCACCCATTGAAAAGCTGCCTCTTGCCAGTACTATGGATGCTACGCGCCAGCCATAAAAACGGTTCAGTTTTAAGGGCAGCTCATCGACATAATCTGTCTGATCATTGTCGAGAATAAAGTTTGCTTTCAGCCATGTAACAAAATTGCTAGCTATTGTGTTGCACTGAGTTATAAGTTGTGAATCAGATAGGGCGTAAAGCTCGTTTTGCTTTGCAATGATGCCATGCTGGGTAAAGGGTTGCTGTGCCATACATAGGTAAATTAGGGATTTCAATAAATATAAATTTGTTTTTATACAAAAACAAGAAATTATTACGTTTGTGAATAGTGGTCGGTTGATAGGTTGAAAGAATTAATATCTTATGGCGCATCCCTTAAATTCATCAAATCCCGTAGCATATAATGATCGAAAAGTCCGTATAATAATTGCTGTTATTGCAGCTTTCTTCGTCAGCAGCTACGGCGGCAATCAGACTATTTTTAAACTGCTCCTTACCGTTGGTTTTTATATAGAATTCCTGGTATCCTTTCTTTTTACGATTCTGATTGTTGAAACGATTGCTTTTGTAACACGAAGACTGGATAGGCATTATGACTGGAGTGTGCGACCGATTCCCCGCACATTACTTCAGGTACTTTTTGGGATTTTGCTGCCCTCAATTCTAGAATTTCTACTGGCAGCCTTGTATTTTGCGTTATCAGGCTATAATGTATTAAAGACCACATTTGTAGATTATGCATTTCCGCTCATCGTTATGATGATCATTTTATTTAATGCCTATTATTTTATCTTTTACATAATAGTAAAGTGGAAGCACGTAAAGGAGTATACCGTTCAAAATGAAGATGGAAGTGTAATGCTATCTCAATTTGCAGAAGGGGAGAGCAAAGAGACCATCCTGGTAAACAAAGGAATAAAGACCTTCCCGGTGCCGATTAGCCAGGTAGCCTATTTTTTCAGGAACCAGGAAGATGAATCCAACTATCTGCGCACGTTTGACCGTGAAGATTTCTTTCTCAATCTTTCACTCGAAGATATTCAAATGCTGCTCGATGAGAAGAACTTTTTCCGGGTGAACAGGCAGATGATCGTAAACTATGCCGCCTGTAAGCATTATGAATTGATGGAATACGGCAAGCTAAGATTAGAGGTGATACCTGATTTTGACAGACCCATTGTAATCAGCCAGATCAAGGCGAAAACATATAAGGAATGGTACGACAGATAGGCTAGGATTTTTTGTCCATCAGTTTTTCAATAAGTGCTAATTTCTCACGTTCCCTTTTTAAAAGGGCTTCGTAAAGTTCAACGATCTTCTCCACCGAATTCGAATTATATACAACATCACATCCCTGGTTAATAGTTTCATTGTTCTCTATGAAATTATTAAAGATTGCTTCTTCATCAAAATTCTTAATGTCTTCTACTGTAACCCCAAGTGCCTTTGCAATTTGCTCCAGTTTCTCTTCATCGATATTATCGCTTTGTTCTAACCTGGAAATAGTTTGAGGACTTACGCCGATCATTCTAGCAAGCGCATCTTGCTTGAATCCTTTAATTCTCCTTACACGTTCAATCTTTCTTCCGATTGAAGAAGCTTTTAAGAAATCTGTCATGAAACCTGTTTTTATACTTTGGAAAAATTCCCATTTGATGGGAAAAGTTCTATCTGAACTTTGGTATCAAAATAAAAGTTGCTCAAAGTTAAATCATTAGTTCAATTTAGAATGGGAATTATTCTTACAGCATGGGAAAAATTCTCATCAGTTTTTTACCTGTAGGATAGCTTGTTAGCCTTTCCCAGTTTTGCAACATGAAAAAACTTAAATGGACGGGCACGGAAACAGAATTTTTAGAGTTCATGATGTTTATAGATACGATATTATATGAGATCAGCGAACGATTTGAGAATTTTAGTTACCCTACAATATTACAAAGCTCTGCTTTTATGGAGCGTTTTATTGAGGTTAACTATAAAACGTTCGACAATTTTTTTGAATTAAAGATGCAAGGACGGCCAGTAGGGATACTTTTTCATCGCTTATTGCGACTAAAGAGATTTATTGAGCAAAAGCATTTCGGACCAAAAAAAACATAAACATGGGGGTGTCCAAAACCAGTTTTTTACCTGTAGGAATTTTATCCGCAGAACCGCAATTTTGTATCCTGCGGGACCGTTGGAAAGAAAAATAGACCGTTAAAAAGGTTTTATATAAGTCATTATTGCAAGTGACATAAATTGTATTGTTTCGGTCGTTTTGCACAAAACCGACTTTCTTGAAATTACATTAAGAATTTGTATCGCGATTACAATACAGGAAGATGCATCTGTAACCTGAATAAACCTGATGTGCGCCGAACAAACGCTCCAAGGCGGGCCAAGTTGCTTAAGACAGGAGTGCTAAAATTTAATGTTATGATTTTAGAAGCATTGAATTCATCCAAATTTTCACCGATCCCCAAAGGAAAACTCAACGCATTCCGTGGTGGGGGGCAGGAAATTGCAGATTCATCCAGCGAGTCTGAACCATTAACGACAACAGTAAATGGACAGCAAATTTCATTTACCTACGATTGTGGATATCAGTACGATGATGGAAGGCGTCTTTATCAATGGTATGATGCAAATTGGAATTTACTGGCGGAAGTTTGGATGTAAACTCGCTTGTACCTGGCCAGTGGGATAACCCACTGGCTATTGTTTAATTATTCTAACTTCTGCTTATGGAACAGCTAAATCATAAAATTCCTCTGTGTCTTTGTTTCGTTCTCTGTTTAACGGTCCATTACAAGATGTTTGCATTTCAGCTACCTGATTCTATTGCTAATTATTATACGTTGAGGAATAATGCTGAGCGCAAAATTCTGTCGAGAGATTTTAGGTCAGCGGTTGAAATGTACACATCAGCACTTGAGTACAAATACCCCAATGAACGCGATGTATATAATGCTTTTAGAGCTGCATTACTTACGAACGACTCCGTTTTAGGACGAAAATTTTTCAATATCATTACCGCGAATGGTCAGACGAGGGAAAAACTGGAGAACACTCCGTTTGTTAAAAGTATTAAGAATACAACATTCTACCAATATATTTCCATGGACTATGATTCGATCTATCCCAAAAAGCTTTCTGTTCAAAAAACAATAATGATTAGTCTTTTGGATTCTATATACCGCATTGATCAGGATGGACGTACGAAGAACCCAGTAGTCGGAGATGAGCGAAAGAAATCGATAAGAAATGCAGATTCAATCGCTGTTGCACTAATGATTAATCTTATCAAAGAATACGGATTTCCCAGCTATCAACGGGTTGGCATTTTTGAAAATATTAAATATGGGTTTGGAGCAGGTGAAAGCACATTGGATTTAATTTTCTGGCACATGTGGCGATCCGGAAAATCGTCTTCGGAACTGAGTGAACTTGCATACAATGCATTGATCGATGGAGACTTGCCGCCAGAGGATTATGCATTTTATATTGATGGGCAACGTAAGGAAAAAATATACTATGCAATGCTCTCACGAACCGATGCCGATGATTATACTTTAGAAGGGATTTTCGATATTGCTGAGATTGATAAAAGGCGTGAAGGTATCGGTTTGTATTCACTTTCGGAGTTTAGAAACAGATTGACCTTCTTTCGTGAAACCAAGGAGCAGCCAGAACTTCAATTCAGGTTTCTTTCCTCCCTAAACTACCTGGTGAATTTAATGCCGGTCGGGTTCGACTATTGAATACTATTTTATTAAACTCGTGAAAAAGAAAGCCACTTTAAATAGAAAGATATTAATTCAAAGCGATCACAATGAGGCATCAACCGATGATGTCATGGGCTGGCTATACTACCTTCAGCCGGATTGTAATATCATAAGATTAAACGACAGCAAAGAGATCAAATTTATGCATTTTAGCATTGGAAATAAACAAGAAGGTGCAACTTTCAAGTTGTCTTCTGGGGAACAGGTCGTATTTGGACAAAAAGATACCTATTGGTATCGCAGGGGATCACTGAAAATCGGTAGTCGGCCGCCGGACGCTGCTTCAGATGGTAATGCCCATCGCATACATAGCGCTTTAAGAATGGAGCTTTCCAGTATCGAAAGTTACCTTGACTTTTATCTATCTTCCTCTACTTCTTCAATCGGCCGGTTTGAAGAACAGTTTACAAATCGGTTGACCAATTTGTCTATAGCAAAAAAATGTGGCCTGGATATACCGGAAACAATTGTCAGTAATGACGTAGATCAGATTGTCGAATTTTACCATGCAAACCATGGACAAATCGTAACGAAAATGATCGGTTCGGTTCCTCCACAAAAATATTTTGAACTGATAGGACTGGAAGTGTCGGGTGGATTTGGAACGCATCTGTTGACAAATGCGGATATGGAAAAGCTAAAAACGAGCTACAGAGATGTTATACCCCTGCCGGCATTTTTTCAGAAGTATGTTTCTAAAAAGATTGAAATAAGAGTTTTTTTTCTTGGATCATCTTTATATCCAATGGCAATATTCTCGCAGAGTAATCCGCGCACAAGAGTCGATTACCGAAGACAGGATCGAAAGCAACCTAATAGACTTGTGCCCTATAAACTTCCCTTTCCTATTGAGCGAAAAATCCTTAAAACAATGGAGGAAGCCGGGCTGGATTGCGGTTCAATAGACCTTATTCTTCATCCGGATGATAAATATTATTTTCTCGAAGTAAATCCTATAGGCCAGTATCAATGGCTTGCAAGAAATTGCAATTATGATATTGACCGTGCTATAGCAAAAAGACTACTATGCAACAGCAAAACATACGATTGATCCATTCCGTGATTGAAAGATGGAAAGAAAAGAACAGAGAGCATCTTCCCATCAATATTGAGCAGTTTCAGATCAGAATATCTCCCTCATATCCCATGCGGGAAAAAGAGCAGGTTCCTCTTGGCAAATTTGTTTCCAGTAAGCCCTTTTCCAGTGCGTTTTATAAGCCCTATTCTAAAATTCTGTTACCAGATGAGTGATGTACTCTTATTGTTCAGTAATTGCATATCGGTCAGGGGGGCGCAACGATCCACAATCTGTGACCTTCAGCGAAACTATTTTTTTTACATTCCTAATGGGTTGTTTGATCTTTTCGGGGAGAAACGCTATGTGGATGTACATAAAGTTGCTAAAGAACTGCCAGACGACCAGAAAATCATTATGGATGACTATATTGATTTTCTCATCAAGGAAGAACTTGCCTTCTATTGTGATGAAAGGGACTTGGGAAATTTTCCTGAACTTTCCACTGAGTTTATCTTTCCTGCCCATATCAGTAACTGCATATTAGATTCAGACGGAACCCTGGAGTATTTTGACGGTGAATTTATCGCCCAATTGGAAGCGCTATGCTGCTATTTTGTCCAGTTTCGCTTTTTCAAGCCTCCGGAACAAAAACTATTAACAAACATATTAGAATTGGTCAATGAATCTGCGATCAAGTCGGTAGAATTTATCATGCCATTTTCGGCTGGATCAGTTTTTTTGACTTTCCTAACTGATTGGACAGCGAGATCCAAAAAGATACAAGCGATTATACTCCATTCTGCCGACGGACGAGAGTGCATACGTGAGCCGGATTATTATGGAGCTGGGATGATTTATAAAACTGATCAGGTAATTGAAGATGAAACGCACTGTGGTGTTATTGACCTATCAGAGATGACGCCTAATGTGCTCCATTATACAGAATCACTGTCCTTTAATTCCTGCCTGAACCGCAAATTGGCTATCGACAAAGATGGGTATATTAAGAATTGTCCCAGTATGAATAATAATTTTGGTCATATCCGGAAAGATTCAATTATTCAGATAGCCCATCAAAGAGAGTTCAGGCGGATATGGGAGATACGGAAAGATCAAGTTTCCAAATGCAGGGATTGCGAACACCGTTATATATGTACGGATTGCAGGGCTTATCTGGAAGATCCACGGGATATTTATTCTGCCCCGTTAAAATGTGGTTATGATCCTTATACCTCTACTTGGGATAAATGGGATTCTGCACCCCCAAAAGCAGAAATTTTCAAACGTTACAGGTCAAATTCTTTTTAGATATTGGAACGCAAGTTTAAATTTTATAAACAACTGGACGCGATGGACTGCGGGCCTGCCTGCCTTAAGATGGTTGCTGCCTATCATGGGAAGATCTATTCGCTGGAATTTCTGCGAAACATATCCTACCTAAATAAGCAAGGGGTGAGCCTGCTGGGTATCAGTGAAGCGGCAGAACGTATTGGCTACCGGACATTGGGGGTGCAAACAACCCCAGAAGAGTTGTTTTCTGAAGCGCCGCTGCCGGCAATACTGCACTGGAACCAGAACCATTTTGTGGTTATCCCGCCGCAAAGGGCGAGCAATCTCCGCAGAAAAGTGGTGACCATCGCAGACCCCAGGCATGGTATTGTTGATGTAGATCTGGAGCTGTTAAAAAAACAATGGATGGACAACCGTGAATCTGGTGTAGTCCTGTTGCTAGAACCGACGCAGAGTTTTTTTTCACAGGATGATAATGAAAATAAAAAAACCGGCTTCCTGTTCCTCTTTTCTTATCTGCGACCATTTAAGCGTTATGTGGCACAACTTTTTATCAGCATATTGACAGCAGGATTTCTTTCATTGTTGTTCCCTTTTTTAACCCAAAGTCTTGTCGATTATGGCATCAACCGCCAGGACATCAGTTTTGTTTATCTTGTCTTGCTGTCGCAATTGCTGCTTTTTGTTGGAAGTACGGCAATCGAACTGATCCGAAACTGGATACTGCTTCATATCAATGTGCGGATCAATATTAATATACTTTCAGACTTTTTGATTAAACTGATGCGGTTACCCATCCGCTATTTTGATACAAAACAGATAGGCGATATACAACAACGGCTGGGGGATCATCAACGGATTCAGAATTTTTTGACCGGGACGACGCTGAACACACTTTTTTCTTTCTTAAACCTGTTCGTATTTGCCATTGTCCTGATATTTTACAGTTGGAAGATCCTGGGTCTGTTTGTAGTGTTTAGTGCAGCGTCGATAATCTGGATTCTCTTTTTCTTAAAAAAGCGCAAGGAACTGGACTATAAACGCTTCCAGCGAATGAGCGACAACCAGAACATGATATTTGAGTTGATCACCGGAATGCAGGAAATAAAACTTAATAATTGCGAAACCTCTAAACGTTGGGAATGGGAGCGTATCCAGGCAAGGCTATATAGAATTGGCATCAAGGGGTTAGTGCTGGGCCAATCGCAGCAGATAGGTGCAAGCATTTTTAATCAGCTGAAAAATATATTGATATCCTTTGTGAGTGCTGTGGCAGTAATGAAAGGAGAAATGACATTGGGTATGATGCTGTCTGTAAGTTATATTATTGGGCAGATGAATGGGCCTTTAGATCAATTACTGACATTTGTGCAAGGAGCCCAGGATGCCAAGATCAGCCTGGACCGATTGAGCGAGATTCACAGCAGGCCCAATGAGGACATCACAACGGAAGAAAGTGCTATCAACTGGCAGGAGTTCCAGGGCTTCGGTGACATAAAACTCTCAAACGTTAGCTTTCAGTATGAAGGGCCACATTCACCTTATGTACTCCGGGATATAAATCTTACCATACCAAAGGGGAAAGTTACCGCGATCGTTGGATCAAGCGGAAGTGGCAAAACCACACTAATGAAATTATTGCTTCAGTATTATGAGCCGGTTAAGGGAAATATTACAGTCGGAAAAATAGATTTTAAAGAAGTCCCAGCGAGCTATTGGAGAAGTAAGGTGGGTACTGTTGTTCAGGAAGGATTGGTGTTTTCAGACACAATTTCACGCAATATAGCGATCAGCGACGAAAAAACCGATTATAGCAAGTTAGAACATGCTGCTACTGTTGCTAATATTAAATCATTTATTGAAGAGCTGCCTTTAGGCTATCAGACAAAAATAGGCAATACAGGTACCGGAATCAGCACCGGACAAAAGCAACGATTCCAAATTGCCAGGGCAGTTTATAAGAATCCCGAATATTTGTTCTTTGATGAAGCCACCAGTGCGCTTGATGCCAACAATGAGCGGGTCATTATGGAGAATCTGGATGTTTTTTTCAAAGGAAAGACCGTTGTGATCATTGCGCACCGGCTAAGTACTGTCATGAATGCTGATCAGATCATTGTGCTGGATCACGGCAGTATCGTGGAATCCGGTACTCACGAAGAACTGTCGATTCAAAAAGGTTACTATTATAGCCTTGTAAAGAACCAACTCGAACTGGGGACCTAAAAATACTATGGAAATGTCAACCACTGTTAATGGGAAAGCTAAGCACAGCACGTCCAGGAGTGAGGAGGTGCAGGAGATTATGGGGAGGGTTCCGTCCTGGATTACCAGGTGGGGCATTACCTGTATTGCGCTGGTAGTACTGGCTGTCTTTATTGGTGCCGGATTCTTTAAGTATCCTGATATTATACCTGCCCGGGTAACGATATTCTCATCCGATCCGCCGGTGGAGATCATTGCCATGAATAATTTACCCATTCAGCAATTGCTGGTTACTAACAATCAGCCGGTCTCAAAGGGTCAGGTATTATGTGTGCTGGAGAATGCCGCCAACATGAAAGATGTTCAGCAGGTTAGAAATGTATGTTATGCAATCGATACGGCATTTGACCTTCGGACAGTCGTTGGCTACTTTAGGTTCCGTTCCGATTTGCGGCTTGGCGAACTGTATAGTGATTATTTTGCACTTTGTCAGGCTGTCCAGGGATACCAGTTTTTTTTAGAGCATAATATTTATGCAAGAAAAATTGCCCAGCTTGCCGAGCAAAAAGGCTATCAATTGGAGATGTCTTCAGCGCTGGAAGATAAGCGCAAAGGGACTGAGCGTCAGCTTCACATGCAAAGAGATCGATTCCTGGCTGACTCGATATTGGTCGAGGAGCTAGTGATGTCCCGTGTTGAGTTTGAAAACGCTCAAAAGGAATTGTTTGGCCAGCAGATCAACTCAAAAAGCAGTTATACCGAAGTACTCCAGAGTAAGCTACACGAAAAAGAAATTCAAAAAGACATGGCAGAAACTTCCTTGCAGATGCAAACGGAAGAATACAAACTTAGCCAAGCCATTCGTGATGCAGTAAAATCGTTTGTTGCTTCCTATAGTACTTGGGAAAAGGCATATATTATGAAAAGTCCCGTCGAAGGCAAGGTGAGCTTTTTCCGATACTGGAAAGAAAATCAATTTGTAAAGGCTGGTGAGAAAATTATGGTAGTAACACCCGAGGCCCAGAATTTTATCGCCAGAGGCGAGATTTCTGTTAAAGGGGCTGGGAAAGTTAAGGCAGGTCAGCGGGTCATCATAAAATTACTGGCCTATCCATATGAGGAGTACGGTAGCATAAGCGGCAAAATCGCTAACCGGTCAGCGGTCTCTTTAGACAGTATTTTCGTGGTACATATTAAGCTTACGAATGGGCTTGCCACGAATTCCACTAAAAAGATTCCATCGCAACCCAAGCTGGAGGGGATGGCTGAGATTCAAACAGAAAATAAAAGTATTCTGCAACGTCTGTTCGCACAAATATATAGTAAGGGTGATTAAAACTTTTCAAACGTTTGTACTGGTTTCTTTGATGTTGCTTTCTCCGGCTTACGCCCAGGATAGCATTTGGACGTTGACATCCTGCATCAATTATGCCCTGGATAATAGCATCGATATTACAGAAAAAGAATTTGCAAACCGGTTAGCTCAGATGCAGCTACTTGAAACGAGGCTCTCTCAACTACCCGGCCTCTCTTCCTCTGCAAGCTATGGTAAAAGTTGGGGACGGTCAATTAATCCGACAACTAATGAATTTGAGAATCGAACCTACGGATACGCCGGACTGAACGGAAGCGCTAATGTATTGTTATTTGGCTGGTTTAAGAAAAGGCAAGAAATACAAAAAAGCAAGTTACTGAGAACCATTGCGACTGCGGAAATGGACCAGCTCAAAGATGATCTTTCCCTAAACGTTGCAACAGCTTATTTGCGCATACTGCTCGCTACGGAACAGACAAAAATTGGTGAATATCAAATTGAAATCAGCCTTCGGCAAGTTCGGGATACGAAAGCCCTCATTAAAGCCGGTCGTTCAAACGGGCTTGACTTGTCACAGGTAGAAACCCAGCTGACAGCCGATAGTGTTGAACTTTTTAGTGCTCAACTAGGATTACGCCAGGCAATTTTAGATCTTAAAGCGATGCTCAATCTTCCTATGGATATCGATTTTTCCATTCGAGACGATGACGGTGCCGATGTGTCCTTAAACGTCATTTTAGAATATTCCCCTCTACAGGTGTATGAAGTGGCTGTTGCCCGGATGGGAAGTATAAAAAGTGCAAGCACTAACAGATCGACCAAACAGAAGGATGTAAGGATTGCCCAAGCAAACCTTTTACCGCAATTGAACATGGGGGTTTCTGCAGGCTCAAATTACTCATCTACCTTTTTCCAGAGAATGCCAAACGGAGAATTACAGTTAATGCCCTTGGGGCGGCAACTTGAAAGTAACTTTTCTCAATCAATGTCAGTAAGCCTTAGTTTGCCACTATTCAATGGCCTGAATAAGAGATTTGCTGTCAAACGGGCTGAAATTGATGTATTAACTGCACAAAAGCAATACGAACGGGGAACCATTAATTTGCAGCGGGATGTATATAAGGCGCATAGTGAAGCCCGCATTGCTCTTGAATCCTATAATGCAAGTTTAAGAGCGCTGGAAACAGCCAAACTTGGGTATGAGTATGCGCAAAAGCGATTTGATAAAGGGCTGATTTCTGCTGTTGAGTTGCTTGCCGCTAAGAATACCGAGTTTAAATCTTTGAGCAATGTAGCATCTTCCAGGTTTCAGCTGTACCTAAATGTATTTGTTATTGATTACTATTTGGGGCATCCATTGGTGTTAGAATAGTGAATTTATTATTGTATGTAAGTTTTTTAGGATAGGTAATGTACCAGATATGTGTGTGTCACGGGAACGATTAAGATTGTTCGTAATTGTAGAAGGAAATAATAAGTTGATTGAACAACAAGAGCCGTGTGAAGGAAGACTTTCATGCACGGTTCTGTGAGCGGCTTTGGTAGAAATGCATTTGCCTACTCGACTAATGACTAGCTGAGAGATACTTTAATATAATATTATCAAATTAGCTTTTATTTATCTTATTAAGATCCTTCTGAATCTTTACGAGCATTTCCTTTAACTCATCCACGTTAGATGCAGGGTGAGGAATAGTTTTACTGGAGAAACTGTAGAAAGACCAGATTTCCAGTATGTCTTCTGCCTGCACATAATAAGGCTGGTAAATAGGATTCATGGACGCCAAAAGAAATTTGCCATCCTTATCGACTGTTACCTCCTTAAATACAAAATCCTGTTGTGCCTTTAAAATGACTACACAGGGCGTACCAGATTTTATGCCTTTCCAGTCTGTCACATATTGGGTAAGTATTTCGCTATTTTCGGGTATGGGCTCCATTGAATCACCACCCGTAGGAAAAATTCTGTAAGTCCCATTCTTTGGTAGATTGGGAATTGTATACCTGGGCAATTTTGCAATGAACTGCGGGTCGTTATATCCCGCCATATAACCAGCCTTTGCCTTTATTGGGACATACTCTACGTTTTCTTTGTTCGCTTCGTCTACGGTAATCGCCAGTACCCTGATCTTACTGCCCATCATATACACATCATTGCCGGCTTCCAATTCCCGTAGTTTCAACTCTGAAAGGCGGGATAGATCGACTTTCAATAAACTGTCAATGCTGACTTTAAAAAAATTTGAGCAGTTAATGTAATCTTCAGGCTGTGGAGATCTTGTCTGCTCGATTTCTATGGCTGCCAGTTTGGAACGCTTCATGTTTAAATGTTCTGCAAGAGTTTCCTGGCTCATTTTTTTGCGTTCCCGCAAAAATTTCAAGTTGCTTGCAAAAAAAACTTTTTGATGGTTCATTTTGTATTGTTATTATTGATGGCAATAATTTGTCATTATTAATGACAAATATAGGGAAATTAATTTAAAAATAAGATGGATCGGCAAATAGTGCACTGCGACCTGGATACTTTCTTTGTATCTGTAGAACGCCTTCTGGACAGTAGCCTTATTGGCAAGCCTATTTTAATCGGCGGCACAAGCGACAGGGGCGTGGTGGCCTCATGCTCTTATGAAGCGCGGCGATTTGGTGTACACAGTGCTATGCCCATGCGCCTGGCACGGCAGCTATGCCCGGAAGCAAAATTGGTCAAGGGGGATTATGATCAGTATTCCCACTACAGTAACCTGGTAACAGAAATTATTTCAGAAAAGGCGCCTGTGGTTGAAAAAGCCAGCATTGATGAACATTACCTGGATATTACAGGAATGGATAAATTTTTCGGTTGCTGGAAGTGGACCCAGGAACTCAGACAACGGATCATCAAGGAGACCGGCCTGCCCATTTCTTTCGGGATGTCCATCAACAAAACAGTGAGCAAGATCGCTACCGGGGAAGCAAAGCCCTGCGGAGAACATAAGGTTAGCACAGGCGGTGAGAAAATATTCCTGGCGCCGCTTTCAGTGCGTAAAATTCCCGGTGCAGGTGAAAAGACCTGCCAGCTCTTGCAGCGTATGGGTATTTCAAAGATCATAACCTTACAGCAGATGGAGCCGGAAACCATGAAACGTGTTTTAGGAGAGAATGGTACTGGTCTCTGGAAAAAAGCGAATGCGCTCGACGATACCCCGGTACGGCCCTATTCTGAGCAGAAAAGCATGAGTAAAGAACATACCTTCCAGCAAGACACCATTGATATGGAGTTCCTTAAAAAAATCATGCTGACTTCTGTGGATGAGCTTGCCTTTGATTTGCGGAAAGATAAAAAGCTGACTTCCTGTCTGACGCTAAAAATCCGCTACAGCAATTTTGAAACCTTTACAAAACAGGTCAAATTTCCTTTCACCAGCTCAGAGCGGATATTGTCTGAAAAAGTACTCCAATTGTTTGAAAAGCTTTATACACGCAGGATGCTGATCCGCTTGGTCGGCGTAAAGTTTAGCGACCTGATCAGCGGGAGTTATCAAACAGATATTTTCCAGGATTCGGTAACAGACCTGAATCTTTCTATGGCAATGGACCACATTCGGGTAAAATACGGGGTAGATAAAATTTTAAGGGGCATTAGTTTATAAGGGGAGGAGTGGGATGTTGGTAAATTTACATAGTTATTACAGCCTGAGATATGGGGTTCTGTCGATTGAACAGTTAGTAAGCGGTCTTGTCAGTAAAGGTCATAATGTTGCTGTGCTGACGGATATAAACAACAGTACTGGATCGCTTATTTTTATCAAAGCTTGCCGGGAGGCAGGAATTGAAGGGTTTGCCGGGGTTGAATTTAGAAATGGGGATGACCTACTGTTTATAGGGATTGCTAAAAATGAAACAGGGTTCCGGGAACTGAATGAACTGCTTACTGTTTCCAATCAAACAAAAAAGCCGCTGCCCGACCTGGCACCGGAATTTCAGCATGTTGCGGTAATATATCCCTTTGGAAAGAAGATCAACCGTCCTTTACGCCAGCATGAATTCATTGGCGTCCGCCATATCCATCTCAATAAAATAAGGTTGGAATCTGCAAAACAGATTGAAAAGTATGTGATCTGGCAACCGGTTACGTTTACGAACAGCGCCGAATATAAGCTGCACACACAGTTACGGGCGATAGACCACAATATTTTATTTTCACAGTTGAAACCTGCGCAATTTGCGGATGCTTTCGAAGTATTCCCTTCTACTGCGCAATTGCAAGTGAAATTTAAAGACTTTCCGGTACTTATTGGTAATACGGAACAGCTGCTTTCAGGCTGCTCGTTCAATTTTGATTTTGAGCAGCAGCGTAACAAGAAAACGTTTACCGGCAATCGGTATGACGATAAACAGCTCCTGCGGACATATGCTATAGATGGGTTGCAAAGGCGATATGGAAAATCCAATAAGGCAGCAAAGGAGCGGGTGCTCAAAGAGCTGGACATTATCGACAACTTGAACTTTTCTGCGTATTTTTTGATTACGGATGATATTTGTCGCTATGCCCGCTCGCGTGGGTTTCATTATGTGGGAAGGGGAAGCGGGGCCAATTCCATTGTCGCCTACTGCCTGGGTATTACAGATGTTTGTCCCATTGAGCTTGATTTATACTTTGAACGGTTCCTTAATCCCAAACGCAAATCCCCGCCGGATTTTGATGTGGATTTCAGCTGGCAGGACCGTGATGAAATGTATGAATATATTTTCCATCGTTACCAGACCGGAAATGTTGCATTGATGGGTGCAATGAGTACCTTCCGGGACAGAAGCATTATACGGGAGATGGGCAAGATCTATGGTTTGCCTAAAGCTGACATTGACCGCCTCATCCGTGAGCCGGCAAGCATTATGAACAAAAACGAGATCACAAACATGATCCTTTCTGTTTATGAGCAACTGGCGGATTTTCCCAATCAGCGTACCATACACGCCAGTGGGGTCATTATATCGGAATTGCCCCTTACCTGTTACTCGGCATTGGATTATCCGCCTAAAGGATTACCGACAGTACAGTATGATATGCACCTTGCGGAGGATATTGGATTTGAAAAGTTTGATATCCTGTCCCAGCGCGGCATTGGTCATATTAAAGATTGTAAGGAAATCGTCATGCAGAACAGGGGTGTCGAAATCGACACTTCCAACCCGAGACGCTTTTTCCGCGATCCTAAAATTGCTGACCAGCTGCGTTCTGCCAATACTATAGGCTGCTTTTATGTTGAATCTCCGGCAATGCGCCAGCTGATCTCCAAATTGAAATGTGATGATTACCTTACTCTAGTGGCCGCTTCTTCTATTATCCGGCCTGGCGTAGCCTCATCAGGAATGATGAAGGCATATATCGAACGGCACCATGATCCGGGAAAGGTCGCCTACCTGCACCCGGTTATGGAACAACAGCTTAAGGAAACATATGGCGTAATGGTTTACCAGGAGGATGTAATGAAAGTAGGTCACCACTACGGAGGGCTGGACTTAGCGGACGCCGATGTCTTGAGACGCATGATGAGCGGCAAGGGGAGAAGTAAAAAGCACCTGGATGAGATTCACGACAAATTCTTTAATCATTGCAAAAGCAGCGGCTACCCCGAAGAAATATCCAGGGAAATCTGGCGGCAAATGGAAAGCTTTGCCGGCTATTCCTTCAATAAGGCCCATTCCGCATCATTTGCGGTAGAAAGTTATCAGAGCCTTTTTCTAAAGACCTATTATCCTTTAGAGTTCATGGTGGCTGTGCTGAACAATTACGGAGGGTTTTATCAGCGTAAAGTGTATGTCAATGAGGCCAGACGATCCGGGGCTAATATTTGCCTGCCTTGTCTGAATAAAAGTGTTTTTAACACCTGCATTTATGAAAGGGACATCTACCTTGGTTTTGATTGCTTGCAAAACCTGGAAGGTAAGCTTGCAAACCATATCGCTGAGGAGCGGCAGCGACATGGCGATTACACCGACCTGGAGAATTTTGTTTTGCGGACAGGGGCCGGGCTGGAGCAAGTGATTGTGCTGATCCGCTGCGGGGCGTTCCGGTTTACCGGGACGAGCAAAAAGGAACTGCTGTGGGAAGCGCATATGCTGCTCAATGGTGTAAAATATGAAAAGGATAACAACCTTTTATTTGAATCCCTAACGCGCAAACCGGTATTGCCCAAATTGGATTACTCTATAATTGAAGACCAGTATGATGAAATTGAACTGCTAGGTTTCCCGGTATCTGCGAGCATGTTTGACCTGGCCCGATCTGGTTTTAGAGGAGATACTGCGGCTGACCAATTGAGGCACTTTGAGGGAAGGACGGTAAGAATGGTAGGCGATTTTGTCTGTGATAAATATGTTCGAACGAAAAATGGTAAGGTCATGAAATTTGGCACCTTTCTGGATGTCGATGGCGATTTTTTCGACACCGTTCATTTTCCGCCATCGTTAGCTAAATGGCCTTTATATGGGAACGGTCTTTACTTGATCATGGGCAAAGTGGTACTTGATTTCGGCTATCCGGCAATCGAAGTGGAAAGGATCGAAAGGATGCCGCTGCAGCCCGATCCGAGAAGTGTATAATCTATGATCACGAAAAGTAGATTTAATGATTATTTAAGGGGCTTGATTTTATCGTGTTTCATCGGAGTTTGAGATATTTTTTAAATAGCTTACCTAAATCTGGAACCCAGGGCATTTACGATTAGCTTAAATACTAAAGTTAGGGTGTTGTTTTTTTGATGAACACGGCACAAAGTTAGCCCTGTTGCCTGAAATGGGGTCTACGCCGCTGCGCCGGCGTACAAGGTCATATCCCATTTTTTCGCTCTTCCATAAACCGCTTCGCTATTTAGCGCCTACGCCGGAAAAAATACCGTCAGGCCTGGATCTCCACCTTGCCCTTATTCATGCTTCTGGGCTGAGAAACGTGCATTGTTCACTAAAAATTTCAGAACCATGCACAAGCAACTTTTCACAGATTTTACACGCTTTTCTTATCGGTTATCCTGCACCGATGCCTTTGATGCGATTGTCAACAGTATCCTGCACCCGGTATGTATCCGGGCGCATGAAGATTTCACAATTAAAGAACCGGTAACCGCCTACAGCCTTACCGAAAATGAATGCCGGCAGCTGCAAAGTATCCTTAAGCAGATTGGCGATTTAATGGAAAAAGGTGAAGAGGCACTAGGCGACCTGTTCATGGAGTTTATTTCTAACGGGCACAATGGTCAGTACTTCACCCCAATGCACATTTGTAATTTTATGAATCAATTACTGAGTGCAGATGACAAAATATCCGATGAAGCACCCAGGGTACACGACCCCGCTTGTGGCTCGGGCAGGATGTTACTAGCCGCCGCCGTTGAGAACAAAAGCATTCACTGCTACGGCACCGATATTGATGATCGCTGTTGCAGGATGGCAGCTGCCAACATGGTACTGCATAACCTGGTAGCCGACATAACCTGTGGGGATGAACTTTCGATGCGATTCAGTCACGGCTACCTGGTCCGCCGCTCGCTGATTTTCAATTTTCCCACCTTGCAGATTGTGAAGTATGTTGCTGCGGAAAAGACCGCACCGCAACCTGAAAAGCTCATACTTCCTGATCCGAAAAGCAGACAGGAGAAATGGACCCAGAGTTCGCTTTTCTGAGCCGGGCAACTGATTTTGCAAAGGCTGCTCCGCCCGGAGCAGCCTTTGTTTTTTATGCTGTAAGATTATATATAGCTTTTAAGAAGGACTTTCTATTTTCTATCTTATTGATTTGGTCGAGTCCGTATATGCTTGGCTGCTTTTACGTTGGAGCTTATTTCGCACGCTGATGTTGAAAATTATTTCCAAGCCGACCAATTATGTTGATGTCAATTAAGGTTATTCTTTTATATCCAGCATCTCCAAAACCTCATCCAGTTCTTTCCAAATAACTTCTCCTTTATCCATAAATTTTTGATAATTAAACATTACCGCTATTTTAAATTCAGAGAACTTGCTAAAAGTTTTGTCATAAGGAAGATCATTAAAAACAGTTGTGAACATCTGTTCCACTGTTATATTTGGGTCGATTGGTATTGGCATAATTGCAGCAATAAAATCCTGACCAACTTTTCGACCTACTAAATAACTATATTTACTGGTCTTATTAAACGCGTCCATTCGGGTCATATGTCCTCTTATTAATTTGTAGAACCGGTTTTGAAAAATAAAATTTTGCGAATGATTATTGCAAATCAAGACTTTATTAGCAATTGCTTTATTTAATTAATGAGGCGTAGCCGAATATGGAATTTGCGTTGAATAAAAACTTACATTGTTTCTAATGTATTGGAAGTTTATTTCCCAATATACCTTCCCACCCGAGGTGGTAATAAACAGTACTGTTGCTTTTATTTTATAATCACAGGCATCTTTAATATACTGGTCCAAGGTAACGTTTGGAACACCTGCCACCAAAGTAACAATCGCATAAAAAGGCGGAGGAGGACAATTTGTTGTGCTGCCACCACCAGAACCTCCGGTACCACCACCTGAATCTCCTGGAGGAGTCGGCGGTTCCGTACCAGGATTTTCGGAAGAGGACATCGAACTAAATCCGCCACTTTGTTTTGTAACAGCTAAAGGTAGTCTGACTACAATAGTTTTTACTGAAGTATCATTTTCATCGCCAGTTTTACTGGTGAGCATGTCATTTTTGAAGGACGGCCTGACATCTTCTTTGAATCTTTTACCATCCTTCATCTGGATAGTCGCCACTCCGTTGGGATCTATATCCACTCGTTGTATCTCGGCGCGAGCTTCTACTTTTTTGGTGGAATCAGGATGAAAGCTTTCGTCTCTCCTGCAATTGTTAAACACTAACAGGATTAATGCTACTGCAAGCAACTTGACCCCAAGTTGCTTTTTTAGGGTTTTGATAGTCATATTGATTACGTTAATTTAAAATTTACTATATACAAGTATATGTAATCTAATAATTACTTGCAATTTTTTTTGTATTTATTCCTTTCGTAACCGCTTCTTTATTAACCTTTTGGTGGTTTATGAAATCTTGTGTACTCAGACAAAAGGAATATTGCTTTCAATTCGTTCATCAGATCATATAGTCACCTGTAGGAATTTGTTATTTGTATTTACAATAACTATAATTGTTTTTAAAATTAATGCTATCAATTATGTTTAAAAATCTGTACTTCAATTTAAAACAATTTACAAAGACAGTAGCAGCCGCCTTGTGTCTCTTGGTTTTACTTTTTTCGTCGTGCCAAAAGAATAGTAAAAATGGCGATGTTTTGTTAGATGGAAAATGGAAATTTTCTTTATCGGATTCATTAGAATATGCAAAAAAAGAATTTAATGATGATGATTGGGCCGAAATTGAAACAGGACGAGATTGGGAAAGCCAGGGATTTGAAAACGCGGATGGCTTTGCATGGTATAGGTATAAAGTCGTTATCCCTTCTGGACTGAAGGAAGATGACAGTGTGAGTACACTGCAATTTTTTCTTGGAAAAATTGATGATAATGATCAGGTTTTTCTCAATGGATCACTCATAGGACAAAACAATTCTAATATTGAAACTTCAAAGTCAGTAACAGATGAGTTTATTCATGGACCGGACCTCTATGATGTAAATCGGATATACGAGATCGACATCCATGACAAGAGGATTCTTTGGAATGAAGAGAATATAATCGCTGTAAGAGTTTTTGATAAACGAAATGGCGGAGGAATGAGTGTTGGCATCCCTTTCATCTCTTCATCAAGGTTAAGTCTTACGAAATCGCGGTCTATCGACCTTGACACCGGCTGGAAATTTAAAACTGGCGATTCTCTTGCTTATATGCAGCCAGGGTATGATGATTCAAAGTGGTCTGCTATTAAAATTCGCAAGGAGTGGGAGAATGAAGGATATCAGGGCTATGATGGGTTCGCCTGGTACCGGCTTAAAATGAAATTTCCAATCGCTTTAAAAGAAATGATTAATGATGCTAATGGTTTTCTGGAGATTTCTCCAGGTAAGGTGGATGATAATGATCAGGTTTATTTGAACGGGAAGCTGATAGGGGAGAACAACAAGACACTTCCAAAGAATGCAAAAATCACCAACACATTTAAGGAAGAGGCGCCTATGTTTAATGTGTTGAGAAGTTACCAATTGCCTGTAAATGACGAACGCATAAAATGGGGGCAGGAAAATACTATTGCTGTCAGAGTCTTTGATCAAGGACAAGGTGGGGGATTGTCGAATGAAATGCCCCGGTTAAAAGTATGGACCATTGGAGAATTTTTGTCTCTTGATAGAACTAAATTCATGAAACCTGTTTCTGAAGGGCAGACTGAGCTTGATTCCTTGATATACTTTAAGAATAGTCATGAAAGAATGACGTTCACCGGAAAAGCATACATTAAAGTGGAGAATCGAAAAACCAAAGCCACGCTTTCGGAAAATGAAGAACAGATAACCATACGTCCCGGGGCAATTGTAGGGATTCCGGTTAAAGTGCCCTATAGTGAAGATGAGCTTGTTGTTTACGTCTCGCTTTCGGCAAATAATGTCGGTTATTTAAAAGATGTTATTCCAGTTCCATTTGCACTAAAAGGAGCCAAAGGAAGCAATTGAAATAGCGGCAAGTTAATTATACTTTGTAATTATGAGATCATACTTTGCTGTCCTGACCAAAATTATACTGGTAACCATTATTGCGTCCTGTTCAACCAAAAGCACGACAAAAATCGATTTGAAAAACGAGTTGCTTGATCACAAAAAAAAGCTGCTTGCCGATATAGCTGCGCATTATAGCCGGCCAGAGGATTCACTGAAGGTAAAGGCAGCCCGGTATTTACTGGACAATATGGTTGTTCGTCAGTATTATGACGGTGCTCAGCTATCGCACTATATGAACTACGGAAAACTGGTACTTCGCGATTTAAACCAAGGTGCAATAATTTTAAATTCTTTTGAACAAAAGTATGGCCGGTTCTCAGCTAGTGACCTGACCGTAAAATATGATCTGTTGGAGGTGACCACAGATGAAATTGTAAAAAATATAGATTGGTCATTTAAAGTTTGGGATGCAGCCCCCTGGCGTAACCATTATTCATTCGATCAATTTTGCGAATATGTATTGCCTTTCAAAATAGATAACGAGATTCCCGGAAATAACCGGGATACGATTTATAGAAGATATCAGAATTTGCTCCAACCGGGCATTCGCAGTAAAGATCTTGATGCTGTTGAAGCCTGTAGGATCATAAATGAAAAATTAAAGAAAGAAGGCTGGGTGCTTTCCGGCAGAGTTGGCTTTCTTCCTCACTCCTCTCCATCGAAGCTGGTAAACTATAGGATCGGAACATGTGGCGATATGTCCGATTTAGGTATTTATGTGATGAGAGCAATGGGGATACCTGTTGCTCAGGACATTATTTTGCAATGGCCATATAGAAATATAGGGCATTCCTGGAATGTTGTATTAAATAAGGACGGGAAAAATATTATGTTCCTGGCTGCTGAGGACAGCCCCGGCGTGCCCCACAAGCCACTAACAAAGAAGGGAAAAGTGTACCGGAACAATTATTCGGTAAATAAAAAAAGCCTTGCGATACTTAAAAAAGATCAGGAAATCATCCCTGGTTTTTTCAGTAGTGCTAATCTTATGGACGTCAGTCAAGAGTACTTTAAAGGATATGATGTAGCAATTGACACCAAACAAGTTCCCAACGCACAACATGTATATCTGAGTGTATTTAATAACCGGATCTGGGTACCAATTGGCTGGGCCAGCAATAAGCAGGGGATTGCGGCCTTTAAGGATTTTGAGCCAGGCATAGTTTATCTTCCAACCATTTTTTCGGCAGAAGGCAATCAGCCCTTTGGAGCACCGTTCCTTCTTAATGAGGATGGAACAAAAGTAGAATTGAGTGCCAACACAGATCACCTCCTTTCAAAAGTTGTGCTTGATAGGCTGTACCCCAATACACCGGAGATGTATATGGTTGATGACGCCACTGAGGGTGAGCTGCAAGGTGCTAATACACCTGATTTTAAAAATGCTGTGGTACTGCATGTATTCAAAAATCGGGCGCTTCCTTTCTGGAATAAAATTAAAGTTGCTGAAAGCGGGGAGTTCCGGTATATCCGATTTGTTCCTGCTATGAAAAAACGATGCAATATAGCAGATCTGCAAATTTTTCGTAATGGAAACAGGATAAAGGTTAAACCAATGTCTTCTGGTGCCAAAATTGATTCAACTCTTCATTTTGCATTTGATAATGATCTTACTACTTCTTACAGCGCAGAAGTTTTGGGTGAACCCATAGCCTGCGATTTAGGACGCAAGGTGAAAATAGATGAACTTCAGTTTGCTTCGAAAATTGACGTAGGCGACGATATGAAGGTTTCATTAGGCCAAATTTATGAACTACAGGTCTGGCGTGATGGTGCATTTCAAAAAATAGCGGAAGCTATAGCGGAAGAGGAAAGGATTTCATTTGAAGGCGTACCTTCAAATGGACTCTATCTCTTGCATAATAAATTGAAAAAAGTAGATGAGAGAATTTTTGTTTTAAAAAATGGCCGACAGGTATTTTATTAGGAAATCATTTGAATCGACAAATAACATGAAGCATCAAGATGGCGATGTTTAAATAACCTGGAATGGCCAATATGTTAGGCTAACTGCATTAAAAAATCTCCATTTGTTTTACTGTTACTACACACGAAATGTCAGATGCAATAACAAGTTTTAAAAGCCCATTGGTTGCCAGGTCAAGAAATTGGTACTATAAGACAATACATCCCAAAATCAAGATTATTAGAAAAGCCTGGTTCTCTATTAGCCTCATGCTGATCTCCGTTTTGGTGCTTGGCTTTTTTATTTTAAGCTATCAATATGCTTTTAACTATCAAATCTTGTTTAACGAAAGTTATAAGTTATTATTCATCTGTGGTATTATTATAATTTTGCTGCTTCTCTGCTGTCTCTTTCAAGGCCGGAAGTCAGTTACCGATACTTTTTTATATTTTTTTTTGGCCGGCTTCCTTTTATTTGTCCACCAAAATCCTAATCAGGAATTTTTATTCATTGTTTTATTCGGTTGTGTTTTATTTGCTGCCTATCGGAAGATTCGGTTGAAGTACTTTCGATACATTTCCCTCATCCTGTTGATATTCTTCTTGGGCAATACTTTGTGCTGTTTCTTTTTTATTTTAAATGATGGGGTAATTCAGGGTATAATTAATAACTCAGGTATTATGGCCATATATACCGCCATACATCTTCCGGTTTTGTATTTCTTATTAAATAAATTTCAGGCAAACCCCAAGCTTTTAAAGGTGATCGAATTGCCTAAGCTGCTGTCACTTTTTATTATTTGCGCATTTATCGTCATGGTTGTGGTCATAATTTTAAAATCACAGTCCAGGGCGGCACTCGTTGTAGCATCTTTACTTACGTTCCTTTATGTTGTCAGGAATTACTCCTTCCGATTAAAGCCTACCCTCCTGTTGATTGCCGGAGGCATTTTATTGCTTATCCCTACATTATATTTTTTCACGCAATCTGTTGGAAAACAAACTTCTCTTGATGGTCGCCTCTTGATGTCCAGGATTGCACTATCGCATCTAACAGACAATTTATGGTTGGGAACTGGGCTAGGCCGGTTTACGTGGTATTACCCACAATGGCAAGCAGCGTATTTTAAGTCAGTACCAGATTATGAGAAATATTATTTGATAAAAGGGGTGGGGGAATCATACAATATCTTAAACGAGCATTTACAGTTGGTGTTGAGTGTTGGTATTTTTGGAACGATAGCTATAGCATACGGATTATGGGTTTTCTTTAATACCAGGTCCTCGCGGTATCCTGATCTTTTATTCCTATTCAAGTGTGTTGTCACAGGTATAATTATTGCCGGGTTTATGTCGTACCCTTTTCACGTAAATATTATAGTCTTTCTATTAATATTCTGTTTCTCTTTTGCCTTGAAGATAAATGAGCGGAAGTTCTTTTACATAAAGTATTTTACGCAAAGCAGTCGCGTCAGCGCGTTAGTTATTGCATCAAGCATGTTGATGTTAAGTGCTACCACATATGTTACGATAAAATGTGGACAGAAAATAAACGCGGTTATGAACTGGCATGAAATGAAGTATAGTTACGCTCCGTTCTTAATTCAAAAACAGGCTTACCATAGGTTCTATCCTTACCTGAAAACAGATGGAAAATATTTAACTGATTATGGCCGTTTCGTTTTACAGAACAGGAGGGAAATGACTAACCATGATCTTGATAGTGCCATTGAGATTCTTGAGGAAGCCAAAACAATAGCTATTTCCAAAGATCAAATGGAAGCTTTAGCTTATGCCTACTGGATGAAAAAGGACTATAGAAATGCTATCTCCTGCTTTGAATGGCTGAATGATTTCCTGCCTTATTTATTCGAACCGAAATTGGCTTTAATGAAAATTTATATTGAAATGCGCAATTTCGACCATGCCGGACGCATTGGCCGGGTTATAATTCAAATGCCTCCCAAGGTTCAATCAGATGAAGTTTCTAAAATTAAAATGGAGGCCAAAAATCTCTTTACCAGACACAATCTAAATTCGGCTGACTAATAAATATCAATGCTGCAAACATGCGCTAAGTCCTGTCCGTTTTGTCTGCCGTCACCACCAGCCCAGGCTATTTGGTCTAATCCTCACTGCGGAATTTATCCTGTTATCACTGAAGGGTAAATGTATATGTAGTCGCATGAATTCACCACAAAGGTAGGCCATGTGCTGCTGAAGCGGCCAAAAGACTACGGCATAAAGCCACTCATGCCTCGCTATTTATTCCGTTTCCTTCCGGCCTTGATTGCACCTGGCCTGACCGGGTTCCATAATTCATTTTAAAACTTAAAATCATTTATTATGGAAATGCACGTCACGCCAACTTTCAAGAAAGTAGCAGAAATAGAACTGGTTTACCGCACCAAGATAAAGGCATCATTACGGCCTACGATCAGTAAATCCCAGCATGCCTATGAAGTTTTGATCGGCCATTGGGACATGAATAAAATAGAACTGCAGGAACAGTTTAAGATTGTGCTACTGAACACATCTGGTAAGGTGATAGGGATTTATGAATCCGGTTCAGGCGGCTCAGAAAATTGCGTGGTGGATCTCAGGCTCATTTTTGCCTGTGCGCTCAAAGCCAATGCAAAGAAGCTCATCCTTTGTCATAATCACCCAAGCGGCAACCTTAAAGCCAGCGAGGGGGATCTAAGACTGACCCAGCACATGATTCAGGCAGGTAAGCTGCTCGATATTCCGGTTATAGATCACCTAATCATTACTGCTGAAGGTTATCTTTCTTTGGCAGATGAAGGGCTTTTATAGCCCTTTTTTTGCGCCTGTTTTTTCCCCCTATAGTTTTTCCAGAGCGATTTTGCTCCTTGCTGCTTTATGTCCATACGACCATTGTACCATATTGCCTTTTTGGATAACAATAAATCTGCACCGATTATTTCCCTTTTTCAATCGAAACGGATAAAAAGGCAGCTAAGATATGGTGTGTCCTGTGTCCTACGAACGCATAATGCCACACTTGCGCGTGCCACCCTTCGGGACTTATAGTTCTCCGGCCCCAGGCCCCACCTGGAATATCTGCTTTCTTTTTTTCCGTTTTTTCTTTTGAAAAAGGCTCTTTGGGGCAGGCGGCTGAAAGGGGAAAGGAACGAAACACATTCTTTAAACTTTTAAAAAAAATGTTATGCAACTAACAGCAACAGTAACCGCCAATGCGCAGGTTAACACGACCAAAGGCAACAAGCAGGTTG
>Ga0157371_10000432_pt1 | contig 51445 bp, 46 predicted proteins | sample C45metaG_FD_113462 | JGI IMG/M metagenome (GOLD analysis project Ga0157371, IMG submission 113462) | Corn rhizosphere microbial communities from Kellogg Biological Station, Michigan, USA - C4-5 metaG | ecosystem: Host-associated > Plants > Roots > Rhizosphere > Soil | place: USA: Michigan... | reverse complement strand
CTGTTTCTTCACCATGGTGGCGGTGGATGACGACCGTAAACCGGCTTCAGTGCCGCCGCTGCAGCCACAGAACAGCGAAGACAAGCGCCGCTTCATTCAGGCTCAGCAGCGCCGGCAGATTCGTCAGGAACTGGAAAAGCGCTATCAGGAAATCAAGGGTGATGCTTGAGGCTTGCGGTTAACGTCAGATAGCCATCGCGAGCAAGCTCGCTCCCTCACGGGGTTTGTGAACAACCCGATCAATGTGGGAGCGAGCTTGCTCGCGATGGCGGTCAACGCAGATCAAAGGCTGATCGCGGTCGCTTCGAACTTGACCCGTGGATGCGCTATCCGGTCCTGCGCCCGCACCAGCTCCAGCTCGTAGCTGGCGCAGGCCTGGGTTTCCAGCAGCACTTCGTGCACTGCCGCCGCGGTGAATTCGAAGGCCGCTACCAGACTGTCGCCCAACAGCACCCGGGCCAGGAACAGCCCGGAAGTCAAATCACCAACGCCCACCGGTTGTCGCGGAAACGCCAACAGCGGGCGGCGCAGGTGCCAGCTGCCTTCTGCCGTCACCAGCAACATCTCAAAGCCATCCGCCGGTTTACCGGGATAGTCCAGATGCTTGACCAGGATAGCCTTCGGCCCGCGTGCCAGGAGCGCCCGCGCCATCGCCAGGCAATCGAACAGTGACTGCGGCTTGCGCCCCGAGAAACTGTCCAGCTCCAGCTGGTTCGGGCACATGAAGTCCGCCACCGACGCCGCTTCCTCCAGCAGGAAATCACTGACCTCTCCCGGCACGCTGCAACCCTTTTCCGGATGGCCCATGACCGGGTCGCACATATACAGCGCCTTGGGGTTCACGGACTTGATCCGCGCCACGCCGGTCAGGATCGCCCGGCCTTGGGCGGCGCTGCCGAGGTAACCGGACAGGACCGCATCACAATTGCCCAGCTCGCCAATCGCCGCGATGCCTTCGATCAAATCGGGAATCTGGTGCGGTGCCAGCACTTCGCCGCTCCATTGCCCATACTGGGTGTGGTTGGAGAACTGCACCGTGTTGAGCGGCCAGACGTTTACCCCGACCCGTTGTATCGGGAAAACCGCAGCGCTGTTGCCAGCGTGACCAAACACCACGTGGGACTGAATGGCGAGCAGATGGGGCGTACGTTTCATGCGGTGATTTTTCCGTCAAACGATTGAAATTCGAGCTGCGCAGTATGCGACTAAACGCAGCCTGTACGACAGACCGGCGACACAGTTAAGCTGGCACTACCTTGTTGGAGCAACCCGTTGATGCTGACCCTCGGAAATATCTTCGTGCTGATGCTGCTCGCCACCGGTGGCGCTTGGCTGTGGCACAACCACGGCCTGCGCGAGCGCGCGTTGGAGCGGGTCAAGCAGCATTGCGCCAAGCTCGGTATCGAGCTGCTGGACGGCAACGTCGCCTTGAAAAAAATCGCGTTCATCAAAGACGCCAACGGCCGTCGACGTCTGGCCCGTGTGTATAACTTTGAGTTCACCGTGACTGGTGAAACCCGCCACAACGGCACTATCACCCAATTCGGCGCCCACAGCGCGCAGATCGAACTGGCGCCCTACCCGATGCCCTTTGATGACACCCCAGCGGTGGTCGACGTCGTGAAGCCGCGCGCTGAAGTGATCGAGCTGAGCCAGTGGCGCCAGGAACACACCAAATGGCGTCCTTAACCCGACCGACAGTCGGACAAGGCGCTTTGCAGTGAATCAATGTCCTGCGGTTCACTGAAAATCAGCTCGATGCGCGAATCCTGACGCCATTCACTGGGCTGCCATTGCAATGGCGAGTTATCCAGCGCATTGGCCGACACCCAGCCATCGACGCTGTGGATAATCAGCTTGGCCCGCCGCCAGGCAAGGCTGTCGAGCCATTTCCCAACGGGCGCGGCATCGAACGTCTGGCTCGGATGCCAGCGCCAACCAATGCTCCAGATACCTTCCTGTTGCTGGCTCAAGCATATCGGCAGGGCTGGATCGGTCCAGATCGCCGGCATCTGCGCCAATCCTTTGGGCACGATGAAGTTATCCACACCCGCCACCGCTTGAACCCTGTAACCCGGCAATTCGTTCAACGGCAATTGAGCCAGTTGCGTCCAATACACGTTGCGATCAGGCAACTGCCCGGCGATTCGCTGACGATCATTGCCGTCCAGGCCTTCAGACTTGTTCAGCAACAGCAAGCCAGCGCTACTTAGCGCGGCCTGCTGTGATTCCGGCAGCGGCTTGCCAACGGCAAGGGCTTGGGCATCCAGCACCAGAACACTCGGCTGAACCGCCAACACGCCTGCCCACGGAGCTTCACTCAACTGGCGAAGCAACTGCGCAGGATGCCCCAGGCCTGAGGGTTCGATGAACAGTCGATCCGGCCGCGCCTTGCGCAATAACCGCCCGAGTCCAATCTGAAACGGCGCACCGTTCACGCAACACAAACAGCCGCCAGCCACTTCACCCAGTGCGATACCATCGGCGTCCTGGGTCAGAAGCGCAGCGTCGAGGCCGATCTGGCCGAATTCATTGATCAACACCGCCCAGCGCTCGCCGATCGGCCGCTGTAGCAGCAGGTGCTTGATCAGGCTGGTCTTGCCGGCGCCCAAAGGGCCAGCAATGACGTGAGTGGGGATGTTCTGCAACATGGTCGACATTTTCTTGGGAGGTAATGGATGCGGTTGACGGGATTATCGTTGCTCTTGGCGCTCTGTTCCGGCGAGGCACTGGCGCAGGCTTGTGTAGTACATAGCACAGCCGAGCGACTCGACGTGAAAGTCTGCCAGCAGAACCGCAACATCCCGGAAAAGCTCTTCGCGGACGGTTTCTGCCAGCCGAACCTCCCGGGTCAGAAAGTCGAGGTGCAGTACGTCGACCAATGTCCCACCGGCGCTTTTGGCGTGTGCAGCAACGCTCAAGTCGCCAATATGCCTTACCGCCAGGATATTCACTATTACGGCGTGGCCACCGACACAGCGTATTTGAAGCCGTTTTGCGAAGCCCAGAGCCAGGGCACCTGGCTCAAGCCCTGAGGCGCTAGGCTAACCAGTCCAGGGTCAGTATCAACCGCCGTGCTCCTGGTGGCAGCTGCGGCGAGCGGTGGATCAAACCCAACCCTTCGTTGCCATGCCACTTCTCGCCTTTGAGCAGCGCAACGTCACCCCTGCCGATGTGTTCGATCAGCGCATCTTGAAGAGGCTCAGCGTCCGGCGCGCCCAAATAACGGCGATCCATCCCCCCTTCTTTCAGCCACTGACTGCCAACACCAGCGTAGGTGCTGATCAACCGCACCGGCACATGATCGACGTGGAAACGCGGGCACATGGCCTTGTCCAGAACCCGCACACGCAAGCCGACGCGCTTGGCACCCAGCAAGCAGGCAAACGCGCTGACCAACCAGGACACGTCGGCAATAAAACCCTCATACCCCTCGAGATCGCTGAAACCTGAGGCCAGGCCATGCAGATTGGGCTCGGTGTCGTCGCTGGGCATTTCCAGCACCAGCGACTCGGCCAGCGGCTCGTTCAAGGACAGCAGCAAGCAGGCGAAATCGCCAATGTGCACGGGGAGGTGGCGTTTCCAGACGGCGAGATTGACGCCGTCCTCAAGAATTCGGGTCAGTGTTTGCGGCGTCTCACCCTGAACCTGTTGAACGATCTTTTGCCGCTTCGGACTGGGCGCCAACATCAGGCCGCCGCCTCTTCGTGCCACGGGCCGAACGGATCGGCCAGTAAACGCCAGCCTTCGACGCCCAAAGCCATTTCTTCGTCAGTCAGTAGGCAGTTATCGAGCTCGACGGTAAGTTGTGCGAAGTCGATGTTCTGGCCGATGAAAACCAATTCCTGACGGCAATCGCCGGTGGCGCCAGTCCAGTTCTGCATGATCGCGACGGTGCTTTCTTCGTCCTGCGGCCACTGGTTTTTCGGCACGAAGCGCCACCAGCGCCCAGCGAAACCATGGCGCATCAAGCCGCCGGCCTGGGACCAACTACCAGCATCCGTGTGTTTGCTGGCGAGCCAGAAGAAACCTTTGGAGCGCAGCAATTTGCCATTCACCCATGGACGGTCGATAAAGCTGAAAAAACGCTGCGGATGAAACGGTCGACGCGCGCGATAGGCCGTCGAGGCGATGCCATATTCCTCGGTTTCCGGTACATGTTCGCCCCGCAACTCTTGCAGCCAGCCGGGTGCCTGAGCAGCCTTGTCGAAGTCGAAGCGGCCGGTATCGAGGATCTTTTCCAGAGGAATCTCACCCATGACCATCGGAATGATTTCGGCCTGGGCATTGAGACGCTCAAGGATTGCGATCAACTCCTGACGCTCGCTGCTGCTGATCAAATCGATCTTGCTGATGAGGATCACATCGGCGAATTCAATCTGCTCGATCAGCAAGTCTGTGATCGACCGGTCATCTTCTTCGCCCAACGTTTCACCACGGGAAGCGAGGCTTTCAGCGGCCTGATAGTCGAGCAGGAAGTTCATGCCATCGACCACGGTGACCATGGTGTCCAGACGCGCGATGTCAGCGAGACTTTGCCCCTCCTCGTCCCGAAACGTGAAGGTCTCCGCCACGGGCAGCGGCTCGGAAATGCCGGTGGATTCGATCAACAGGTAATCGAAGCGGCCGTCCCGGGCGAGCTTGCTGACTTCTTCGAGCAAGTCCTCGCGCAAGGTGCAGCAAATACAGCCATTGCTCATCTCGACGAGTTTTTCCACGGCGCGGTTCAGGCTGACATCGCGCTGGACTTCGCTGCCATCGATATTGATCTCGCTCATATCGTTGACGATCACGGCAACGCGCAAGTTTTTGCGGTTACGCAGTACGTAATTGAGCAGCGTGCTTTTACCGGCACCGAGAAAGCCCGACAGGACGGTAACGGGGAGACGATTGGGCATCAGGGATTCCTCACAAGGGATGCCCGGTCGCAGTGTCGGGCTTGATTGAATGTTATAGTATAACAACGCAATCTAGCCACTCTCCTCTTGCTCATGACGATAAAGGGAACGATGCTGAAGCCCGTTTGGCCCGAGGGAAATCCTATGCATATCGCCCTGAAACTGGCGCTGCTGAGCGTTGCGTCGCTGCTGACTGTGAATGCCTGGGCGCAAATCCCGAGCCTGGCCAAATGCACCCGAAGCGCCAACTTGCTCGCCTGCGCAGACGCCGATGGCAACGCTTATAGCGTCAACACGGTTGGCAGCACGATCTATCTGCGAGGCTTCGAAAAAACCGGTAAACGCTATTGGGCGCAGACCAACAGCCGCTACGGGCAACTGACATTCTTCACCGGTATCGCTTCCGACGGCGAAGCCTGGGTCGGCTACAACCGCCGGGTTGGCTGGACCACGATCAATCGCTTCTCCAGTTCCGGCGGCAGCAGCGCCAAATTCACATGTAGCCGGATTGCCGGTTGTTAGGCCTGCAGTTTCTTCTGCGATTGTTGCCAGGCGATGTAGCTGTCGGTCGGCGGATTTTTCTGGAAGTAGCGCTGCAAGCCTTCGAACAGACCGTCCGCGACGGCCTGCTGATGACGTGCGGTAACCAGTCGCTGGCTGTCGCGAGCGTTTGAAATGAAGCCGGTCTCCACCAGGATCGACGGCACATCCGGCGACTTCAATACGGCGAATCCCGCCTGTTCCACACGTTTCTGATGCAGCGTGGTGATGCCCGCCAAACTGCCGAGGACGGTGCTGCCCAGTTGCAAGCTCGCAGCGATGGTGGCGTTCATCGACATGTCGAGAATCACCCCGGCCAGCATCGGGTCCTTGTCCTTGAGATTGAGCAAACTGGTTGCACCCAGCAGGTCTGCGCCGTTCTCTCGCTGCGCCATGAAACGAGCAGTGGCCGAGGTGGCACCGCCTTCAGACAAGCAATACACCGAAGCGCCTGAAGCGGTAAGACGCGGCGCCGCGTCCGCGTGTACAGAAATGAACATGTCAGCGTTGTGCTTGCGGGCGATCTCTACACGCTTGCGCAAAGGGACAAAGAAATCGTCATTGCGCACCAGCTTCACGTCGAAACCCTTCTCGCGCTTGAGCCTTTTGGCCAGGAGCTGAGCGATGGACAGGACCACGTCTTTCTCGCGCTCACCTTTGGCTCCAACCGCGCCAGGGTCTTTGCCTCCGTGGCCAGGGTCGACCACCACGATGATGTCGCGTTTGCGGTGAGCTGTATCGAGGGTCTGCTGTGGCGCCACGGCGATTTGTAACGGCGCAACCGTCTTCAGATCGAGCACCAACCGGTGGCCCTGCCCATCCTGTGGCGGCAGTAGAAAACTGTTGAGCTGCACCGGGCCGCCAAGATCGAGCACGATCCGTGTATCGCCTTGGCCAAAATGCCCGGAGCGGATCGAGCGAATCACCGTGTTGTCGACTGCCAACTGACTGAAGTCGCCGCTGAGACTGGCCCCGCTCAAGTCGATGATCAGCCGCTCAGGTGCACTCAGGGAAAACGTCTTGTAGCGCACCGGCCCACTCAGATCAAACACCAATCTCAGCTTGTCATCCGAACGCCAGAGTCGCGCGTTGCGAATCTGCGTGGCCGAAACGCCAAACGGTAAGGCGAAGGCCGCACTGGCCAGAATCCAGTTGAGCAAGTGACGTCTGTGCATGCTGAAGACTCGTTCATGAAAAAGGCGTAGTCGAATTTAATGTAATAACATAACATGCGAATTCAACTTCCACGATGGATCTGCTCATGAACGCGCTGACTCTGCCGGATATTGCCGCGCAGGCCTCACGCCAAGCCCTGCCGCTCGACTGGGTAGGCATGTGCGGCATTGCTCTTCCTGTTTTGTTCGATGGCCAAAGGCTGAGTGCAAAAGCTGACGCTGGCGTGAGTCTTGACGATGGGGAAGCGCGCGGCATTCATATGTCGCGGCTGTATGTGGCGCTGGAAATGCTGGAGCACGAGACCATGACTCCCGCTTTACTGCGGCGAGTGTTGCAACGTTTTCTAGACAGTCACGAGGGACTGTCGCGCAGTGCGTACTTAAAAATTCACACCGACTTACTGCTCAAAAGGCCGGCGCTGATCAGCCCGTTGGCTGGCTGGAAAACCTATCCCGTGAGCATCGAAGCGCGTTTGAAAAACGCGATGTTCCACGTGGAACTAAAAATCGATGTTCCATATTCCTCGACTTGCCCGTGCTCGGCAGCTCTTTCGCGGCAGTTGATTCAGCAACAATTCGTCGACGATTTTGCCAATAGATCTCTGCAGCACGCAGAAGTATTGGCCTGGCTTGGTTCCACAAAGGGCATCGTTGCGATGCCTCATAGCCAGCGGAGCACCGCCCAATTGCGCCTGCGTCTGGATGATTATCTGGATGACTTTCCGCTGATCGCGTTCATCAACGACGCCGAAGCAGCACTCGGGACTGCTGTGCAAACCGCAGTGAAACGCGCCGACGAGCAGGCCTTTGCCTTGGCGAATGGACAGAATCTGATGTTCTGCGAAGACGCCGTTCGACGTTTGAATCTGGCCATGAAACGCTCTCCAGGCCTCAATGCTTTCCTCCTGCGCGTCGTGCACGCCGAGAGCCTGCATGCTCACGATGCCATCGCCGAAAGCCGATGGAACTGGGAGGCAGCATGATCCATTGCCAAGCGCTGCGTTGGGGCGCACCCGGTCAACCACTGACGCCCGCCGTAGATTTTGAATTGCCGACGGGCAGCCTGACCGCCGTGATCGGCGCCAACGGTTCGGGTAAAAGCAGTTTGTTGAAAGTCATCGCGGGGCTGCAAAAGCCGCTGACCGGAAAGGCCATCCTCAATGTTCCACGCAAGGGCTCACTCTCCTTCCTCCCTCAGCAACAACATCTGGACCGGCAGTTTCCGATCAGTCTCCAAGCGTTGGTGGCCGCCGGTTTTTGGGGCAGCAAGCAATCGCCTGAGATACGCCGCGATCGCATTAAAGCCGTACTGGAGGATTGGTGCCTCACAGGATTAGAGCAACGCCCCCTGATGGCGCTCTCAGGCGGCGAATTGCAACGCGCCCTGCTCGCCCGTCTGAGCCTCGCCGAAGCGCCAGTTCTATTACTCGATGAGCCCCATGCCGCACTTGATGAATTGGGTCAGTCACTGCTGTGGAAACACATCCACGCTTGGCACGGCGAAGGGCGAACCTTGGTGGTTGTGTGTCATGACTTGGCGGCCGTTCGCCAACATATGCCCCAAACGTTATTGGTCAAAAGCAGCGGCTGCGTTCTTGGTCCGAGCACTGAGCTGATTCTCCAGCAACCGCACACGCAGGTGGCCTGATGCTCGCTGTCGCTCAACTCTGGCAACCGTTCCACGAATTCGTGTTCATGCGCCGGGCGTTGCTCGGGGGATTGGTTTTAGCCTGCAGCACGGCACCGCTGGGGGTATTCCTGATCCTGCGCCGCATGAGTCTCATCGGCGATGCTGTCGCTCACGGCATCCTGCCTGGCGCAGCACTCGGCTTCTGGTTCGCCGGATTGAGTCTGCCAGCACTGACCCTCGGCGGTCTTGGCGCTGGTCTGAGCATGGCCGGCATCGCGGCCTGGATTACCCGCCGTACAGGTTTGCGCGAAGACGCGAGCCTTGCCGCGATCTACCCGATTTCCCTCGCCGGCGGCGTGTTGATCCTTGGTATCGCGGGCAAGCGCCTGGACCTGCTCCACCTGCTATTTGGCTCGGCACTGGCAGTCGACGGACCGACATTAACGGGGATGCTCTGGGTCTCCGGCTTCAGCCTGATAGCCATGGCCTGCATCTACAAACCTCTGCTGCTGGACACCCTCGACCCGCTCTTCCTACAAACCGTCAGCCGCCTCGGCCCATTGGCACACGGCGTATTTCTGACCTTGGTGGTGCTCAACCTGGTGATCGGATTCCAGGCCATCGGCGCACTGATGGTCGTCGGTTTAATGATGTTGCCCGCCGCTGCATCGCGCTTCTGCAGCCGTCGATTGCCGGTGTTGATGGGGATTGCTGCCCTGCTCGGCTGCCTCTCGGTGTGGCTCGGATTACTGCTGTCGTTCTATTACTCGCTGCCCAGCGGACCGGCCATTGTCTTGGTGGCGGGCAGTTTGTATGTGCTCTGCGTGGTGTTCGGACCGGTACACGGTTTGCTGCGCCGCCCGCCTTTGCTCACATCCCAATGAGGTGTTTCCCGATGCGCGCTCTACTCGTGCTGTTCAGTTTGATGCTGTCGATGTCATTGTCGGCGGCGGAAAAACTACAGGTGGTTACCAGCTTCAGCATTCTCGCCGACATGACGCATCAGGTCGGCGGCGACCATATTCAGATCACCAACATGGTCGGTCCCGACGCCGATGCCCACACGTACGAGCCGACTCCGGACGACGCCAAGGCATTACTCAACGCCAGGCTGATCATCAAGAACGGTTTGGGTTTCGAGCCCTGGCTGGACCGACTGGTGACCAGCACCGAGACCAAAGCGCCCGTGATCAGCGCAAGCCATGGCGTCATCCCGCGCTCCCTGGATGAAGACGGCGAGACTGTGCCGGACCCTCATGCCTGGCACAACCTGGCCAATACCGAGCTGTACATCAGCAACATTTCCAAGGCACTGATCGCGGCTGACCCGGCGAACAAGGCCGACTACGAGCGCAACAGCCAGGCTTATTTGAAGCAGATTTACGCGCTGCTTGCCCAAGCCAAGGCCAAGTTCGGTTCACTGCCACCAGGCAACCGCAAGATCGTCACCTCCCATGACGCCTTCGGCTACCTCGGTCAGGCTTACGGTATCGACTTCATGGCGCCGCAAGGTCTGTCCACCGAACGTGAACCTTCGGCCACCGAAGTTGCCGCGCTGATCACTCAAATTCGCCAAGCCAAGGTCAAAGCCGTGTTCATGGAGAACATCAAGGACGCGCGCCTGCTCAAACAAATAGCGGACGAAAGCGGCGCGCACATCGGTGGCACGTTGTACTCAGATGCCTTGGCGGCGACCGGTCCGGCCAGCACCTTCGCCGGGCTGTTCCAATACAACCTCAATACCCTGTACGACGCGTTGAGCAAGCCATGATCCGCAAGAATCCATCGGGTGATTTACCGCTGATTGCCGAGTCGGCTTACGTGGATAAAACCGCAATTATTTGCGGCAAAGTAGTGATCGGTGAAAACGTCTTCGTCGGTCCCTACGCAGTGATTCGCGCTGACGAAGTCGATGCCTCGGGTGAGATGGAGCCGATCACCATTGGCGCCAACTCGAACATTCAGGACGGTGTGGTAATCCATTCCAAGTCCGGTGCGGCAGTGACCATCGGCGAGTACAGTTCAATCGCCCACCGCTCCATCGTTCATGGCCCTTGCGCGGTGGGCGATCGGGTGTTCGTCGGTTTCAACAGCGTGCTGTTCAACTGCGCAGTCGGCGATGGTTGCGTGGTGCGGCACAACTCAGTGGTCGATGGCCGCGATTTGCCCGAAGACTTCTATGTGCCCTCTACCACTCGCATCGGCCTCCATACCGACCTGTCGCAGTTTCCACCGGTAAGCGTCAGTGCCTCGGAGTTTTCCGAAGACGTGGCCCGCACCAACGTCGACTTGGTGCGCGGCTACAAAGCCCTGCAGAACGAGTTCTGATCATGAGCAGTGTGTTGATTCGAATTGCCAGACTGGTGAATGAAGGTCGTGAATCTGAAGGGGATTTGCCTTGCCCGCGCTCTTGGAACTGGTGGAAGATGAAATCCGATAACCACCCTCGTGGCCAAGACCCGTCACCGCGTGGCAGATCTGTTCGCCATTCCCGACCGGGGTTATCTTCAAGAAAGCTACGGGGCGGACCTTGTCCTGATCAAACCCGAGCCGGCCGGCTTTTTCCGTTTGCAGACAACCGGTCCTGTCTCAATGCAAATGGACACCCTTCTCCGGACAGTTTTTCCGTAACAGCGTCAGCACCACGATCGTATCGGGGCGAATTGTCTGGCACGACAAACGTCTAAATGACAGCTGTGAGGGTCTACCCCTACGGTTTATGCGCTAGAACGCGTTTCTTTTGTCCTCGAGTGCACCGACATGATCCACATCACCCTCAACGACGGTTCATTGCGTGAATACGACCAACCCTTGTCGGTGTATGAGTTCGCCGCGAGCATCGGTGCGGGCTTGGCTAAAGCAGCTGTGGCCGGTCGGGTCGACGGGGTGTTGGTGGACTGCAGGTTCATGATCGAGGTTGACGCCCGCGTAAGCATTGTCACGCCTCAAGAGCCTGATGGGCTGGAGATCTTGAGGCGCTCCTGCGCGCTGATGCTGGCGATGTCCATCAGACAACTCTATCCAAAGGCGCAATTGCAGACCGGAACCGCACTGGGTGACGGTTTTTTTTATGAGTTTACGTATGAGCGTCCCTTGGACCTGTTCGACCTTGAGTGCATCGAAGCGCGCATGAAGATCCTGGCAGCAACCAATCATTCAATCCGGTGCCGTATGCTCACTGAGACGTTGTCCGCCTACCTTATTGGGGACTTCGAGTGTGTGTCAGTGGGCCCGCATGTACCAGCAACGCGAGTGTTGCAGGCATTCGCCCTCGACCACATCAGCGGAACTGCGCCGCAGCGGATCTATGGCACTTGCTGGTCCTGCCAACAGGAACTCGAAGACTGGTTGGCGCCGCCACACGTCATTATCGTCAACATGGATGATCGTCAGGCCGATTATGCGCAATCGGTGACCGAAGTCTTACGTCGAAGCGGCGTGCGCGCTCGTGCAGATTTACGCAACGAAAAAGTCCGCCACAAGATACGCGAGCACAGTCAGCAGGTGCCGTATCTGGTGGTGATCGGGGAAAAAGAAAAAACAGGCGGGTTTGTCAGTGTGCGCAGCCGAACGGGTGAGGATTTCGGCACGATGGCTGTTGAGGTGGTATGTGACTGGCTGAGGTCGACAGGCATTGCGGGCACATGAACCAGCTCGCCCCCTTCAGATACATACCGTCTCTGTGGGAGCGAGCCTGCTCGCGATGCTATTAAGCTCTAGGCTTAACCGTTCCGCAGTCCTGCCCCAACCAGACAGCACGGGTATCGAGACTGCCCTTTTGCTGGATGCCCGTTGCGTTGAATGTCCCGTTGACCTTGGTGGTGAACTCACGGTCACTGAGGAAAGTCGCTACACCGGCACCCTGCGCTTTCGGGCAACTGAAACGGAATTTCCACTGATTGCCGTTACGGTCAGTGATCTCCTGTTTGCAGCCCGACTGTGGATCAGTCAACGGAATATTGTCCGATTTCACCTGCTCTGGCGTCAGGCAAGCCCGAATTCCCTTGCCACCCATGGTGATGCCCTGCTTCTCCAGCTGCGCGCGCTGTTGCGGGGTCATCTGGCCCTGTAATTGGCCGAGGATCAGCTGCAAGTCCGGCAGATTCTGGTCATCGACCTTCATGTTGCTCGTGGTCAGCTCCCACAAACCTGGCTGCAGCATTTGCGCCTGAGCGGCCACGGGGAGTGCTAAACCAAAAGCCAAGGCCAAACCCAGCAGACGAACGTTCATCGAGTAACTCCTGATCAGTAGTGGCCGTTAGACGTCAGCCATTGGCTTCGGTTCATGGACCAATTAAATAGCGACATTCTGCACGGAACATGGTCTGTTAAGCACTGAATCTTCAGGAGCAAGGCTGCCCCATGGATTACTTTGGACCGCACATTTTCGGCTACATGATTGCACTGCTTCATACGCTGGGCCTGATCGCTGCCATTCACGCCGTGCTCACCGTCCGGACCGCCCAGGGATCTATCGCCTGGGCCCTGTCGTTGATATTCATTCCATACCTCACGCTCGTTCCGTATCTGGTCTTCGGCCGCAGCACCTTCGATGGTTATATCAAGGCCCGGCGCCAGGCCAACGAGGAAATGCGCAAAGCCATCTCCGAGCTCAACTGGCGTCCGTGGGTGGAAGAAGCACTGACCGCCCGTGCTTCAAGTGCCTACGCATCCTTGAGAGCCATGCCGAAATTAGGGCGCATGCCGTGCCTGGCAAACAACGAAGTGCAATTGCTAATCAACGGCCAAGCCACTTTCGACGGGATTTTCGCAGCCATCGACAACGCAAAGGAAGCGGTGCTGATTCAGTTCTTCATCATTCACGACGACCGCCTCGGCCAACGCCTGCAAAATCTGCTGATCAAGAAAGCGGCTGAAGGCGTGGCGGTTTATCTGTTGTACGACCGCATTGGCAGCCATTCCTTGCCCCACAGTTACGTACAACCGTTGCGCGATGCAGGCGTCGAGGTCAAAGCCTTCGCCACCCGCAGTGGCTGGCTCAACCGCTTTCAGGTCAACTTCCGCAACCACCGCAAGATCGTCGTGGTCGACGGTGTGCTGGGGTTCGTTGGCGGGCATAACGTCGGCGACGAGTACATGGGCGAGAAACCACCGTTGGCGCCATGGCGCGACACTCACGTGCGCGTGCGTGGTCCGGTAGTTGCCTGCATGCAGGAGTCGTTCGCTGAAGACTGGTTCTGGGCGGCGCGTTCGTTGCCACCGCTGATCCTGCCGGACGCCTACCCGGACGACGGCGTGCTCTGCCAATTACTGGCAAGCGGCCCGGCCGACTCCTACGAAACCTGTTCATTGTTCTTCGTCGAAGCCATCCATGCGGCGACAGAGCGGGTATGGATTACCAGCCCGTATTTCATTCCCGACGAAGCCGTGTTCGCTGCTTTGAGACTGGCGGTTTTGCGAGGTGTGGATGTGCGATTGTTGCTGCCGTCACGGCCGGATCACCGCATCGTCTATGCGGCCTCCAGCCTGTATGCCTTCGAAGCCGTGCGAGCAGGTGTACGGGTTTTTCGCTACCAGCCGGGCTTTTTGCATCAGAAGGTAGTGTTGATCGACAGCGAAATCAGCGCCATCGGCAGTGCCAATCTGGACAACCGATCGTTCCGCCTGAATTTCGAAGTGATGCTGTTGACGGTCGACGGCGTGTTTGCCGCCGAGGTGGAACAGATGCTTAACGACGACTTTGCCCAGGCCCATGAAATCGCCAAAGAAGAAAGCCGGGAGACCCATCGCCTGCAACACATTGGCATGCGGATCGCCCGGCTTATTTCACCGATTCTTTAAGGCGTGTAGATGTCGTCACGCGTCCACGGCAGTTCATGGCTGCCATCAGGATGAGCTTTCACCGCGAGAATCTGGTGCAAATTGATCCAGCCCCTGGCGAACGCATAGGCGCATCCCGCCAGGTATAAGCGCCAGATCCGCAAAGCCTGTTCAGGGATTAGCCTGGAAGCAGCTTCCAGGTTGTCTTCCAGGCGTTCGCTCCAGTGGTCCAGGGTGCGCGCGTAATGCAGACGCAGGCTCTCGACGTCGACGATTTCCAGCCCCGCTTCGCTGATCTCTGCGGAGATCATTGACAGGTGCGGCAGCTCGCCGTTGGGGAACACGTACTTCTCGATAAATTCACCGGCCCCCCGTCCCACGGGACGACCGTCGGTGTATTTGGCGGTGATGCCGTGATTCATCACCAGACCGCCCTCCTTCACTGCGCCGAACAGCGTCTTGCAGTACTCGGAGAGGTTGGCGTGCCCGACATGTTCGAACATGCCGACGCTGACCACCTTGTCGAAGCGGCCATCCTGAGGCAGATCGCGATAGTCGAGCAATTGCAGCTCGACCAGATCATCGAGGCCTTCGGCGGTGACCCTTTCACGGGCCAGCACCAATTGCTCTTTACTCAGGGTAATACCGAACACTTTCGCGCCGAACTCTCGGGCAGCGTAGCGTGCCAGGCCGCCCCAACCGCAACCGACATCCAGCAGGTAGTCGCCTGGCTGCAGCCGCAGCTTGCGGCACAAATGACGGAATTTCGCTTGCTGGGCTTGCTCCAGGCTTTCACTGCCCGTCTCGAAGTACGCGCAGGAATACGCCATGTCGCTGTCGAGCCACAACTGATAAAAAGCATTGGAGAGGTCGTAGTGGTAGGAAATAGCCTTGGCGTCAGTTTCCTTGTCGTGAACAGTGCGCACAGGCTGGCTGTCCCCGTCCTCGCTGACTAAGGCCTGGCTCCATTCATCACAGACGCGAATCACGTCGCTGATCGAGCCTTCCAGTTCGAGTTTGCCTTCGACAAACGCCGCTCCGAGCGCGTCCAGGCTTGGATGAGTGAACTGGGTAACCATTTGTGGGTCCTTGACCACAATTGTGACGCTGGGCGTCGGCCCCAGATTGAATTCATGGCCGTCCCAGAGTCGCAGGCGTAACGGTAGCTGCAGATTCTGTAAGGCCGGTGGAAGTTGCGCGAGCATGGAGAATCCCCCTTGTTTCAGACGTCTGATGTGAGGGTAGACCATCCTAGAAAATTAGCTGCCTATCGAATTAATAGCCATTTTCTATGATTCGCGGCGCTTCAACCAACCGTCATGAATCCACTGTTTCAGCCATGTAACAGCTTGAAGTGGCGCGCCCTCACCATAGCTGACTGCTAAATCAGAACACAGTTCAGCAAAATCCCAGTCCTCCTGAAACATGCCTTTTAGAGCCCTCGCCTCACCAGATTCGACGCTTCGGTAATGACAAACCAGCTCGCTGCGCCAGATCACCACCACATGAGGGGCTTTCAACGCAGCGCTACCAGGGAAACCGCTTTCGTCTTTTACCGAACGCCATAGCGCAATACTGTTGTAGGCACACTCAAGCCACTGCACGGCGGCGCTGGGACAAACCCGCAGCGTCGGCCAGTCCTGCGGTGACAAAATGGCCATGTCTTGCAGCGTCAGCGGTTTGCATTCAGGTGCATCGAACGCCAGGGTGAATGCCCATTCAAGCGCTGCCAACTCGGCGAGTGCTGCACTTTGTTCTGGCACCAGATGCTGGCGAATGAAAGGCTCAAAACTTTCGCCTAGCCATCTCAAGCTGAAATGCACTGAGGGTGATTGACGAATGTAGGCAGCGGCGAGCTGTTCGAATTCAACGTCCCCCAACCAATGCCAGATCACCGGATAGTCGCCACGCAACACTTCCAAAAGCCGGGCCTGATAGGCGTTGTGATAAATCGCCAGGCCAGTGTTCACGTCCAGTGTCGGGCCGCCAATCAGGTGGGCGCTCAATGCCGGACAAGCTGCTGACTGCTCCCCCAACAGATAACTTTCAAAGGCCAGTTGCCAATCGATCAGGCGCATTTCAGTCTCCGGGCCAGCACGCTATCACCCAGTTCACGAGCCTTTTGCAGTTCGCCAAGCAGCTCTTCAAAGGGCGGCAGATGGTCATCGCGTTCCAGCAATGTGGCCACCGGGCCGAGGTACTCAAGCGTACGCTCATAAAGCGCCCAGACCGAATCGCTCACGGGATGATCATGGGTGTCGATCACGTAATCGCCGTAATCGCTGTGACCTGCCAAGTGCAACTGCCGAACCTTGTTTGCCGGCAGTCCTTGAATGAAAGTCCACGGATCGAAGCCGTGATTGCGCGCGCTCACGTACACATTGTTCACGTCCAGCAACAGCTCGCAGCCGCTCAGCCGGCTGAGGGCTTCGAGGAATTGCCATTCGCTGAAGTCATCGTCGGCGCTACGCACATAGCTGGAGACGTTCTCCAGCACCAACGGCCGTTGCAAAACATCCTGAACCTGCCGTACTCGCTCAGCCACGTAGTAAAGGCTTTCTTCGGTGTAGGGCAACGGCAGCAGGTCATGCAGCTGATGAGCATTACCACGGCTCCAACACAGATGATCGGAAATCCATGCAGGCCTTACTCGCTCAGCCAGAAGCTTGAGTTGATTCAAATACGCGGGATCAAGAGCATGGGGACCGCCAATAGACAACGACACTCCGTGCATCACTACCGGATAACGCTCGGCAATTGCATCGAGGTAGTACAAGGCTTTTCCGCCCTGAACCATGAAGTTTTCGGAGACGACCTCGAACCAGTCCACGGCGGGTGACTGCTCGAGAATCTGTTGATAGTAGGTACTGCGCAAACCCAGGCCGTAGCCCAGGCAAGGAAGGGATGCAGACATTTGCGGGCTCCTCGCAAAGTGGCCGCAGTGGCGCACACCACTGCGGCGGCACGGGTGGTCGGTTATTCGCCGACCTTGCCATCTGCCTTCATGCATTCCGTCTGAGTCATTGCCTTGAAGCCGTGGCCTTTGCAAACGCCCTGACCTTTGCAGGCATTTTCCGCAGTCTTGCAATCGTTCATGCCTGCGCACGACGTCACGCCGTAGCAATGCACCTGAACAGCGTCAGCAGCTTGGGCCTGCGTGGCCACACCGGCAAACAAAGTCGCTGCGGCGAAAGCGAGAGCGGCACCGGCAGTGGCGTTTTTGAAGTTCATATTTATATCCTCGGTAATCGTCAGGGTGGTCGGCTGGACGGTTTGTTCAGTCCCGACACAGCACTAGAGCGCGCAGCCCCCAACGGCGTTACAGAGGTATTGAAAAAGTTTTCGGGGCGCCTAAGGCGCCTCCTCCAACTTCAGCAGTGGCTCTTGAAAGCGCAGCAATCGCCCGGCATTGCCGAGCACCAGCAACGTGCTGAGGTTATGCAGCAATGCGGCGATCATGGCCCCGGCGGCACCGAGCCAGCCGAATGCCGCGAAGGCAACAATCGCCAGGGTCCAGCCCAGACCGATGATCACGTTGACCTGCAACGTCTGCCGACACTGGCGACTCAACCGCACACAGGTGCCGAGCCGACGCAAGTCGCTGCCGATCAGCACGATATCGGCAGAAGCCAACGCGATGTCCGCACCGCCCGCGCCCATGGCCACACCCACGACACCGGCCTTGAGTGCCAGCGAGTCGTTGATGCCATCACCCACCACCATTGGCCGGAAACCGTTTTCGATTTCCGTCAGCACCCGATTGAGTTTGTCCTCAGGCAAGGCTTGCGCTTCGACATCGCTGATGCCGACATCACGAGCCAGCGTGTGCGCGACACTTTGCCGATCACCGGTGAGCAACAACTGACGACCCAAGCCCAACTCTCGCAACTCGCTCAAGGCGAATCGCGCCTCAGGTTTGACACTGTCGGCGAGCAACAGCCAGGCGAGGAATTCACCGTCGAGCGCCAAGCCGGCAATCGGGCCATCGTGCTCGGGAACCGCCGAGGTGACGATGCCCAATTGTGCAAACAGCTCCGGGCGACCGAGTGCCGCTTCGCCCTGCTCCGTCATCGCCACTACGCCCAAACCCTGGCGTTCGTGAATGTCCGACAGCAGCAGAAAATGTTCCTGCGTGACCAACCCGGCAAGCGCGCGACTGACTGGATGACTGCTGGCCGAACCAAGGCTCGCGGCGAGCTTCATGACATGGCTGCGGTCCACCAAAGGACTGTCGATGGACTGCAACCGCAACGTGCCAAATGTCAGCGTGCCGGTCTTGTCGACCACCAGCGACGTCAGGTCCGCCAGTTCCTCAAGAAACGCCGAACTGCGGATCAGTATCCCGTGACGTGCGGCGACCGCGACACCCGCAATCGCCGTGGCCGGCGCCGACAAAACCAACGCACAAGGACACGCCGCCACCAACACCGCGAGCATCGCCTGGGCATCGTTGGTGACGAACCAGGTCACCGCCGCCAACAACAACACCAACACCATGTAGCTGCCGGCATAGCGTTCGAGCAGACGGGTGATCGGTGGCTTGGACCGCTCGGCGCTTTGCATCAGCGCAATCACTTTGCCCAAGGTCGATTCGTTGCCGGTGCGCGTCACTTCGATCCGCAACAGGCCGTCGAGATTGATCGCTCCGCCGAAGACCTGCATCCCGACACCCGCCTCTATCGGAACGGACTCACCGGTAATCGATGCGGTGTCGAGGCTCGCCTGTCCCGACAACACCCGACCGTCGGCCGGCACTCGATCACCTGCACGTACCTCCACGATGTCGCCGGCCTTGAGTGTGCCGTTGTCGACTTCAAGGATCGAACCATCCGCCTGAATCTTGCGGGCATGGCTGCGGGTCAGTTTGCCGAGCGCGCGAATCGCTTCCTGAGAACCGATGACGCTGCGCTCTTCTAATACATGGCCAAAGATCATGATGATTGGCAGTAAGGCGGCGGTCAGCAGATCTCCCGTGGCCCAGGCACCCAACATGGCGAGAGCGATCAGTTGATCGGTGATTCCGTGCAGGCTTGGATAACGCAAGCTGTACCACGCCGAGCGCATCACCGGCACGGCCACCAGTAGCGAAGCGAAGCCCAACAACAACTGGCTGACACCGGTTTGCTGTGGCGACAGCCAACGCCAGATCAGCCCGAGACTGAGCAAGCCCAGTGCAAGCATGGCCAAGGTCAATTGACGCGCAGCGCTGCGTTGCTCAGCCGAGGACAACAGGCTCGGCGCGGTGGTTTGGGCAGTCATTGTGCGGCTCCCTGAATGATCAGGCGCGAATCGTCTTTCGGATTGACCGTTGTCACCGAGCCGGCCTGACCGAGAATTTTCGGCATGCGTTCACGGTAAATACGCAGCAACATTTGCGGGTCGGTGCCCTGTTGTTGCGCCTTGGCCAGGCTCAGCACCGTGGCGGTATCGGCCGAGGCTTTTGCCAGTCGTTCGCTCGCTTGGGCATGGGCAATCTGCAGCGTTCGGTCGCCTTGTTCATTGGCAGTCTGAGTCAGTTTCTCGGCTTCAGTGCGCGCATTGGCCACGGTTTTGTCGGCTTGTTGGCTGGCAGTCAGCACGGCGTTGAAGGCATTTACCGCAGGTCCGGGCAGGCTCGACTGCACGTCCACGCGCGCAACTTCGATGCCAATGCCCTGCCCTGTCGCTTTCAGTTCGGCCAGGCGTTGATTGATGCCCTGGACCAAATCACCCCGCAGGCGTTCGCGGCATTCGGCCGCCTGAGTATCCGTGCCGATCAGTTCCGGGCGAGCCACCAGAATGGTGTCCAGGTCGCGGGCAGCCGTCAGTGCAACGGCGCTGCGAGTTACCAGTCGATCAAGCGCCGGCAGCACATGCTCACCTTGAAGCACGAAGGCGTAAGGTTCAGTAACCTTGTAGAAAACCCGCACATCGAGTTGCACCACGCCGGCGTCTCCGGTCAGCAAATAACCAGAGCCTGCGAGCGCGTCGCTTAGAGGTGTCGCAAATGACGCCACCCGATCGCCCTGCAATGCGGCATCGCTGCGAAGAAGGTTTTCCACCCGTCGTTCGATCACCCGATCTGCGGCCGGCAACAGGATCACTTGCTCAAAAGGTCGCGGCCAAGCCAACAGCAAGCCGGCGTTCTGGATGCGATCCAGCGCGCCAAAATGCAGAACCACCGCGCGATTTTGCGGATCGATTTGCCGCACATTGGAAAATGCCCACGCCAACGCCGCCAGAACAGTGACCGCATAAAGCGCCAGAAAAGCCAATCGCCCAGCCTGAATCCATGGGCTACTTAACTCATGTGTTCCACGTGGAACTAATTTCATGGCTGCGACCCGGGTTTGATATCGAGCGCCGGCGGACCATCAACCAACACCCGAAAAGGTGCAGCATCGGTGCGTAAAATCAGTTTGGTTGCCGGCGTAACGATCGTGCCCAACGTGTCGAGCGAGCGCAGCAAGTTATACAGCTGAGGTGAGCCGGCGTAGGCGCGTCCGTAAATCTGCGCCGCTTCGACGCGGGATTGGGCTTCGATGTCAGCCGCTTTCACTGTTGCATCCGCTTGTACGATTCGCGCGTCACGCTCGGCGGCGGAGCGGATTTGCGCGGCTTCACGTTTGCCGATGGCGGTGCGTTCGGTGGCGATTGTTTCACGCTCGGCGCGCATGCGGTCGACGGTGGCGGTGAGCGTCACCGACGGCAAGGTCAAACGTTCGATGCCCACTTGCAGCACCCGAACGCCATAAGTGGTGAGTAATTGTTGATCAATCTGCTGACGCAGTTGCGCTTCGAAATCAGCGATGTGAACTTTGTTGGCGTCGGTATTCACCAGGTTCGCCAGATCGAAACTGCTCGCTGTGGTTTCCAGGGCGGAGCCCACAAAGGTACGAATCTGCCGCGCCGCTTCGTCCGGCTGATTTTGCACGGCACGCATGAAGCGCTGCACGTTATCGGGATCGCCCTGAACCTGCCACGCCACGTAAGCCTGAACAATGATGCGCAGGCCGTCGCGCGTGCCGACATCCTGCAAACCGCTGGAAGTCGTGCGCAGCCGCAGATCGACGGGAATGGCGGCTTCAAAAGGTGCAGGCCAGCGCCAGCCGAGCCCTGGTTCCAGCAACACCCGCGAAGGATTGCCGAAGCGGGTGATCACCGTCGCCTCTCCTGACCGGACTTGAACAAGGCTCGCGGCGGCGATGGCGAACGCCACCAGCAGGGCCGCCCACCCCATGCGCCGCCATGGGAACGGCCCCGCCTCCTCGGGATCACCGTGATGGTGATGATGGTGGCCGTGGTGATGCCCGCCATGGCCGTGATCGTGGCCGGTGTGGTCATCGTGATCGTGAGTGTGCGACGGGCTCAATGGGTAGCTCCTGGTTGAGCGCTGGAACGCGGCGACGCAGGATCAGCCGGCAGCGTGAAAGTACGTAGGTCGATGGTCGGCGCATTGCCGCTACCGCCCAGACGATGATCGAGCACCAGCAACCTGGCGTTGGCCAGGCCCTGAGTCAGCTGGCTGAAATACTGCTCCAGCACGAAAGCCTGGCCAGCGCTGGCATACGCCTTCTGTTCGGCAGTGAATTTCAAATCCGCCGCCTGAGCGGTGGCCTTGATTTCGTGCGCACTGGCGGCCGCTTGATCGCGAGCGATACTGGCTTGCAGTTGCGCCTGATTGGTCGCCTCTGCTGCCGCACCGCGCTCGCGGGAGATCAATGCCTGGGCGCCAATCTGTGCCGCCTGAACACCGTGATAAGCGTTGGCGGCGCCTGCTGGCGGATGAATCGCCTCGACCACAGTGGCAAGAATTTCCACGCCGCTGTCGAGTTTTTGCAAGTCCGCCTGTACCGCCCGGCCAATCTCCTCCGCCAGCCCTACCCGGTCCTCCCCGAGCAGACCGTCGAGGGTTTGTGAAGCGAAGTCATGAACCAGAATGCGGCTGGCAGTGCTGCGGATTAGTGTCGGTACGTCGGTGCTGTTGTAGGTCGCGGCCAGCGCGGCTTTATCGGTCAGGCCGATGCGATAGACGAAGCGCACGTCCATGTTGACGATCTGAAAGCTCTGCTTGTCGCCACGGCTACTGGCAATGACCTGGGATTTATCGTTCACGTGGCTGGCGTCCCACAAACGATTGGCCGTTGCTGGCGCCGGACCTTCCGCAGGGTCGGCGACCACCGGTGCCGAGGCATCGCCAACGCTGGTCGCCAGTTCGTGAACCACGCCATTTTCAACGCTCAGCACTCGACCCAATGGCCACGGTAAACCAGCGTGCAAACCGGGGCTGAACACCTCGACTGGTTTGCCGAAGCGCTCGTAAATACCGCGTCCTTGCAGGGGAATTTCGTGAATGCCGGTCAGCAACCAGCCCACGATTGCCACCACCGCCAATACCGGAAGAAACGCCCGGCGCATGTAGGTGAAGGCCCAAATCTGCCGCAGGTCGATGCCAAAGCGGTTGTGCAGTTCGTGTTGCAACGCCAGCAACGGTTGCGGCGGCCAACGCAGCAGGTCGGCGATAAAACTTCGCGCCAGTAAACCCGGCTCAAGAGATTCACGGCGAGGACTGAACAACGACAGCACTGCGCGCAGCAGCAATTCGACCGAGACCAGTCCCGGCAGCAAGCCGATCAAAACGGCGAGGCGTACTGGCCAAACCGATGCTTCGCTGGCGAACAACAAACACAAGGCGCTGAGCACCAGGCAAATGATCGCGACCCGGCTCAACTGCGCCAAAGGCCCTGCTTCCGGCCACTCAGCCACATTTTCCTGAGCCAGTTGGCGCTCCAACACCAGCAAACCAAACGCCAGCAACAAAGACAACGCGGCACCAATGCTGGCAGATACACCCAGCGGACCGGGAGGCAATGTGAGGTTCCAGAACTGACTGAGGCTGTACAACGTCAACAAGGCCCAGCCGCCGAGCCAGAGTGTCGGCGCACCGACCTGACCCAGCAGGTGCACTGAACGCTGACCCAGCCGGTCCAGCATCCGCTCATACCAACCTTCAGGAGCAACGGTGTCATCGACCGCCGCCACGACCGGCAATGTTGGGTTCATGGCCCGCGCACGCCACTGCGTCACCCACCAGGCCGATTGCAGGCCGGCGACCAGCACCAGCACGCCAGCGCTCTGACTGACCAGCAATGCGGCCCACAGCGACAACGGTGCAAACAGCCCGACGAAAAACGCCAACACCAACCCGACCGCCGCCAAGGCACTCAGGCCTATGGCGAAAAGGCGCAATCGCCGTCCTTGAAAAACCGCCTGCTGAAAGCGTGGCAGCCCTGCTACCGGCGTTGCATCGACTTCGAGATCGACTTGCATACCACCCCATTGCTAATCATTGAACACGTCACAATTCGTTACGATATAACGAAAGTGGTGAAATTTATGTGTTAAATCGCCCTATCTAAAGACGCCCAACCTGTCGCTTGCCTGAAGCCTTGACCGAAACAGGTCGAAACGCACATATTACGTTCGTAATTTTATTCAAAGACTACTTTTACCCAGCCCGATCCCCTTCCAGGAGTACTTCCATGAACACCTACGACGTCGTGATTCTGGGCGGTGGCCCCGGTGGTTATAACGCAGCGATTCGTGCCGGTCAGCTAGGGTTGAAGGCGGCGTGCGTCGAAGGTCGCGCGACGCTCGGCGGCACCTGCCTGAACGTTGGCTGCATGCCGTCCAAGGCGCTCTTGCATGCTTCGGAGCTCTATGACGCGGCCATGGGCAGCGAATTCGCCAATCTGGGGATCGAGGTTAAACCGACCCTCAACCTCGCCCAGATGATGAAGCAGAAGGACGAAAGCGTCGCCGGGCTGACGAAGGGAATCGAATTTCTGTTTCGCAAAAACAAGGTCGACTGGATCAAAGGCTGGGGCCATATCGACGGGCCAGGCAAAGTGACCGTGACTGACAACCAGGGCGGCAAGACCGAACTGGGCGCCAAGGACATCATCATCGCCACCGGTTCCGAGCCCACTCCCCTGCCCGGCGTCGAGATCGATAACAAGCGTATCCTCGATTCCACCGGTGCGCTGTCATTGGCTGAAGTGCCGAAGCACCTGGTGGTGATCGGTGCTGGCGTCATCGGCCTGGAATTGGGTTCGGTGTGGCGGCGCCTCGGGGCTCAAGTCACCGTAGTCGAATTTCTCGATCGCATCTGCCCTGGCGTGGATGCAGAGGCGGGCAAAACCCTGCAGCGCTCGCTGAGCAAACAGGGCATCAGTTTCAAGCTGAGCTCGAAAGTCACCCGTGCCACCCCATCGGCCAGCGGTGTTCAACTCAGTGTCGAACCCGCTGCCGGGGGCGCTGCCGAAACAATTGAAGCCGATTATGTGCTGGTCGCCATCGGCCGACGGCCTTACACCGAAGGCTTGGGGCTGGAAAACGTCGGTCTCACTACTGACAAGCGCGGCATGTTGGCCAACAAGGGCCATCGCACCGAAGCGGCGGGCGTGTGGGTGATTGGCGATGTCACTTCCGGACCGATGCTTGCCCACAAAGCCGAGGATGAAGCCATGGCCTGCGTCGAGCAGATCGTCGGCAAGGCTGGCGAGGTCAACTACGACCTGATTCCCAACGTCATCTACACCAAGCCTGAGCTGGCCAGCGTCGGCAAGACAGAAGAGCAGCTCAAGGCTGAAGGTCGCGCGTACAAGGTCGGCAAGTTCCCCTTCAGCGCCAACAGCCGGGCGAAGATCAACCACGAGACCGAAGGCTTCGCCAAAGTGCTGGCCGATGAGCGCACGGATGAGATTCTCGGCGTGCATCTTGTAGGACCGAGCGTCAGTGAAATGATCGGCGAATATTGCGTGGCGATGGAGTTCAGCGCGTCAGCTGAAGACATTGCGCTGACCTGCCATCCGCATCCGACACGGTCCGAGGCGTTGCGTCAGGCGGCAATGAATGTGGAGGGAATGGCGACGCAGATGTAAGAAGCCTGCAGATGATCGTTCCCACGCTCTGCGTGGAAACGATCGGATATAGCGGCAACGCAATTTTAAGTTGGCAAATGCCCCAACGGCAACGCCCCTGGTGTCTTCACCGTATGAATCGCAAAGTTGCTGCGGATGTCACTCACCCCCGGCAACTTCAGCAGTCGCTCGGTGAGAAGCCGGTCATACCCGCGCAAATCCGGCACCACCACTTGCAGCAGAAAATCCGATTCTCCTGACACCAGAAACGCCGAAATCACCTCAGGCAGCGCCGTCACCGCCAGGCGAAAGGCTTCTGCCTGCTCATCGTTGTGGCGTTCGACCTTGACCCCGACAAACACCGTCAGCCCAAGCCCCACCTCGTCACGATCCAGATTGGCCTGATAGCCGCGAATCACCCCGGCTTCTTCCAGCATTCGCACCCGACGCAAACACGGCGAGGCAGACAAACCGATCTCCTCGGCCAGTTGCACATTGCTCAAGCGGCCGTCCCGTTGCAGCGCGGCGAGAATTTTGCGGTCGTAGGCGTCGAGTTTCATTGTTTGGCAGATCCTGATGGCTTGAACACCACAAAGTGGCAGGTTATGCCAAATATCGATGCTTTAGAAGCGGACAACGCAAGCACCTGCCCCACCCTTGAGCCCTAGACTGGCGCTACCAAATCGACAACGAATGGGGTGCAACATGGCGGGGCTCTGGCTGTTTTTCATGGCGCTGGTGGTGGTGTATTTGTTGCCGGGGCCCGACATGATTCTGCTGCTACAGACCGGCGCCCGGCAGGGTAAAGGCGCGGCGTTGGCGACGGCGGTGGGCCTGGGCATTGCCCGTGGTTGTCATGTGGCGTTGGCTGCCTTGGGGTTGGCGGCGTTGTTCAAAGCCGCGCCGTGGACCTTCGATGTGGTGCGTCTGGCGGGGGCTGCGTATTTACTGTGGATCGGCATCCAATGTCTGCGAACCACGATGCTGCCGAGCCTGAACAGTGCAGACACAACCACCGAGAAATCACGTTGGCGTGACGCGATCCAAAGAGGTTTGCTGACCAACCTGCTCAACCCTAAAGCGCTGCTGTTCTGCTCGGTATTGCTGCCGCAGTTCATCAATCCCGGTGCCGGGCCGGTACTCGCACAATTTGCGGTGTTAGGCGTGATACTGGTCAGCGTCGGTTTGCTGTTCGACAGCGCCTACGCCTTGGTCGGAGCCGCACTGGGGCGCTGGCTGCAACGCAGCCCGTCGGCCCAGCGCCTGCAACAGTGGTTGTTCGGCAGCCTGTTGATTGGTTTCGCCGTGCGGCTGACCTTTGTTCAACAGGCTTGAGCCTCACTGCGCTTTACGACGGCGGCGCCGACTGATCACCACCAGCGCCGCTGCCGTTACCGCTATCACACCGCCAATCTGCAATGGCTTTTTGTAGGGGCGCAACGCCGAGCGCGCGGCGTCGGTAACCTGGGTCACGTACCGTTTATCGGCCCTTTGAAAGTCCGGCTCTTGGCATTGATGCCCGAAATCACCTGCCCAAACCACATAAGGGCCCTCCTCAACATAGCGACGGTAGAAGGCGCTTTGCTCTTGCAGGCTGGTGCCCCACGACGAAGCCTTGCACAGCACCGAAGCAAACGCTTGGCTGCCATGGGGTAAGTGATCAGCGGCTTTGCTCGCCAGGGCCGTGGCTACAAAGCGGTAATGAAAACGCTCATCTGGTTGCGCCAACGAGGCTTGCTGGCGCTGCACTTCACCCGGGGCCATCAGCGGGCCGACCTTGAGTTCGGGAGTTTCCAGACTGTAATTGCCGCCAAAGGTGGCGTAATCCGGTGACATTTCGTAACCCAACAGCTCCATTCCGTCAAAACGGGCCACTGTCGCAGCATAGTAATAAGCAAATGCACGCTTGGTTGGCCACCATTTCGATTCGGCATCGTGGCGCAATTGCCCATACCACGTCGCCTTTTGTTGTAACTCCACGCTGTCGAAGTACTTCGGCGCCTCGTCATACCGCTCTTCACGCAGCAACCGCCGCCCAAGCAAATTGCGCAGTTTCGCCGCCACCGGCAACGGCACGTAGTTGTCACGGTCCTGCTGGCTGAGCGGTGGCGGTGCCGACACCTGGGTGTCGACGTAGTGCTTGAGTTCATCGACGGTCAACACGCGCTCGGCAACGGTCGCGGCATCGAGCCAGTAGATGCTTTGGCTACGATAGAGCTGATCGAACGCTTGCAGGTAATCGCCGCGTTGCAGCGACAGAATTGCGCTTTCACCCTCGACCCGGCATTTGGGTTGGAGGCTTTCAAAGTCGTAGTCCGGCGTGCGCCGCTCACCCCAGGACTCATTCTGCGGGAAGGCTTGGGCCGCCTTGGCATACGCCGCAGCCGCCGCGTTTTTATCGCCCTCGCGCAACGCCAGTTTCGCCCGCAGCCACCACGCCAGACCGCCGTCCCCGGCATGCTCAAGGAACGCTTTGGCGCTGGCGTAATCGCCCTGTTGATAATTCATCGCCGCCAGTCGGTCAGCGTTATCCAGGCTTCCGCGCGTGCTGCTTTGCAGAAGTTTGATCAGTTTTTGTTCGTTTGGCGGTTGATCACCGAATGACCAGCCCAAGCGGCTGATCAGTGATGCCGTGACCAGCTGCTGCACCGGTTTGCCTTTGAGCAGCTCGGTCAGTTGATCGTCAGGCAATGCCAGCAGATCAGCCATCAACAATTTGAGCGAGGTGTAGCCCACCGCCGAACCGTGGAGGTTTTGCGTGGCATAGAGTTCGACGGCGCTGTTCCAGTCACCTGCCGTCCGGGCCACGCGGGCCTCCTCGCCGAGGCTGGCGACACCCAGCTCCAGCGGGTCGCTGAAGCCGTCAATGCTCAGCTGACGGGTCTGCTTGAAGGCCTTCCGTGACTGCGCCAGCAGCTCAGGCGTTGCGCCCGTCTCGGTGCTCATGGCAAACAACGCTCGGCCCAGTGAGTAGGCGGCCCAAGTGCTACGCAACGGACGTTGATCCGCCGGCAATGCCAGCACCTTCTGGAAGTACTCGGCGGCCAACCCATGATCACCCGCGCCAAACGCCACAGCGCCAGCCAGGTAGAGCATGTGCTCAGGCGGCAGGCTCGCGCCTTGAGCCTCGACTTGATGTGCATCGGTCAGCGTGCGCAACTGTTTGACCAGCGCCTGCTGTTCAACCGTCAAGGCGACTTGCTCGGCCTGGTCCCGTTGATCGGCGTAGTTGGGCTCATCGCCGTAGCCGGAGGACGGATTGTTGGTGGCGGCCGTCACATTCTTCAGCCCGGCGATCGCATGTCCGAGGCGATTGATCTCGAACTGGAAGTTGCCTTCCGGCAGCTCTGCCAGCGACTGGGCGCGGTTGTCCAGCAAACGCATCGGGAAGTCCGGCCCACAGGCCAGCGCCGAACCCAGCGGCAGACTGAGGCTCAGGCAAAGCAGATGGCGGGGCCAGTTACGGGTGAACATTCGAACCTCCTTGATCAATGTGTGTGCAGCGTGCCCAACCGATGCCGCGTTGCCCGCCGGCCGGTAGCCGGCCCTCGCGCTGGCGGGTGAAGGTAAGCAGATCCGGGCTTTGTTGCAATGCATAACCGGCCAGCGCATCAGCGCCATCACAGCCCTGAACCGCCAGCGTCACACGTTCGGGCCAGGCACTGTCGAGGTTGCCTGGATTGCTGACGCTGATGTCATAGAGACCATCCTGTGCGCTGAGTTTCAAACTCAAGTGACTGTCGAGCACATCACCGCGCGCAACGGCACCCAGCGTGTTCAGGCTCCAGGCACGACGATCCCCCGCCAGCGGCAGGCGAAACCAGATCAAACCGGCCAGATGCGCGGGTGGATCGGCGCGCAACTCGGCGGCAAGCTTGCTCAGCTGCACAGGGTCCGCGAGCAATTCCCGGCGTTTACCGACTCGTTCGACCGGCACTTCACTTTCCACCACCGGCGCACCGCCGGCCCGGGGCAACAACGCCACGCCATAGGCCGGTAGCGCCAGATAAAAGGGTTTCTTCGTGATGCCGCTCCAGGCCTTGGCCCATTTCCCGGCCTGAACCGCGTCAAACAAGCCTCGACTCGGATCGCTGACCGCATGCACCTGCAACACACTGCTGTCGACGGTCGCCAGAAGTGTCGGCAACTCAGGGCTGTCGATCCAGGCCGGCAGCGCGGTGATACTCAACGGTAGAGAAGCGGGTAAAACCGCGCGTAGATGGGTCAGAAATGCCCGATAAGCCGGTAGCCGAGCGCTACCCGCGTCATGGTCGATTTCCACGCCAGAGAGAATCAGCCCCTGCCCTTGCCAATCGCCGAGCACTTGCTGGATTTGCGCCGTAACCTCGTCCTGATCCAGCGCCTTGAGTTGGCCATCGAGGCGAATCACCGCAATCAGCGGGCGGCCATCGCGCTTGAGCAGCGCCGGATTGATCCGCGCCCTGCTCCAACCGGCCCCAGGAAATGCCTGCAATGCCAGCACGCGCAACGTCGAAAAATCCGCGCGGCTGTCCTTCAGCGCGGCGTCATGGGCCGGGGTCCATTGCCGTTGCCAGACGTAGAGTTGCTGATCGAGCGGCGGTGCGGTTTTTTGCTCGCAACCGTTGAGTAACATCAACGCGGCAAACACCACCGCCAAACGAATTAAACACATGAAATGCCGGGTCCCTGACAACGCAAAGTCGCAGGGTACACAAAACCCGTGGAAGCTAGGGCTTGCGGGCGATGATCACCTGACTTTTCGCCACGACCGCGTCCAGCGCCTGCTTGATCTGCGCGCCACGGGGCGACGCCAGAACAGCCTGCCAGGTGTCGGCCCAGTGGTTGAGCAACGGGTGATCGGCATTGCTGAAATCGACCTTGGCTTCCCAGAACAACAGCATCCACATCGACCAGTAAAAGCCGTACTGGCTATGGCTGAGCACTTCCAGGCCGGCGTCGCTGACCATCGTCTTGAACTGCTCTTCGCTGATGATGCGAATGTGGTTGGGCTTCTGGAAATACTCCGGTGCGGCGATGTCTTTTTGCAGGTCTTCGGAGCTTGGGTGCGGGACGCTGAGCAAGTACAACGCACCCGGTTTGCCAACGCGGACCAGTTCGGCGAGGAATTGCGCCGGATCGTCGACATGCTCGATGACTTCGGTGGACACCACCCGGGTGGCGGTCGCATCGGCAATCGGCAGCGGGTTGCAGTCGGTGACATGGCATTCGATGTCACGCGCCGGCGTGTCGCTCAAACGCTGGCGGGTGGCTTCAACCTTGGCCGCATCGATGTCGGCGATGATGATTTTGGCCCCGCGCATGCCACAGAAATGCACGTTACCGCCGTCACCGCAGCCAACGTCCAGCAGCGTGTCCTCAGCCCTCACCGGGAACCCGGTGAACAGCTCACCGGTTTCCTGATTGAACCAGCCGCTGAGCATCGCATCGTGCAGGCCGAGCATGTAAGGGTCGACCTTCTCGACCTTGTCCGCCGCAGGTGCGGGAGCGGGCGTACCCGCCGTGAGTTTCTTCAAAAGGCTCAGCATGAGGTAGCTCCAGAGGTTTGGGCGGCTGTTCGGGACGTGCCCAGGCGTTTGACCAGCGACGCGCCGCGGTTGCGCATGGGCATTTCGATAAAGCGGTAGTTGAGTTCACTGAGCAAGGCGATCAGGCCGCCAGCCATCAGTAGCGTCAGGATCGGATGACCGCCCGGGCTGGGCAGACCGGCAACCTGCAAGCGAAAGGTGAATTCTCGCACCAGCAAATACGCAGGAATGTGGATCAGGTAAATCCCGTAGGAGCGACTGCCCACCCAGGTCATCACGTTCTTGAACACACCGCGCGGCATCAAATAATCACGGTTGTAGGAAGCGATCCAGACCAGCGCCGCGCACAGCACGGCAATCGCGCCGATGCGGTAATTAGTAAAGGTGAAACGGTCCGTCGCCATGAAACTGAGCGCCAACGACAACGCGATAAGCGCCGAAAGACCGGCCAAGGGACGGCGTAAAAAAGTAGGCTCCCAGCGCAGATATGAAGGTTGCGCACTCCACATCGCCAACAGGATGCCAAGTGCCAGCGCATCGGTGCGAACCACCATCAGGATCGGCGTGCGTAAGGTGAATAACTGCACCGCGACCAGCGCCAGCAACGCCCAGACCAGATGCTTGCGGCACAGCAGAATCAGCAGCGGAAACAGCAGGTAGAACTGCTCCTCCAGCGACAGGCTCCAGTAGACGAAACTGGTGCCGTACTCATAGTGAAAGAAACTGTCGGCGAAGCGGAAGTTGGCGTACTGCGCGACCCCGGCCAGGGTCGCTTGCAGGTTGGCGTGCAACGTACCGAACGCCCCGGAGCGATTGAGAAACAGGCAGGCCAGCAACATCAGCGCCAGCCACAACCAGGCCGACGGCAACAATCGAAACGCCCGTCGCAACCAGAAATTGCGTGTTTGCTGCCAGTATTCCTGGCGCGTGCTGCACCCTTGCAACGCCGGGATCAGGCTGCGTGCGATGACGAACCCGGAGATGGCGAAAAACAGATCAACGCCCCACCACGGCTGGCCCAGCGCGGTGATCGCTTGCAACAGAGGCACCGGGGCCGCGAACAGGCTGTCTTGCAAGTGATGGAACAGCACGCCGAGCACCGCAATGCCGCGCAACAACTCGATGTCCATGATCCGTCTGTCGTTGCTCATGACGTCCTCCCGGCATCCAAAGGCTTGCGCGCAATGATCACCTGGCTCTTGGGCATGAACTGATCGAGCATCTGCTTGATCGCCAAACCGTTCGGTTGCGCCAGCAGGTCTTGCCAGGTTTTCGCCCAGCTCTCCATCAGTGGCGGATACGGCGCCTGGATCCGGTCGCGCACCGCGCCACCCAGATCCCTTCCGGCGGCCCGTTCACTGGCCCAGAAGAAAATCATGCCCATCACCCAGAAAAACCCGGTGGCCTGTCGATGCTCAATCACCAGGCCGGCGTCCTCGACCAGTGCGGCAAAGCGTTCCGGAGTAAAGATCTGTACGTGATTGGGCGATTGAAAGTAGCTCGCGGGGGCGATGCCCTTCTGCAGATGCTCGCCCACCGGCGCTGGAACGCTGAGCAGATACAACGTCCCCGGTCGGCCCATGCGCACCAGTTCGGCCATGAACGGCTCGGGTTGATCGATGTGCTCCAGCACCTCCATGCACACCACTTTGCTCGCGCAACCGTCGGCCAATGGCAGCGGCAAACTGTTGCTGACCAGACCGAGATTGCCCTTGTCCGACTGCGCATCCACTTGCCGGGCCAGGTCGCGGACTTTGTCGTGCTCGCTGTCGGTGAAAATCACCGACGCGCCCTGACGCACCGCAAACAAAGTCGCAACCCCTTCGCCGCAACCGACATCCAGCAGGGTGTCGTCGGCGGTGATGGCAAAACCTTTGAGCAATTCACCGCTGTCGCCCAAGAACCAACCGTCGAGCACCGCGTCGTGCAAACCCACGTCCCGTGGCGACACACGGCTCTGCTCCACTGGCACCGGCACCGATTCCAGCTCGGGTTTCGCCGCTGGAAACAGACGTCTCGCCAGGGCGCGGATCATGCTTCAGGGGTTTCCACGGCGCGGGTTTCGAACAGTTGGGCCAAAAAGCTTTTCAGACGTTGCTCGGCGATCGCCTGGCTGCAGAATTTTTCGAGGCTGGCCACCGCGTGCCCGGACATCTGTGCGTAGCGCCCGGCATCGTTTTTGGCAACGTCATAGCTCGCACGATAAGCGCGGCACAACGACGCCCAGTCGGTGACGTAGCGCAGGGTACGGAACGCCCGGCGCGGATCGTGAGGCCAGGCCGTCAGCTCCTCGGTCGAGTCGATCAGGAACGCATTGTCGGCGTCCAGGTAGTCGATCATTGCCGTCGTGCGGGGCGCCACCGCCGGTTTGCCACACGACATGAATTCCATCAGCGGCAGGCATTGGCCTTCGCCGTAGGACGTGTTGACCACGTAGCTGGTCGCCTGCACCAATTGCTCGTAGTCCGCATCCGCGAGGTAGCCGTGAATCAGCACGATGCGGCAGCGATATGACTGGTTTTTGTACAAGTGATGAAGGATGTCGGACAGTGCTTCTTCGGCATCATGGTGGGTCAGTTTGAGCACCAGCGTTGCATCCTCGACCTCACGGAAGGTCACGCAGAACGCGCTAAGCATGTCTTCCCAGTTCTTGCGCCCGTCACCCGGGTTGAACACCGAGGTGTAGATCACGCCGTCGAGCAGCACCTCATGCTCGAGCGGTGGCGCCATAAAATCGATACCTTCGCCCTCGCGCAGCTGCGCCGGCCCAAAGGCCCGCAAATCGAGGGTGCGGCTGTCCGCCACCAGGCCTTTGATCGTCAATCGAACCTGATGCGCCGTTGGCTGGCGCTGCAACTGGGCGCCACGCGCCGAGAAACGATCCCACACCGGTGCCGGTACCGCGACGATCGGATACTCGGCACCCATCGCCTCGTGCACGGCATTCACGGTGTAGCTCGAATGAGTAATCGCCGCGCCGCACGCCCGCAACACGGTGCGCCAGTCATTGCGCGGCTCGCCGACGAAGGGCTCGTTGGGAATGGTGCTGAATTCCCACGCGAACACCGGCAAGGTCGGACAGGCGAGGTGCACGGGTGTGCGATGCGGCGGCGAAAAAGACAGGAACACGCAGTCTTCACCACGCGACAGCGCGTCGAGGTACAAGGCATCGACTTCGGTCTGCGGGTCACTGACTTCCACGACTCGCCCCAGCCGTTCCAGCACGGGCCGATATTCCTTGAGCACGAAGTAATAGCTGTACTCCGAACGACCCAGGTTTTGAGTAATGGTGTACTGGTTGGTTTCCGAATGAATGATGATCAGCATGAGGCGTTATCCGTCACGGTCGCTTTCGGCAGAGCCTGCGGCGTCAGCCCGAAAAAATTCGCCAGGCGTTCCTGCACCGGGGCGAAGGCGCAGTAATCGTGCATGCGCTCGACCGCATCGCGAGACATCCGCTGGTATTCAAGCGGTTGCTCCTTGGCTATTCGGTAGCTGGCTTCATAAGCCGTTTTCAACGAGCCCCAATCCGGTCGATAACGCAGCGTGCGATAAATGATCCGGGTGTCTTGCGGCCAGATAGTCAGCTCCTCGCTGGACTTGACCACAAACGCCACGCGCTCATCGATGTAATCCTCCATGGCGGTGTGGTCCGGGGCGATCACCGGTTTGCCGCTGGCCATGAATTCCATCAGCGGCAGGCACAGGCCTTCACAGCGCGATGCGTTGACGTAATAACTGGCGGCTTCATAGAGCCGGGCGTATTGCGGATCATCCAGGTAACCGTGCATCACCACCACACGGCACGCGAACGGCGAGAGTTGCGCGAGCAAGGTCATCAGCTCGTCGTAGTAGGACGAAAGGTCGCTTTGGGTGATCTTCAGCACCAGCGTGGCGTCGTCCGTTTCGCGGAAGGCCCAGCAGAAAGCGGTGATCAATTGATGCCAGTTTTTACGACCGTCACGAGGGTTGAACACGGTGGCGTAGACCACGCCATCAACCCGGGTTTCGACCTGGGAAGTCGTGTCCGGCCACTGGCGTGGTTGCGGCTCGTGCGCTGCGATTGTCTGCGGGCCAGCGATGGCCGGCAGGTATTGGGCAAGGCGCGCATGAGCGGCGTCCGACAGCAAGTCGCGAATACCCTCCCAATACCAATTGCTCAAGAGCTGCGTGCGATGCACCGGGGTCGGCAGCGTTTTGCCCTTGTCCAGGCGCCACATGTGCAAGTAGTGACGGGCAATGACAAAACGGCGTTTGAGCGTCAGCGGTGGCGGCTTCAAAGCCTCCAGCGCCGCCAGTTCCTCGGCGGTCGGGGGTACGGGAATCAGCGCATCGGCAGACAGCGCGAGCGCGCGTGTGTCGAAAATGCAGCCCTTGATGTCCAGGGTCGAGCCGGCATTCACCGGATGACTGGTGTGACGGCTACGAATGCCCGCGAAGTTTTCCCACAACGGGGTCGGCAAAACCAACACAGGAAAATCGTCGCCCATGGCCCGACGAATCGCCCGGGCCGTGTGGCTGGAAAGCGTGATGACGCGCCCCTGGCGCGCCAGCATTTGCGTCCAGTCCTGGCGCGGGTCGTTGTCCCATTGCTCATCGGGAATCGAGTCAAACTCCCAGGCCACCACGCAGATCGTCGGGCACTCAAGGTCGTTCGGGGTTTTCTGCGGTGGGGTGAATGACAGGAACAGGCTGTCTTCGCCGGCGGCCAGCAATTGTCGATAGAGGGGATCGACCTCGGCGGTGGAGGACACCACATGCACCCGCCCAAGGCTTTCCAGCACAGGGCGATAGGCCTTAAGCACGAAGTAGTAACTGTATTCGGGACGACCGAGGCTCTGGCTGATCGAGCTGTCGTTGACGTCCGAGTAAAGAATGAAATTCATGGCACCCCACGATGAAACCGCCATCCCGGCAGCCTCACTCTATGACGGCAAAACCACGGATCGACCCGGTGTTTACCGGTCGTCGTCCATCGTCTTCTTGCCCGTCTACGTTCTTGTTTTAATGGCCCGTTTCGCGGGGTTTGAAAACAGCCCGACCGAACCCTGGGTAATCGTGACGAGGGGCATTCTAAACACATCCATCGAGGATTCGTGAACCGCCCGACGAGAATAAATCGGGCTACGCTAACGAGAACTGACCGGTCACGGTGGGACCTGTTGAAATTGCCGAGCAATTGGCACAGATTGGCTACCAAACAACTACAACAACATATTTCGCCTGTCTTTCGACCAAGCAATCCACCCGGTCTGTCAGACATCTCCAAGTAGCCTGTGGGGAATGGACGAAGTTTTATGACCAAGGGGCGACTGTTTGAAAAAGCGTCTGTTCGTTACGGGTCTGAGTGGATTCGTAGGACAACACCTCCAATCTCGCCTGAAGGCTGATGCCTCGGAATGGGAGCTTCTGACTGTTGCATCGCGGTACGACCTGAGCCAGCCAAACAGCCTCGAAGGGCTGTGGCCCGAGATGCCCGACGCGGTCATTCACCTGGCCGGCCAGACCTTTGTCCCCGAAGCCTTCCGTGATCCTGCACGCACACTGAACATCAACCTGCTCGGTACCTTGAACCTGCTTCAAGCGCTCAAGGCGCGCGGTTTCAATGGCACCTTTCTCTATGTCAGCTCGGGCGACGTCTACGGTCAGGTTGCCGAATCAGATCTGCCGATCACCGAGCGCCAGCCACCCTGCCCGCGCAATCCGTATGCCGTGAGTAAACTCTCGGCCGAATTCCTGAGCCTGCAATGGGGCTTGAGCGAAGGCTGGCCGGTACTGGTCGCGCGCCCGTTCAATCACATCGGCACGGGCCAGAAAGACAGCTTCGTCATCGCCAGCGCCGCGCGACAGATCAGCCGCATCAAGCAAGGTTTGCAAGCGCCACAACTGGAAGTCGGTGACATCGATGTCACCCGTGATTTCCTGGACGTGGGCGACGTTATTTCGGCTTACCTGGCGTTGCTGGAAAAGGGCGTGGCGGGACAGGTCTACAACATCTGCTCGGGGCGCGAGCAGAGCATTCGCAGTTTGATCGAACAACTAGGCGACCTCGCCCAGGTCGACATGCAACTGATTCAGGATCCTGCGCGTCTTCGCCGCGCGGATCAGCGTCGCGTTTGTGGCAGCTCTGCCAAGCTGACCCAGACCACAGGATGGACGCCTGAAATCACAACACAACAATCCCTGCGGGCGATCCTGTCCGACTGGGAGAAGCGAGTACGACAAGAATGACTAAAAGTGCACTGATCACAGGGATCACCGGCCAAGACGGCGCCTATCTGGCCAAACTGCTGCTCGACAAGGGCTACAAAGTCCACGGTCTAGTCGCTCGTCGCAGCAGCGATGCCCGCTGGCGCTTGCGAGAAATGGGCGTCGAGGGCGACATCGTTTACCTGGACGGAGACATGGCCGACGCCTGCTCCGTGCAACGCGCGGTGATCAAATCCGCCCCGGATGAAATCTACAACCTGGCGGCACAAAGCTTTGTCGCCGCGTCCTGGGATCAACCGGTCACCACCGGTATTGTCGACGGGCTGGGCGTGACCCACTTGCTCGAAGCCATCCGCCAGTTCAGCCCGCACACTCGTTTTTACCAAGCCTCGACCAGCGAAATGTTCGGCTTGATCCAGGCCGAGCAACAAGACGAAAACACCCCGTTCTACCCGCGCAGCCCTTACGGCGTGGCCAAGTTGTACGGCCACTGGATCACCGTCAACTACCGCGAAAGCTTCAACCTCCACGCCAGCAGCGGGATCTTGTTCAACCATGAATCACCGCTGCGCGGCATCGAGTTCGTCACCCGCAAAGTGACCGACGCCGCATCCCGCATCAAGCAGGGTAAACAGCAGGAACTGAGCCTGGGAAACATCGACGCCAAACGTGACTGGGGTTTTGCCGGCGACTACGTCGAAGCCATGTGGCTGATGCTGCAACAGGACAAGCCGGATGACTTCGTGGTCGCCACCGGCGTGACCACCACGGTGCGCGAAATGTGCCGCATTGCCTTCGACCACGTTGGCCTCAACTACCGCGACTTCGTGAAGATCGACCCGGCGTTCTTCCGCCCGGCCGAGGTCGAAGTGCTGCTCGGCAACCCGGCCAAAGCCCAGCGTGTACTGGGCTGGAAGCCAAAAACAGATCTGGATACCTTGATCCGCATGATGATGGACGCGGACATGAAACGCGTCGCCAAGGAGTAGGCCATGCTGATTCCAGTGATCCTTTCCGGCGGCGCCGGGACTCGTTTGTGGCCGGTGTCCCGCGAAGGGCACCCCAAGCCGTTCATGACGCTGCCCGACGGCCAGTCGCTGCTGGGCAAGACGTATCGGCGCGCGGCCGGGCTGCTTGATGGCTGGGGCGATATCGTCACGGTGACGAATCGTGAGTACTACTTTCAGAGCAAGGATCACTATCAGGAGGCGCAGCTCAATCGTCATCGCGGACACTTCCTGCTTGAGCCGACTGGCCGCAATACGGCCCCGGCCATCGCGGCCGCCGCCCTGTCGCTGCAAGCCTTGCACGGCGACGAAGCGATCATGGTGGTCATGCCCGCCGACCATTTGATCCGCAATGAAGATGCGTTGAAATCAGCCGTTGAACACGCCGTGGCGCTGGCCAAGGATGGGTTCCTGGTGACGTTTGGCGTGGTGCCGACAGCCCCGGAGACCGGTTTCGGCTACATCGAAACCGGCGCTGCGCTGGACGAAAAAGGCGCGACGAAGGTGCAACGCTTCGTCGAAAAACCTGACCTGCAAACCGCTACGCATTATCTGGAAAGCGGCAATTTCCTGTGGAACTCGGGCATGTTCTGCTTCTCGGTCGCCACGGTGCTGGCCGAGTTGCAACTCCACGCCCCCGAACTGCTTGAGCAGACGCGAACCTGCATGGCAGCCAGCACCCCGGTGGAAACGGTTGGGTGTCTGCAGCAGGAACTATCCCCGGAGCTGTTCGCCGAGATCACCGACATTTCCATCGACTACGCCTTGATGGAACGCTCCGACAAGGTGGTCGTGGTGCCCGCCGGATTCGACTGGAGCGATATCGGCTCCTGGGGTGCGGTGGCCGCGCTGGTGCCGGCGGATGCGCAAAACAACCGCGCCAGCGGCGATGCGGTGTTCATCGACAGCCACAACAACTTTGTCCAGAGCGAAGACCGGCTGGTGGCGGCGGTGGGTGTGGATAACCTGATCATCATCGACACCGCCGACGCGGTGCTGGTCGCCCATGCCGATCGCGCGCAGGATGTGCGCCGAGTGGCCAAGCAGCTCAAGGACAAGAAACACGAGGCCTATCGCCTGCACCGCACGGTCAGTCGACCTTGGGGCACCTACACCGTGCTCGAGGAAGGCCCGCGCTTCAAGATCAAGCGTATCGTGGTCAAGCCCGGCGGCAAGCTGTCGCTGCAAATGCACCACCACCGCAATGAACACTGGGTAGTCGTCGAAGGCATGGCCAAGGTCACCAACAACGGCACCGGCACCCATCTGGTGGCCAAGAACGAATCAACGTTCATTGCCGCCGGTCACAAGCATCGCCTGGAAAACCCGGGCGTGATCGACCTGGTGATCATTGAAGTGCAAAGCGGCGAATACCTGGGAGAGGACGATATCGTTCGCTTCGAAGACCAATACGGCAGGACGGTTTGACCTTGGTGTTCCATGTGATCAACAACCGCCATGAAGACTTCGTCGGTTGCTCGTGGCCGGGGGCGAAAACCTCCACCACCCACTCTGCCGAATCAATTGTTTCTGAGGGCAGGCCATGACGCGTCTTCTGGTGGAATGCACCCACGTATTCCAGCACCCCAAAGTCAATTCAGGCATTCAGCGAGTGGTGCGCAACGTCATCAATCAGCTGCCGGAGCGTGTCGACGGTGTGGAGTGCATCCCAGTGGTGATGCTCAACGGCAAGCTCTATCGAGTGCTGAAACTGGGGGCGTTGAACATTCCGTTTTACGATGGGCTGATGAACTTTGGCGGGCGCCTCGGACGGCTCGCTCATCGTTTCTGGCAAATGCACCAACGCTTGCACAACCGCAGCAACTCGCGAGTGATCAAGCGCCTGCTACACGTGGCCTACCGCGTTACGGCGATCTCCTGTTTCAGCATTCCATTGCGGCTGATCGAAGGCATCAACCAATATCAACTGCCCAAACGTTGCGCGCCCTTGCAGCATCAGGCGGGCGACCAGTTGGTGTTGCTCGACTCCTCCTGGCACAGCGATTTTTTCCCGTTCGCCGAACAGCTCAAACGCGAAGGCGTGGGCATCGTTTCGGTGATCTACGACCTAATTCCGCTGACACATCCGCAGTTCTATGACACGCGGCTGGTGCAGGTTTTCACCGAGTGGTTCAACTGGATTACCCAAATCGCCGACGGCTATGTGGCGATCTCCGCCACGGTGCGCGATCAGGTGCATGACGAAGTGCAGCGTCGACTGGGTCCGGCCAACGTGGACAGACTGTGGTTCGACTATTTTCACCTCGGCTCCGAACTGGACCTGAGCGAAGTCAGCGCCGCAGTCGAGCCACGCCTGGCCCGGCTGTTCAAAACGCAAGATCCAGTGTTTCTGATGGTCAGCACCATCGAACCGCGCAAAAACCACGATTACCTGCTCGACGCTTTTGAACGCGCCTGGGCATCAGGTTCCAGCGCCCGTTTGTGCATCGCCGGGCGTATTGGCTGGAAATGCGACGCCCTGCTCGCTCGTGTGCGCAATCATGCCGAGCTGAACAAACGCCTGTTCATGTTCAATGACCTGAGCGACACCAGTCTCGAACACGCCTATTCCCACGCCAGCGCGCTGGTGTTTCCGTCCTGGGTCGAAGGTTTCGGTCTGCCTCTGGTCGAAGCCATGCAACGCGGTTTGCCGGCCATGGGCAGTGACATTCCGATCTTCCGTGAAATCGGCGGCGAGTACATGGCGTACTTTGATCTGGCCAATCCACAAAGCCTGGCGGACCTGGTCACGGAGTTCGAACGCACCGGGCAATTTCCGGCCGCGCGCAACGTCGCGGATTGGCAGTGGATCGGTTGGCGTGAAGCCAGTGCGCAACTGGCCGAACGCACCTTGCGCAATCTGCAAGAGCCGGCCGTGCCAGAGAGGCAACATGCGAATTGCCCTTAATGCCCGGATCCTTCAGGGCCCGCGCACCGGCATAGGCCATTACGTTGCTGAACTGGCTGGCGCCCTCGCCGCTGAACCCGAAGTCGAGCTGGCACTGTTCCATGGCTGGGGCTGGAGTTCCGTACTCCCTGAGGCCGCCATGCCGGGCTATTCACGACTGACGCCGTTGCTGCGAAAGATTCCCGGGGCCTATCAAGCCCGCCGCTGGCTGGAACAGAAACGCTTCGATCAGGGGCGCACGCAATCCATCGACCTCTACCACGAACCGAGTTTGTGGCCACTGTCGTTCGACGGTCCGACGGTCATCACCTTGCATGACCTGACACACCTGCACTACCCAGAGACGCAACCGCCCGCGCGCTTGCGGGAGATTGAACGGCGACTCGCTGACGGCGTGCAGCAGGCAAGCCTGATTCTCACCGACTCGCAGTACATCGCTGACGAAGCGCAACAGCATTTCGGCTTGCCAGCAGAACGGTTTGTCGTTGCGCCATTGGGCGTGGCGTCGCGTTTTCACCCCCGCGAGCCAAGGGAGATCGACGCGGTGCTCAAGGCTCATGGCGTCGAGGCACGGGAGTATTTCCTCTGCGTCGGCACCCTGGAGCCACGCAAGAACCTGACACTGGCCCTGCGCGCCCATGCAAGGTTGCCCGAGGCAATCCGCCAGCGTTTTCCGCTGCTGATCGTCGGCATGGCCGGTTGGCAGCACGACCAGTTCAGTGAAGAACTGCAGCGGGCGCTCGCCACCGGGAATGTCTGCCTGCTGGGTTACCTGCCCGACGAGCAAGTCGCGCAGCTGTTGGCCGGTGCCCGGGCGCTGATTTTTCCGTCGCTTTACGAAGGCTTTGGCTTACCGGTTCTGGAAGCGATGGCCAGCGGCACGCCGGTAATCCTCACCCGACGTTCGGCCATGCCGGAAGTCGCGGGGGCTGCGGGTAACTATATTGAAGCTGACGATCCCGATGGCTTGCGCGAGGCAATGATCCGTCTGATCGACGATCAAGTGCATTGGCAGGCATGCCGGGAAACCGGATTGCAACAGGCAAGGCTTTTTACCTGGGAGCGCTGCGCCACTATCACGGCCAGTGCCTATCGCCAGGCACTAGGAGGTTGAATGCGAGTACTCCATTTTTTCAAGACGTACCTGCCTGACTCCGTTGGCGGCATTGAGCAAGTCATCTTCCAGCTCTGCGAAAGCGGTGCCCAGCATGGCGTTGAAAGCCAGGTACTGACACTCAGTGCCAATCCCACACCGCCGGTGGTTCGACTCGGGCAACACGAGGTTCACCGGGCCAAACTCGATATTCAGTTTGCTTCCACGGGGTTTTCCTGGAGCGTCTTCAAGCAGTTTCGCGAAATGGCCGCTGAAGCCGATGTGGTCAATTACCACTTCCCTTGGCCGTTCATGGACCTGGTGCACTTCGCCAGCGGCATCAAGAAACCGAGCGTGGTGACGTACCACTCGGACATCATTCGCCAAAAGCACCTGCTCAAGCTGTATCGACCTCTGATGAACCGGTTCCTGGCAAGCGCCGACCGGATCGTCGCCGCCTCGCCCAACTACTTGCACACCAGCGATGTACTGCAACAGTTCCAGGCCAAGACCCGGGTTATCCCGTATGGCCTGAACAAGGCAGGTTATCCACAGCCCGACAGCGAGCGCATGGCTCATTGGCGGCAACAGGTTGGGGATAAGTTTTTCCTGTTTGTGGGCGTGATGCGCTACTACAAGGGTTTGCACATCCTGCTCGACGCGCTCAAGGACCTGGATTATCCAGTGGTCATCGTGGGAGCCGGCCCATTGGAAGTGGAGCTGCATGCACAGGCAGCGGCCTTGGGTTTGCGCAATATTCACTTCCTCGGGCGTCTGGGTGATGAAGACAAAGTGGCGCTGCTGCAACTGAGCTACGCCATTGTGTTTCCCTCACATCTACGCTCCGAAGCGTTCGGCATCTCGCTGCTCGAAGGCGCGATGTACGGCAAACCGATGATCTCCAGCGAAATCGGCACCGGCACCAGCTACATCAATATCCATAACGAAACCGGACTGGTGGTTCCACCGAGTCAACCGCAGGCCTTCCGTGAAGCCATGCGCACGCTGTGGGAAAACCCGGCACGTGCGGCGCAAATGGGCGCGAAGGCTGAGGCGCGTTATCGGCAGCTATTCACCGCCGACGAAATGGGCCGCAAGTGGACCGAGTTGTACGAGGAACTACTGGAAGAAAAATCCCTGTCCTACGCGTAACCAATGTGGGAGCAAGCCCGCTCCCACAAGAGATTTTCTGGGTCTCTGAAATGGTCACAAATCCAGCACCAACGGCTGCGAACCCTGCGCCGGCACTGCGCAACAAATCAGCACCTCTCCAGCCTCAGGCACCTCTGCCGGGGGCTGTGGATAATTCACTGCGCCGCTGATCAGGCGCGTTTTGCAGGTGCCGCAAGATCCGCCGCGACAGCTGAATTCCGGGCGCAATCCGCGGCTTTCCGCCAGCTCCAGCAAACTGCCGCCCTCGGGCTGCCAGCGTGCCTCTTTGGCCGAGCGCTGGAACACGACAGGCACCGAAACAGTGGCGGCCGGGGGTTGCTCGATGACCACGGCATCCGGGTCCGGAGTGCGACGCAACGTCGAGGGGCCAAAGGTTTCGGCATGAATTCTCGCGTCGCGGATGTTCAGACTGCGCAGGCTGTCGTACATCCCTTGGGTAAAACTGCCCGGACCGCACAGGACAAAATCCACCTGATCGTAGTCGTCCACTTCGAGAACGGTCTTCATCAGGTCGGCGTCGATCCGCCCGGTCAGGTCAAAATCTTCCCCCTCGTGGGCATCCGGTTCGGGCTGACTGAGCAATCGCATCACGTGTACCGAGTCACCGAGGCCGTCGAGCAAGCGATCCAGCTCCGGACGAAACGGCTGATCGGCCAAGGTTCGTGAACTCTGGAAAAACCACGTCGGCCGAATGCGCCGGGTGCGCAAACCTTGATAGACCACCTCACGCACCATCGACAGCAACGGCGTGATGCCGACACCGGCGGCCAGTAGCACCAGTGGCCGACGCTCATGCGGTGCCACGGTGAAATGCCCTTGAGGCGCGCGAGCTTCCAGTACATCGCCGACGCGAATGTGTTCATGCAGGTGCGAAGACACCAACCCGTCACGCTTCACACTGATTCGGAAAAAATCATCGGAGGGCGCGCTCGACAGGCTGTACGTGCGGATATGCACATCGCCCGCAATGTTGAATCGCAACGGCAAATGCTGCCCGGCCTGAAACAGCGGCAACCCCGCGCCGTCGCTGGGCTCCAGGTAAATCGAACGGATCGCGTGGCTTTCCTGCTCGATGCGCACCACTCGCAACGGCCGCCAGCTGTCGCCCAGGGCCTTGGCTTGCAGCCGTGCGTTCGCCTGCGCCCAGGTGCCGGTCAGCAAACTGGTCGGTGACACACCGTCAAAGCGCCAGCGCAAAGCCAGTGCGGCAGGCCGGCGCACCACGCGCTCTACCTCGAACGTCCACAACCGCTCGGCCCCCTGAAAGGCTTCGACTTGCGGGCCTTCAAGAATGACCTGCGCGCGACCGCTGAGATGCAGCAAGTCGCCCGAATTGAAATCAATAAACAGCAAACCCGCACGAGGGTTAATCAGCAGGTTGCCCAAGGTATTGAAGAACAGGTTGCCGGCAAAATCCGGAATGGTCAGGCGATTGCCTTCTACCTGGACAAAACCAGCCTGGCCACCCCGATGAGAAACGTCCACCGAGCGTTGACCATCGACATCAACGTAGCTGGCGACAAAGAAGGTATCGGCCTCGGCGATCATCGCGATGGCCGCTTCATCCAGCGCATTGAGGTGCTGCGCGACACGTGTCGACGGGTCCGCCAAGGGCACCGAGCGAAACTGACGCAGCTGAATGTACTGCGGGCAATTGCCGAACGATTGCTCGACCGTCACCCCGAAGCCACTCGCCGTCACGGCGCCAACCCGGCCATTGAGACGGTTGCGACGCCGAGTGTGCAGTTCGATGCCCAGCAGGCCAATCGCCGCGCCTTCTTGCAACTGCGCAGGATCGTCGCTGCCAGGCAGGCTGTCGAACTGCAATAACGCGGGCTGCGGGGAATGAGCAAAACCGGATGGCCCTTCAAGAATACTGGCCCAAGGGTTGCCATCGGCATCCACCGCGCCGTACAGCATGAACGGCAGTTGCTGATAGAACGCGCGGTGTTGATCCGGCATCTCGCTGCGAATCACCCTACGACCCAAGACGTCCATTCGCTCGGCAACACCCACGTGTGCCTGCAACTGTTTCTCGCCAGCGTGCCAAGGTGAACGTTCCATAACGGTTTCTCCCCTGCGCCGATCGCGCAATGTGAGTAGCCCGACAGAGCCGGGCCGTGAGTGTCAGGCAGTTTTTTGCAGGCCGGCGATGGTGCGCGGCATGCCGACAAACCCTGGCAATGCTTCAACTCGCGCCAGCCAAGACCGGATGTTGGCGTAGTCGTCCAGCGACACATTGCCTTCCGGCGCATGGGCGATATAGCTGTAGGCCGAGACATCAGCGATGGTCGGCTCGTTGCCGACGAGGTATTGCGTAGAGGCCAATTCCTGATCGATTACTTTGAGCACGGCGTGGGCGTTGGCGATGACTTCTTCAGCATTGTAGGACGCGCCGAACACCGTGATCAGTCGTGCGCGGGCAACGCTGTAGGCAATCGGCCCGGCGGTGATCGACAACCAGCGCTGAACTCTGGCCGCACCGACCGGATCGGTGGGCAACCAGCGCCCGTTGCCGTATTTGTGGGCCAGATAGACCAGGATCGCGTTGGAATCGGCCAGCACCACGCCTTGATCATCAATCGCCGGGACTTGACCGAACGGGTTGATCGCCAGGTAATCGGGCTGCTTGTGCGCACCTTTGGCCAGATCGACAAAGATTAGCTCGGTCGGCAGCTGCAGTAGGGACAGCATCAACTGCACGCGGTGAGCATGGCCGGAACGTGGGAAGTTGTAGAGTTTGATGGCTTGCATGGTCGGCTCCGCTGGTGGGTGGCGCCGTTTAGGTCGGCGCCAATTGGAGCCATCTTCCACCCACAACCAAAACAACAGAATAACCAGCAAACGCAATCAATTATTTCATCCAGCGCAATAACCCTTTAGCTCTGCAGTGCCGGGTGTTCGCGCAGCGCTTTCACCACGAAATCGACGAAACTACGGACCCGCACCGGAGCCTTGCGCCCGCCCTGATAAACCACATGAATGGGCAACGGCGGCAGCTCGAAGTCAGCCAACACGATTTCCAGCTCACCCGCTGCAATCTTGCTCGCCACTTGATACGACAGCACTCGGGTCAGCCCAAGGCCCATGGCGGCTGCCGTGATAGCGGCCTGATTGGCGGTGACCACAAGACGCGGTTCTGGACGAACGCTGATCGGCTCTCCCGCCTCAAGGAACGGCCAGCTCTTGAGCTGCCCGATGGCCGAGGTAGCAATGATCGGTGCTGCGCTTAATTCGCATGGATGCCGAGGCCGACCACGGGCCTCCAGAAACTGCGGAGAAGCGCAAATCACCCGCCGCACTTCACCGACCCGGATTGCATGTTGATTGCTGTCCGGCAGCTCGCCGATGCGCACCGCCACATCGACGCCCTCCTCAACCATACTCACCACCCGGTCGACCAGCAAAGCGTTGATGCTGACGTCAGGAAATTGGGTCAGGTAACCGACCATGACTGGCGTGACGAACAAATTGCCGAACAACACAGGCGCCGTGATGGTCAGTTGCCCACGGGGCTGGGCATGACTTCCGGCGGCCGAATCCTCAGCTTCCTGGACCTCGGCAAGAATTCTTCGACAATCCTCCAGAAAACGCTGACCTGCCTCGCTCAAATACACGCTGCGGGTGGTTCGCGTCAGTAACTGAGTGCCAATGCGCTTTTCCAGCGCCGCCACGGCCCGAGTGACACTCGCCGCCGACATCCCCAAAAGCCGCGCCGCCGCAGAGAAACCTTGCTCCTTGGCGACGGCGGCGAAGACTTGCATTTCCTGGAATCGGTCCATGGCGCCTGTCCTTTGTGCAGATAAAAAAAATCGCAACCAGAGGCTGCGATTTTTTAAGGTTCGATCACCTGTGGATAACTTATTCCACAGTCACCGATTTCGCCAGGTTGCGCGGCTGGTCAACGTCTGTGCCTTTCAACACAGCGACGTAATACGACAGCAACTGCAGCGGGATGGTGTAGAGGATCGGCGACAGGATGTCGTGGATGTGCGGCATGTGGACAACGTGGGTGCCTTCGCCGTTGGTCATGCCTGCCTGCTCGTCTGCGAAGACGATCAGTTGGCCACCACGGGCGCGGACTTCCTGGAGGTTGGACTTGAGCTTCTCCAGCAGTTCGTTGTTCGGCGCCACGGTGACCACTGGCATGTCGTTATCCACAAGCGCCAACGGGCCGTGCTTGAGCTCGCCCGCCGGGTAGGCTTCGGCGTGGATGTAGGAGATTTCCTTGAGTTTCAAGGCCCCTTCCATTGCCACCGGGAATTGCGCGCCACGGCCGAGGAACAGGGTGTGGTTCTTCTCGGCGAACAGTTCGGCGATTTTCTCCACGGTGCCGTCCATCGCCAGGGCTTCGCCCAAGCGGGCTGGCAGACGACGCAGTTCTTCGACCAGGGTCGCTTCGACGTCCTTGGACAATGTGCCGCGAACCTGACCCAAAGAAAGAGTCAGCAACAACAGGCCAACCAGTTGAGTGGTGAAGGCTTTGGTCGAGGCGACGCCGATTTCGCGACCGGCCTGGGTCAGCAGGGTCAGGTCGGATTCACGTACCAGCGAGCTGATGCCGACGTTGCAGATCGCCAGGCTGGCGAGGTAGCCCAATTCCTTGGCGTTGCGCAGGGCGGCCAGGGTGTCGGCGGTTTCGCCGGACTGGGAAATGGTGACGAACAGCGTGTCTGGCTGCACCACGACTTTGCGGTAGCGGAACTCACTGGCGACTTCGACCTGGCACGGGATACCAGCCAATTCTTCGAGCCAGTAACGGGCAACCATGCCGGCGTGATAGCTGGTGCCACAGGCAACGATTTGCACGTTGCGCACTTTGGCGAAGAGCTCAGCCGCCTTTGGACCGAAAGCCTGTACCAGCACGCCGTTGGGGCTCAGACGACCTTCGAGGGTGCGTTGAACCACAGCCGGTTGCTCGTGGATTTCCTTGAGCATGAAGTGGCGGAACTCGCCCTTGTCGGCCGCTTCGGCACCATCGCGATACTGAACGGTTTCGCGCTCGACGGTTTGGCCATCAACATCCCAGATGTGCACGCTGTCGCGGCGAATTTCGGCGATATCGCCTTCTTCCAGGTACATGAAACGGTCAGTGACCTGGCGCAAGGCCAATTGGTCAGACGCCAGGAAGTTTTCACCCAGGCCCAGACCAATCACCAGCGGGCTGCCACTGCGGGCTGCGACCAGACGATCAGGTTGATGAGCACTGATCACGGCCAGGCCGTAAGCACCGTGCAGCTCTTTGACGGTGGCCTTGAGGGCCACGGTCAGGTCATGCAGGTCCTTGAGTTTGTGGTTCAGCAGGTGGGCGATGACTTCAGTGTCGGTGTCCGAGGTGAACACGTAACCCAAGTCTTTGAGCTGTTCACGCAAAGCTTCGTGGTTTTCGATGATGCCGTTATGCACCACCGCCAGGTCGCCAGAGAAATGTGGGTGTGCGTTGCGCTCGCAGGGTGCGCCGTGAGTGGCCCAGCGGGTATGGGCGATGCCAAGACGACCAACCAGAGGTTCGGCTTCGAGGGCGAGTTCCAGCTCGCTGACCTTGCCCGGACGACGCGTGCGTTCGAGCTTTTCGTCGTTGGTGAAGACCGCCACACCGGCGCTGTCATAGCCACGGTATTCCAGGCGCTTGAGGCCCTCGAGCAGGATGGCGGTGATATTACGTTCTGCAACTGCGCCGACAATTCCACACATGCTATTTCTCCTGACTGACAGACGCGCAAATCAAATTGATGCCGCGGGCCTGAATCTGATCCCTTGCATCTTGCGGCAAGCGATCATCGGTAATGAGGGTATGGACACTGCTCCAGGGCAGTTCCAGGTTGGGAATCTTGCGGCCGATCTTGTCGGCCTCCACCATCACGACAACTTCACGGGCCACATCGGCCATGACACGGCTCAGGCCCAGCAATTCGTTGAAGGTGGTGGTACCGCGGACCAAATCGATGCCATCGGCACCGATGAACAACTGGTCAAAGTCGTAAGAGCGTAGTACTTGCTCGGCAACCTGCCCCTGAAAGGACTCGGAATGCGGGTCCCAGGTGCCGCCGGTCATCAACAGCACCGGTTCGTGTTCGAGTTCGCTCAAGGCGTTGGCAACGTGCAGGGAATTGGTCATCACCACCAGGCCCGGCTGCTGGCCGAGTTCCGGAATCATGGCGGCGGTGGTGCTGCCGCTGTCGATGATAATTCGTGCATGCTCGCGAATCCGTTTGACGGCGGCGCGTGCGATGGCCTGTTTGTATTTGGAAACCGGCTGGCCGATGTCGGCGACCAGTTCCTGAGGCATGGTAATCGCACCGCCATAGCGGCGAAGCAACAGGCCATTACTCTCAAGCGCAGCCAAATCCTTGCGAACCGTAACTTCCGAAGTTTCAAAGCGCTTGGCCAGCTCATCCACACTGACTTCGCCCTGCTCGGTGAGCAAGGCGAGAATGTTGTGGCGACGTTGTGGTGTGTTGCGCTTCGACATAAGCAAGTAAATTTCGATTCGAAAGATAACGGAAGCAATCAAAACCTATTGTTGAAACTTCGTCAAGCATCTGTAACAAAAAATGCCTGTGGATAAATGCATCGCGGGCAAGTTTGCTCCAGCCAGGTCTGTGAAACCTTGTAGGAGCAAACTTGCCCGCGATGACGATCGATCAGCCTGTGAATAACTCAAGCCTGAAAAAAGTTTGTGGATAACTCAGCTTTTCTTGATCTTCTCCGGCCGTTTCCAGCCATCGATGTTCTTCTGACGCGCCCGAGCTACCGCCAACTGCGCGTTATCCACATTCTGGGTGATCGTCGAACCGGCCGCCGTCGTCGCACCGGAAGAGATATCCACAGGCGCCACCAACGAGTTGTTGGAGCCAATGAACACATCTTCACCCAGCACGGTTTTCCACTTGTTGGCGCCGTCGTAGTTGCAGGTAATAGTGCCTGCGCCAATGTTGGTGCGCGCGCCGACTTCGGCATCGCCCAGGTACGTCAAGTGACCGGCTTTTGCACCTTCGCCCAGATGCGCGTTTTTCAGTTCGACAAAGTTACCCACATGCGCGCGGGCTTCAAGCACAGTACCTGGACGCAAGCGTGCGAACGGACCAGCATCGCTGCCCTCACCCAGAATCGCGCCTTCGATATGGCTGTTGGCCTTGATCACCACGCCTTTGCGCAGGGTGCTGTCCTTGATCACGCAGTTCGGACCGATCACCACGTCATCTTCGATGACCACTTTGCCTTCGAGTATCACGTTGATGTCAATCAGCACATCGCGGCCCACGGTGATTTCACCGCGCACATCGAAACGTGCCGGATCACGCAGGGTCACGCCTTGCGCCATCAATCGGCGACCAGCACGCAACTGGTAGTGGCGCTCGAGTTCAGAGAGCTGCTTGCGATCGTTGGCGCCCTGCACTTCCATGGCGTCGTGTGGTTGCTCGGTGGCCACCACCAGACCATCGCAGACCGCCATCGCGATCACGTCGGTCAGGTAATACTCGCCTTGGGCGTTGTTATTGGAAAGACGGCTCATCCAGCCGCCCAATTGCGCGAAAGGCAGGGCCAGAATCCCGGTGTTGCCTTCAGTGATCGCGCGCTCGGCTTCGTTGGCATCTTTCTGCTCGACGATGGCGGTGACCTTGCCGTCGGCGTCACGGACAATGCGGCCGTAACCCGTCGGGTCGTCCAGTTCAACGGTGAGCAAACCCAGTTGCTGCGGCGCAACTTTCTTGAGCAAACGCTGCAGGGTTTCGACTTCAATCAAAGGCACGTCACCGTACAGAATCAGCACGGTGTCGGACTCGATGAATGGCACGGCTTGCGCCACCGCATGACCGGTACCCAACTGCTTGTCTTGCAGGACGAAATTCAGATCGTCCGCCGCCAGGCGCTCACGCACGGCTTCGGCGCCATGACCGATCACCACGTGGATGCGCTGTGGATCAAGTTGTCGTGCGCTGTGGATAACATGGCCGAGCATCGAATTGCCGGCAATCGGGTGCAGAACTTTCGGCAACGCCGAACGCATGCGAGTGCCTTGGCCGGCAGCGAGAATAACGATTTCTAAAGACATGACTGGCTACCAATCCTGGGTGGTCAGCGGCTGCGACCAGGTTATGAAAGTCGAAAAAGAAAAAAGGGTAGCCGAGGCTACCCTTTTTAATCAATCGCGCAACAAGCGATGGCCTATTAGTGGCCAAACTTCTTGCGGATCTGCTGGACGGTGCGCAGCTGAGCTGCAGCCTCGGCCAGACGTGCGGAAGCAGAACCGTAATCGAATTCCGCGCCCCGCTCATGCAAGGCCTTCTCGGCAGCCTTAACGGCTTCCAGAGCGGAGGCTTCATCCAGGTCGGCAGCACGTTGCACGGTATCGGCAAGAACCTTGACCATGTTCGGCTGAACCTCGAGGAAACCACCGGAGATGTAGTACACCTCCTCTTCCCCGCCCTGCTTGACCAGGCGGATCGGGCCCGGCTTGAGATTAGTGATCAACGGCGCGTGACCCAGGGCGATACCAAGATCACCCAGTGCACCGTGCGCAATCACCATCTCGACCAGACCGGAAAAGATTTCTCCTTCCGCGCTGACGATATCGCAATGGACTGTCATAGCCATCTG